>Ga0335071_10008287_pt1 | contig 10684 bp, 7 predicted proteins | sample Lox_Sample_15_FD_206724 | JGI IMG/M metagenome (GOLD analysis project Ga0335071, IMG submission 206724) | Soil microbial communities from Loxahatchee National Wildlife Refuge, Florida, United States - Lox_Sample_1.5 | ecosystem: Environmental > Terrestrial > Soil > Wetlands | place: USA: Florida...
GGAGCACTCGGTCGTTCGTCCGGGCGCGTCCCTCGACCGTGCCGTGCGACACCCGAGAAGCGGTGGACGAGTACCGCCGGCTGGTCATCGCGGCCGTGCGCCGCCAGCTGGTTGCCGACGTGCCCGTGGGCCTGTTCCTGAGCGGCGGCGTGGACTCGGCGGCGATCGGACACGCGATGGCCGAGGAGTTGGGGAGCGCGGTTCCGACCTTCAGCGTCGGCTTCGAGGGTGTGGGTGACTACAACGAGCTCACAGATGCGCGTGCGACGGCCTCGCACATCGGGGCGGAGCATCACGAGCTGGTGATCACGCGCCAGGATTACCTGCGGTTCTTCCCGCAGTCGTTCTTCTACACGGAGGAGCCGGTCGCCGAGAGCACCATCTCGGCGCTCTGGTACGTGGCCGGATTGGCCGCGCAGCATCTGAAGGTGGTGCTCGCCGGACAGGGCGCTGACGAGCTGCAGGCCGGCTACCGGCGCTACCTCGGCGCCCGGTACCTGTCATCGCCGCTGAGCCGCGCGCTGCTGCGTGGGATCGGGGGTCCGCTGCGGCGGCTGCCCAGGAGCATGGCCCTGAAGCGGGCGGCGAGCGCGGCGGAGGCCGAGGGCGAATTCGAGCGGATCCTGCGCCTGGTCGGGATCTTCACGCCACTCGAGCGGGTCAAGCTCGTGAAGGAGGACGTCCGGGCGTCCTGGGCGGGACGGGAGACGCGGCGGCTCGAGACGGTGTTCGGCGACGCGGCGGGGCTGGAAGCGGGGCTGGCGCGCATGCTGTACTTCGATGCGCGGACGACCCTGCCGGACGATCTGCTGCTGTTCAACGACAAGATGACGATGGCGCATTCCCTGGAGATGCGGGTCCCGTTCCTGGATCGGGATCTCGTCGCATTCGTCGAATCGGTCCCGGCCTCCCTCAAGCTGCGGGGGTGGCGCCGCAAGTACCTCCACAAGCGCGCGATGGAGGGCTGGCTGCCGGTGGAGACGCTGCGACGGCGCAAACGGGGGTTCGCGACCCCGGTGGACGAGTGGTTCAGGAGCGGGCTCGGCCCCGCGGCGAGGTCGCTCTTCGCCTCGCCGCACTCGGGTTGCCGCCGGTTCTTCGACCTCGACGTGGTGTTGCGACTCGTGGCGGAGCACGCCAGCGGCCGTGAAGCGCGACACCTCCAGCTCTTCGCCCTGCTCTCCTTCGAGATCTGGTACCAGACGTTCATCGAGCAGCGGCCGCCCGCGGCGGACGCCGTGATGGGTTGGTGAGGCGAGGCGTGCCAGGCGGAGCGCCGATCGCGGAGGCGGCCAGGCCCGTCCCGTTGTTCGTCCTCGGGACCGCCCGGTCGGGCACCACGTGGTTGGCGAACCTGCTGGTCAGTCACCCGAGGATCGTGGGCCTGACCGCCCCCGATCACCACGGGATCCACGAGAGCCACCTCCTCGACCACACGCGCTACGCGCTGCCCGGGCGAATGACGTGCGGCGAGTTCGTGAGCCGCTACTCCGCCGAGGACTACTACGCCCTGGCGAAGGTGGAAGCGGGGGAGCTGTGCGCGGCGGCTCCGGAGCGGGGTGACGCCATCACGTTCTTCTCCGCGCTGATGGACCTGATCGCGGCGAGAGCCGGCGCGCGCTATTGGCTCGAGAAGACGCCGAAGCACGTCATCTACTTCGAGACCCTCCTCGGCAGGTTCCCGACCGCCCGTTTCGTCCTCATCGAGCGCGGCTTCGAGCGCACGCTCGCGTCGCAGCTGGCGATGTTCGGTCGGACCGAGTCGGGGCCGGCGCGCCGGCTCGCCGAGAAGGTGTTCCGCTACGAGTCGGACCGCCGGTCGCTGCACGCCCTGGCCCGGCGCGCGCCGGAGCGCGTGATCCGGGTGGCATACGAGCGGCTGGTGGCGGACACCCCCGGCGAATCGTCCCGCCTGCTGCGGTGGCTGGGCCTGGACGACGAGCCCCTGCAAAGCGCGTTCGCCCCAGCCTCCAGCTTCGCCGGCGGCGACCGGGGGCCGCCGCCGATGGCCCTCGGCCTTCGCGTCGCCGCGGGGCTGCTGCGCCTGGCCTTCGACGTCGTGCCGTTGTCGCTGGAGCGCCGCCTCCGGTCGCGGCACGATCGCCGCGCGGCCACGGCGCTCCCGCTGTTCCCTCGGCGCGCCCGCTGAGGACCCGGCCCGGGATCGGTCCTGCCCGCAGGCGCTCGGCGCCGCTAGATTTGCAGGCGGCCGGCCGCCGAGCGGCGCGCGCGGACCGCTGTCCCCAGGAGGACCTGCCCACGAGTCGTTCCACCGGCGTGGAGCCCCACGGCATGAGGAAGCCTCTCGACTTCCTGCTGATCGGTGCCCAGAAGGCCGGGACGACGACGCTGCACGGGTATCTGGCCCGGTACCACGGCGTCTTCGTGCCCGCCATCAAGGAGAACGACTACTTCCTCCGCGAGGAGCTGTACCGGGGGGGCGAGTCGTACCTGGCGCGGTTCTTCGACGAGGCCCCTCTCGACGCGGTCTGGGGCGCCGCCCAGGTGCAGCTGATGTATTTCCCGGAGTGCGTGGCGCGGATCCGCGAATACAATCCGCGGATCAAGGTCATCGCCGTGCTGCGCGACCCCGTGCGGCGCGCCTATTCGGCGTACTGGTTCGCGCGCCAGCGCGGAACGGAGACTTGCGCGACCTTCGAGGAGGCGCTGGCCCGCGAGGCGGACCGGGCCAAGGGCACCTTTCAGGAGCGGGCGGAGCTCACGTACCTGGCGCACGGCCACTATGCGGACCAGCTGCGGGCGTACTACGCCGCCTTCGGGGCGGACGGGGTGCGCGTCGTGCTGACCGAGGAGCTGGGCCGGGAGCCCGTGCGGCTGATGCGGGACCTCGCCGGTTGGCTCGGGCTGCGTGCGGATCCGGCGTGGCAGGTGCCGCGCGGCCGGATGAACGAGAGCGGGATGCCGCGGATCCGGTGGCTGACGCGGTTCCTGGTGTCGGAGCGCGTCAAGGTGCGAGTGCGGGCCGTCACCGGGGCGGGGCTGCGGCTGTGGGTGCGTCGGCGGCTCCTCCTTCCCCTGCTCGCCCGCAACACGGTGCCGTTCCGGTATCCCCCGATGCTCGCGGAGACCGAGCGGCGGCTGGCCGGCTACTACGCAGGCCACAACGCGGCGCTCCGGCAGCTGACGGGGCGCGACCTGCCCGAGTGGCTCTGAGCTCGGGCGGTGGCGCCGGCGTCCGGCCCGCGGGAGTCCCGGGGACCGCCGCGGCCACGCCGCCGCGGCGGGGCGCCATCCGGGTCGTGGTGACGGGGACGGATCCGTCGCCGGCGCGCGGCGGCATCGCGTTCGCGATGCCGGGCTACCTGGCCGCACTGAAGGCGGCCGGGCTGTTCGCCGCGTTCGTCCCCACCTACCGCAGGCAGCGGCTCTCGGACAAGTGGTGGCCGGCGCTTCGAGCGCTGTGGCTGGTGCCGCGCGCGGTGCGCCGCATTCGCCGAGAAGGCGGGATCCCGGTCGTGTACGCGCACGCCGGCGGCGGGTCCTCGCCGTTCCGGGAGGGGATCGTGCTCGCCGTCGCCCGGTTCGCGGGCGCGCTGACGCTGGTGCAGCTCCATTCCGTGGGAATCGATGCGTATGTGGCGCGGCCGATGCTGCGATTCCTGCTGCGAGTCGCGGTCGCACCGGCGCACGCCGTCTGCGGCCTGACCGAGTATTGGCGCGTTCGGCTCGTGGCAGCCGGCCTGCGGCAGCCGGTCCTGGTGGTGCCGAACCCGCTCCCGCCCGAGTACGAGGCGATCGCCAGGCGGGCGGCCCCCCGGACGCCGGCTACGAAACCGGCTGTCGTGGTGCTGATCGTCACCCGGCTGGTCCGCGCGAAGGGAGTCGAGCTGCTGGTGCGGGCGGCCGAGCACCTCCCACCGTCGTTCGAGGTGGTGGTGGCGGGAGACGGCCCCGAGCGGTCACGCCTCGAGGCGCTGGCGAAGGCCTGCGGGCTGGAGGGGCGGGTGCGCTTCGTCGGGTGGATCGACGGTGCGCGCAAGCACGCGATGCTCGAGAGCGCGGACGTCTTCTGCTTGCCCACGCAATACGACTCGTTCGGGATGGGGATCGTCGAAGCGATGTGCCATGGCTTGCCGGTCGTGGCGCTGCGCTGGGGCGCGATCCCGGACGTCGTGGCGGAAGGGACGAGCGCGCTCCTCATCGACGATCCCGACCCGGTCCTCCTGGCGCAGGCGATCGCGCGCCTGGGTGACGCGGCCCTCCGGACCTCGCTCGGGGAAGGGGGGCGGCGCGTCGCGCTCCAGCGTTACGGCGCGGCCGCGGTCGGGCAGACCCTGGCGACCCAGCTCGCCGCTCTGCCCGCGATGCGACGGCGCGTCGAGGCGATGGCTCGATGAGGGCGCGCACGGTGACGGCCGTGCTGGCGGCGCTCCTGCCGGGCCTGATCGTCGTGGACTTCGTGAACGGGGCTCTCGGTCAGAGTCTCGGCCTGGACAAGCTGCCCGCGAGCCCCGGCGAGCTGGTGCGCGGCGTGGTGTTCGCGATCGCGCTCGCGCTCGCCTTCGCCAGCTGGCAGCGGGAGCTGCGCCCGATGCTGCTGGGCTTCCTCGCGGTGGCCCTGACGTTGGGCCCCGGCTTCCTGCGCGGCTTGACCTCGGGCGGCGGCCTGGGGGAGTTCGACCGGATGTTCAAGCTGCTGTACGGACCGGTGCTCGTCGTGTTCTACGCGCGGCTGTTCCGCCGCCACGGGGTGGAGCTGAACACGATCCTGCAGGCCGAGGCCGTGATGGGGGCGATCGCGGGCGCCAGCATCGTGATGCTGCAGGCCGTCGGCGTCGGCCGCGCCACCTACGGACAGTACAGCAGCGCGTTCGCCGGCCTGTTCATCGCGCAGAACGACATCGGCCTTACGATGTCGTTGACGCTCTTCGCGGCGACCGACCGGCTCGCGAGCACGCGGCGCCTGGTGTGGGTCCTGTGCTGCGGACTGATCATGGTGGGGATGCTGGTTCTCGGCACGCGCACCGGCACCCTCGGGGCCCTCGCCGTGCCGATGGCCGTCTTCTGGCTCCACCGCCGCGAGTTCGCCATGCGCAGTCGCCTGCCGGCGGTGATCGCGATGCTCCTGGTGCTGGTGGGCGGCCTGGCGCTGGCGGCGATGCGGCAATACCAGGTGATCACGTCGGAGGGGTACCAGGAGCGGAAATACACCTCCCTGTTCGAGGGCGAGATGCCGCGTGCCGTCCTGCTCGCGGGCGCGCTGAAATACGTGGTGACCCGGCCGCGCTCGGCGGACGTCATCGGCGACGGCACAGTGAAGTTCCAGCAGGCGGTGGCGCGCGCGCTGGGGATGCAGCAGACGCGCAAGGAAGTGGAGCTGGACTGGATGGACCTGTTCGGCGGCTACGGGGTCATTGGGCTTGTGGGTGTCTACTTCTATTATCTTGTGTTCTTCTGGCGGTGCTTCCGCCTGCGCCGAATGCGGGTGCGGGGCGCCATGCAGTTGTTCTTGCTGATGCTCGGGTTCTTCGTGCTCCACGCGACCATGGCGGGCCACGCGATGGGCAGTCCCCTGGCCGCTGGCGCGATGGCGCCGGTCCTGGCGTTCCTCTGGCTGGCGCTGACGAGTGAGCGTCTGGTGAGCGTGGCGGCGCCCGCGGATGCTGGACCGCCGGCGGGGGAGCCCGACGACCTGCTGTCACCGGTGGGATGAAGGGGCAACCGGATGCGTATCGCCGTCTTTGGCCTTGGTTATGTCGGTACCGTGTCGGCCGCCTGCTTGGCGGCCGATGGCCACGAGGTCGTCGGGGTCGATCCGAACGCGACCAAGGTGGCCCTGGTCAACCGGGGGGAGGCTCCGATCATCGAGGCGGAGCTTTCCGGCCTGATCCGCAACGGCGTGGCGCAGGGACGCCTGCGTGCGACGGCCGTGGCCGCCGAGGCCCTGTCGGGAGCCGATCTGTCGATGCTGTGCGTGGGGACGCCGAGCCGCGCCGACGGCAGCCTCGATCTCGCCTACGTGACCAAGGTCGCGGCGGACGTCGGCGCGGCGCTGTCGCGGACCGACGGATACCACGTGGTGGTGGCGCGCAGCACGATGCTGCCAGGGACCGTGCGCGGCGTGGTGGTTCCGGAGCTGGAGCGCGGCTCCGGCCGGCGCCTGGGAGACGGGTACGCCGTCTGCTACAACCCGGAGTTCTTGCGCGAGGGGTCGGCGGTGTTCGACTTCCGCAATCCGCCCCTGACGGTGATCGGCGCGAGTGAGCCGAGGGCGGGCGCGCTCCTGGCCGAGCTCTACCGCGACCTCCCGGCGCCGGTGCTGGAGACCGACCTCGAGGTCGCGGAGATGGTGAAGTACGTCTCCAACTCATGGCACGCTCTGAAGGTGGGGTTCGCAAACGAGATCGGCGCGCTGTGCCGCCACCTGCGTCTCGACGGTCACAAGGTCATGGACATGTTCGCGATGGACGCGAAGTTGAACATCTCCAAGGCCTACCTGCGCCCGGGCTTCGCCTTCGGAGGCTCGTGCCTGCCGAAGGACGTGCGGGCGATCTCGGCCCTCGCGCGGGAAGCGGGGCTCGATGTGCCGATCATCAGCTCGGTGCTGCGGAGCAACGAGCGGCACATCGCGCGGGCCGCCGAATTGGCGTTGGCGGGCGGCTCCGGCCCGATCGGGATCCTGGGCCTGTCGTTCAAGCCTGGCACCGACGATCTGCGGGAGAGCGCCGTGGTTGACCTGGTGGAGCGCCTCCTGGCCGCCGGCCGGGAGGTGAGGGTCTACGACCGGAACGTGCACCTGGCCGCGCTGCTGGGCGCCAATCGCGAGTACATCGAGGCCCATATCCCGCACATCGCCCGCTTGATGGTGCCGTCGCCGGAGGAGGTCGTCCGCCAGTCGCAGACCGTCGTGGTGGCGAACGCGGATCCCGCCTTCCGGGACGCGCTGCGACAGGTGGGTCCGCAGCACCGCATCGTGGACCTGGTGCGGCTCGCGGAGGGGCTCGGATCGCCGGGAGCGTATGACGGCATCGCGTGGTAGCCGCCGCCGGATCCTGATCATCGTCGAGAACCTGCCGGTGCCGTTCGACCGGCGGACCTGGCAGGAAGCGACGACGCTGGCGCGGGCCGGCTACGGCGTCGCGGTGATTTGCCCCAAGCGCCCCGGCTTCGAGCGCTTCCACGAACGCCTGGACGGCGTGGACATCTATCGCCACCCGCTGCCGGTGGAAGCCGATTCGTTGGCCGGGTACGTGCTGGAGTACGGCATGGCCCTGAGCATGCAGCTACTGCTCGCCCTGCTGGTGCTCTTCCGGCACGGCTTCGACGTGATCCACGCCTGCAATCCGCCGGATGATATCTTCCTGCTGGGGCGGCTGTTCGGGCTCATCGGCAAGCGATTCGTGTTCGACCATCACGACCTCAACCCCGAGCTGTACGAGTCGAAGTTCGGGAGCAGGGGACGTCTCTACCACGTCCTCACCTGGCTGGAGGCGCAGTCCTTTCGAGCAGCGGATCTGGTGATTTCCACGAACGACTCGTACCGCGCGGTCGCCATCGAGCGCGGCGCAGTGCCGGCGAGCCGTGTGGTCGTGGTACGCAGCGGCCCCAGCCTCGAGCGCCTGCGCGTGGTGGCCCCGGCGGAGCGCTGGAAGAACGGCCGCCGCTTCCTGGTCGGCTACGTCGGCGTGATGGGCAAGCAGGAGGGCATCCCGTACCTCCTGCAGGCGGTGGACCACGTCGTCAACGACTGCGGACGCTCGGACATCCAGTTCTGCCTGGTGGGCGGCGGGACGGAGCTCGAGGCGATGCGCAGGTTGGCCGCCGAGATGGGGCTCGATGCCCACGTGACCTTCACGGGGCGGGCGGCCGACCAGGTGCTCCTGGAGGTGCTCAGCACCGCGGACGTGTGCGTCAATCCCGATCCCTACAACGCCATGAACGACAAGTCCACGATGAACAAGATCATGGAGTACATGGCGCTGGGCAAACCCATCGTGCAGTTCGATCTCACGGAGGGGCGGGTGTCGGCGCGGGAGGCGTCCCTGTACGCGGCGCGCAACGACGCTCGGGACCTTGGGGAGAAGGTGCTGGCGCTGATCGACGACCCGGCCGCCCGCGAGCGGATGGGACGCATCGGTCAGGATCGCGTTCGGAACGAGCTGGAGTGGCGCTTCGAGGCGGCGAAGCTGGTGGCCGCCTACGAGTCGCTCCTGGGGCCCCCGGGCGGGGCGGCGGCGTGAAATGGCGGGCGCGCGGCTCCCTCGCGCGCCGCGACGATCTCGTCGAGGATGCTCGCGAGGCGGCCCACGATGATGTCCTTGTCGAACTCGGCGAACGCCTCGCGTGACGGGGCCCGCCATGCGGCGCCCATCCCGTAGACCGCCTTCAGACCCGCCGCGATCGCGACCGGATCTCGCGGCGAGCAGACGACGCCGGCCCCGGTGCGCGTGATCAACGTGGCCGCGCGCCCGCGCCCGGGCACGAGCGCGAGGATCGGCCGCCCGGCCGCCAGGTACTCGAAGAGCTTGGTGGAGTAGTTCGTATCGAAGTTGTCCTTGGAGTCGTTGATGATCAGCAGGAGGCCGTTCGCCCCGCACATGCGGTGCACGGCCGTCTTGTGGTTCACGAACCCCTCGAACGACACGATGTCCTTCACCCCGAGCCGCTCGACCGCGTCCCGGCACGCCGCGTCCGCCGAGCCGAGGATGGTGAGGCGCAGGCCCGGCACCTGCGCGCTGCGCAGCGCCTGGAACAGCGGCTCGACCGGGTACTGCTCGCCGGAGATCTTCCCGACGTACGTGAGGTCGAACCGGTCGGACCGCGGGGCCGCGCCCGCCGCGAACTCCTCGCGATCGAAGCCGAGCATCATCAGGCGGAATCGGTCGCGCAGCTGTGGGTAGGCCTCCTGGTACATTGCGGTGTCGAACGACGCCGTGATGGCGTCGGCGCTCTCGAGGACCCCCCGCTCCTGGCGCTGCTGGATGCGCCGCTGCGCCGCCGAGCGCCAGCGGCGGTGGCCCGCCAGGGTCCAGTAGTCGCCAAGCTCGACCACCAGCGGCGTGCCGGTGAGCCGCTTCAGGATCCGGCCGACGATGAGGGACGACGCCGGCTGGGAGCGGGCGTAGATGGCCTCGACACCCTCCGATCTGATGATGCGCAGGCCGGCGACGACGGCGAAGGGCACCCAGAGGACGTACTCGTCCGGATTGACCAGCACCGATGCCAGCCACCGGACGGGGGAGAGCAGGGCGGCGAGGAGGCGGCGCACGACTCGGGGGCCGCGCGGCGGCTGCGCGGGCGCGGCAGCGGCTCCGCGACCCTCGCGCCGGCGCCGTGCCACGGTGGCGGTGCGTTCGATTCGGACCGTCGCCGGCAGGTCCTCCAGCAGCGAAGGATCGAGCGGCCGGCCGCGGTGGTACTCCGGCCGCACGGTCAGCACGATCGCCTGCCAGCCGTGACGGCCGAGGTACTTCACCGTCTGCGAGGCGATGAGCGATCCCACCGCGCCGAGCGGCGGAAACGCGTACGCGACGAACAGGACTTTTCTCAGGTGCGGCCTCCCGGGTCTCAAGTATACGCGGCCGTGCGGGCGTGCACAGGCCGGAGGACCGGCTGCCGTGACGTCCGGGCCGCGCGCGAGGTTTGTGGCGCGACGCCGGCCATCGTAGGTTGAGGGCTCGCGTGTCGCGGGACGCACTGCAGGGAGGATCGCACATCGTGATCGGGGTCGCAGCAAGGCGGGGCCCGCGTGGCGGCGAGGGTCGGGCGGACGCGGTGGGCCCGGGCGGGAGGCATCGCCGGTGACGGGCCAGCCCGAGGCGGGGGCGCCCGCGAGCGCCGCGGGAGGGGGCGCGTCGCGGCTGCGGGAGAAGGCGGCGCGAGGCGTGAAGTGGAGCCTCGTCCAGACGGCCGGTTCGAGGGGCGCGACGTTCCTGGTCTTCCTCGTGCTCGCGCGGCTGCTGTCGCCGCGGTCGTTCGGCCTGTTCACGTATGCGCAGGCTATCGTGGCCCTCCTGCAGGCGCTCGCGGACACGCCGCTCGCGACCATCGTCGTGCAGCGCAAGTCGCTCGATCGCGACTACCTCGATGCGTTGTTCTGGGCGACGATGGGGGCGTCACTCGGCCTGAGCCTGCTGTGCTTCGCCTCGAGCGGCGCGATCGGCCGCGGCGTCGAGCAGCCGGAGCTGCCGCCGCTGCTGCGGGCCCTGTCGCTCTCCTTCCTGATCACCGGCCTCAGCACAGTGCAGATGGGCCTCCTGCGCCGGGAATTCCGGTTTCGATCGCTGGCGGTGCGATCCCTCGTGGGCGAGGCGAGCGGTGGGGTCGTGGCGCTGGTCGCGGCGTTCCTGGGCGCCGGTGTCTGGAGCCTCGTGGTGCAACGCCTGGTCGCGTCCGCCGTGGGGAGCGTGGTGCTCTGGTCCACGAGCACGTGGCGCCCGAGCTGGCGCTTCCCGATGCGCGCGCTGCGGGGGAGCGGGCGCTTCGCCGCGGGCGTCACCGGCTCCCGCATGCTCTGGGTCATCACGAACCGGATCGACGATTTCCTGATCGGGACCTTCCTCGGGCCGGTCGCGCTCGGCTTCTACACGGTCGGCTATCGGGTGACCCGCATCCTCAGCCAGGTGTTCGCGGACACGCTCATCCAGGTGGCCGTGGCGGCCTTCGCGAGAGTGCAGGACGATCCGGTCCGGCTTCGCAGCGCCCTCACGAAGGCGCTGCGCCT
>Ga0335071_10008288_pt1 | contig 10683 bp, 9 predicted proteins | sample Lox_Sample_15_FD_206724 | JGI IMG/M metagenome (GOLD analysis project Ga0335071, IMG submission 206724) | Soil microbial communities from Loxahatchee National Wildlife Refuge, Florida, United States - Lox_Sample_1.5 | ecosystem: Environmental > Terrestrial > Soil > Wetlands | place: USA: Florida...
CGTCGCGATCATCGCCGCGATCATCGCGACGGGGGCGGTCGGGGTGTCGGCGCTCTCGGGCATCCGATCGTTCGTCGCAGGCCAGGCAAACTGGTCGAAGGCGCAGAAGGACGCCGTCTACGCGCTCTCGCGGTACCTCGAGACCGCGGACGAGGCGTCCTACCGCAGCTTCCTGGCCCGTCTCACCGTGCCCCGCGGCGACCGCAGGGCGCGTCTCGCGATGTCGGGATCCGTCCCGGACCCCCGGGCCGCGCTCCAGGGCTTCCTCGAGGGCCTCAACTCCCCTGCGGACGCCGACGACATGGTCTCCGTGCTCGTCCGCTTCCGCGACACCGAGCACATCCGACGCGCGCTCCAGATCTGGGAGCGCAGTGACGCCGTCGTCGACGAGCTCGAGGCTCTCGGGATCCTCGTCCACCAGGACGTCGAGGCCGGGCGCCTGACGGCCGAGGCGCGTGGCGCGTACGACCTCAGACTCGAGCGGCTCAACGAACAGGCCGCGATCCTCGAGGACGCGTTCTCCGGGACGCTCGGCCAGGCGTCCCGGGCGTTCCGCACGCGGCTGAACGTCGCCGTCGGCGCCATGACGCTCCTCCTCGTCGGCCTCGGCGTCGCCGCGTCCGTCGTCGTCGCGCGCGTGCTGAAGAGGGCCGACTCGGCGCTCCGCGCCTCCGAGAGACGATACCGGCTGCTCTTCGAGCGGAACCTCGCGGGCCTCTACCGGACGACCCTGGATGGCAGGATCCTGGACTGCAATTCGGCCTTCGCGCGAATTCTCGGGTACCCGTCGCGGGAGGACGTCCTGAAGGTCTCGGCGCTCGACCTGTACTCGGATCCCGGCGACCGGGAGTCGTTCCTGTCGCGTCTCGCCCAGCAGAAAGTCCTCGTCAACTTCGAGCTGTGCCTGAGACGCCGCGACGGAAGCCCCGTGTGGGTCCTCGCGAACGAGAGCCTCATGGACGAGCCCGGCGGCGCCGCCGTGATGGAAGGGAGTCTGATCGACATCACGGACCGCAAGCGCGCCGAGCAGCAGCGCTGGCACCAGGCGAACCACGACGCCCTGACCGACCTCCCGAACCGCGTCCTGTTCAACGACCGGCTCTCGCTCGCGATCCTCCACGCGCAGCGGCGGAAGCAGTCGATTGTCGTGATGTTCCTCGACCTCGACCATTTCAAGCGCGTGAACGACACGCTCGGCCACTCCGCCGGCGACGAACTGCTCGTGAAGGTCGCCGACCGGCTCCGCCGCTGCATCCGGCAGGACGACACGGTCGCCCGCGTCGGCGGCGACGAGTTCCTCCTCCTCCTGAACGGGATCACCCGCGAGGCCGACGCCGCCGGGATGGCGCGCAAGATCCTCGGGATCCTCGCCGAGCCGTTCCTGATCCAGAAACGGGAGCTGTTCGTCGAGGCGTCCATCGGGATCGGGATCTACCCGGGCGACGGCGCCGACGCCGAGACGCTCGTGACGAACGTCGACACGGCCATGTACCGGGCCAAGGAGACGGGGCGGAACAGCTTCCAGTTCTTCACCCGGAAGATGCAGGAGCAGTCGCAGGAGCGCGCCGCCCTCGAGTCGGGTCTGAGGCGCGCGCTGCCCCGGGGCGAGTTCGTCCTCCACTATCAGCCGATATTCCGGCTCCGCGACCGCTCCGTCGTCGGGCTGGAGGCGCTCGTCCGCTGGCGGCACCCCGAGAGGGGAATCCTCGCCCCGCGCGAGTTCATCCCGCTCGCCGAGGACGTCGGGCTCATCGCGCGTGTCGGCGAGTGGGTGCTCCGGAGGGCCTGCGAGCAGATGCGATCCTGGCAGACACAAGGGGCGTCTTCCCAGCTCCGCGTGTCCGTGAACGTCTCGCCCCGCCAGTTCCAGCAGCGGGACTTCACCGCAAACGTCCGCCGGATCGTCAAGGAAAGCGCCCTCGAGCCCGCCGCCCTCGACCTCGAGATCACGGAGACGATCGCGATGCACGACGTCGCGCATACGGGGCGCGTCCTCTCGGAACTCTCGGACCTCGGGATCCAGATCTCGATGGACGACTTCGGGACCGGCCACTCGTCCTTGAACTACCTCAAGCACTTCCCGATCCGGCGCCTCAAGATCGACCAGTCGTTCGTGGGCGGCATGACGACCCACGACAAGGACCACGCGATCGTCGCGACCGTGATTTCGATCGCCCGGAACCTCGGCCTCGCCGTCACCGCGGAGGGCGTCGAGACCGAGGAGCAAGCGGCCGCGCTCGCCGCGCTCGCATGCGAGGACGTGCAGGGATTCCTGTTCGCGCGCCCCGCCCCCTCCGAGGAGGTCGAGACGCTCCTCGGGATCGGACCGCCGGCGCCACGCGCCTGATTCAAACGAATCATCGCCTGGGGGCGTCTCCGGGGCCGTAATCAGGGCGAAGTCTGGAGGCTTCCGCATGCGCGTCGACAAATGGATGACCCCGAAGGTGATCACCCTCCGGCCGACGGATTCCCTGTCTGCGGCGATTCACTTGATGAAGGAAAAGAAGATCCGCCGCATTCCCGTCGTGAACGGCGACGGCAGGCTCGTCGGGATCGTCTCGGACCGTGACCTGAAGGACGTCTCCCCTTCGCGGGCGACGACGCTCGACATCTGGGAGCTCCACTACGTCCTCGACAAGCTGAAGCTCGGCGACATCATGACCAAGAAGCCGGTCACCGTCACGCCCGACACACCGATCGAGCGCGCGGCCCAGATCATGATGGACAAGCGCGTCGAGGGGCTTCCCGTCCTCGATGCCAAGGGCGTCCTCGTCGGAATCCTGACCGAAGGCGACGTCTTCAAGGCGCTCGTCGACATCACGGGCGTGGGCCGGGGCCGGCTCCGGGTCGACCTCCTGATTCCGGACAAGCCGGGCTCGATCCGCGAGGTCGCCGACGTCTGCCGGACGGCCGGGGGAAGGATCGCCTCGATCCTGGGCTCATACGCGAAGGTCCCGCTGGGCAAGCGCGAGCTCATCATGCGCATCGAGTGCGCGAAGCCGGACGTGCTCCGCGCCGAGCTCGCGAAAGCCTACGGGGACGCCCGCGTCGAAGCCGACTGAGTTCCGGGGCAGGGTCCCTTCGCCGGGACTTTCGCCTCTCTCCGCGCCGGGGCCCCCGCCCCGGCGCAATCTTTAACTCGAAGATTGATTCTTCTGAATCATCGAAGATCCTACGGTTTCTCGACATAACGGACCGACCCGAATTCAGGAACGCGCTCAGAGGAGGCTCCCCATGACGATCCGGCGCATGTTCGTAGCGATCGCGGTCGCGGCGGCCGCGACTTTTTCGGCGACTCCCCTCCTTGCCCAGGCCAAGTCCTTCACGGTCGGAGTGCCGCTGCCCCTGACCGGCGCCGAAGCGAAGTTCGGCGAGATGGAAAAGCAGGCCTACGACATGGCTGTCGAGGAGATCAACGCCAAGGGCGGCATCAAGGGCGTCAAGCTCGCCCTCGACATCCAGGACTCGGGCGGCAAGCCCGAGACCGCCACGGCCATCGTCGAGAAGTTCATCGGGACGAACAAGTATCCGATCGTCGTCGGCGAGTACTCGAGCCAGTGCTCGTACGCCGTCGCCGGCGTCGCCGAGAAGTACAAAGTCCCCTACCTCGTCGTCACGGGCGCGGCCGACAAGATCACGCAGGAAGGCTGGAAGTACGTCTACCGGCTGAATCCGCCCGCGAGCCTCTACAACCTGGGCGTGTTCGGATTCTTCGAGAACGTCGCCAAGCCCAAGACGATCGCGATCCTCTACGAAAACACGGACTTCGGGAATTCGACGAGCAAGGCGATGAAGGAGTACTGCGACGGCCACGGCGTGAGCGTGGTTCTCTCCGAGGGCTACCAGGCCGGGGGCGTCGACTTCAAGCCGATTCTCCAGAAGGTGAAGTCGCTCCGGCCCGACATCGTCTACATGGTTTCGTACCTCATGGACGCGTCGCTCCTCATGCGGCAGTCCAAGGAGCTCGACCTGAACGCGCAGGCCTTCATCGGCGGCGGCGCGGGCCACACGCTCCCCGAGTTCCTCCAGAACGCGGCGGACGCCTCCGAGCTCTGCATGTCCGCGACCCTCTGGACGCCGCAGGCGAAGTACCCCGGCGCGAAGGAGTTCTTCGACAACTTCAAGAAGAAGTTCGGCAAGGAGCCCGACTATCACGGCGTCGAAGCCTACGCGGCCACGTACGTCCTCGCCGACGTCCTCAAGCGCGCCAAGACGGCGACGCCGGAGGATCTCCGCGCCGCCCTCGCCTCGACCGACTTGACGACGGCGTTCGGGCCGGTGAAGTTCGTTTCCTGGGGCAAGTTCACGAACCAGAACAAGATGGAGACGCTCGTCCTTCAGGTCATCAAGGGCAAGTACGAAACCGTGTGGCCCCCCGAGGCCGCGACGGCGAAGTACGTGTACCCCGTCCCGCGCTGGCGCGACCGCAAGTAACCGCCTCGGGACGGAGCGAATGTCACCTCAGGTCGCCGGACAGATCGAGCTCCTCGGACAGGTCCTCATCTCGGGGATCCTGCTCGGGGGTCTCTACGCCCTGATCGGGCTCGGGATGTCGCTGATCATGGGCGTCATGAAGATCATCAACCTCGCGCACGGCGAGCTGATGATGGTCGCGATGTACATCACGTACGGGATGTTCACGCTCTGGAAGGTGGACCCCTACGTCTCGCTCCTCGTGGTCTGTCCCGCGATGTTCCTGCTCGGAATCGCGATCCAGAAATTCCTCATCACGCCGGTGATGAACGCGGACTCGGTCCTTCCGCAGAACCAGGTCCTCCTCACGGTGGGCATCGGGCTGGTCCTCTCGAATCTCGCGCTCCTCCTCTTCACGGCGAACTACCGATCCGTCCCCGTTTCCTATGCGTCGAAGACGATCTACTGGGACGTGAAGGCCGGCGGGCAGACGATCTCGCTCTCCTTCAGCTACCCGTTCCTCGTTGCGTTCGGGATCGCCGTCTTTCTCGGCGCGGCCCTGTTCCTCTTTCTCGGGATGACGGACACCGGCCGGATGATCCGCGCGACGGCGCAGGACAAGCGCGCCGCTTCGCTCCTGGGGATCAACACGAAGCGGATCACGTACATCACGTTCGGCCTCGGCGCCGCGCTCGTGGGTGCCGCGGGCGCTCTCCTGGACCCGGTCTACTACCTCTATCCGCAGATCGGCGGGCCGTTCACGAGCAAGGCGTTCGTGATCACGGTCCTCGGCGGCCTCGGGAACATCCCCGGCGCCGTTCTCGGCGGGCTCGTCCTCGGCCTCGCCGAGTCCCTCGGGTCGGTCTACGTCTCGCTCGGCTACAAGGACGCCTTCGGCTTCATCATCTTCGTCCTCGTCCTCATCTTCCTGCCCAAGGGGCTCCTCGGGAAAGGGCGGGCCTGAGCGATGACGAAGAGCCTCGCCGCCGCCCTCCTGTCCGTGACGGCGCTCGCCTTGCTCCCGCTGTTCGTCTCGAACACGTACGTCCTGCACATGCTCGTCATGGTCCTCCTGTGGGTTCTCCTCGGCCAGAGCTGGAACCTCCTCGGCGGCTATACCGGCCAGGTGTCCTACGGGCACGCCGCGTTCTTCGGCGTCGGCGCCTACACGACGGCGATCATGGTGAAGTCGGGCCTCTCGCCCGCGATGGCCTGGTGGGGACTCCTCCTCGGGGGAATCCTCGCGGCGCTCGTCGGATCGGTCCTCGGGTGGATCTGCTTTCGCCTCCGCGGCCCCTACTTCTCGCTCTCGATCCTCGCGCTCTCGGAGGTCCTCCGGCTCATCGCGGTGAACTGGAAGGACCTCACGAACGGCGCCGAGGGGATCCTCTACATTCCGGCATTCAACTCCAAGGCGGCGTACTACTGGATCATCCTCGCGCTCGCCGCCGTGAGCTTCCTGACGATCCGCGCCGTGATGCGGAGCAAGTTCGGCTTCTACTTTCTCGCGATCCGCGAGGACCAGGACTGCGCCGAGTCGCTCGGGATCAACACGACGAAGTACAAGCTGTACTCCCTCCTCATCAGCGCCTTCTTCACGGGCGTGGCGGGGAGCTTCTACATGAACTACATGGGCTTCATCGACCCGGGCATCGTCTTCTCGCTCCCCGACATCTCGATCATGATGATTCTCTGCACGATGCTCGGCGGCGCGGCGACGATGGAGGGCCCGGCGGTCGGCGCGGTTCTCTACATCCTGATGTCGGAGGCGTTCCGCGTCTTCCTGAAGTCGGGCCACCTCCTCTTCTTCGGGATCCTCATCATCGTGATCATCATCTTCTTCCCGCAGGGAATCGTCGGCACGCTGCGCGAGCGCTGGGCGGGCCGCCGCCTGAGGGCCGCGTCCCCGGGCATATCGAAGGAGGTCGCATGAGCCTCCTCGAGCTCCGGGGCGTCACGAAGCGGTTCGGCGGCCTCCAGGCCGTCGGGGGCATGACGTTCACCATCGAGAAGGGCGAGATCCTCGGCCTGATCGGCCCCAACGGAGCCGGGAAGACGACGATCTTCAACCTGATCAACGGCTTTCTCACGCCGACGGAGGGCGAGATCCTCTTCAAGGGTGAGCTGATCAACGGCCTCAAGCCCTTCCAGGTCTGCCGCCGCGGCCTCGCGCGGACGTTTCAGGTCGTCAAGCCCCTCGCGCGCCTCACGGTCCTCGAGAACGTGATGGTCTCGGCCTTCTCCCGCACGGACCATCGCAACGAGGCGAGCCGCATCGCGCTCGAGGCGACGGCCTTCACCGAGATGGAAGCCTGGCGCGACCGCCTTGCGGGCAGCCTTCCGCTCGGGATGCGCAAGCGCCTCGAGATGGCGCGCGCGCTCGCGACCAGGCCCGACCTCCTCCTCCTCGACGAGAACTTCGCCGGGCTGAACCCCGCCGAGGTCGAAAAGACGATCACGATCGTCCGCAAGATTCACGCGAGCGGAGTCACGATCCTGATCATCGAGCACAACATGCGCGTCATCATGTCGATCTCGCAGCGCCTTCTCTGCGTCTGTTACGGGGAGAAGATCTCGGAGGGGTCGCCGGCGGAAGTCGCGAACGACCCGAGAGTCATCGAGGCCTACCTGGGAGCGGCGCATGCTTGAGGTCCGGAACGTCGACGTGTTCTACGGCGACGTGCAGGTGCTGTGGGACGTCTCGTTGAACGTCCAGAAGGGCGAGATCGTCGCGCTCATCGGGGCGAACGGCTCCGGCAAGACGACGAGCCTCAACACGATCTCGTCGATCCTGACGCCGCGCAAGGGCGCGGTGACGTACGAGGGGCTGGAGCTGCACACGCGCGAGCCTCACGACCTCGTCGGCCTCGGGATCGCCCACGTCCCGGAGGCCCGCCGCCTTTTCCCGGACATGACCGTCAAGGAGAACCTCCTCCTCGGCGCGCTGACGCCGGACGCGAGGAAGTCGCGGCCCGAGATGCTCGAGAAGGTCTACGGCATCTTCCCGCGGCTCAAGGAGCGCGAGAAGCAGGCGGCCGGGACGATGTCCGGCGGCGAGCAGCAGATGTGCGCGATCGCCCGCGGCCTCATGTCGAAGCCGCGCCTCCTCATGCTCGACGAGCCGTCCCTCGGCCTCTCCCCGATCCTCGTTTCGGACATCTTCCGCGTCATCACCGAGGTCCACGAGGCGGGCGTGACCGTCCTCCTCGTCGAGCAGAACGTCTTCAAGACGCTCGCGGTCGCCGACCGCGCCTATGTCCTCGAGAACGGCCGGATCGTCCTCGAGGGCACGGGCAAAGACCTCCTAAACGACGAGCACGTCAAGAAGGCCTACCTCGGCGTCTGAGGAGGCCGGCAGGGTCTCCTCCTTCTGCATTACTTGACACCCCGCTCCGCCCGGCCTACGCAATATATGGGAGGGACTGCATGAAAGCCTCCAAGGAGGCGTCCAGCGCCTCGTCCCGCGTGGTCGAGGCCTCTGAAATTTCCGCGCTTCTCGCCGCCATCGTGGATTCGGGCTACCGGCTCCTGGGCCCGACCGTGAAGGACGGCGCGATCGTCTACGACGAGATCTCCACCGTAGCCCAGCTCCCGGCAGGCGTCGGGCAGGAACAGACGAACGGCCGCTACCGGCTCCGGCCGCGCGGCGACCGGGCGCTCTTCGGGTACACCGTGGGGCCGCACGCGTGGAAGAAGTTCCTCTTTCCGGCGGCGCTCCGGCTCTTCGGCGCGACCCGGGTGAAGAAAGCGCTCGTCGTGGAGAACCGCGCCGCCGACCCGCGGCCCGACGCGTTCCTCGGCGTCCGCCCGTGCGACCTCGCGGCGATCGCGCGCCAGGACCGGGTCTTCATGGGCGGTTCCTACTCCGACCCGACGTACCGTGCTCGCCGGGAGAGGGCGCTGATCGTCGCCGTCCAGTGCGGCGAGGCGGAAAGCACGTGCTTCTGCTCCTCCGTCGGAACGGGCCCGCGCGCCGCCGGCGGCTACGACCTCGCCCTCACGGAGCTTCTCGACGACGGGCGGCACGACTTTCTCATCGAGACGGGCACCGAGCGCGGCACCGGTCTCCTCGCGATGATCGCGTCGCGACCCGCCGATCCCTACGATCTCGAGGCCGCCCGCGCGGCGACGCGGCGTGCCGAAGGTCTCATGGGGCGGAAGCTCGACGCCACAGGTCTCCGGGGCCTCCTCGACGCCAGCGCCGAGAGCCCGCGCTGGGAGGAGATCGCCGTCCGGTGCCTGTCGTGCGCGAACTGCACGATGGTCTGCCCCACCTGCTTCTGCACGACCGTCGAGGACTCGTCCGACCTCACGGGCGCGTCCGCGGAGCGCACCCGGCGCTGGGATTCGTGTCACACGCTGGATTTCTCGTACATCCACGGCGGCAGCATCCGGATGAGCGCCTCGTCGCGGTACCGCCAGTGGATGACGCACAAGCTCTCGACGTGGGTCGACCAGTTCGGCGAGACCGGCTGCGTCGGCTGCGGCCGCTGCATCACCTGGTGCCCCGCGGGGATCGACCTCACGGAGGAAGCCCGCATTCTTCAGGAAAGCCGGCACGAGCCGGCCGCCTGACGGAGGATCCATGGAGAACCTCGAGCCAATCCTCTCGGAGCACCCCTTCCTCAAGGGAATGACCAGCGCGGAGATCGCGATCGTGGCGGGCTGCGCCCGCAACGAGACCTTCCAGCCAGGTCAGTTCCTGTTCCGCCAGGGAGCGGAAGCCGACCGGTTCTTCATCATCCGCCACGGAAAGGCCGCCGTGGAGGTCAGCGCGCCCCCGCGGGGCGTCCTCACGATCCAGACGGTGTCCGACGGAGAAATCCTCGGCTGGTCCTGGCTCGTGCCGCCGTACCGCTGGCGTTTCAGCGCTCTGGCCAAGGAGCTCACGCGCGTCATCGCGCTCGACGGCCGGTGCCTGAGGCAGAAGTGCGAGGAAGACCACGACCTCGGCTACGAGCTCCTCAAGCGCTTCGCGGACGTCGTCGGCCAACGGCTCGACGCGACCCGCTTGCAGCTTCTCGACGTTTACGCCGCCGAGCTGGTCGGGAGGCGCCGGTGAGCTCGGTCCTCGAGGCGCCGCGGCCCGTCGCTGCGGCTTCGCGACCGGCGCCCGACCCGATGGTCCCGGTCCCGTGCGTCGTTGATCGTACGCAGCGCGAGACGGCGGACACGTTCACGCTGGAACTCCTCCCGCAGGGAGGCCGGACGTTCCCCTTCGCCCCCGGCCAGTTCAACATGCTCTACGTCCTCGGGATCGGCGAAGTGCCAATCTCGATCAGCGGCGATCCGGAGTTCCCGCAGAAGCTCGTCCACACGACGCGCGCCGTCGGCGCCGTCACGAAGGGAATGGGGAAGCTCAAGCGCGGCGACGCGATCGGCGTCCGCGGTCCGTTCGGGACGAGCTGGCCCGTCGGAGAGGCGCGAGGCTGCGACCTTGTCGTCGTGGCGGGCGGGATCGGCCTCGCCCCCCTCCGCCCGGCCCTCTACGAGGTCGTCTCCCACCGGGACCGCTACGGGCGCGTCGTCCTCCTCTACGGCGCCCGCACGCCGGACGACATTCTCTTCCGCAAGCAGCTCAAGGAGTGGCGCGGGGACTTCGACCTCGAGGTCCACGTGACCGTGGACCGGGCGACGGGCGAATGGCGCGGCAACGTCGGCGTCGTCACGACGCTCATCCCGCGCGTCCCGTTCGACCCGTACCACACGGTCGCGATGGTCTGCGGCCCGGAAGTCATGATGCGGTTCACCGTCCTCGAGCTCGAGCGCCGCGGGGTCCCGACCGACAGGATCTGGCTCTCTCTCGAGCGGAACATGAAGTGCGGCGTCGGTCTCTGCGGCCACTGCCAGTGCGGGCCGAAGTTCATCTGCCGGGACGGCGCCGTGTTTCCGTGCCGGGACGTCATGCACCTGATGTCCCGGCGGGAGCTCTGAATGGAGAACGCGAAGCCGACCCTCGCCGTCTTCAAGTTCGCGTCCTGCGACGGCTGCCAGCTCTCGCTCCTCGACTGCGAGGACGAGCTCCTCGCGGTCGCGGGCGCCGTGTCGATCGACAACTTCCTCGAGGCCTCGCGGGCCGTCGGCAAGGGGCCGTGGGACCTCGTCCTCGTCGAAGGCTCCGTCACGACCCCTCACGACGCCGAGCGCGTCCACCAGATCCGCCGCAAGGCGAAGTTCCTCGTCACGATCGGCGCCTGCGCGACCGCGGGAGGCATCCAGTCGCTTCGGAACTTCACGGACGTCCGCGAATACGCAAAGGCCGTCTACGCG
>Ga0335071_10008289_pt1 | contig 10682 bp, 10 predicted proteins | sample Lox_Sample_15_FD_206724 | JGI IMG/M metagenome (GOLD analysis project Ga0335071, IMG submission 206724) | Soil microbial communities from Loxahatchee National Wildlife Refuge, Florida, United States - Lox_Sample_1.5 | ecosystem: Environmental > Terrestrial > Soil > Wetlands | place: USA...
ATTTTCCGCGACCTGCGGCGAACTCTCTCCCTGCGCGCGAAAATCGCAACCGCGATCTCCGATTGCCTGCGCATTATGTTCATGGTCCACCTGCGAGTGTAGGTGCACGTGCCCGCTGCGCCCTCCGATCACACCGGCTCGGTCACGTTCATGCGCGCAACGCGCCGTTCACGTCGCCACACTCGCCGGAAGAGTGGTGGCGCGCTGAGCCTTCACTCGAACGTCACCGTGGTGCGCTGTTCTGAGCTCGTATAGCCGGCTTCGTTCCGGATCGAGATCGCCAGTTCACACGTGCCCTTCGCCCGTGCTCCCATCTGCGAAAAGCTGCCCCTGACGATCGAGGTGGTTGCGTCCTTCTGCTCGACGACCTTTCCCGGGGAACTGGAGAGGATCATGTAAGGATTGCAGTGCATGAACCAGGTCAGTCCGGGATTTGCGCCAAGCTTCGACTCCTTGTCCTGCACCGCCATCTCGATCTCCACGGCAGCCCCCTCACCTTTCGTCGACACGATCCGCATACTTTGGACCACCGGGACGTAGGGGACCAGAACCAGCGTGCCTGGGACAGAATCTGCCTTCTCGGTCTTCAGGCGCACGGAGCGTTCCCCTAACGGCGTCCCTGGCGCCACGGCAATCTGGAACTCCCACAACTTCGCCCGCTTTGGGAGGCTTTGGCCCGGTTCTGGCGTCTTCGCGTGAATCCCCGAAACCGTCAGTCCGTCCGGCGGCGTGATCTCCACCGCCGTAAGCGGACCGTCCTTGCCCTGCACCTCCAGTGCGGTTGTGGAACCCACCACCACCTGTGGCTTGTACCCACGCAGCTTCAGATCGTTCGAAGCGGCCGCCCACATCGTCCCCGCGAGCAAGGCCAACATCGCACTCAGTAGTCTGATCGACATGGCGCCTCTCTTACTTCGGCAACCTGCTCAGCCCCGTTGAGACACCCTTTTCCAGACTCGCCCACGTCTGCGAATTGTCGCCTTTGCCGTCGGCGGTGAAGTAGTAGAGGACGTCACCAGTCTTCGCATCCACCATCGAGAAGCGCGAACGCACTTTGTTCTTCGGCGTGATCGTGATGCTGAGGCTGGTCGCGTCTCGGGAACCGGATACTATGCTGTCGAACACCGCATCGGCGCGTACGAAGACCAGCGCGTCCACGGCCGGCGCCGTCTTCGCAATGTCTGGCCCAAGCGTGTATTTCCCCTTGCCGACATCGTTCGGGTTGCCTTTCGCCGCGTCGAAACTCGCCTGCAACGCGGCCACCTGCTTCTCGTCGGTGGGCGCCGGCTGCACGTCGCGGCCAGCGTTCTTCAACGCCTCGGACACGATCTCACTGAGCTTGTCGGCAAGGTCGCTGGCTTTGTAGCTTTCGTTGGCCTTGCCTGACGCTTCGACCTTTGGCGTGACGACGGCCACCGTGTGCACCGTCCTCTCGTTCGATTTGAATTTGGGATGAATGTACTGCGCTGTGAGCGTTTGCGCGCCCGCCAGACACAAAACCGGCACCGCGATCCAGCAATGCATACGCGCCTCCCCGGGGACTCGCCTACTGCGGCGACCCAACCTGGATGGTTATCTTCTGTTTTTTGCCTGGCCCCTTCGCGCGCGCTTCGATCCATCCCACCAGCGGACCGCCGTTGGCAGTTGCGAAGTGCAGCCGGACTTTGTCGAGCCGGTCTGCCACGGCGAGCTGCCGTGCCAATTCGCGCAAGGGCCCCTGCAGGGCTTCGATCTCCGGCGCCTGCATCCGGAGTAGATCCGAAACGTGGCCACTGTCGTCCACGGCGTACAGGGCATCCTGCGTCTGCAGCAGATCGTGGCCTTCCAGTGCGTAGTAGTGCCCCGCCGGGTCGCGCACAAAGCCCGGGGATCCGCTTGTGCCCAGCGGTACCTGCTGGCCATCCACGGGCTTGCCGTGCTCGTCACGTATGAGCAGGCCCATGCCGTACGTCTGCCACATGGGGTTCTCGGCTTCGTAGCCGAAGTCCGGGCTGCCGTGAATCTGCGCTTCATAGGCGCAGGTGTAGGTTTGCTTCCTCCGGCCCTCGCCCGCCGTTACCACCGTGCCCCCGCCGCTCGGCGCGCTGTAGTTGCCCGAGGCGTCCATGAGAAAGAATGCCCAACCCACGTCGCGGGTCTCCAGCATTTCGCTCACCCGGCTGCCGCTGCCGGAATCCACTACGCGGCCGAACTCCACCTGATAGTTGTGGCCGGCTTCGGCCTCAAAGCGGAGGAACGTGCCGCGGTCGGCGCGCAAGACGGTGAGCACATGACGGCCTGGCAGCGCCTCAATACCGCCGGGCGGAGGCTCGCCACCGTTGATGGAAAAAATCGTGACTCCCACCGCCGGCCGCAGGTGCGCCACCTGCGACGGATCGCGTGGAGATCCCGGATACAGGCGGTATGGCTCCGCCGGTGCGTTTCTCGCGTGCAGGACGCACGTGGGCGCGCAGACAAGTATCAGAACGGCAAGCAGAGTGCCGCGCGGCCGGTCGTTCTGTTGGGCCGGCCGGGCGGAGTACAATTCCCCGTTACGCATGTTGCAGTCCGCCCAGCGGAAGTATACACCCGATGGAGCCGTGTTGGGCTCCGGTCCGCGCAGCCGAACCGGCCGCGGCGTCTTGCAGAGCCGCTACTTGACCCCCGCATCCGGCAGCGCAAGCCAATGCTGCACCGATTGCGGCTCGAATCCGGCGCTCACGACTTGATATTCCTGGAGTCACACAAAAACATGCGGCTCACACTGCGCCAGCGTGTGCCGGTCCGTATCAGCGGCCCCATCATGGCAGCATAACCGACTCGCCATTGTTGAGCACCAGAAACGAGTTGTCCGGCGCGCATTCGGCGAGAACTCGCCGCGGCGTATCGATGGCCTCATCGGTCAATTGAAATGTTCCATGGTGAATCGCGATGCTTGTGCCCGCGCCGAGAATCGAATGCGCGCGCGCGGCTTCATCGGGACCCATGTGCATCGCCGACATAAACCAGCGTGGCTCGTACGCGCCGATCGGCAGAAACGCCAGTCGCGGCGTTCCGAAGCGTTCGCGAATCTGCGCGAAATGATCGCCGAACGAGGTGTCGCCCGCGTAGTAGATGATGCCCTCTTCCGCTTCCATGGCAAACCCGCACCAGAGCGTGCGGTCGCGGTCGATTAGCCCGCGAGAGGAGAAATGCATCGCCGGCACGCAGTGGATCTTCCTGCACGCCACCTCAACGGATTCACCCCAATCCAGCTCATGGACCGGCGCGATCCTCTCGGAGTTCAGCAGTCGCGCCAGGCCTGTCGGAACCACGAACTTGCGCACCCCGCCATCCGCCAGCCGGCGCAGCGTCGGCAGGTCCAGATGATCGTAGTGGTTGTGGCTCACCAGCACGAGATCGATGCGCGGAAGATCTTCCCAACGGACGCCGGGCGCGCGGCGCCGGCCTGGGCCGATCCACCAAAAGGGACTGGCTCGCTCTGACCAGATCGGATCGGTCAGAATGTTCAGACCCGCCGTTTGCAGCAGCACCGTCGAGTGATTGACCAGCGTGACCCGCAGCTCCCGACCTTCCACGCGCACAGGGGGACGCGATGGCTCTACGTCATTCACAAAGCGCGGCGACGGCTCCGGTCTCCGAGTCCGTAGCCACCGCAGAAGATCGATGAACCCGCGCACTCGCGCGCCGTTCGGGTTGAAGAACCGTTTCCCGTCGAAATGTTTCGGGTATGCTGGCGCGCCTGCGCTCTGTCTCACAGACCTCTATTTACCCACAGCATCGCAGGTACGGGAAGAGCGTCCGCCGCCAGCGGACCCGCTTACTTCTGTGCCGACTGGAAAGTGAAGCCCACCGTCGCGCGGCTGTTGATCAGAACAAATCCCGGTGGCAATGCCCCGTAGTCGTACTTGAGTGTGAGCGCGAACTGATCTGTGAACATCAGGTCGATTTCCGTCGTGACCCAGTTCCGTGCCTGATGTCCACGAGAAGGAACGAGCTTTCCATGCACCGAGCGCGTGATCACTTCGTCGTATGCGGGTAAACGCAGCTGATACTGCGACGTAAGCTTTACCTTCTTCACAAACTTCGCCGAGGGGTCCAGCGGGAAGATCTTTGCGGCTTGCGCGCCCAGCAGTCCCCGGAAAACGGCGCCGAAACCGTTCGGGTCGATATTGTTTCTGAAGTTGTGCCCGGTCTCGATTCCGGTGTCAAACTCGAAACCCAGCCCGCGTCCGCCACTCACTGGGAACACGAGTTCCGGCGCGGTGATCAGGTTCACGTTCGTTCCGAGATTCGTTCCTTTCTTCTTTCGGTCGAACTCGGCCGTGGCCAGGTTCCAGTTGAGAAAGGCTCCCATCACGTGGGGAAGGAACTCATTGGTCGTCAGGATGTTCTGATAGAAAATGGCCGAGGCGAATGCGTTCGGATCCAGTACAACCGAATTGTCGGCGGATTCCGACGCCCGAATACCAAGTGAACCGCCCACGGCTTTCGCAGCAAGAGCGAAATTCGAATCGGTTGTATAAAGTGGATGCGAACCTACCTGTGGGATCCACGACCCGCTAAAGCAATAATTGAAATAGTTGGTTCCGGGCTGATTCGTGATTTTTGCCCCGCCGCACCCTTTTGTGGAAGCGGATCCCGAAGACGGCTGCGCCTGACCGCCTCCACCCTTCCCTGCTCCTTCGCCGCCACCAGCCTTCATAAACACCGGCGTTGGCAGTGACCCTCCCAGGAACTGGATCTCGATTACGAGGTCATGGTCCCGATCCGGATCAAGCGGATAATCCGCGGTCGTCGCTAGCACAAGGCGGCCGAAGCTGCCGTAGTCGGCCGGGAAGGTCACTGACGTCACGTGCACCGGAGACGCCGGGGTGAGATGACTACCGGTCTTCCGGAAGACATTCACGAGCCACAACTGAGGATCGCTTACGTCGCCTTCTGGGGGTGTCATCGGGTTGCCCTGCTTTGGCGTCTCGCTGATCAGCAGTTCCAGTTCTCCAGCGGTCTGGCCGTGACTCGGAGCGCTCAACGTGAATGTCTGCGCAAAGCCGCGCTCAGCGATCGCCAGGGCCGCCGCGATTACCAGCGGAAACAGCAGGTGGCTTAGCTTAAGCGACCGCATGCGCCACCACCGATGCAACCGCCGCAGCCAGGCTGTCGTTGTCGCCCGACGAGACCTGGCCCGGCGCGAGCCGAAATCCGATGTTCGCCGCATTCGTTACAACCCTGCCCACGAAAATGATGCGCTGACTCTGGATGGGGTACAGCATACCCAGCGTGTCGTTCTGTGTGGCGTGAGGGAAATCAGGTGCAACGGCGGCCATGACGATCTGAACTGCCTGTCCCGTGGTCGGATGAGTTCCCCCTGCGGCGCGCGTGCCTGCCATACGCTTTTCCTCCTGCGGTCTCACTGGCATCTGCAATTGCTGCCGATTCGGAGCACAATTAGGACGATTAGGACGATGCTAGCACAGAATAGAGCGCACTACCTGCGCTTCATGCGTCGGCATGCCGGTTGATTCGCGCACGCTGGTGACAACTCTTCTCCGACGCGCTTTGCCAGCAAGGATTCTTCCCAGCTTCTGCCACGGGCTGGCGTAAATCGTTCGCTCAATGCGAGTTTGCCAGTACCCGCCGGATCTCCAACGCGATTTCCAGAAGCTTCGGACTATCGCTGTTGTCGAGCAAAACGATGAGTTCCCGGTGCGATGGGATCCGCTGGATCAGCGACTGAAATCCGAAGATCGCTCCTCCATGCATGGGAATCGATTCTCCGGCATAGGGCGCGCCGGGCTCCGGCACCAGGATGCCCCACCCGTATCCGTAGGTGTTGAGGTTCGGTGTGAACAGCAGATCGCGAAGCCGCACCGGCAGCAGGCGCTCGGTGTAGAGCGCCTGATCCCAAAGAAAAAGATCCCCCACCGTTGAGTACAATGCACCCGCGGAGAATGGGATCGACATATCGTAGTACCTGGCGTTGCGAAATCCGGACCCGGATCGTTCGTACCCTGCAGCGCGATGCGGCAGAATGATCTCGGTATGCGTGTACCCCGAGCTCACCATGCCCAGCGGCTCGAAAATCCTCTCTCTGAGTAACTGCTCATACGGTCTCCCGGAAATCTGCTCCAGAATCGCGCCCAGCAGGAAATACCCGGAATTGCTGTACTCAAATCGGCTGCCCGGTTTGAAATGCAGATCGCCGCTGCAATATTTCTCCGCAAATTCGCGGACTGTGTAGCGCCTCCGGCTGTCTGGCCCATCCAGAAATCCCGGCTGGCTGATGAAGTTTGGGATACCGGATGTGTGCGAGAGCAACTCGCTTATGGTCACCTCGCGTCCGGTGTCCTTTCGGTAGTACGGAAGGTAGTCGGATAGATGGCCGTCAAGGGCGATCTTCCCCGCATTGACGAACTGCAGGACAAGCAGCGCGGTGAACTGCTTGGTCATGGAACCGATTTCAAACCTGGTGTCGAGGCCGTTCGGGATATCCCATTCCCGGTTCGCCAATCCGAATGCACGCTGGTAGAGAATTCGCCCTTCTCGCGCCACCAGCACCGTGCCGCTGAAATCGCCGGCAGCCGACCGAGCCTTGACGATCTGATCGATTGGCACTGCCTCGCGGCCGACCGGCGGCGCCTGAGCGCCCAGCCACACAGTGACCATCATCGCGAAGGAGAGTCGTTTGAACATAGCGAATCAGAGGATGTTCACCGCTCGCGCGGCCAGCAGCGCGATGGTCGCCAGTGAAATAATCGACTGGACCATCATCACCGCTTTTGCCCAACGCGAGAGCACCGGCACATCCGTCGGCGAGAACGCGGTGCTTGTGTTGAACGCCAGGAACAGGTAGTCCATGAAGCCCGGACGCCAGTTGCCAAATCCCGCATGCACTCGTTCTTTGTCGCTCATGGTCATCTGTGGAAACAGAAACGCGCCGTGCGTGTGACCGGGGCGAGTGGTGCGCGCGTGCGGTCCACCGGCATCCAATCGCCAGTACCACGACGCGAACACCACAATGTTGCTGAACCACAGAACTGCCGCCGAAACCAGCAGCTTCGCCGGCGATTCCCGGTGCTCGATCATCACCCGAATCAGTGCGCCCACCGAAAAGACCAGGAAGGCGGTGACCACGCTCAGGGTCGCCAGTCCCAGCTTCTGATTCCAGCCATGGTGCCCCAGACGGTGTGTCAGAGTCAGCGGAATGAACAGCAAGCCCACAACCGCCAGCAGCAGCCAGAACGGACCGGCGCTCAGCGGCTCGGGCAGAACCATATTGAGCAGGGCGACAGCGGCGATCGCCACCGCTGCGGGCCAGCGCGGATCGGACGGCGTTTCTTCCGGGGTTGCAGGGTTCATCGCAGCTTCTCCAGGCGCCTTCCCGCTTCCGCCAGTGTGTCGTGCCGCTTGCAGAAGCAAAACCGGATGAGCCCGCTGCCCTCCGCGCCGCGCGCGAAGAAGCTCGATCCGGGCACCGCGCTCACGCCGATCTCTTCCACCAGATGACGCGCAAACGAGACGTCATCGGCGAACCCAAACTTCGAGATGTCGCACATGATGTAGTAGGAACCGTGCGGGCGGAAACAGCGGAATCCCGCTGCCTCGAGCATGCTCAGCAGCAGATCGCGCCGTTCGGTGTACTGCACGGCAAGCTGCTCATAGTAGGCATCGTCCATGCCGAGCGCGACGATGCCCGCTTGCTGCAGCGGCGCCGGCGAATTCACCGTGAGAAAATCGTGCACCTTGCGCAGGCCGTCGCTGATCGCCGCGGGACCCAGCACCCAGCCGGTGCGCCAGCCGGTCACCGAATACGTCTTGCTCATGCTGTTGACAATCAGCGTGCGCTGCTTCATGCCCGGCAGAGTGGCGATGGGAATGTGCCGCGCGCCGTCGTAGAGAATGTGCTCGTAGATCTCGTCGGTGATGGCCAGTGCGTCGAACTCCTGGCAGAGAGCCGCGATCTGCTCCAGTTCGGCGCGCTCGAAGACCTTGCCAGTCGGATTGTGTGGCGAATTCAGAATGATGGCGCGGGTGCGCGGCGTGAATGCGCGCCGCAGCTCATCCGCGTCGAAATGCCACTCCGGCGGATGCAGCGTCACCAGCCGCGTGCTGGCGCCGCACAGCAGCGCGTCCGGACGGTAGTTCTCGTAGAACGGCTCGAAGACGATGATCTCGTCGCCGGGGTTCACCACCGCCAGCAGCGAAGCGATCATGCCCTCGGTGGAGCCGCAGCAGACGGTGACCTCGCGCTCCGGATCGTACTCCAGCCCGTACCAGCGCCGGTACTTCGCGGCAATGGCCTCGCGAAACGCGCGGGTTCCCCAGGTGATGGTGTACTGATTCACATCGGCTTCAATCGCATCGCAGGCGGCGCGTTTGATCTCTTCCGGGGCGCTGAAATCCGGAAAGCCCTGCGCGAGATTCACCGCATCATGCCGCAGCGCGAGGCGCGTCATCTCACGGATTATCGACTCGGTGAAGTTCGCGATGCGCGCACTGCGAAACCGCGTGGAGGGAGCTTCAGCGTGCATTCCTTCCATTGTTGTCGGTTCCGGAGCCGCCATGCTAGTATGAGTTTACCGACGTAACCGCTTAGGGGACGTAGTTCAGTTGGTTAGAACGCCGGCCTGTCACGTCGGAGGTCGCGGGTTCGAGCCCCGTCGTCCCCGCCAATCCTTTTCGATCACTTGCAGGCACTTCCCAATCGTGTTTGACCACCGAGTTGGCCTGTACGCCTTAAGGCGAGTTCCAGCGCAGCCGGTTCCAGGAAAGCGACAACGTGTTGTGGTCGTCCTTCTGCCAGTCCACTTCGGAAACGCGATGGTCGCCGGTGCGCGCCACCGATCCCGTCTCCGAGGCCGGCAGCGCCAGCACCTGACCGGCGTCCTGTGAAATCTGCGTGCGCGGCCCGAGACGTTTGCTGAGCGTGGCCACTTCCGAGCTGCGGCGCGCAGCGAAAAGCCGGCCGGATTGGCCGGGGTGGCCACCGCAGGAAAATGGCGAACCTGATCGAGATTCACGCGCTCCGCATTGCCGCCTCGTTTGACTGCCAGACGCCGGCGGGCCTGTTGGAGCAGGATGTTTCGCATGATCTTCGCCGACACCGCGAAGAAATGGGCGCGGTCCTGCCAGTCCACGTTCTTCACATCGATCAGCGCGAGGAAGGCTTCGTGCACCAGGGCGGTAGCCTGCAGCGTCTGCCCAGGACGCTCGTTCTTCATGTAATGTCCAGCGATGCGCCGCAGGGTTGGGTAAACGTGCGGGGTCAGACGCTTCAACGCTCCCTGATCGCCGCGGGCCCAGGCGCGAAGAAGCTCGGTTATCTCGGACGTCCGGTCGTCCATGATGCGGTGAAACTATATGCTAAACCTGCAGCTTGCGGCGGATGAGCGCTCACCCTATCATTGAAGGAATCACGGGGGAAGGCTTGGATCCTGAGCGTTGGCGCCGAATCGAGGAGTTGTACCACTGCGTCCACAACAGCGGAAAAGCGGTCCTGGCTGACGTTGATCCTGAAATTCGGCAGGAGGTGGAGCGGCTCCTGGCACAGGATTCGGAAAGCGGGAACAAACTGCTCGACCAGCACGCCGCGGATCTGGCGATGGACTCGACCCCAGACGGAATCGCCCCTGGATCCCGGCTGGGCCCCTACCAAATCGAGACGTTGTTGGGCGAGGGGGGCATGGGCAAAGTGTTCCGAGCCACAGATACCCGCCTCCACCGAAAAGTCGCGATCAAGATCGCGAAAGAGGAGTTCAGCGAGCGCTTCGAAAAGGAATCGCGAGCCATCGCCGCTCTGAACCATCCGCAGGTTTGCACGCTGCACGATGTCGGTCCCAACTACCTGGTGATGGAACTGGTGGAGGGCGAAACACTCGCCGCGCGTCTGAAGCGGGGCAAGCTGTCGGTGGCCGAGGCCATCCGCATAGGGACACAAATGGCGGAAGCCTTAGCCGCAGCCCACGCGAAAGGCATCGTTCACCGCGATTTGAAGCCCGGCAACGTCATGGTCACCAGGTCCGGCGTGAAGGTTCTGGATTTCGGGCTGGCCCATTGGACAGCAGACCCGGCCGTTAGCGTGACGAGCGCCCGGGCAGGCACGCCCGCCTACATGGCTCCGGAGCAATTTGAAGGCAAGCCGGCCGATGCACGGAGTGATATTTACTCGCTGGGGCTGGTTCTGAAGGAGATGCTCACCGCCCGGCGGGGCGCGCACCCGGAGGATTTGCCGCCGGCTCTTGAGCGCGTCATCGCCAGGTGCCTGGCGGTGGATCCGGAAGAGCGCTGGCAATCGGCGCTGGACCTGAAGTGGGAACTGGAAGCGAGCGCAAATGCGGTTATGCCCCCCATTTCCCGCTCCGCAAACCGCTTGCTCGCGGGCGTTCTGGTAATCATGACGCTGCTGGTTGCGGCGCTGGCCTTCGTGTACTTTCGCAAGCAGGCCCCGCCGCAGCAAACCTCGCGTTTGAGTATCCTGCTTCCGGAGAAGTCGCGCGTGTTCTCTCTCGCCGTGGCTCCGGACGGGAGCGCCGTGGCCATGGTTCTGGTCCGGAACGGGAAACAGCAGATCTGGGTTCGATCGCTCGATGCCCTTGAACCGTCCCCGCTGGCGGGCACCGATAGCGCCGCGACGCCGTTCTGGTCACCGGACAGCCGCTTCATCGCTTTCTTCGCCGACGACCGGCTGAAGAAGATCGAGCGTT
>Ga0335071_10008290_pt1 | contig 10681 bp, 7 predicted proteins | sample Lox_Sample_15_FD_206724 | JGI IMG/M metagenome (GOLD analysis project Ga0335071, IMG submission 206724) | Soil microbial communities from Loxahatchee National Wildlife Refuge, Florida, United States - Lox_Sample_1.5 | ecosystem: Environmental > Terrestrial > Soil > Wetlands | place: USA: Florida...
CTTGAGGGGGGCTGTCAGGATATTCACCACAACAGGGGAAATTCCAGAGGAGTTTTATGATTCCACGCTAATTGTCGGCGCCACCAACGTGCCGGAGATCCTGGACCTTGAACTGGTTAGGGAAGGGACTCTCATTGTCGATGATTCCGGTCCCCACTGTTTCAAAACCGAAGATGCCATGCAGCGTTTTTTGGACCGGGAGGATATCCTCTTCAGCGAGGGTGGGATGCTGCATTCGCCAGACCCCATGACCCAGCTACGATACTTGTCCCGGTTCGCGGAGCATAAACTTGGAAACTATTATCGCAATGTCTTCGCTAGATTTAACCCATTTCGAATCACGGGCTGTGTATTCTCCTCTCTTCTTTGCGCGCTTTACGATGAGCTGGAACCGACGGTGGGGCTTGCCAACGATCATGAATCTTTGATGCACTTCCAAAAACTGATCTCCCTGGGTTTTCGGGCTGCTGATCTTCATTCTGAAGGGAGAGTGTTGCCTCGGAAAAAGATCCGGAATTTCCACCGTCGATTTGGCGGATTCCGTCATGGACAGCGTCGGCCTGAAGACGGAATAGGAGAACGCGCTGTTACGTCGAGAGAACACGTTGGACCGCAAGAACGCGAGAGAGGAGGGGGCGATGGCACAGGGCCTGCCAATTCCTGACGCTTCGCCGCCTTCTTCAAAAGTGGAGTTTCCGCTCTCTTTTCCCCAAGAGCGGCTTTGGTTCCTTGATCATTTGGAACCAGGAAACCCAGTCCACAATCTCGCCTTAGCCTGCCGAATGATTGGCAGGCTCGATTTAGCAGCCCTGGAGCGGAGCGTCAACGAGATTGTCCGCCGCCATGAGATTTTGAGAACGACGTTTCCCTATGTGGGAGGTCGACCAAGTCTTGTCATTCAAGAGGATCTCTTCCTGGTTTTGAAGGATGTTGACCTGCGCAGCTTCGGTCAATCCGATCGGGAAACTGTGACTCGCCAACTGATCATCGAGGAATCCAGGATTCCCTTCGATCTGGCTCGAGGACCGCTCATCAGGGTCTGTTTGTTCCGGCTTTCAGAAGACGACCGCGTCTGCCTGGTGGTGATGCACCGCATCATCTCCGACGACATATCACTGGAGATTTTCTTTCGAGAACTCTGGCTGATTTATGAAGCGTTGGCGGACGAAAGGTCTTTCCACCTTGCGGACCTTCCCGCACAGTATTCTCAGTTTTCCATCTGGCAGCGCCAGCACTTGGGGAGGGGGAGCCTGGAAAAACAGAGGGCTTATTGGAAAGAACAACTTGCCAACAGCCCCCCCGGGCTGCAGCTTGCCACCGATTTTCCCCGGCAATCAAAGAGAACGTATCGGGGCTCGACTGCTCGAGTCGCCTTATCTCAGTCGTTGTCAATTATTCTGAGAAGAGTTTGCCTGCAGGAGAAGGTATCACCCTTCATCTTGTTTCTCACAGCCTTCACGGTCCTCCTGTATCGATATACTGAACAAGACGACATCCTGGTCGGGGCAACTGTTCACGGCCGCAACCGCCCGGAATTCGAGCCATTGATTGGCTGTTTTGCGCAGAGCCTTCCACTCCGCATGGACCTGTCGGAAGATCTGGGTTTTCGTGAATTGCTGTCACGAATAGGACAGACCGCTTCGGAAGGCATTTTGAATCAAGATTTCTCGTATGAGGAAATGCTCAAGGAATTCGAGATTGAGCGCGATCTCAACCGCGAGCCACTCTTCCAGGTGAGATTTCAGCTGCGAGTTGGAGGCACATTTCCCGTTATCCGGCCAGAGTTGAAGCTGGAGGCTTTCGAATTTGATTTGGGCATGATCCCATATGATCTGGTCCTGGAGGTGATGGAGAAACCCGAGGGATTCTATTGTGACTTGCATTGCAACGAGGCCTTGTTCGAAGCAGCAACAATCGTTCGAATGGCAGGACATTTTCATAAGCTGCTTGAAAGTATTGGGGCGAATCAGCTGCAAGCTATTTCGTTGTTGCCAATACTGACCGACGAAGAGCGGCAGCAACTCTTGCATGAGTGGAATGAAATCAAGATTGAAGAGCAGGAGACGGCCTTTTTGCATGAACTATTCGAGGCCCAGGCGACGCAAACGCCACAATCAGTAGCCGTCGTTGCTCAGAACGAGTCGATAACGTACTGCGAATTGGACCATCGTGCGAACCAGCTGGCACATTACCTGCAGGGTCTTGGAGTCCGACCCGAAGTCTGCGTAGGAATTTGCATGGAACGCTCCACGGGTCTGATCGTTTCCATTCTGGCCATTCATAAAGCGGGAGGGGCTTGTCTCCCACTGGATCCGAGTCTTCCGATCGATCGACTAAGATTCATGCTGGAGGCTTCGCGCAGCCCCCTCATATTAGCCGAGGGAAGGTTTCTTACAAAACTCTCTGCCTTAGGTGTACGTGTTGTTTGCCTGGACACGATCCAGGAAGACCTGAGTCGGCAAAAGAAAGAATCCCCGGTTAGCGGATTGATCGCACAGAATCTGGCGCAGGTGTTCTACACATCCGGCTCGTCCGGAGAGCCCAAGGCTGTGATGTGGCAGTTGTCCAAGCAAAGCAGGCACCGTTCGTGGGCGCAAACGACTTTCCAACTGACACAAGATGACCGGTACTTGATGAAATCACCCATTGGGTTCACCCCGCTCACTACAGAGATATTTCGACCGCTGCTCGCGGGGGCGAAGATCATCATCGCTCCGCCGGGGGTGGACCAGGACAGTGGTGCATTGGTCAAACTCATGGCAGAGCAGAAGATCACTATTCTCAATTTTGTTCCTTCGATGCTCCGGGTTATTCTCGAAGAACCGAATTTGGAGAAGTGCCACTCCCTGCGCCAAGTCATATGTTATGGCGAGGTTCTCCCGCCTGAGCTGGAAAAGCGCTTTTTTGAGAGATGGTCTGCGGAACTCAATATCGTCTATGGCACTACGGAGGCCCCGGGTACGACTTACAGAAAATGCAGTCGTGGACACGACTATCCAATGGTCAACATCGGACGACGGCTACCTACCAGGCAGGTTTACGTCTTGAACTCCCGGCTGCAGCCCGCCCCCATCGGTGTACCAGGGGAGATTTACAGTGGAGGAGAGGATCTGGTTCGCGGTTATTTGAATCGACCTGAGCTGACCGCGGAAAAGTTTATTCCCAATCCATTCAGTAGCACCCCAGGAGCCCGCATCTATCGGACTGGGGATCGGGCACGTTATCTTCCTGACGGCAGTTTGGAATTCCTCGGCAGACTGGATCGTCAGGTGAAGATTCGTGGTTTCCGAGTCGAGCTCGGAGAGATCGAGTCTATATTCGGCCTTCACCCGCAAGTAGGAGAGGCGATTGTGGTTGCCCGCCAAGATGGGTCAGGGGAAAGGCGGTTGGTGGCCTATGTGGTCTTGAAGCAAGGACAAGTGGCCACAGTCAATGAGCTGCGTAATTTCTTGAAGCAGAAACTTCCAGGCTACATGGTCCCTTCGAGTTTCGTCTACCTTAACAAGTTGCCGCTAACCCCGAATGGGAAGGTAGATCGAAAAGCCTTGCCGGTACAATACTCGGGCCAGTCGGATCTAGGAAGTGTTTTCGTTTCTCCTCGCACCCCAACCGAGGAACTACTCGCCAGAATCTGGTGTGACCTGCTGGGGCTAAACGAGATTGGTGTCGAAGACGATTTTTTTGACCTGGGCGGGCACTCGCTGTTGGCCATGCAAATGATTTCGCGCATGCGCAATTCCTTCCAAATCGACCTTCCGGTTCGACGCATTTTTGAGACTCCCACTGTCGCCGGTCTGGCGATGGCGGTTGTCGAGTTTCTGGTCGAGAAAAGCGCCACCGCAGAAAACAGCCAAACCTTGGATACGTTGGAGGAGCTCCTGAATGCGGAAGGTAAGCCAAGTACAAACCATTGAGAATAATAGGCCCGCGAACTGCGCGTCATGCTGGCTGTGCTGTAGAGACGGATCAATGAGAATCAGATTCATAATTGAGTATTAACAGTGGCCCACTGCAATCAAACCATGTTCGACTTAGGGAGGAAAAGGAATGAACCAGGAAGAGGGAGAAGACAAGACCATTTACAAGGTCGTTGTGAATCACGAAGAACAGTATTCGATTTGGCCTGCTGATCGTGAGAATCCGCTGGGGTGGAGGGACGCGGGGAAGACGGGTCTGAAAGCGGAGTGTCTAGCTTACATTAAAGAAGTCTGGACTGACATGCGGCCATTAAGTCTAAGGAAAAAGATGGAGAATAGGGCTCCCATGGAGTAGTGTGAAACGAAGGGCAAATCGCGGCAAGGATGGCCGATTCCGAAGCGAATCGACTCTGACGTGCAGGAGGGATCGCCACTTTGCAGCAAAGGGCGAAGTTTCCGCCGCATCCTCCGTCAGGTCTTGAAGATCTGAATTTCCATGACCTGACACCCGGCGTCCTATTAAGATGGGCTGCCGCGAAAACATCAGTAGAAACCAGAATCAGGACGCCCAAATCAGTGAGCGAAATCATCAGATTCCAGCCCGTCGATTGGGTCATCATCCTGTTCTACGGGGCAGTCATCTTTACCGTCGGTATTTTCGTCGTCCGCAAGCCGGCTACGACGGAAGGCTATTTCCTGGCGGGACGCAAGCTCCGCTGGCCCTTCATCGGGGCCTCGATGCTGGCCTCGAACATCTCGGCGGAGCATTTTGTCGGGCTGGCCGGCGGCGGCTATCTGATCGGCATGGCCATCGGCGCCGCGTACGAGTGGAGCGCCATATTCTGCCTGCTTCCGCTCATCCTCGTTTTCCTCTCCTTTTACCTCAAGAACCGTATTTTCACCGTTCCCGAGTTCCTGGAGCGGCGGTTTGACGCTGGCGTGCGGCTGCTCCTTTCATGGATCATGGTCGTTTTCTCCATCCTGACCAAGATTTCGATTTCGCTCTGGGCGTCGGCGCTCGTTTTCAGGACGCTGTTCGATTGGGACCCGGCGCTCGTGATCTGGATCCTGGCGATGATCACGGCCCTGTACACCATGAAGGGCGGCCTGACCACGGTCGTTTACACCGACGCCATCCAGACGGCGGTCCTCCTGGCCGGTGCGTGCGTCCTTACAGCCCTCGGCTTGCGCGAAGTCGGCGGCATCGGAGCTCTCCACGCCAAGGTGCCGGCGGAGCTCTTTCAGGCCTTCAAGCCGGCTTCAGACCCGAATATCCCCTGGACCGGTGCCATTTTCGGCGTGACCTGCCTGGGCGGGGCATTCTACTGGTCCATGGACCAGGTCCTTGTCCAGCGCGCCTTCGCGGCCAGGGACCTGAACGAAGGACGCAAAGGCGCGATTTTCGCCGGCGCCCTGAAGCTCCTGATCCCGTTTGTGCTCGTGGTGCCGGGAATGATCGCCCGGGCGCTGTGGCCCGCCTTGCCGCAAGCCGATCAGGCCTATCCGAAGCTCCTTGGATCGGTGATGCCCCACGGTCTGCTCGGCCTCACGGTGGCCGGGCTCACAGCGGCCCTGATGGGCCATATGAGCGCCACGTTCAACTCGATCTCAACCATGTTCACCCGAGACCTGTATCTGCGCCGGCGGCCGAACGCGGATCACCAACGGCAGATCCTTGTGGGAAGGATCGTGGTTGCCGCAGTAGCCGTCCTAGGCGCCCTCTGGGCGCCGGTAATCGGAAGATTCAGCTCACTCTGGGATTACCTCCAGCAGGTGTCGATCGGCCTCGTGGTTCCGTTTGCAGGGGTCTTTTTTATCGGGGTCGCCTGGAAGCGCATCACGACGAGGGGCGTCTGGGCCGGTACCCTGACCGGATTCGTTTTCGCGATCATGCTGATGTCGGACCGGATGTGGACACACCTTTACGGCCACTCTCCCTTCCTGCCGTTCATGCATACCAAGTATCTGGAGCCCTGGCTGCACGGTGCGATCATCGAGTTCCTGATTAGCGCCGCGGTGATGATTGCGGTCAGCATGCGCTCGACGCCGGAGCCGGCCGGGAAGCTCGCGACAACGACGATTTGCTGGAGCGCTTTGAAATCCGACATAGGCACGGAGCCGAAGCGGCCGTTCCTCGAGGACTACAAGCCCTGGCTCGTCCTGGTCCTGGCCACGGCGATCCTGCTCTATGTCATTTTCTCGATTGGAATCATCTGATCATTTATCGTGGCGAATTTCAAATCCAAACCACGAACGAAACGAAACAGCTGCCTGTTTTCCGTGTGGTTCGTGTATCTTGTAGTCGCTTTCACACGATAAGGGGTCTTGACATTTCTCCGTGCAAATACTGGATCGAAATCGAGAAATCAAGATGAGTCCCCGAAGACGGGCTAGGATAGAGCAGCCCAGCTGGCATATTGGGCAGGTTCTTTCATTTCAGAACCAGGACCTATCCTTTTGAGCAAATGCGATGACTAGGTTTTCCAACTGACTTAGATACTTGAATGGAAAGGATACCCCCCTATATGCGACGCCTGGTTCTATTGCTTGCCATCTGCGCATTTGCTGTTGCTGCTCATGCTCAGACGAAAAAAATCCTACTCGACAGCGCTGATCCAGCCTTGTTAAAGGATCTCCAGAGCGCCTCTTCAAAGGCGAAAATCGTCCCCGTGACGGAAAGAAATGCACTAAAGGAGATCGGTGATGCCGATGCCTTTATCGGCGATATCACCCCGGAGGAGGTACGGGCTGGCAAGCAACTACAATGGGTGCAAGTCATGAGCGCAGGAGTCGAAGGAGTTCTTCATCTCTCCGGCGGCACTGACCTGCGCGACAGCAACATCGTCCTGACGAACAACAAGATTGTACAAGGCCCCGAAATCGCCGACCATGCCATGGCCATGCTATTGCTGTTAACCCGGCATCTCTATACTTTCTATGAACACAAGCAGCAGGAACTGTGGCAATCACCGCGTCCCTACCCCGGCATAGAGCTCAATGGCCGAACTGCGGTAATCATCGGTGTCGGCGGAATTGGGACGCAGATCGCCTTTCGCGCCTGGGGCCATGGTATGAATGTGATCGGGGTTGACACGAAGGACATTCCCTTCATGCCGGTTATCCAAAAGACCGTCAAGCCTGACCAGTTGGACCAGGTTCTCCCGGAAGCAGATGTCGTATTCGTCTCGGCGCCTCATACCCCCGTGAGCCATAAGATGATGGGTGCGCAGCAGTTCGACCTAATGAAGAAAGGGTCCTACTTCATCGCTGTCAGCCGTGGCGGACTTTACGATATGGACGGCTTGGTCAAGGCTCTTGAGAGCAACCATCTCGCAGGCGCCGGTGTGGACGTGACGGACCCAGAACCGCTGCCGAAAGGCCATCCGCTCTGGAAGTTCGAAAACGTTATCATCACACCGCATGTTGCTGGACAGTCCGATAAAATCGATGACCGCATTGCTAACATTGTCAAAGAGAACATCCGCCGCTTTGTCGAGGGGAAGCCACTCATCAACGTTGTCGATAAGGAAAAAGGGTACTGAGAGGGGAAATTAGCCTTGCTTCCGCAATCTGCTGTTGGTGGCTAGTCCTCAACTCCTTCTTCCAAAAGCACTTGCTACCGATTGGGAGCAAACCAGAGGAGCCATAGCGAATGAACAATCCATTGAACCACCCGGTATTTGTTTTCCTGCTTTCCTTCTTCGTGCTGTGGCTCTCGGCGCGTATCGGGGGGGCCTATCTCAGGAGGTGGCGGAAGCCGGAAGAGGACATACGTGAAGACCTCGGCGTTATCATGGCCACTACGCTGACACTGCTCGGCCTCATCATCGGATTCAGTTTTTCGATGGGCATAGGCTGGTACGATCAACGCAAGAACTATGAGGAGGCAGAAGCCAACGCGATCGGCACCTTTGTGGCCCATGGTTTGCCGGGTTCACGCTCCAGAAAATGGTCTCACGCCCAATACCAGAGGCAATAACCTCCTGAAATGATCTAACCTTGATTAAACCGCTCTTTCCGCGTCACGGAACCCGCTAACTACTCCCTTTTTAAACCGATTCTCCCCTATCAGGGGGATTTCCACATGGTTTACCAGGGATTAGTGTAACCATGCGAACCCTCAAAGGAGAAAGACCATGGCAGACTTCTTTCAGAATGGAATGATTACTACCCTGCATCGCCTTAATAAGAATGGTCGGGTCCATATGGAAAGAGAAGTGGAAGAATTGGCAAGGACTTCTCCTATCGGGTTGGTATTGCCCGCATTATTTTCGGAGTTTGAGGGCCCGGCCATGCCCAACATCGTGAATAGACTTCAACGGGTTCGATACCTGCGCCGGATTGTCCTGTCATTAGACGGCGCCAGCCGAGAACAATATTCGTTTGCCCGCAAGTCCTTTTCATGCTTCAAAACTCCTGTCACAGTGCTTTGGGAGGATGGAGAACGGATTCAAAACCTGTTTCGTTTGCTGCAGTCCAACGGACTTTATGCCGGACCACAAGGCAAGGGAAGAGGCTGTTGGCTCGCCTTTGGGTATTTACTCGCCGAGGGGGATTGCGACGTTCTCGCTTCGCATGATTGTGATATCTTGAATTACGACACAGACCTCTTGATTCGGCTATGTTACCCTGTGGTCAATCGCAACTTGGGTTTCTGGTTCTGTAAAGGGTATTATGCCCGGATCAGTGATCAGATGAATGGCAGAGTCACGCGTCTCTTTGTCACACCGTTGGTCCGCGCCATACAGGACATGACCCCGGAGATCCCCTTTCTCCGTTTTCTGGATAGTTTTCGATATGTTCTTGCGGGTGAATTTGCCATGGACGCTTACCTGGCCCGAACCATCCGGATACCTGCCGACTGGGGTTTGGAGATGGGAGTTTTGGCTGAAGTCTATCGAAACTGCTCTCTGGCTCGAATCTGCCAAGTGGATGTGGCGGACCGGTATGATCACAAGCACCAGCAGCTTTCGGAAAACGATGCCACGCAAGGGCTCCAGCGAATGACCTATGACGTTTCCAAGTCTCTCTTCCGAACTCTGGCGGCGGAAGGGGTCACCTTTTCAACCGACCATTTCCGGAGCTTGATGATCCGGTATGTTCGCTCAGCCGAGGACGCCATTTCCCGATACTATGCGGATTCGGTCCTGAACGGGCTTTCTTTTGACCGACACAGTGAGGAATTGGCTGTGGAGGTGTTTGCCTCCAGTCTGAACGCTGCCGCCCGTGACTTTATCGAGAAAACGGATGGGTTGCCCCTGATTCCCAACTGGAACCGGGTTCTTTCCGCTATTCCAAACTTCTTTAGTCTTTTGAAAGAGGCTGTCGCGCTCGATGAAGCTGAAGCCCGACCAATCGCCGTAAGGTTATCTGCATGAGTCAAGGGTCATTGGCCCCCGAGGCCCAAAGAGAAGTGGACGCGCTCAAACGGGCAGACATTGTCATTGGCATCCCGAGCTATAACAACGTTAACACGATTACACATGTCGTGAAAGCAGCTCAAGCGGGACTGGCCAAATATTACCCGCAATATATAGGAGTCATCGTCAATTCGGATGGTGGATCGAATGACGGAACTCGGGATGCTGTGCTGTCAGTGCATTTGGAGGATGCTCAGCTTTTGCTCCTTTCCACTCCCCTTTATGCGGTCCACAAACTCTCCTTTCCCTATCATGGTATCCCCGGGAAGGGGAGCGCCTTTCGGATGATCTTCCAAATCGCTCATCAGTTGAAAGCCCAGGCCTGTGCCGTGGTGGATTCTGATCTGCGCTCCATCACTCCCGAATGGATTGACCTGCTGGTGCGCCCCGTCATCCACGCGAATTACGATTTTGTGGCCCCTTACTATCACAGGCATAAGTATGACGGCACGATTACCAACAGCATTGTCTACCCTTTAACCCGGGCGCTCTATGGATTGCGAGTGCGGCAACCGATCGGTGGAGATTTCGGACTCTCCTCCCGGTTGATCACACGGTACCTGGAAAGGGGCGATTGGGAGACCGATGTGGCGCGTTTCGGGATCGACATCTGGATGAGTACAGTGGCCATCGCCGAGGGGTTCAGGGTCTGCCAGAGCTTCCTGGGCGCCAAACTGCATGATGCCAAGGATCCCGGCACTGATTTGAGTGCCATGCTGCAGCAGGTGGTGGGAAGCGTTTTTCATCTGATGGAGGAATACGAGACTAAATGGGGCCGGCGCTCGGGCAGCGATTCTGTGGACCTGTTCGGATTTCGCTATGATGTCGGCTTGGACCCGATTGAGGTAAACCTGGCCCGGCTTCTTTCCAGTTTCCAGCAGGGATGCAGTGATTTGGGCGAAGTCTGGGCTCTGGCCCTGCAGGAAGACACACTGGCAGCCATACAATCGCTGGGAGAAAGCTCATACCATAAAGGACGGGAGAGCTTTCATCTGGAAGACACCCTCTGGGTGCGAATTATTTATGAATTTGCGACCGCTTACAGAAACCAGCCATTGAACAGGAATATCTTGCTGCGCTCGTTGACGCCCTTATACTTGGCTCGAGTGGCCTCCTTCGTATCTGAGACGAAATCCCTTTACGCACCTCAAGTCGAAGAAAAGATCGAATATTTATGTCGTGTTTTTGAAAGTCAAAAACCATATTTGCTGGATCTTTGGGAATCAAAGGGCAAAAAGCAAGCCAATCGCACAAAGCTTCCCTTGCCGGCGGATCAACCTCTGCCGCAAGAGGAATTGAAGGAGTTGAAATCATGCTAGCAACATTACGAATGATTCTGGAAAA
>Ga0335071_10008291_pt1 | contig 10679 bp, 8 predicted proteins | sample Lox_Sample_15_FD_206724 | JGI IMG/M metagenome (GOLD analysis project Ga0335071, IMG submission 206724) | Soil microbial communities from Loxahatchee National Wildlife Refuge, Florida, United States - Lox_Sample_1.5 | ecosystem: Environmental > Terrestrial > Soil > Wetlands | place: USA: Florida...
AAGGTGCTGACTCCATTTTATCAATTGACCATCTAAACCGTGCCTATGAATACGGGCTGAGGGCCGTCGGTCCTGCCCATTTTGGTCCCGGTATCTACGCCTGGGGCACATCCTATACCGGGCCACTAACGGTCAGGGGAAGGGAGCTGATAAAGAAGATCGACAGCCTCGGTATGATACTCGATGTTACCCATCTCAGCGATGAAAGCTACCGTGAAGCTCTCGACCTCTTCCATGGACCAGTATGGGCCAGCCACAACAATTGCAGGATTTTTTGCGAACATCCGCGCCAGTTTACCGACGACCAGATCAGGGAGCTGGTTGAAAGGGATGCAGTGATAGGTGCAGCTCTCGACAACTGGATGCTTGTCCCGGGGTGGGACCAGGGTAAAACTGGCCAGAAAGGCTTGAAAGTTTCGCTCGAACTGGTGATAAACAATATCGATCATATCTGCCAGACAGCCGGTGACTCCGAACATTCGGCAATAGGTTCCGACCTTGACGGGGCTTTCGGAACGGAGCAGAGCCCTTCTGAGATAAATACGATTGCCGACCTGCAGCTGATCGCATCATTACTGGAGAAGAGAGGATACAAGGAGACCGATATTATGAACATAATGTCGGAAAACTGGATCAGGTTCCTCAGGAAAAATCTTCCAGGGTAAACAAACCAAATCCTGATTTACCTGTTATACACTAAACAATTAATCATGGATATACACAATGCATTTCATAACCTGAACTGGCTGGCAATTGTAATTGCTGCAGTAAGCGCCTTTCTCCTCGGGTTCATCTGGTATTCTCTTCTTTTCTCAAAAAAATGGGCACTGGAGAACGGGTTCAATGAAGAATCCAACAAGAATGTCAGCATGCTTAAGATATTCGGCCTTTCATTTCTTCTGATGCTTCTGGCCTCATTCATTCTTGCGCTGTTCATCGGCAAGGATGCCGGGCTTCATCATGGTATAAACATCGGCTTTCATGCCGGACTGGGATTTGGTATGACATTCCTTGGAGTGATATATCTTTTTGAAAGAAGATCGCTGGCACTTTACCTGATAAACGGCTTTTATACCCTGCTGAGCCTTACCCTGATGGGGTTGATAATCGGGATAATGCAGTAAGACAGACTCATTGAGGTTACCAGCCAAATGGTGACCGGTCCTCTTCCCTGCCCGGAGGTATCAAACGGGCCGGTCTTTTAATGAACGGGGTTACCTGTACAGGTACAGGAATCCACGGTAAGCTTTGCCATCGTAGACCACATCGTCCCAGCCTACGGCCCTTATGATATAATAATACACCCCTGGTGCAGCTTTGATTGATGAATTGTTCACGTTGCCATCCCACCCTTTCCAGTCTGCCAGAGCTTCGCCCTGTCCCGAAAAACTGTAAACACGCAAGCCGCTGCGAGAATAGATCTCCACATTAATCGACCTCAGCGATTTAGCTTCAACAACAAAATAATCGTTAAGACCGTCTCCATCAGGGGTAAATACATTTGGAATGTGCAATTCGGAAAAGTTAACAACTATTTTCACATACCGCATTGAATCCACGCAGTGCAGAGTGCTTTCAATTGTGAGCTTCACGGAATAATCGCCAGGTTTATAATAGGTATGTATTCCGGGATCTTTAAGGTATGAAACCGAATCATCCCCAAATTCCCACTTATATGAAGAACCCCTGATCGATTTATCGGTGAAAGTTACTTTTAACGGGGCCTGCCCCTGATTCGGATCAACCTCAAAATCGGCCTTGACATGAATAGATGTATAGGGAAAAGAAGATTCGGATGAACATAAAAAACTATCAGCTACCTGTAGCTTGTAAATAACATCTTCGAGAGGAGGGTTAAATGTGACAGGATCGATGTAGATGCTCGGATAAGGGATTGCTGATGAAGGGTCAGACGACCAGATGAACGAGTAACCGTTTTTCAGCTTAATGCCGGAACCGTTTGCCGGATCATAATAATAAAAGGTATCTATCGCAGCTGTTCCGTTCAGTGCCACATACTCGCACGTGAAGTTCTGAAGCTTCGCATCCGCGAAGGGTTTATCGAGAAATACCCAGGCAAAAAGGCTTGTGTCAAAACCTGAACCGTCCGTAATATGAACCCTGTAACCGCCTTCATTCAGACTTGTTGCAGTCGAACTTGTAACAGATATATCACTTTTTAGTGAATCAGAGAAGCTCTTAAGAGTGTTATTCCATCCGTACCATGTAAATGTAAACGGGGCTGTGCCGCCAGGGCTGTCAGCCTGCACTGAGCCTGAAGTTGATCCTGAACTGTTGCAGAATATAAAAACAGGATCACTCCGGCCTGTCGTTACAGGGTATGAGGTCATTCTTACTGCATCCGCAAGCGGGGCTGAGAGCTGTGCAAAGCCTGAAAGCGGTAAGAGTATTGCTATCAGAATTAGGGCGTAGCGCAATTTAAGTTAGTTATATATTAAAAACGCCATCTCAATTTTTTTGGTATAATCCTTCGCAATAATAAGAAAATCCGGCGAATTTAAGGCTTCATTTAGATCCGGCCCGGCCGGTGTTGATAAAAATTCCGCAAATGGCACGAATCAATAATAACCCTTAAAAGTGTTATTGCTAAATTTGCCCTTGCTTCACGATTGAGCCAGTACGTAAGTCAATGAAAGACAATTTTTTAAATGAACTTAACGACGCCCAGAAAGAGGCTGTCGTAAATGCGGAGGGGCCCGCGCTTGTTATCGCGGGCGCAGGTGCGGGGAAGACACGCGTGCTGACATACAGGATTGCCTGGCTCCTGATGAATGGCGTAAGAGCTAACAGGATACTGGCCCTGACATTCACCAACAAAGCTGCAGCGGAAATGAAGAACAGGATCGCTTCAATCGCGGGTCCTGAAATAGCAAGATTCCTGTGGATGGGAACATTTCATTCAGTTTTCGCCAAGATCCTGAGGATTGAGGGTGACAGGCTCGGATACAAATCATCTTACACTATTTATGACACATCAGACTCAAAGAGCCTTATAAGGTCAATAATCAGGGAGATGAACCTGGCTGATGACATTTATAAACCCGGTGTAATTGCATCAAGGATCTCCCACGCAAAGAACAACCTGATCACTGCATCAATGTATTCTTCATCAGCAGAGCTGACTGAAGCGGACAAAGCATCAAGAATGCCTTTGCTTTCGGATATCTATAAGCTATATTCCTCGCATTGCTTCAAGTCGAACGCGATGGATTTCGACGATCTGCTCCTGAATACGAATATTCTTCTCCGCGATTTCCCCGACGTCCTGGCGGACTACCAGCAGAGATTCGATTATATTCTTGTTGATGAGTACCAGGATACGAACTATGCCCAGTATCTGATAATAAAGAAACTTGCTGCCGGCCACCGGAATCTTTGCGTGGTTGGCGACGATGCACAGAGCATCTACTCATTCAGGGGTGCCAGGATAGAAAATATTTTCGAGTTCAGGAATGATTATCCCGAATACAAGCTTTTCAAGCTTGAACAGAATTATCGTTCCACCCAAACCATCGTCAATGCGGCAAACGGGATCATTGCAAACAACTCCAACCGTATCCACAAGGTGGTCTTTTCAAAAAAAGAAGAAGGAGAAAAAATAAGGGTGCTCCAGGCTATGACGGATACCGAGGAGGGCTTCATAGTATCGTCCGATATTTTCGATGCAAGGTTCAGGAATCAGCTTAACTGGTCCGATTTCGCTATCCTTTACAGGACAAATGCCCAGTCGAGGATATTCGAGGAAACTCTGAGAAAGAAAAATATTCCTTACAGGATATACGGAGGTCTCTCCTTTTATGAAAGGAAGGAGATAAAGGATATACTTTCGTATTTCAGGATGGTCATTAATCCGGAAGATGAGGAAGCATTAAAAAGAACAATCAACTATCCGAAAAGAGGTATCGGCGATACGACAGTCGGCAGGATTCTAGAAATTGCCGCTGCAGAACAGGTGTCTCCCTGGAATATCCTTCTCGCGATAGACCGGTATCCTGAACATTTCAACGGAGGCACAAGAAAGAAGCTGTCTGAATTCAGGGAGCTGATAAAGTTATTCCAGGAAAAAATCAAAGACAGTGATGCTTATTCGGCAGCCCGTGAAATATCGGCCGGATCGGGTATGATGAGAGAGCTGCGCGAAGGAAAGACCCCCGAGGAAGTAAGCAGGTTTGAAAACTTCGAGGAGCTCATGAATGCTATTCAGGAATTCACCCAGGCTGCTGAAACAAACGGCGAACCGGCTACCCTGGAAGCTTACATGCAGAATGTGGCACTTCTGACCGACCAGGACACCGACGATGAAAATGACAGGGACAGGGTTACATTGATGACGATGCACTCAGCAAAGGGATTGGAGTTCAGCTATGTGTACATTACGGGGATGGAAGACAACCTCTTCCCCTCTCCAATGTCGTCGGTAAGTCCGAGAGAGCTTGAGGAAGAGAGAAGGCTCTTCTATGTCGCACTCACGAGGGCCGAAAAAATGGCAACGCTCACTTTTGCACTGAACAGGTATAAATGGGGTAACCTGGAACACAGCAAGCCCAGCCGCTTCCTGAAAGAACTGGGACAGCAGTATGTTGAGTACCCCCAGAGCGGGGCCAGGTTCCAGCCTTCTTCAAAAACAGGATCTTCATCTGCCTCTTTCAGCGAAGAACCAGGGGGATATGTTGTTCCAGGCAGGCTTCACAAGCTTAAGAGCGTGAAACCTGACACCTCTGAAAAGTATAACCGGGTTTCCGGCAGTGAAACCATTTCCCTCTCTGATGGCGATACGGTAATACACGAGAGATTCGGGACCGGCCTGGTTTTAGAAATTAGCGGTGAAGAGCCCAACACAACTGCCCTGGTGGATTTTGAGAACGGCGGTAAGAAGAAGCTGTTGTTAAGGTTTGCAAAGCTGAAAAAGATCTGAAAAAAAATCCCGCAGGTTTCGCCGGAATTTGCAGAAACAATTCTGCCGTGACCAGCGCTATCCGCGGGACTAATATTTTTATGCTATCCCTTACTTCTTCTGGGGGCCGCCCATCTGATTGAAGTTCATTTTGATAAAGCTATATCCCGTGACAGATATTTTATGGCTGTAATTTGGGTTGATCTCCACGGTCTCCATCTTCATTGTGAGCTTGCTGGTTTCGTCATAGGATTCCATTGCTAGCATGCTGCTGTTCTCAAAACCCGTATATCCCTGGTACGAGGGGATACCTGCCTTGCCCCAGTTCTTGCTGTTTGTTTTCAGCTTCAGGTCCTTTGTCATCCAGACAAGAGCATAACCCTTTTTGTCAGTCTCGGTAATTTTATATTCATCGCACTTGTAACCTGCGATTACCCTCGATCTTCCTGTTTTTGCAATATCTGCCGGTTTCACTTCACCGTTCTGCCTGTCAGCAGCCCTGGCCTTCAATGCGGAATCGCTCGGAATAGTCGAGATAATACCTGTCTTCTGTCCCTGACCTCCTTTATCAATTAACATCATGAAGCACCTGTTATCATTGTCATAAACCATCACTGTTGCAACAGGTGTTGAATTATCTCCCTGTTTTGCCACGGTCCTGAACTCGATTCCTGCATTGGAGTTGACCTGGTTGAAATAAATATAGTAGTCGGATTTCATCGGCTCCTTTTTGTCGTACATCTCCATCTGCATATACATCCGCCCATCGAAGCTGTACTCGTCGCTATGCTTGATGTCGGCACCTCCGAGCATGTTCCCGATATTGAAGCTTCCCCTGCGATTGTTTCCCTGGTTGGTATTCTGGTTAGCCTGGTTATCAGCCGGATTATTCTGGGTGTTGTTCTCAATTGCCTTGTTTGCAGCCTGCTGGGCTTTAAGCTGGGCAATTGAATCGGCCTGTCTGTTTGCCTCCTTGGTAGATTCCTTCCCAATGGTATTCGTCACCTTCGATGCAGCTCTTCTCAGCATACCTCCAAGCTGACCATACGAAACAGAAGGAAGAACCAGAATCAAAATAGCAAGTAAAAGGGTTTTTGTTTTCATAATTTAAAGAGATTTTGATGCGGATATAAAATTACTACTTTTTGTGTTTTGCAATCAAGTGTAATATAATAATAAAACAAAAATGCCGCCGGTTTGTTTGCCAGCGGCAGATTATTGTGAGAGGCAGATATGGTGCATGAATTAAAGAGGCCGTGACCTTCAGGGTCTCATTGGAACCTCAGGCACCAGTGTCTTTTTAATTCATTACCTGATTGTCTGTCGGGTTCTGTTCAGCAGTCTTTTCGTTTTCAAGCCTTACCGACTCATAAAGTGATGCAAAGGCGCTTCCTATCCAGATTGAAGCCGGGTAAACGCCAATTATCAGAAGAATAAGGCCGAATAGGAAGATGAAGAATGAAGTGAAACCCATGAAAAAGATTGTCCATCCATGGCCCCTGGTCATCCTCCAGCTTGTTTCAACGGCTTCAATCGGATCAAGCTTTTTATCCATAACAAGGAAACCGACAAAAGCCAGCCTGCATGAAATAATTATACCCGGTACAATAAGCGCGAAAAATCCTATCGCGATTAGTGCCGTAACAAGAAGGTTTGCAAGGATGACCGACAGGTAATTCTCCCTGAAGCCAAGAACCAGGCACTCAAAACTTGCCTTCTCCTGCCTGACAGCCTGAAGAAACATCAGTTTGCCCCCGTACCTGAATACAGGCACGGCGAGGAAGGCATACAATAATCCAAGCATTGCATAGAAGACAGCCATTACACCTAGGGGGCTGTACCAGAAAAAAGAGTGAAAGTTCCAGTCCCATGGTCTGAAATTAAAATCATCAAGATTCAGTCTTACATGACCGTAATTCATAGGTGCAGCGATAATGCTGAGGATCACAACAAGAAGGAACAGCCTCAGAAAACTGTCCATCATAACATCCCAACCGGTGCCAAAGCTGTCACCGAAATTAGGGAAAAGCCTGTACTGCTTTTTAACTGTTTCCATTTTTCCAGAGTATTTTTTCGAAATTGATAATGATACAAATCTAGAGACAGATTTCCTTCCCGTTTCAATACATTGGTAGTCATTATTAAACCCAATACCAAAGTATTGAGCCAAAGACATTGCCCATAAACTCTCAACATGACAGATAATTATATAACTTTATAGAATGCTGAATATCCTGGTCTATATGCTTTTCATTCTTTCTACCGCTATGGCTGCTGCAGGAATTATCCTTTCCACACGGCTGAGAAACCGGTATAAATCAGACTACCTTAATGCCCTGCTTTACTTCCAGGTCTTCATCTTTGCATTCGGTTTTTACGGTATATGGGGACAGGTCATAATAAAAGCCGTCTTAAGCGACCAGGCAACTGTCCTCCTTCTTGAAAGATTCAGCACGATGTCAATGCTCCTCGGATTACCCTTCCTCGTGTTCGGCTGGCTCATGCTTACCAGGTTCAGCAGGGAGGTATCGGGACGAAAAAAAAGCAACAGGTTTGCTTCATGGTTCCTTGTGCTCAATTTCGTGGTGCTCTTTGCAATGGGCTACCTGATGTTCAGCGAGGGTGAAAACAAACCCGTGACCATAGTAAAGTACTATTTCATTATCCTGAGCATGGTATATAACTGCTTGTCAGCCATTTATATCCTATTCCCGGGACATGGCAATGTATCGCTGCACAAATATGAGGGAAGGATCCTGTCATCAGGGCTTGTTCTCCTGACAGCCGGACAATGCCTGACTCTTGCACTATATGACGGCACACCAGTGGCAGGAATGGTTTTTGTACTTTTGTTCTTCGCGGGGAATTGTCTTATACCGGTCTATTTTACATATGGAACAGTTCTTTCCCTCTTCATGCTGGATCCTGAAAGGAATATTTCGTATGATTCGTTCTGCAAAGCCTTCGAAATAACACAGAGGGAAGCTGAGATAATTCATGAAATCTGTAACGGTCTAAGCAATAAGGAGATTGCGGAAAAGCTATTCATAACCCTGCAGACTGTAAAGGACCATACTCACAGGATCTATATCAAGACAAATGTCAAAAGCAGGGTTCAGCTGATGAACCTCGTGAAGGATAGCAGGGACAGAATTGCCGGAGGAGGCCCGGGGGTGATCTAGCAGTGGCTGAAAAAGACTATTACCGGACCTCCGCCGTTAAGAAGGAGAGAGAAGCTATTGCCAGTTGTTTCATTCAGGGTCGCCTGCCACCAGCTTGAAAGCTTCATATTTTTCAATGGATACCTGAGTCCCCCGGAAGTAATCTCAGTTTCAGGGTCGATGGAAAACAGGGATACCTGCTGCCCGGCAATGCATTTAAATGTACTGCCGGCAGTAACAGCCCTGAATGTTCCATAATCCGATATCATCAACACCTTCGCGATCTTTATGTAGTCGGCAAGGAGGGAAATATTGCCTAGGGTATGATCCTCCCTTTTCCCCGTGGCCCCGAGAATAACAAGGTCTTTAAACCCGCGTTCCGTGCACCATTTTACCGCCTTTGTAAGATCGTTGGTGTCCTGTTCCGGGATCCTGAAAATGCGGTCGGAATACCCTTCCACCGTTTTTTCATCGAGGGAATCACAGTCTCCTACGACAGCATATGGTTCCAGCCCGGCTTCCAGGAGCGGTTTCACCGCACCGTCGCAACATACTATCCGGGTGGAATTTTTAAGATATCCAAGGGGAACATAATGACTTGGGTAATCACCATTTGCCAGAATAACAGTTTCAGTGTACATAGTATTGAATTTGCTTATCCCCTCCCTGGAGAGCCTGCAATTTTCGACTACTGTTATCTTCAGGGAGACCTCGGGTTGCCAAAGTTAGTATATAATCTGAAATCATTTTTTTAATATTTTTAGCAAATAAAATTCCGTGATATGAAATACAGATACCGCCCAGCTGTCATCATAGCTGTTACAGCTGCCCTGATTTCAGGGTCGGGCTGTAAAGAAGCCGATTACAATTCCGAAAAGTGGATAAGGGACCAGGCTGTCAAAACCGCTGAAAAGTATGCCAGGTCAAAATTCAGGGATCCGAAAATGGATGTTGCAACAAACGGAAGTATCTTCTACTCCCAGGACAATACCAGGTGCATGATTGACCCTAAGTACATTGTCACCGGCAGGATCGATTCCGATACGATTAAAGATGCTATGGTCACTCTTTTTACTTTTACGGGAGAAAGCTTGCCAGTTAAGGATCATCTTGTACTTCTCAACACCACTAAAGACATGCAGCTCGTAAAGGAATACACAGGTGAAATGAGGATCATAGCAATCAATAATGGTGAAATCCTCATAGAGACTTCACATATGGCATATGATTCACCGAATGGCAACTGCGAGTTATGCAAGGTTGTGAGGAAGTACAGGTTTGAATCCGGAGATACAGTTGAAATAAAATAGGACTTTCCACAAAAAGCCATTGAAGGAAATTTCCGGTATATGCGAAAAAAGGGTCGTGATGCGGCCCTCCTGGTTCTATATGGACCTGACTATTAATAGCCCGGGTTCTGTGTAAGAACGCCCGGTTCGAGGTCGATCTGACCCTGTGGAACAGGCATATATTTAGCCTTTTCCGTAAATACCGCATCCTTCATTGCATCTCTTAATCTGAGATCAGCCAGGGCGAAAGCATTCAAAGTGGCAGACATATCAATATGGCCCACCGTTGCCTTGTCCCAGCGCCTTAGGTCGAAGAAACGCATACCTTCTGTTGCAAATTCAAGGCGCAGTTCCCATTGTACCGCTCTCATTGCTTCATCTTTATTTGCAAAAGATGTATAAGTACCGATATGGTAATTGGCAGCAGGCTGTGTCCAGTCAACAACAGTATTGGCAGGGTCCATGTATCCTGTCGGTTGTCCGGCTCCCCATGGGTACTCGGACGGTGGCAGCTTTGTAAGACTGACCCTGCCCATCACCACCTGATGACCGGCCCTGGTTCTTATTTTATTAACGTAATTAAGAACTGTTGCATAGTCTCCTTCCCAGGCAGCTACTTCTGCTCTCCATAAAAGAACATGCGCGTAGCGGATATAACGATAGTTGTTGGCATTTACACCTGTCATCCATCCTGTTGTTGTGGAAAATTTGTAACGGTCAGCTTTATTGAAAAAAGGCTTTTCGCATGGAAGGTATGGGCCACCCCATGGCTGGTCGCGGATCCAGTCCCGCCCACGCATGATACCCCAGTCTAGATAAGGGATACCTCTCCGGCCCATCGTATAGTCTATACGCGGATCGAGAGCGTCTGTCGCCGGAACAAAATTATCTTCAGAGGCAATACCCTGGTCATTTGCCAGGTCGGTGTTGTTGAATGTATCAAACAATGGAAGACCGTCAGCATCTACTTTGAAAGCATTTGCAAGGTTCTGTGACGGCTGGTGAAAGCCGCAGCACATGCCGATATCGGAACCATGAGGATAGTTCAGCCCGATACCCATCTCAGCATTCAGAGATTCATTCATGTCATTAACGCAGGCCTGAATCTCGAAGATTGACTCCCCGTTATTATTTTTATCAACACGATAGTTGTCGTGGAAACAGGGCATAAGAGAATACCTGCCACTTGCAATTATGTTATCGAGCAATGGTTTTGCTTCGGTATATTTCAGCTCCTGCAGGTAAGCCCTGGCTGCCAGGGCCATTGCTGCATACCTTGTCGGGCGACCGGCCTGGGCCTGCGTTTCCGGGAGA
>Ga0335071_10008292_pt1 | contig 10679 bp, 10 predicted proteins | sample Lox_Sample_15_FD_206724 | JGI IMG/M metagenome (GOLD analysis project Ga0335071, IMG submission 206724) | Soil microbial communities from Loxahatchee National Wildlife Refuge, Florida, United States - Lox_Sample_1.5 | ecosystem: Environmental > Terrestrial > Soil > Wetlands | place: USA...
TCCGGAGGACCAGCCGATAATCTGGCTTTCGCTAAAGAGCGACGGTTCGGTCCCGCCGCGCGACCTGATGGCATATGTTCACGACAATCTAAAAGATTCGTTCTCCACCGTTTCCGGCGTGGGCAACATCCTGCTGGGAGGATACACCGATCCCAGCCTGCGGGTCTGGATACGGAAAAAGGACCTGGCCGCCTACAACCTGACGGCGCAGGACGTGGTCAGCACCGTGCAGAACGAGCATGTGGAACTGCCGGGCGGCTATGTCCAGGACGATAAAATGGACCATACCGTAAGGACGATGGGAGAGGCGAAGAGCGCCGCCGAGTTCGAACAGCTGCGCATCAACGCCCGCGGCGGCCAGCCCAATTACGCGCCGGTCCCCATCATCCGGGTGGCGAGGATCGAGGATAACCTGGCCGATATCGAGCACTTGAGCCGGGCGAACGGCGACTTTGCCGTCGGCCTGGGGATCGTTAAACAGCGCGGCACCAACGCGGTGGACGTGGCGCACGCCGTCACCGCCCGCCTGGCCGAAGTGAAAAAGGACCTTCCGGCCGGCATGGACCTGAGCGTCCGCGTCGATAACACCAAATACATAGAGGACGCGGTCAACGAGCTAAAGTTCACGCTGCTGCTTTCCGCCATCCTCACCGGCCTGGTCTGCTGGCTGTTCCTCGGCTCCTGGACCTCGGCCTTCAACGTCTGGCTCGCTATTCCCACCTCGATAGTCGGGTCGTTCCTGCTGATCTACTTTTTCGGTTTTACGCTCAACACCTTTACCATGATCGCGCTCAGCCTGGCGATCGGGATCGTGGTGGACGACGCCATCATGGTGCTGGAGAACATCGTCCGGCATCAGGAGGCGGGGCAGGAGCGGGTGGCGGCGGCGCTGATCGGCGCGCGCGAGATCACCTTTGCCGCCACCGCCGCCAGCATCGCCATCATCGCCATCTTCCTCCCGGTCGCTTTCATGACCGGGATCATCGGGAAGTATTTTTTCCAATTCGGCGTCACCATCACCATCGCGGTGCTGCTTTCGCTGTTCGAGGCGCTGACGCTCACCCCCATGCGCGCGTCGCAGTTCGTCTCCGTCGCACGCCACAGCCGCTTTACCCGGGCGGTAGACAATGGGTTCAAGGCGCTGCGCGAATGGTACCGCAGTTCGCTTTCCTGGGCGCTGGACCACCGCTGGCAGGTGGTGGCCGGCTCGCTGGTGTTCTTCCTGCTAACTTTTTCGGTGGGGCGGATGCTGCGCACCGAGTTCGTCCCTCCGCAGGACCAGAGCCTTTACCTGGTACGGCTGCAGACCCCCGCCTGGGCGTCGCTCAACTTCACCGACCAGAAAGCCAGGCTGGTGGAAGCGGAACTATTGAAACGTCCCGAGGTCTCCGGCTGCTTTACCACCATCGGCGGATTCTCCGGCGGAGGCGTGTTCAATTCCGGCCAGATCTTCGTGACAATGAAGCCCCGGGGGATGCGCGGCATCGACCCGAGGATGCATCACGAACTATCGCAGTCGGAATCGATGCTGGCGGTGCGCGGCGCGCTGAAGAAGATCCCGGACCTCAAAGCTTTCATCCAGGACCTTTCGCTGCGCGGTTTTTCCACCGGCGCCGGTTTTCCCATCGAGTTCACGGTGAGGGGACCGGAATGGGACAAGCTGGGGGAATACACGCAGAAACTGACGGATGAGCTCGACCGGACCGGCCTGATGACCGACCTGGGTACCAACTACCAGCTGGGGATGACGGAGTACGATATCGTTCCCGACCGCGAAAAAGCGGCGGAGCATGGAGTGAGTTTTGGCGTCATCGCGCAGAACCTTTCCATCCTGGTGGGAGGTTATAAAGCAGGAACGTTCGAACGCAACGGCCACCGTTACGACATCAACGTGAAAATGCAGGACGGCGAACATCAAAAGGCCGACATCGTGCGGGACGTCTATGTGCGCAATAATCGCGGCGAGCTGGTCCCGCTGAACCAGGTAACTAAGCTGGTGGAGAACCCGGCATTGCAGACCATTTATCGCAGCGATCGCGAGCGCGCCACCACCATTTTCGGCAACCTGGCCCCGGGCAGATCTCAGGCGGAGGTGATCTCGGCGGTGGACCGCGTTTCCAAGCAGGTCCTGCCGGGCGACTATCACATCGTGTTCAGCGGCAGTTCGCAGGCGTACAACGAATCGTTCTCCAGCCTGGTATTTGCGCTGATCCTGGGGATCATCGTCGCTTATATGGTGCTGGGCTCGCAGTTCAACAGCTTTATCGACCCGCTGGTGGTGTTGCTGGCCCTGCCGTTCAGCTTTTCCGGCGCGTTCCTGGCGATGTACCTTACTGGCATGTCGCTCAACATCTTCAGCATGATCGGTTTTATTTTATTGATGGGGCTGGTAAAGAAGAATTCGATTTTGCTGGTCGACTTCACCAATCAAAAAAGGGAACAGGGACTGGGGATACGCGACGCATTGCTGGAGGCGTGTCCCATCCGCCTGCGGCCGATATTGATGACCTCCGCCGCCACCATCGCCGGCGCCATCCCGGCCGCGATCAACTTCGGCCCGGGGGCGGAGACCCGCACACCAATGGCGATCGCCGTTATCGGAGGGTTGCTGGTGTCGACCCTGCTGACGCTCTATATCGTTCCCTGCGTTTACAGCCTGATGGGCTACCGGCACGAAACCGTGGCCCCTCTTGAAAACATCAGCGCGGAGGCGAGATAATAAGGACATGGGCGAACGACCCACGATCATAACCGTGAACGGCCTGACCAAGAAATTCGGCGACTTCACCGCCGTCGATAAGGTCTCGTTCTCGGTGGAGAAAGGCGAGATCTTCGCTTTCCTCGGCCCCAACGGGGCGGGGAAGACCACCACCATCAAGATGCTCATCACCCTGCTGGCCCCGACCGCCGGCACCGCCGGCATAGACGGGCACGACATCGCGCGCGACCCGGCGGGGGTAAGGAAGGCGATCGGCTATGTGCCGCAGATGATCTCGGTGGACGGTTCTCTTACCGCGTACGAGAACCTGATGCTGATGGCAAAGCTCTACGACATTCCGGCGGCGGAGCGCGGGGAACGCGTACGGCAGATCCTGGAATTCCTGAAGCTCGAAAAGTTCGCCGACGCGCTGGTGAGGACCTTTTCCGGCGGCATGATCCGGAAGCTTGAGATCGGGCTGGCGATGACGCACCATCCGCGCGTGCTTTTGCTGGACGAGCCGACCACGGGGCTGGACCCGGTGGCCAAACAGAACGTCTGGGAGCATTTATTGCAGCTCCGCGACCTTTACGGCACCACTATATTTTTTTCCACCCACAACATGGAAGAGGCGGAGGATGTGAGCGAGCGGGTGGCGGTGATGAACGCCGGCGCGATCGCGGCGATCGGGAGCGTGGCCGAATTGAAGGCGAAGACCGGCGATCCGGGATCGACGCTGGAGGACGCCTTTATCTTCTTTACCGGCAATTCGCTGCAGGAGACCGGCAATTTCCGCGAGATCCGCAGGGCGCGCCGGAGGGAGCGGAGATGATCGATTATCTCCGGCAGGTGATCTTCAAGTCTTACGTGATCGCGGAAATGGAAGCGCGCAAGCTGGTCCACGACCCGACCGAGCTCATTACCCGCGCGGTACAGCCCATACTCTGGCTCGGAATTTTCGGCGAGGCGCTGAGCAACGTGCGGGCCATCCCGACCGGCGGTTACACCTATCTCCAGTTCATCACTCCCGGCATCCTGACCCAGTCGGTGATATTTGTGGCGATCTTTTACGGGCTTTCGATCATCTGGGAACGCGACATGGGGCTGCTGCAAAAATTGCTGGTGACGCCCACGCCGCGCATGGCGCTGGTGTGGGGGAAAATGATCTCGGCGGGACTTCGCGGGCTATGCCAGGTGGTCATCATTTTCCTCTTCACGCTGCTGCTGCAGATCCATCTCATCTGGACGCCGTCCACCGTGCTGGGGATAATTGTCATCACCATGCTCGGCGCCGGTTTCTTTACCGGGCTTTCGATGATCATCGCGTCGATCGTCAAGACCCGCGAACGGTTCATGGGGATCGGGCAGGTGATAACCCTGCCGCTATTTTTTGCTTCCAACGCCATCTATCCGATAAACATCATGCCGCCGTGGCTGCAGGCGGCGGCAAAATTGAACCCGCTGAGCTATATGGCGGAAGGTCTCCGTTCCCTGCTCGTGACCGGGAACATTTCCCGGCTCCCGCTGGACCTGCTGATCCTGTCCGCCGCCACGCTGGTGATATCGGTCATCAGCGCGTACATGTATCCCAAAGTGGTATTGTAAAAAGGAGCGCGAGGAGATGAAGATAGCGGATAAGGTGGAAATGCTCGAGGTCGCGGCGGCCGCCACGGGACGTCCGATCCCGGTGTATCCAACTTTATTTTACGATGAGCGGTCGGTAGTTCTGGCCGATACCGGCTTCCCCGGCCAGCTGCCGATGCTAAAGGCGGAGGTGGAACGGGTGGTGGGTTCGCTGGATAAGATCGACCGCGTGATCGCCACACATCAGGACGTAGACCACATCGGCAATATACCGGGCCTGCTCGGCAGCGTTAAAAAGAAGATCGAAGTGCTGTGCGGGACGGATGACAAGCCTTACATCGAAGGGGAAAAGAAAATGATAAAGGGCGACCCGTCGCCGCGGAACAAGTTCCTGGCGACCTTGCCCGAAGAGCGGCGCCGGCAGTTCCTGGAGATCATGGCCAACCCGCCGAAGGCGAAAGTGGACCGGACGCTGGCCGACGGCGAAGCGCTTCCCGATTGCGGCGGGATCCTGGTGATCGGCACGCCCGGCCATACGCCGGGCCATATATCCCTTTATCACGAGCTGAGCCGGACGCTGGTGGCGGGGGACGCGCTGCGGTTGATCGGCGGCGAGCTGGTCGGCCCGGCGCCGGAGAACGCCGCGGACCTGGACCAGGCGCTGAAGTCGGTAAAAAAGCTTTTGAACTACGATATCGCAACCGTGATCTGCTATCATGGCGGGGTGTTCCGCGGCGATGTCAGGAAGATTCTCTCCGGTATCACCGCCGGTATTTGAAACTATTTTTTTCCTCGGTTTGTCTAAACCATTGGAGAGCAATAGAATGGAAAAAAGAAAAATAATCTCCCTGTTGATCTTGTCGGTAGTGATATTGTCGGCTTTTAACCCGGCGTTCGCCGCCAGAAGAAGGTTCGCGCGCGTCCGTCCCGGTTTTGGCGCGAGGCGGATGGTCGGGTCCCGTATCAGCGTCATCAGCATTCCCGAGCGCAGGATCATCGAGCGGCCGGTCATCATAGAACAGAGCACCATCGTGGTCCCGTCCGTGGAGGCTCCGGCGGCCGTTCCCGCTCCGTTGCCGGTGGTCGAAGCGAAGCGCGTTCCGCCGCCGCAAAAGACGACCCAGATGGGATTGGCGGGCGGCTGCATCGGAGGACTGCCGGCGGGGATCGCGGAGATTAGGTTCTTCGAACCGTTCGGGCTGACGGCAACGAGCCTGCGCCTGGGCGCGGGATACGCCGACGGCAAGGACGCGAACGATATCGAGCGACAGCATGATCTTCTTATAGCCGAAGCGGTATACCATCTTAACCCCGCGTACACGCCGGGGATAAATCCGTACATCGGAGGCGGGATAAACTTTGACACCTGGACCACCGGCGGCGGCAGCGGATCGATCGGGGGAGAGGCGTATTTCGGGCTCGAAGCGGGGACGCTCAGTTCGGGGCAATTATTCATCGAGGTCGGTTACGGCAAGGTGCGCACCGGGTTCAGCCCATCGAACAGCGGACTATCGGCGCTGGCCGGCTTCAGGTTCTAACGGATCGGACGGTGTTCGCCGCGGCGGCCGTGGCCGCCCGGGAAATATTCGTGGTCCCGATCGAATTCACGGTGATAAATGCCGGTGATCACCTGCGAGAACGGGCTAATGCGCATGGTAAAGGCAAAGCGGTGTCCCAGTTCCAGTATCTCCCCGCCGTCCCTGCGGATCGCGATCAGTACCTTGCCGCCATTGCCGGCGGGGCTCCCCAGCAATTCGCCTTTCTGCATTATATTGTAAACGGTGGCATCGCTGGTGGCAGCAGGCTGGTCGAGCCGCTGGACCCGGGTGCGGGTGATGGTGTTCTTTGCCTGGTCGATGTTGAACGTGAACTCAAAAAGGTCGGCTTTGTCGTCGAACTGGCGGACATTGCCGAGTTCGGTCACCGCCACGTCCCGGACCTGGCGGAAGGTGCGGGTCTCGGCCGCGGCCAGTCCGCAGAAAAGCGTCACCGCCAGTAACGCCACCAAAGCTGTCCTGATCTCCTTTGACCGGTAATTCATTTATTTGTCCTCCACGGTGTAGCCGAAGCTGGCAAGATAAGAGTGAACGTCGCTCATCGAGCTTCCGGCGGCGTCGTTGCCGTCGACGGTGATCACTACGTCGTTGTCCGATTGGATAAGCGTCACCATGGCGGTGGCCTCGTCGTAGTGCCCCGGCGTGCTGACGGTGTTCCAGGTGGTATCCTCGTACGAGGTCATCGGCTGATCCTTGGACGGCGGCGTCACGGTGACCGACTTGGTGCGGGTGGTCGAGGTGGTCCCGGCCACGTACACCGGGCCGAGATCTAGCCGGAACGAACCGGTCTGGTCGTTCTCGTAGGTGATGTTGTAGCCGTGGGTACCGGCGTAATCCTTGAGGATAGGGATCATCTGGGCGACGGTGGCATTGCGCACTAGCAGGGTGCTCTTGCAGCCCGAAAGCAGGAGTGCGGGGACCAGCAGCGCGATCACGGCAATGCCGAGCCTTACCGTCTTCATGATGCCGGAGTATAGCATATTTCCGGGCGGCGGCACAGGATAAAAAACATGGGATCGGCGCGGTTTTGGGTTATAATACCGGCAAGGAAGGGATGAACATGGAAATAAAAGACAAGGTCGCGATCGTTACTGGAGCGTCGGAGGGAATAGGGGAAGCGGTCGCGCGGCGGCTGGCCGCGAAAGGGGCGAAGGTGGTGCTGGCGGCGCGTTCCGCCGATCTGCTTAAGAAGCTTGAAAGCGAGCTTCCCGGGTCAATGGCGGTGCCGACCGACATGCGGAAGCCGGAAGAGATAACCGCACTGATCAAGAAGACGGTCGACAAGTTCGGCCGGATCGATATTCTAATTAACAACGCCGGGCAGGCGCAGTACGGACCGGTGGAGAAGGTCGAAGTCGAAGGCTACCGCTCCATCGTGGAGCTCAATGTTTTTGGCCCCCTGCGCTCGATGCAGGCCGTGATCCCGCAAATGCGCGAACAGGGCGGGGGGATGATACTTAACGTCAGCTCGATGGTATCAAAATCCTATATCCCCAATCTCGGCTCTTACGCTTCGACCAAATACGCGCTTAACGCGCTTTCGCTCACCGCGCGGGCGGAGCTGGAGAAGGACGGGATCGTGGTCTGCGTCTTCCATCCCCGCATGACCGCCACCAACTTCGGGAAGAACGCGGTGGGGATGAGGATGCACGAGGACCGGGCGGCGGCGCCGGCCAGGCCGGGCGCGATGCCGATCGACACTCCGCAGGCGGTAGCGGAAAAGCTCGTCGGGCAGATCGCCTCCGAAGAGGCCGAAGTGATGATGTCGTGACGTGGAAACGATGAAAAACAAGAGCGATTGGGACCCGCAGCATTACCTGAAGTTCAAGAACGAGCGGACGCAGCCGTCAATCGACCTGGTGGGGCGGATCGAGCCCGCCATTGCGCCCAGGTGCATAATCGATGTGGGGTGCGGGCCGGGGAACAGCGGCCAGATATTGATCGAACGGTGGCCGCACGCCGAGTTCACGGGGCTCGACAATTCCCCGGCGATGATAGAAAAGGCGAAAGCGGACCATCCCGCGCAGAACTGGGTGCTTGCCGACGCGACGACTTACGCTCCCGGCCGCAAGTTCGACCTGATATTTTCCAACGCCGCCATCCAGTGGATCCCCGACCATACGCGACTGTTCAAGACGCTTTTTGGCTGGCTGTCAGCTGGCGGAACGATCGCGGTGCAGACCCCGCGGTTCCAGAACATGGCGATCGGGAAGATCATTGAGCACATTACGGGAAAGGGCCGCTGGAACAAGGCGCTGGGCGGTTGTTCCGATCTCTTCACCTACCACAATCCCAACTTCTATTACGATCTGCTGGCGGGGGAGGTGCGCAGGATCGATCTGTGGGAGACCGATTATTTCCACATCCTCGGTTCGCATCTGGCGGTGATCGAATGGATAAGAGGGACCGCGCTAATGCCGTACCTTGACCGGCTGGCGGACAAAGCGGACCGGCAGGCGTTGGAGGACGAGATACTGGAAGAGGTCAAGAATCAATACCCGGCGCAAAAGGACGGCAAAGTCCTTTTCCCCTTCAAGCGGCTGTTCTTTATCGGATACAAATAATCTCAAATTTTGAATTGATATTTTCTTTCCCCTTTTCTTTTGTTGAAAAGAAAAGGGGATGAAAAGAAAGCAACCAGGAGGTGTCCCCCTGGACCCCCGACCTTCGTATGCCCTCGCTGCTCCGCAATTCAGGTGTAAAACGATTTGTCGTAACTATTCCGATGGACGGAGTGAGCTCCGCAGCTCTCCACCCCTCCCGATAGTGAAACACCCCACTCAGGTCACATTGGGATATCCCCCTCTCTTTTTAAGAGAGGGGGACAAAGGGGGTGAGTTATAATGTCCGGCGATTTCTTCTCATCCCTATCCCTTTCCCCGTTAAAAGGTCTATAATACCGGTATCATGAAAGACCTAAAGCCGATCAAGCTCCCCGCGCCGAAGGATACGGGCGGCAAGAGCGTGCTGGCGGCGTTGAAGGCGAGGCGCACCGTTCGCGAGATAAGCGGTAAAAAGCTTCCTCTCCAGCTTCTCTCTGATCTCCTCTGGGCGGCGTTCGGCGTTAACCGTAAAAAAGGGCCCGATGGGATCCCCGGCCGGACGGCGAGCACGGCCAGCAATTCGCAGGAGATCGACCTTTATGTGGCGATGGAGGATGGGGTATATCTTTATGAAGCGGTCCCTCACCGGCTGGTACCCGTTGTTGCGGGGGATCTGCGCGCGCTGGCGATAAACAAAGGGCAGGACGCGGTCAGCGCGAACCCTCCGGTGCGGATCATCTACGTAGTGGATATAGATAAACTGGTATATACGAAAGGATACCAGGAGCCGGGTTTGCGCAACCCGGAGGTGCAAAAAGCATATTATTATGTTGCTACCGGCTGGATCGCGGCCAATGTCGCTTTATTTACTGCCTCACAAGGCCTGGCGGCCTGGTTCCACAACTGTCAAAAGGAAGCCCTGCACGAAAAATTGAAGCTACGCTCCGACCAGCGAGTCCTTTTTGCACAAACGGTGGGGTGGGGGAAAAGGAGTTAATACATGAACATTCTACTCTGGTTGCTTCAGGGCTTGCTGGCGTTGTGGAACATTATCGGCGGTATATATGTGATGTCCAATTATGAATTGATCAAAAGTGCCTGGGCTCAGGGTTTGCCCATTCCGGTATGGATAGCTTACGGTGCGCTTGAGGTCGTGTTTGCAGTGGGGCTATTATGGCCCAGAGCGACCGCGCTCTCGGCGATCTGCCTGGCGGTGCTGTCGCTGTTGGGCTGTGTGCTGTTTGCACAGTATTCCGGGTTTCCGGGATTGCTTTGGGGTATTATCCCCGCCTTCCTGGCCGCGTTCGTGGCGTATGGAAGGATGGCAGGAAAAAGTGAGGGTTAAATGATTAACTTCATCAAGGAAGTCATTTTTGCACAGACGGTGGGGTGGGGGAAATAGAAATATATAGATATGATAAACAAAAAAACCGTTCTGGTTTTAGGAGCTGGTGCCAGTATGGATTATGGGTTTCCTTCTGGTGAAGAATTATTACAAGATATTGTTAATATTCTCAAGGGCAATCTGTTGTGTGGAAATATTAAATTGATTAAAAACTTTATTGCTTATATAGCTTTTTGTTATATACAAAACAAGAAAATTGTAACATCGAGGTATGATCAAATCATAGAAAATTATTTAGAAATCATCCGTAAAGCGGTTGAGGAATTTGAATTACGTCTTATCAGATCGAATGCGGCATCAATCGATGATTTTCTAGATAAAAATAGTGAGGGCTTTGAGGAATTGGCCATAATTGGGAAAATATTAATTGTAATGGTGATTTCAGTGTACGAAAAACGGGAGAGATTATTCTATACAATAGATAAAGTGGGGGAGGGGCATCGATATCAGGGTCGATTGCCGTATCCAATTGATCATTGTTTGTCTCTGACGCGGGGCTGGTACAATAGTTTGTGGACTAAGATTTATGATGATATAGGCAATAATCTTAGTAAGTTAACAATTATTTCCTTTAATTATGATAGATCTTTTGAATATTACTTGTTAAATAGTGTCCAATCTATGAGTTCCGGAAATGCGTCAGAAATAATTAATGGCAATTTATTGATTCATCATGTCTATGGACAATTAGGGAGATTGTCATGGCAGCCTAAAGCATTAGGGGTTGATAATGAATATGAGCCAATTAGGGTTGAAAATTTATTTTCAGCTATATTGGATCTTTCAATGAGACAACAATTGCAAATAAATGATGATAAATCGATATGTGAGTGTTTTAATAAGCTTTTAAGTAACAAAGATAATCCATATATCAATATTAATAAAATATGTAA
>Ga0335071_10008293_pt1 | contig 10679 bp, 7 predicted proteins | sample Lox_Sample_15_FD_206724 | JGI IMG/M metagenome (GOLD analysis project Ga0335071, IMG submission 206724) | Soil microbial communities from Loxahatchee National Wildlife Refuge, Florida, United States - Lox_Sample_1.5 | ecosystem: Environmental > Terrestrial > Soil > Wetlands | place: USA: Florida...
AGTCCGTGGGTGATCCGGCCACGGGCCTGCCGATCGGCGACACCAAGCTGAACCTCAAGGCCGCCATCGCCGGTGAGACGCATGAGTACTCGGACATGTATCCGGGCATGGCGAAGGCGGCTCGCGAGGAAGGCTTTGCCGAAATCGCCGACTGGTTCGAGACGCTGGCCAAGGCCGAGCGCTCGCACGCCAATCGCTTCCAGAAGGCGCTGGATTCGATCTGATCGGTAGCTGAGGCGGGCTTCGGAACCGGCGTAACGCCGGTTCCGGCGCCCGTTGCCGCAAATCCGAGGAATTCGATGAGCAATGCTCCCACCGGCGGCCGGGAAGGCAGTCTCGAGGCGCCCACCCGTCACCCGATCGACTGGCGCAACCCCGATTTCTACGACGAAGCCGCGCTGACCCGGGAACTCGAGCGCGTTTTCGACATCTGCCACGGCTGCCGGCGCTGTTTCAGCCTGTGCCAGTCCTTTCCGACGCTGTTCGATGCCATCGACGCCACGGCCGACGGCGAACTCGCCGGGGTCGACCGCCGGGCCTACTGGCAGGTCGTCGACCACTGCTACCTGTGCGACATGTGCTTCATGACCAAGTGCCCCTACGTGCCGCCGCACGCCTGGGCCATCGATTTTCCTCACCTGATGCTGCGCGCGAAGGCGACGCGCACCGTCAAGGAGGGCTCGAGCCTGCGCGACCGGGTGCTCGCCTCCACCGAGGCGGTCGGGCGCATCGCCGGCATTCCGGTGGTGGCCGAGGCGGTCAATGCCGTCAACCGCTTCAAGCCGGCCCGTGCGCTGCTCGAGAAGACCTTCGGGGTCGCGCGCGATGCCCCGTTGCCGCAGTTTCATTCCAGCACCGTGCGCGGGCGGCTCGCGGCCCTGAATGGTCCCCTGGAGTCTGCCCCCGGTGCGCCGCCGGCCGCCCGCGAGGAGCTGCGGGGCCGGGTGGCCCTGTTTACGACCTGCTACGGCAACCGCAACGAGCCGGATCTCGCCACCGACCTGGTCGCGGTCTTCGGCCACAATGACATCGCGGTGCGGCTCGTGCCCAAGGAGCGCTGCTGCGGCATGCCGCGCCTGGAACTCGGGGACCTCGAGACGGTCGCCGCGTACAAGGAGGAGAACATCCCCCAGCTGCTGGCGGTGATCGCCGCCGGCTACGACATCGTGGCGCCGATTCCCAGCTGCGTGCTGATGTTCAAGCAGGAGCTGCCGCTGATGTTCCCGGACGACCCGGACGTGAAGGCGGTGGCCGCGCGCATCTATGACCCGTTCGAATACCTGATGTACTGGCACCGCAACGGCAGGCTCAAGACCGACTTCAGGACCTCCCTCGGCAAGGTCAGCTATCACGTTCCGTGCCATCTGCGGGTGCAGAACATCGGGCTCAAGACCCGCGACGTGCTGCGCCTGGTGCCCGACACCACGGTGGATGTCATCGAGCGCTGTTCCGGGCACGACGGCACCTATGCGGTGAAGGCGGAATTCCGCGCCGCCTCGGTGAAGATCGGCACGCCGGTCGCAACGAGGGTGCAGAACGCCTCGCCCGCGCACTACAGCAGCGATTGCCCGATGGCGGGCCACCAGATCGGCAGCCTGCTGCCCGAAGGCAGCGCGGCTGTGAGCGGCAGGGCGGGCCCCGAGCATCCCCTGAAGCTGCTGCGGCTCGCCTACGGCATCTGAAGGAGCCACAGAGGGCATGGAAAAACTCACCGTCGAGCAGCTCTTCAGCCTGGAGCAGTACGCGCGCAGGCGCAACGAGTTCCGCACCCGGGTTCTCGAGCACAAGAGCCACCGGCGCCTGGCGGTGGGGCCGAACATGACCTGGTGCTTCGAGGATCGCCTCACCATCCAGTACCAAATCCAGGAGATGCTGCGCGCCGAGAGGGTGTTCGAGGAGCAGGGCATCCAGGATGAGCTTGCGGCCTACAATCCGCTGATTCCCGATGGCGCCAACTGGAAGGCGACGCTGCTGCTGGAGTTCCCGGACGAGGCCGTGCGGCGCGAGCAGCTGGGCAGGTTGCGCGGCGTCGAGACGCGCTGCTGGGTGCAGGTGTCGGACTTCGGTCGGGTCTTCGCGATCGCCGACGAGGACCTCGCGCGCGAGAACGAGGAGAAGACCTCCGCGGTGCATTTCCTGCGCTTCGAGTTGAGCGCGCCGATGGTCGCGGCCCTGAAGGACGGTGCCTCCCTCAGCGCCGGCGTCGATCATGACCACTACCGGCATGCCGTCGAGCCGGTTGCCGAGCACATCCGTGCATCGCTGCTGGGCGACTTGAGCTGATAAGATCGCGCCACCCGCAAGGCGGCGCCGCGCCGGTCCGCCGCCCGATCTGTCGACAGCGATGAGCCAAAGCTACACAGCCTCCGATATCGAAGTCCTTTCCGGACTGGAACCCGTGCGCCGCCGCCCGGGCATGTACACGCACACCTCGCGGCCGAATCACCTCGCCCACGAGGTCATCGACAACAGCGTCGATGAGGCCACTTCGGGGTTCTGCACCCAGATCGACGTCACGCTCTTCAAGGATAATTCGCTGGAAGTCACGGACAATGGCCGCGGCATGCCGGTGGACATCCACCCGCAGGAGAAAGTCAGCGGCGTGGAGCTGATCCTCACCCGGCTGCATGCCGGCGGGAAGTTCTCCGAGAAGGCCGCCTACAAGTACTCCGGTGGCCTGCACGGCGTGGGTGTCTCGGTGGTCAATGCCCTCTCGAGCCGCCTGGACTGCAGCATCCGCCGCGGCGGCAAGGAATACCGGATCTCCTTCAAGGACGGCAAGCTGCATTCCAAGCTCGCGGTGACCGGCACCGTGGGCCAGCGCAACACCGGGACCACGGTACGGTTCTGGCCGGACCCGAAGTTCTTCGACTCCGAGAAATTCTCGGTGCCGCAGCTGCGGCACACGCTCAAAGCGAAGGCGGTGCTGTGCGCGGGCCTGCGCATCACCTTCAGCAACGAGGCCACCGGCGAGAAGGACGAATGGTTCTACAGCGGCGATCTGGGCGCCTACCTGCTCGAGGAGCTCGAAGCCGCCGATCGGCTGCCGGCGCAGCCGATCGCCGCCTCGCGCGAGGGCGAGGCCGACGAGGTGGGCTATGCGCTGCTGTGGGCGCCGGACATCGCCACCGTCTTCGGCGAGAGCTACGTGAACCTGATCCCGACGTCCGAAGGGGGCACGCATGTCAACGGCCTGCGCTCCGGCCTCGCGCAGGCGGTCCGCGAGTTCTGCGAGTTCCGCAACCTGGTGCCGCGGGGCATCAAGCTCACGCCCGAGGATGTGTGGGACAAGTGCTGCTATGTGCTGTCCGTGAAGATCCGCGAGCCGCAGTTCGCCGGTCAGATGAAGGAGCGGCTCGCTTCGCGCGACGCCGCGGCCGTCGTGGAGGGCTTCGTGCGCGACTCCATGGCGCTGTGGCTGAACGGCCACGCCGACGCCGGCGAGCGCATCGCGCAGTTCGCCATCGCCAATGCCCAGGAGCGCGCGCGCGCGGCGCAGCGCGTGGTGCGCAAGCGCGTCGCCGGCGGCCCGGCACTGCCGGGAAAACTCGCCGACTGCACCAGCCAGGAGCCGCGGCGCTCGGAGCTGTTCCTGGTGGAAGGCGACTCCGCGGGCGGCAGCGCCAAGCAGGCCCGCGAACGCGAGTTCCAGGCCATCATGCCGCTGCGCGGCAAGATCCTGAACACCTGGGAACTGGAGTCCGGTGCGATCGCCTCGTCCGAGGAGGTGCACAACATCAGCATCGCCCTCGGGGTCGAGCCGGGCTCCGCGGATGTGTCGCAGCTGCGCTATCACAAGGTCTGTATCCTGGCGGACGCCGATTCGGACGGCCTGCACATCGCGACGCTGCTGTGCGCGCTGTTCCTGCGCCACTTCCGGCCCCTGGTCACGGCCGGCCACGTCTACGTGGCCATGCCGCCGCTGTACCGCATCGATGCCGGCCGGCAGGTCTACTATGCGCTGGATGATGCCGAGCGCGATCAGGTGCTCGCGCGCATCGCCAAGGAGAATGCCCGCACCCGTCCGACCGTGACCCGCTTCAAGGGCTTGGGGGAGATGAACCCCGCGCAGTTGCGCGAGACCACCATCGATCCGCGCACGCGCCGCCTCGTCCAGCTGACCGTGGATGCCGGCGACAACACCGACCAGCTCATGGACATGCTGCTCGCCAAGAAGCGCGCCGGCGACCGGCGCGAGTGGCTCGAGACCAAGGGCAATCTGGCCGAGGTGCAGGTATAGGCCATGCAGGAACAGGAGCTGAACTTCGAGGGCGTCGAGCGGCAGCCGCTGCGCGCGTTCACCGAGAAGGCCTACCTCGACTATTCGATGTACGTGATTCTCGATCGGGCGCTGCCGGCACTCGGCGACGGGTTGAAGCCCGTGCAGCGACGGATCGTCTATGCCATGAGCGAGCTGGGGCTTGCGGCGGCGAACAAGCACAAGAAGGCGGCGCTCACCATCGGCGACGTGCTCGGCAAGTTTCATCCGCACGGGGACGCGGCCTGCTACGAGGCGATGGTGCTGATGGCGCAGCCCTTCTCGTATCGCTACCCGCTCATCGACGGGCAGGGCAACTGGGGCTCGCAGGATGATCCGAAGTCCTTCGCGGCCATGCGCTATACCGAGGCGAAACTCACCCGCTACGCCGAGGTGCTCCTCGGGGAGTTGTCCGATGGCACGGTCGACTGGGTGCCCAACTACGACGGCACGCGCGAGGAGCCGGCGATCCTGCCGTCGCGACTGCCGAACCTGCTCCTGAACGGCACCACCGGCATCGCCGTCGGCATGGCGACCGACATCCCGCCCCACAACCTGCGGGAGGTCGCCAACGCCTGCATCCACCTGCTGGAGGAGCCCGAGGCGACCACCGCGCAGCTGATGAAGTTCATCAAGGGGCCGGACCTGCCGACCGGCGCCGAGATCATCTCCCCGCGGGCGGACCTGAAGGAGTTCTACGACAAGGGTGTCGGCAGCTTCAAGGCGCGCGCCACCTACACGGTCGAGGACGGCAACGTCGTGGTGAACGCCTTTCCCTGGCAGGTCTCGCCGAGCAAGATCATCGAGCAGATCGCCGAGCAGATGCGGGCGAAGAAGCTGCCGATGGTCGAGGACCTGCGCGATGAGTCCGACCACGAGAACGCGACCCGCGTGGTGATCGTGCCGCGCTCCAACCGCGTCGATCTCGAGGAGCTGATGCAGCACCTGTTCGCCACCACGGACCTGGAGCGCAATTATCGGGTCAACCTGAACGTCATCGGGCTCGATGGCCGCCCGCGCGTCATGGGTCTGCGCGACGTGCTCACCGGCTGGCTGCAGTTCCGCACGGCGACGGTAACCCGGCGCCTGCAGTTCCGCCTCGACAAGGTCAACCGGCGGCTGCACATCCTCGACGGGTTGCTGATCGCCTTCCTCAACCTGGACGAGGTGATCCGCATCATCCGCCGCGAGGACGAGCCGAAGCCGGTGCTGATGAAGCGTTTCCGGCTCTCGGAGGAGCAGACCGAGGAGATCCTCAACACCCGCCTGCGCCACCTCGCGAAGCTCGAGGAGATGAAGATCCGCGAGGAACAGAAGTCGCTGTCGGAGGAGCGTGCCGGAATCGAGGCGCTGCTGGCCAGCAAGGCGAAGCTGCGGCGGCTCGTGGCCAGTGAGATCGGCGCCGATGCGGACCGGCACGGCGACGCCCGGCGCACGCGGATCGTCGAGCGCGAAGCGGCGCAGGCCATCGACGAGACCACGCTGATCGCCAATGAACCGGTGACGGTGGTGCTGTCCACCGGCGGTTTCGCGCGCTCGGCGAAGGGTCACGACATCGATCCGCTGTCGCTGTCATACAAGGAGGGCGATGCCCTGCAGTGCGCGGCACGTGGCCGCAGCCTGCAGAACGCGGTGTTCATAGACAGCACCGGGCGTACCTACACGCTGCCGGCGCATTCGCTGCCCTCCGCGCGTGGCCAGGGCGAACCTCTCTCGGGCCGCCTCAATCCGCCGGACGGCGCACGGTTCGCCGGCGTCATGCTCGGGGAGGCGGAGGACCTGTGGCTGCTCGCCAGCGACGCGGGCTACGGTTTCACGGCCCGCTTCAAGGACCTGGTCACGGACCGCCGCGCCGGCAAGACGGTGCTGAATGTCCCGCCCGGGGCGCTGGTCCTGCCGCCGGCGCTGGTGCCTGGGGCGGATTCGGTGGTGGCCGCCGTGAGCAATGAAGGCAAGCTGCTGGTCTTTCCGGTGGCTGACGTCCCGGAAATGCCGCGCGGCAAGGGCAACAAGCTGTACGACATAAGCGGCAGGAAGCTGGCGTCGCGCGAGGAGTTCCTGGCCGGCATCACCGTCGTGCCCAAGGGCGGGGCCCTGCTGCTGTGGACCGGCGACCAGTTCAAGACCCTCGAATGGGCCGAGCTCAAGGATTACCGGGGCCAGCGCGCGCAGCGCGGCAGCGTCCTGCGTCGCGGCTGGCCGCGCAAGATCGATCGCCTCGAGGCGCGCCCGCCCCCCGCACCGCCTTAGAGGGGGCCGTCGACCCGCCCCGTTCCGGGGCGGTGGTTTGGCAAAGCTTCCAGAAAACCAGTAGCCTAGCGGGCAGGTACCCCACACCGCAGCCCGAAGGCGACCGCAACTCGCGGAACTTGCACGGTTTCAACGATGGCCCGACAGATTCAACCCATAGATCCGGGCGATTCCGATGAAACCTACCAGGACAAGATCCTCCCCGCCGTCTCGCGCACCTTCGCGCTGACCATCCCGCAACTGCCGCCGGACCTGAGCCGCTCGGTCACCAACGCCTATCTGCTGTGCCGCGTGGCCGACACCATCGAGGATGAGCCGCAGATCGCCCCGCCCGACACGCTGCTGTACATGGAGCGTTTCTCGGACGCCGTGGCCGGCGTAGCCGACGCCCAGGCGCTGGGCGCGGAGCTGGCCGGCCGGCTGTCGCAGTGGACCATTCCGGCCGAGCGCGAACTGATCGTGAACCTGGCGCGCGTCATCCGGGTCACCCGGCAGCTGCCCTTGCGGCAGCAGGCCGCCATCCGCCGCTGCGTGGATACGATGTGCCAGGGCATGCACCAGTTCCAGCGCACCGCGAGCGTGAGCGGCCTGGAGAGCGTCGAGGAGCTGGACAGCTACTGCTACTACGTCGCCGGGGTGGTCGGTGAAATGCTCGCCGAGCTGTTCTGCAGCCATGCACCGGACATCGAACGGCAGCGCGCCGAGCTCTCGCGTCTCGCGCCCTCCTTCGCGCAGGGCCTGCAGATGACCAACATTCTCAAGGACGTCTGGGAAGACCGCAGCCGCGGCGCCTGCTGGCTGCCACGGACGGTGTTCGCCCGGCACGGCGTCGACCTGTCGCGCCTCGGCGCGCCTGGCGGGGACGGCTTCGCGGCCGGCATGAACGAGCTCGTCGGGCTCGCGCATGCTCACCTGCGCAACGCCCTGGAGTTCACGCTGCTGATCCCGGCGCGCGAGGTCGGGATACGGCGCTTCTGCCTGTGGGCGATCGGTCTTGCCGTGCTGACGCTGCGACGCATCGCCGCCAATCCGGGCTTCACCGCGGGCTCACAGGTCAAGGTCTCCCGGCGCATGCTCGCGGTGACGCTCGCGCTCGCCAATGCGGCGACGCGCCGCAACGCGTTGCTGCGTTTCCTGTTCAACCGCGCCGCCGCCGGCGTGCCGCTGGCACCCCTGGCGCGGGACTGGGTGCCGCGCAAGCTGCCGCTGCCCGGCGCGGCCGGCGAGCACGCGGCCAGCGCCTTTCACCGTACGCGGCGCGTGAACCCGCGCGATTCGCACGATGAGATCGGGTTGCTGCGCGAGCCCGACCGCGGGACCGTGCAATGAACGCCGGACCCCACACGCTGCGTGATGCGCGTCCGGGGCGCGCGGCCACGGCGCCCAGCGTCAGCCGCCTGCCGGACCCCGACAGCGCCGAGGCGCTGGAGCGTTCCATTGCGGCCGCACGTGACGCGCTGATCGGGCTGCAGAGCGCGCAGGGATTCTGGCTGTTCGAGCTCGAGGCCGACTGCACGATTCCGGCGGAGTACATCATGATGATGCACTTCCTGGACGAGATCGACGTGGTGCTGCAGGAGAAGCTCGCCGTCTACCTGCGCCGCCACCAGGCCGAGCACGGCGGCTGGCCGCTGTTCCCGGGCGGGGAGCTGGACCTGAGTTGCACGGTGAAGGTGTATTTCGCGCTGAAGCTCGCCGGTGACCACGCCGATGCGCCGCACATGGCGCGTGCGCGCGAGGCCATCCTGGCGCGCGGCGGCGCCGCCCGCGCCAATGTCTTCACGCGCATCGCCCTGGCGCTGTTCGGCCAGGTGCCGTGGCGCGCCGTGCCCTATATTCCGGTCGAGATCATGCTGCTGCCGAAGTGGTTTGCCTTTCACCTCGACAAGGTCTCGTACTGGTCGCGGACCGTGATGGTGCCGCTGTTCGTGCTGTGTACCGAGAAGCCGCTGGCCCGCAATCCGCACGGCGTGGACATCCTGGAACTGTTCGTGACCCCGCCCGCTGATGAGCGCCACTATTTCGCGCGCGGCGGATTCGCGAACCGGTTCTTCATGGTGCTGGACCGGATGGGGCGGGCCATCGATCCGCTGATTCCGGGCGCGATGCGCCGCCGTGCCATGCGCGCGGCCCAGGACTGGGTGCTCGAGCGGCTGAACGGCGAGGGCGGTCTGGGGGCGATCTTCCCGGCGATGGTGAATGCGCTGGAAATGCTGGTGCTCATGGGCCTGCCGCCCGAGGATCCGCGCCGCGCCACCGCCAAGCGCGCGCTCGAGAAACTGCTGGTGGTGGGGCCGGAGGAGGCCTACTGCCAGCCCTGCGTCTCACCGGTGTGGGACTCGGCACTGACCGCGCTCGCGATGCAGGAGGCCGGCGACGCCCAGGCGCACGCGGCGGCCGAGCGCGCCCTCGACTGGCTCGTTCCGGAGCAGTTGCTGGACAACCCGCAGGACTGGCAGCGCGGCAAGCCCGGGGTGCGCGGCGGCGGCTGGGCGTTTCAGTTCAAGAACACGCATTACCCCGACCTGGACGATACCGCCGTGGTCGCCTGGTCGATGCACCAGGCCCGCGAGCCGCAGCGGTATTCGAGCGCGATCACCCGGGCGCTCGACTGGCTGGTCGGCCTGCAGAGCCGCAATGGCGGGTTTGCCGCCTTCGACGCCGACAATACCCACTACATCCTGAATGAGATTCCGTTCGCGGATCATGGCGCCTTGCTCGATCCACCCACCAGCGACGTGACGGCGCGCGTCGTGACCGTGCTGGCGAAAGTCGGGCGCCCCCAGGACGTCGTGGCGCTGCAGCGCGCCGTGGCCTATCTGCGCGCCGAGCAGGAGCCGGATGGTGCCTGGTTCGGCCGCTGGGGCACCAACTATATCTACGGCACCTGGTCGGTGCTCATGGCCCTGGAGCAGGCAGGCGTGCCCCCGGATGACCCGGCCGTGCGCCGCGCCGTGAACTGGCTGGCGTCGCGCCAGAACGCGGACGGTGGCTGGGGTGAACTGAACGACAGCTATCATGATCGCCGGCAGGCCGGTGGTCCCGCGGCGAGCGCCCCGTTCCAGACCGCCTGGGCGCTGCTGGGCCTGCTGGCGGCCGGTGAGGTCGACAGCCCGGTGGTGCGCAGTGGCGTGCGGTACCTGCAGCGGGTCCAGCAGAAGAGCGGCCTGTGGAGCGACCCGCGTTTCACGGCCCCGGGCTTTCCCCGTGTTTTCTACCTGAAGTACCACGGCTACTGCGCGTACTTTCCACTGTGGGCGCTGGCCGCCTATCGCAATCGCGCGCTCGCCAGCCGCGCGAAGTGAGCGTCACGGGCATCGTCGCGGCCCTCGCGGTCGAGGCGCGCACCCTTCGGTCCCGCCGGCCGGCCCGGCTCGGGGGCGCATCCGCAGCCCCCGCCATCGATTCGCTGGACGACGGCAGCCTGCTCGTCATCAGCGGCATGGGCTCCGAGGCCGCCGCCGCGGCGGCGCTGGCGTTGCTCGCGGCGGGCGCGCGCAATCTGCTCAGCTTCGGGCTCGCGGGGGGGCTCGATCCGGCGCTCGCCGCCGGGGCGATTCTGCTGCCGCAAGCCGTCACGGACGATGCGGGCACCGTGCACATGACCTTCAGCCCCTGGCGCGAGCGACTGGCCGCACGCCTGGGCTCCAGGGTCGTTGTCGGCGGAACATTGCTGAGCGTCGCGCGGCCGCTGACGACGCCTGAGTCGAAGTCCGAGGCCCGGATCCGAACGGCGGCGTGTGCCGTCGACATGGAGAGCTTCGCCGTCGCGGCCGTGGCGGCGCGGCACGCCGTGAATTTCCTGGTCGCGCGCGCCGTGGTCGATACGGCATCCGATACCGTGCCGGGCAGCGTGATGCTCGCCACCGGCCCGCACGGCGAGATCGATGTCCCGCGCCTGCTGCTCGGCCTGATGCGTGCGCCGTCGCAACTCGGCGGCATGCTGCAGCTCGCGCGGCGCTCGCGGGCGGCCCTGGACTCGCTGCGCTACCTCGCGCGGCGCGGAGTGGCGGCATGAGGCGGGCATTCGTGACTGGCGCCACCGGCTTCGTCGGCGCGGCGGTGGCCCGGGCCCTGGTGAGCGCCGGGTGGCAGGTGCGGGCCCTGGCGCGTCCGGCCTCGGACCGGCGCAACCTCGCAGGCCTGCCGCTTGAAGTGATCAGCGGCGATC
>Ga0335071_10008295_pt1 | contig 10677 bp, 10 predicted proteins | sample Lox_Sample_15_FD_206724 | JGI IMG/M metagenome (GOLD analysis project Ga0335071, IMG submission 206724) | Soil microbial communities from Loxahatchee National Wildlife Refuge, Florida, United States - Lox_Sample_1.5 | ecosystem: Environmental > Terrestrial > Soil > Wetlands | place: USA...
CAGTTCGCCAAAGCTCATCAAACACATCAGCTATTACACCGCCATCACCAAGCATAGCTACAATTCCGACATCGCGGGTACTCACGATGGAGTTCATCGACGGCGTGCCAGGCACGCGGCCCGACCTCATGGACGAAGAGGGAATCGACCGGACGGCCGTCGTCGGGACGGGAGTCCAGTGCTACCTCCGGCAGATCTTCGAGCTCGGCTACTTCCACGCCGACCCGCATGAAGGCAATCTGTTCGCCAGGCCCGATGGCTGTGTCGGGTTCGTCGACTGCGGACGGGTGGGATGGGTCTCCGAGCGCAATAGGGCTCGTGTGTTCGATCTCATGCTTGCGTTCGTCGAGGCGGACGACGCGGCCGCCACGGACATTCTCGCCTCGATGATCTCGGCAGGCCCGCAGTCCGACGTCGTCCCACTGCAGCGCGAGCTGGCCCCGGTCGTCGACGCCTACCAGAAGTGCGGACTTGACCTCGACCCGCGGGAACTGCTCGACACCTTTCTGGCGGTCGTACGCGAACAGGGCCTGCAAGTGCCCTCCAAGTACGCCGTCCTGCTCACGACCCTCGCCGCCCTTGAGGGGGTCGCCAAGGAGTTGGCTCCCGAGTATCGGCTCACCGAGACCGTTGCTGCCTACGCCCTGTCGGCCGTCCCCGACCGGTTTGGTCCCGAGCGACTCAAGAAGATGGCCTTCCGAACGCTGGCGCGCTACGGCCACCTGCTGGACGACCTGCCTGTAGGTCTGTCAGGGCCCTGCGACGAGCGAGCGAGGGGAGATCCGCGTCGCGGTCCGACCGGCCGACTTCGATCGCCTGGTCGGCCGGTTGGGCGACCTCGTGGTCCGGGTCTCCTTCACGATGCTCCTGGCTGCGTTCGTCGTCGGGTCGTCTGTGATCGTCGCCCTGCAGCCGTCGAATCATCTGGTCAGCGCCATGGCTCAGGTGTCGCTCGCCATCGCGACGGCGGTCACGGTCTGGTGGATGATCGCCCTGCTCTTGAGCCGGAGACGCCGCAATGGGCGTTGAGCATCAGGCGGAGATGATCGGGGAGACATTCTGACGCTGCAGGCAGCAAGCTAGGCCTTCCTGGCCTGCATCGCCTTCAGCTCGACCGCCAGCTCGATCAGTTGCTCGAGCAGAATCTCGGCCTTCAGGTTGACCTGGTAGTCGTTCTCCGCCCGCAGGCGGTCTCGGGCCTCCTGACGGTTCTGACTCATCATGATGATCGGTGCCTGGATGGCGGCCAGACAGGAAAGCAGCAAGTTGAGGAGGATGAAGGGATAGGGATCCCATCGCGCAGTGACGGCGACCGCGTTCACTGCGATCCAGACGGCGAGGAAGAGCGCGAACCCGAAGATGAAGGCCCAGCTGCCGGCATAGTCCGCCAGTCTGTCGGCGGCCTGCTGGCCGAAAGTGATGCGCTCGTCCTGAAGAGCGTTGAGGTCGGCTGCGACGCGCTCGTTCACGAGTTCCTCGAACCTGCGCCTCTCGTCGGGATCGATCGCCCCGCTCTCGATCTGGACGGACATGGTCGCCTCCTTGCTCAACTGGCCGACTGGTTCAGTGACTGACGCAAGACTCACCACGAGTGGTGCGCTATCAGGTAGCCGACACATCGGCTCAACACGATTGCGACGACCGCTACCAAGACATGCCTTGCGATCTCCGCAATGGAGCTCTTCCCACTTCGCCTGGTGATCAGATAACTGATCACCGTGAGCAAAGCGAGTGACCAGACTATCGCGATGACGATGGCCTGATAGGTGGTGAACACGATCACTACTCCTATGAACGTCAACGAGACCAACAGCCTTGAGATGAAGTTCAACGCCGTCGAAACAGCGGATGATCTCTCCCCGCAGCCTTCGCTTTCCTTGTACAGATGAATGCCGAGTGAATCGGCGATGTTGTCCGCGAGGGCGATCGTGAGCAGTCCACCGATGATCGGACCCTTGCCCGCCTGGCCCGATCCCAGTCCCACTATGAGACTGACATTGGTGATGACTGCTGCCGAGCTGCCGAGAATGTAGTTCTCCAGCTTCTTGAGCTGTGACCAGTCAGGTCGGAAGGCCACGATCCGCCGCGTGGATCTGACCTCACCGCTTGCCTCCGATCTGGACTTCAGTCCAGCGTTTCCGCCTTCCGCCTTCTGGGGCCGAGTTCCGACGTTGTTGCCATGGGCTGTCTGGATGGACATATCCTGTCCTTCTAGCGACCGAGGGTGCTGACCGCTGGCCGCCCTTGGCGACTCGAGCCGCCCTGTCCGGGCTCGTTCGTGGCATCGCGTTCGGGCGCGCATTCATGCCTGGGCCCAGTGACGGCGGCACCAGGCGACCTCCTGTCCAGCCGCAGGACGGCCTTGTGACCCGGCTGGAGGACTTCGTTTCGGCCGCCAAGACGCACCGTGACGGCTGCGGCCGCCGAGCGACGATGAACCACGGTGAGCGTGTCGCCGGCGACCTTGATCTCCAGCCAGTGGCCGCGGAAGAGGAGCGGGAAGCGCAGGTCGTCGAGCTCGGCCGGCAGATCGGGAGCGAGGCAAAGCGTGCCGTCGCGGATCTCCAGGCCCAGGTAGCCGCGCTGCACGAGGTCGACAGTGCCGGCCATGGTACCGAGATGTATGCCCTCGCGAGTCGTCCCGCCCTGCATATCGAGCAGATCGGCCTGCAGGACGTCTTTGAAGAAGCTCCACGACTGGTCGCGCTCCATGTGCCGCAACACCCAGGCGTGGACGATCCCGCTCAGCGTGGAGCCGTGCGAAGTCCGCTCGGCGTAGTAGCGGATCGTCCGGTCAACCAGGTCCTGGTCGATCGAATAACCGAGACCGGCAAACAGGCGCTCGAGCTCGTCTATAGGCAGGAGATAGAACAGCATCAGGGTGTCCGCCTGCTTCGCCAGCTTGTAGCGGTTGGGCGTGTCGCCCTCGTGCTCGAGGAGACGATCGAGGCGCTGAATGTTGCCGTAGCGCGCCGTGTAACCGTCCCAGTCGAACTCCACGAGCTGATCATAGTGCTCGAACTGGCTGATGACGCCGTCGTGGAAGACCACGCGCATCCGGCTGGTGATCCGCTCCCACAGGGCGAGCTCGTCGTCGGCCAGGCGCAGCGTCGCGACCAGTTCCTTGCGGCGTGGCGCCGGGAGTGCCTGCAGGACGTCAAGAGCGCGCGACAGCACCCACACGGCCATCACGTTCGTGTACGCGTTGTTGTCGATGCCCGGTTCCTCGGACCAGGGATAGCCCGTGTGGTACTCGTCAGGACCTATCACCCCGAGGATCTCGTACCGATCGAGCGCGCGATTGTACGTCGCGAGGCTCGCGAAGAACCGCGCGATCTCCAGAACCATCTCGGCTCCAAACGAGTCCAGGAACTCGGCGTCCCGAGTGCATTCCCAGTACTGCCAGACGTTGTAGGCGATGGCGGCGTTGACGTGGCGCTGGAGATGGCTGAGGTCGGCCAGCCATCGGCCGGACATGGGGTTGAGGTGTATCAGCTGCGTCTCCTCTCGGCCGTCGCTGCCGCTTTGCCACGGGAAGAGGGCCCCAGCGAAACCGGCATCGGCCGCTAGCCAGCGGGCGGCAGGCAGGCGGCGGTAGCGGTACATGAGCAGCTCGCAGGTCAGTTGCGGAAAGGTGCGGTTCAGCAGCGGGAAGACGTACGTCTCGTCCCAGAAGATGTGGCCGCGGTACGCCTCGCCGTGCATCCCCCGCGCCCCAACGCCTGCGTCAAGGTCGATGCTGTTGAGCGACACGGTCTGCAGCGTGTGGAACAGGTGCAGACGAAGGATCGAAAGGGTTTCATTGTCGTCGAGACTCACGGTGCAGCGACGCCAAAGGTTCTCCCAGGTCGTGGCCTGCGTCGCGGCGAGCAGTTGGAAGTCCGCCACGCGCTGTAGCTTCCGGCCGGCCGCATAGCCCGGCTCCGAGATCCCACGCTCGCGTGACGAGTAGAGGACCACGATCTTCTCGACGGTGAGCGGCACGTCCTGTTCGACGTCATAGGGGATCTGGAGCGCGACGTACCCAGGCTTCTCATCGAACCTGGCGCAGACCTCGCACTGCGCCCCCTGACTGTACAGGCGCACACGTGCCGCCTCGGCGATGCGGATATGGCTCTGGCACGTCTCCACGACCAGCAGAATGCCGTCATCGGCCACGCGCCCGGTGCTCACCGGCGCGAGGTGTCGGCCGTCAAGCTCCCTGTACCGGGGCACGCCTGCGTTGGTGACGGTCCCGTCGAGAGCCGAAAGCACGGTGAGGGGGCCCGACCAATTGCGGGCCACGATCGTTGTCTCAAGTGCTGCGATGTTCTTGTCACCCATGTGGACGAGGCGCCGCTCCCTGATCTCCGTCAGCCGGCCCTCGTCGTCTGTGAAGGCGATGGATCGCGTGAGGATGCCGCGCCGCATGTCGAGGTCCTGCCGGTAGCGTCGGACCCTGACCTTGGAGAGATCGAAGTAGTGGCCGTCTCCTATGCGAAACGTCTGTGACAGCCAGTTCGGCAGGTTGACAAGGTCCTCGCTCTCGACAGGCCGTCCCTGCAGCTCCGTGACGCGCCGGTCGTAGCAGCCGGCGAGGTAGGTGCCCGGATAGTGGACGTCGCCGGCCGAGGCCTCGGGCGCGGCGGCACGCGTGACGAAGTAGCCGTTGCCCAGCGCACACAACGCCTCGCGCAGGCCCTCTTCGGCCGGTTCGAACCCTCGGTAGGTAAGCCGCCATGCTCCCTGCGGGACCCTCACGACGCCAGCCTCCGTAGGCAGCGCGCAACCTCGCCGGTGTCGGCGAGCGAATACTCCGCGCCGCTGACCACGTGAGGGTCACCGACGCGGATGCCGATGCCCCGACCGGCGAGAGCCCGGAACGCGTCTTCGTCGGTTTCGTCGTCGCCGACGTACAGTGGGAAGTGAGGGCCACTGCAGTCGATGCGCTCTAGCAGCATGAGCAGCGCCTTGCCTTTGTCCCACTCGATGCCGGGTCGCAGTTCCAGCACCTTTTTGCCGGCGGTGCGGCGTAGGTCGGGAAAGGCTGCGGCGACCTCCGCGAAGGTGGTTTCGACCGCGGGAACGTCCTCTCTTGAGACCTGCCGGAAGTGCAGGGTCACGGCGAGCGCCTTGTCCTCGACCCAGGCCTGAGGAATGGGCGCCACTGCCTTCTTGAGGCGGGCCCGAGCCGCGGCCAGGCGTTCCGCGAACTCCTGACCGCGGCGCATGCGCCCGCCCAGTTCCGCCGGCGCGTCGACGTCGAAACCGTGCGAGCCCGCGTACACTAGGCCCTCGACCGGCACCATGCGCTTCAGGTCGACCAGGTCGCGGCCGCTGAGGATCGCAACGGGGTAGCGGGCGCAGAGGTCGAGCAGAACCCGTCTCATGTCATCTGACAGGGTGGCGATCTCCGGCCGCGCGACGATCGGCGTGAGCGTCCCATCGTAGTCCAGGAAGATGGCGAGACTCGCCCGCCCGATGCGCCGCTCGATATCATCAGCGCACGCGAGCGCGGAGGGCAGGTCGGGCCGATCCATGGTGGCGTTGTCGAGGTGCCGTACCATCATTCCGCCGCTCCTGTGCGCTCTCTGGGTCACGCTGCCGATGGTTGGCCCCGTCCCTACGCAGCGTGCGCGCTGTCTTTCGTGGAATGGGCTTCCTTCTCGTGCTTCGATCCTGGCCGCTTCAGCTGGTGATGCAGGTCGAGCAGTCGCAGACCTGCCACGAACGAGAAGACCCCGAAGACGATGAAGAAAACGCCCACCAGTACGGCCAGGACGAGGATCGAGATGTTGGGCCAGGCCAGCGCGAGAACGCCAAGCGCGGTGAGCACGATGCCTTCGACCAGCGTGACAGCTCGGGGCTTGACGACGGGGTCTGTGAGCGAGAGATAGATGTGGTAGATGCCCCAGCAGAGCAGACTCACCCCGACGAAGATCGCCAGCACGAAGAGGGTGATGCCAGGCCAGACCAGCATGATGATGCCGGCGGCGATCGAGGCCAAGCCGGCCACGACGGCCAGCCCCGAGATCCGGCGGCTCGTCGCGCCGACCACCAGTTCGACGGCCCCCGTGTAGAGCAGGAACACGGCGAACACCGCCACCAGGGTCGAGATGGCATTGATCCGCGACGCCAGCGCGCTCACGCCCAACGCGACGGAGACGAGCCCGAGGAGAACGTAGAGCCACCACCAGCCCGTCGCGCGCCTCATCTGGTTGCTCATGTATTCCAGCGGCCTGTGCAGGGCCTCCTCAAACTCGGCGGTCTCATTCTCGGTCTTGTGCGATTCCATGAGGTTCCTCCCGCTTTCGCGACGTTTGCAGTCAACTCGCCTCGGTGGTCAGTCCGTCGCAAGACACGCGCCCCTCCGCGAAGTCCTTGAAGAGAGCCATGTCCTCGTCCATGCGACGAGCGACGTCCGCGAAGGTCTCCCCCTCCTCGGCGAGATCGTCGTCGTCGTAGCCCACGGCGACGTTCACTCTGGTCACCTCTGGGCTGATCTCCTCGAAGCTGATCTGCTCAGCTTCGCCCTCCGTCTCTGGGCGCACCCAGCTCAACCGGGCATCCGACGATGCACTCACCACGGGCGCATACCTCAGTGCCGTGGTGAACTCAGCCCACTTCTTCCGGACGGTCTCCAAGTCCGCCTTGACGTCCCAGGACTCGTCCACGATGTCCTTGCCGTTGTCCATCACTCCTCCGTTTCGCTCGGGCTCATCTGCATCGACCACGATGCCCTTCGACGGTGCCGACTTGGAGTCGTCGCTTGACCACTCCTGTTCCGAAGGGGTGGTCAATCAGCACATCGCCTCCAGACCCAAGTGAGCGGACTGGTCGACCATCGCTGCCGCCACCCGGCCCGGCCGCCTGTCGGGTGTGCGCCTCGCCACTGGGCAGCAGCGCAAAGTGGTCGTCCGATGACTCCATTCTCGTGCCGCTCGGCCTGATTGTGTCTGGGCTGTGTGACAACGAGGCCCAAGGAGGAAGGCAGATGGACGCGGAGATCGGTGCTCGACCCGACACGGAGTGCTACTGGATGGAGCGCCCGGACGGCTGGTGGGTAGAGGTCGCCGGACTGGACCCTCGGGCGATGACGCTTCTCCTGCTCGAGCGCAAGGCTCGCTGGGTGACGATGAGCGTCTCCACCTTGCCCGACGGCGCTCGTCGACTCATCTACAGTTGGAAGGTGTCGGGCCGGCCGCTCAACATCACGACGACCATCGCGGCTACCCCCGTCGATTCCATCGCCGATCTGGTACCGGCGGCCGGACGGGCGGAGCGTGAGCTGTACGATCGCGACAACATCGAGTTCGTCGGCCTCGAGGCTCCGGCCCCGCTGGTGCAGCCTCGTATCGCCTAGTGACCACGCGATCAGAGCGGGACGAAGGGCGCGCCCTCCGCAGCGTGTTCAGATCACACAGCCCTCTATCCGAGATGGAAGAAGCGCCCGAGGTCGTTGTAGGCCGCGATCAGGAAGAGCGCGACGAGGACGACGGTGCCGATGGCGCTCGCCCACTCGAAGACACGGCGATCGACAGGCCGCCGGCGTATCCCCTCAAGGCAGTTGAAGAAGATGTGGCCCCCGTCGAAGGGCAGGATGGGCAGGAGGTTCACGATGCCCAGGTTGACCGAGATGAACGCCAGCAGGAGCGGGTACCAGCTCTGGTGCTCTGCGGTCTGCGAGACCGAGATGATGCCCACGGGGCCGGTGGCGCCCTGCGGCCCGATCGGGCCGACCCTGCCGCTCACGAGCATCCAGATCCCCTTGAAGCTGAGACCCACCAGCCTGGCCGCCCCGCTCACCGCCAGTGCCATCGCATGCGAAGGCGAGGGGTGGACGGAAACGACTCGAGGGCTCACGCCGAGGAAGCCACGGCGAGACCCGCCGGGCCGTGTCGCGAGCTTCACCGACACGACGCGCAGAACGCCAGCCGGCGTGCGATAGCCCAGACGAACGGCCCGACCGGGATGCGAGGCGATGAAGCGATCGGCCTGGTCCCAGTTGCGGAACGCGACGCCGTTACCGGAGGCGAGACGATCCCCGGCGCGCAGCCCTGTCTCGGCAGCCGGCGTGCCCTTCACGATCTGAGCGACGGTGAGCGTCGGCTGCTGCAATCCGCCGGCCTGGATGAAGACCAACATGATCACGATGGCTGCCACCAGATTCATGAACGGCCCCGCGAAGATGACGAGGTTACGCTGCCACACGGGCTTGCTGAAGTAGGCACGCGACACGGCGTCGGGGGTCAGCTTCTCGTCCCTCGTCATGCCCGCGATCGTGCAGAAGCCGCCGAGCGGGATGGCTCCGATGCCGTACTCGGTCTCACCCCAGGTGTGACGGACGACGGCCGGCGGGAAGCCGATGAAGAAGCGCTCGACGCACATGCCGAAGGCCTTGGCGGCGAGGAAGTGGCCGAGCTCGTGCACGAAGATGAGCAGGCCGAGCCCGAGGACGGCCACGACCAGGGTCCAGTGCCCGGTCGTCGCGAGCGCGAGCGTGGTGAAGAGCAACAGCAGACCCCAGGGCGAGATCTCCCGGCGGTCGCCGGGATCGGCGCCGGCTGGCGGCGTGACGGTCACCGGTGTCACGTCTTCCTCCTCGCCCCGCAGTCTGAGTCGGCGCCGGCGCCGGTGAGGGCATCGAGACGGCCGGCGGCGCGCTCGAGGTTGCACGCCTGTCGCTGCATCGCCGCCCAGGGGTCGCCACGCTTCGCGACGCGACGCGGGATCGTCTGCAGCGTGAACCTGTCCGGGTACAGCGAGGGGTCGAGCAGCTCCTCCCAGGCGAGCGGGGTCGCGACAGTGGCCTGCGCCGTGGCGCGGACGGCGTACGGCGCGACGGCCATCTGCGCGTAGGCGTTGCGCATCAGGTCCAGATAGAGCCGGCCGCCGCGCCTCTCCCTGCGCTGTTCGACGGTCAATCGTGAGGGGTGGCGCGCGACGAGCTCGCGGGCGAGTGCGCGCGCGAAGGATCGCACCGGAGCGAACCCGAGGCTGCGGTCAAGCGGGACAGTGACATGGATGCCGCGCTTGCCGGTCGTCTTCGCAAACGCCGGAAGCTCGAGCTCGTCGAGCAGCGCACGCAGGGCGAGCGCCGCGAACCGGGCCGCTGCGAAGTCATCTCCGGACGGGTCGAGGTCGAAGACGAGCTGGTCCGGCTGGTCGGGCAGGTCGGTCCGCGAGAGCCACGCGTGCGGCGTGACACAGGCCTGGTCCACGAGGTACACGAGCGTTCGCCGGTCCGCGCAGACCACCTGGGTGAGCTTCCCATCGACTCTCTCGAGCGTCACCCGTTCGATCCATCCGGGGAAACACGGAGGGACCTTCCTCTGGAAGATCCGGGGACCATCGATGCCGTCCGGGTAGCGCTCCATGGCGAGCGCCCTGGCCTTGAGGTGCGGCAGCATGACGCCGGCGACGCTGAGGTAGTAGTCGGCCAGCGCCCGCTTGGTGACGCCCCCGGGGAAGAGCACCTTCCCAGGATGCGAGAGCGGGACGGAGCCGACAACTGCCTTGGCCTCGACCTGGTCGGTCATCGCGACTCCTCCCGCACGACCTCGCGCGCGTCCTTGTCGTCACGAAGCCCGATGAAGGCGGGGTGACGAAGCAGACCGTCGGTCGTCCAGTCGCTGAACCGCACCTCCACGACGAGGATCGGCAGCACCCAGTGCGCGTCCGTAGGGACAGGGCCCGCGGCGAAGGGCGACCCCTCGCGTGCGAGCGCACCGAGCCGACTCCGCAGCTGCTCCAGCGTCTCGTCGTCGAACCCGGTCCCGACCTTGCCGGCATAGACGAGCGCGTTGCCCCGGTGGTAGCCAAGCAGCAACGCGCCGAAGCCCTTCCGGGATCGTCTCGGGTCCGTGTAGCCCCCGACGATGAACTCCTGGCCTCGCCGGCACTTGAACTTGAGCCAGTCCCGCGAGCGGTGGTGCACATACGCCGCGTCGGCCCGTTTCGCGATGACTCCTTCCCACCCGCTGCGGCAGGCGCGCCGCCAGTACCTGTCGCCCGCTCCATTCCGATGGGGGGTGTAGCGAAGCGGGCCACGGAAGGCGACGGAGCGACGGAGGATGCCCTTGCGGTCGCGCAGCGCGAGCGCCGTCAGGTCGAACCCGTCCAGGTAGACGATGTCGAACAGGTACAAGCAGACGGGGACGGCCCTTCGAAGTGCGGGGTCTGGATCGGCGATCTGCATGCGCTGCTGAAGACGCGCGAAACTGGTCTCGTTGCCCTTGACGGCCACCACCTCCCCGTCGACCACGGCGTCTGGACCTTGCGGCTGAGCCAGGGCGTCGGCGATCTCCGGGTAGTGGTCGTTCAGCCGCTTCCGGTTGCGCGAGAGAAGACGCACCTCCCCATCGCTGCGAAAGGCGAGGCACCGCTCACCATCGAGCTTCCGCTCAAAGAGCCAGCCGGGATCTGAGAACCGCTTGTCGGTGAGCGTGGCGAGCATCGGCTCGACCCACGCTGGCGGCCGGGTGGCGACGAGTCGTGCCCTGGCTGCGGCCGATAGTCCCTCAAGCGGATCGTGCCGCACAGGCACCCCGGGGCCTCCTTTCGACTGTCGCGTCAGGCGGGCGGCGGGGGGGGGGGGGGCCCCCCCCCCCCCCCCCACCCCCCCCCAGGGCGGGGGGGTTGTGTGGGGCCCCCCCCGGGACCCCCCGGGCGCCCCCCCCCCCGCGGGGGGGGCCAGGG
>Ga0335071_10008296_pt1 | contig 10677 bp, 11 predicted proteins | sample Lox_Sample_15_FD_206724 | JGI IMG/M metagenome (GOLD analysis project Ga0335071, IMG submission 206724) | Soil microbial communities from Loxahatchee National Wildlife Refuge, Florida, United States - Lox_Sample_1.5 | ecosystem: Environmental > Terrestrial > Soil > Wetlands | place: USA...
CCGAGGCAGCGACGATAGCAGAACCGAAGAATCAAGCCTCCCTCCAGTTCAAATTCTCTCTTCCAGCCCAAGCTTCTGTCGGGTGCCCATGGTATGGATGTGACAGATGGCCAGGGCCAGAGCATCGCCGGCGTCGTGAGGCTTGGGTTCCTCGCTCATCTTTAGAATATTCTTGACCATTACTTGAACTTGGTGCTTTTCAGCCCGCCCATATCCCGTGACTGCGTTCTTAATGGCCAGTGGTGAATATTCGCTGATGGGAACACCTGCCTGTTCTGCTGCCAGAATAACTGCTCCTTTGACTTGTCCCAACTTCAGAATGCTCTTGAAATTGCTTAGATAGAACTGATCCTCAACGGCGACAGAGTCAGGCTCATAGTCGAGAATCAGTTGCGCAATTTTCTTGTGGATTTCCAACAACCTTCGACTGAAGGCATCCTTAGCGGGAAGCCGGAGGGCACCGAATGCAACAATTCGGTGATCCTGTCCGTCACTATCGACAATTCCAAAACCTGTCGATTGCGAACCACAGTCGATACCCAGGACTCGCATTCGCCTTCCTGCCGGCTTGGGTGGACTCTCAGGAGGCTGCGGCCTCTAACTCAGAGTCTTCAATGTCAAAGTTAGCAAAGACCTTTTGGACATCATCGTGGTCTTCGAGCACTTCCATCAACCTGATCATCTGCTGGGCCGACTTCCCCTCGACCTTCACGTAGTTCTGAGGGATCATCGAGATCTCGGCAGACGCCATTTCCACCTTATTTCTTTTCAATGCCTCGACTACCCCTTCAAACGCTTCGGGGGAGGTCAGGATCTCGAAATGGTTTCCGCTTTCCTGCATGTCGTCAGCGCCGGCGTCTAGGACAACGGTAAGGAGAGTATCCTCGTCGGCCCTCGACTTGTCGATCACGATTAGCCCTTTTTTGTGGAACATCCAGGAGACACATCCTGTTTCACCCAGGTTCCCACCATGCTTAGTGAAAAGGTGTCGGATTTCGGAGACTGTCCGGTTCTTGTTGTCCGTCACCACTTCCACCATCATCGCCACACCGCCTGGGCCGTACCCTTCGTATGCTGCATCCTCGTAACTCTGCCCCGGCAATTCTCCGGTGCCCTTCTGCACTGCTCGCTTGATGTTCTCAGCGGGCATATTGACGGTCTTGGCTGCCGCAATGGCGGTTCGCAGCCGGGGGTTACCATCGGGATCACCGCCCCCTATGCGGGCTGCAACCGTGATTTCCTTAATCAGACTAGTAAATACTTTCCCCCGCTTAGCATCGGCAGCCGCTTTCTTGTGTTTAATACTGTGCCATTTAGAATGCCCAGACATACGCCCTCTCCTTGGACGATTAACCTCCGGAGAATATCAAATCAAAGTCGATTAATCAAGCTGGCTACAAATCCAGCACCGAAGCCGTTATCGATGTTTACCACCGTCACATTGGAGGCACAGCTGTTGAGCATGCTCAAGAGAGCGGTAACTCCCCCCAGGCTGGCCCCGTACCCGATGCTGGTAGGCACGGCAATGACCGGGACCGATACTAAACCTCCCACAACGCTAGGCAAAGCCCCCTCCATGCCTGCAACCACAATAATGACTCGCGCTTTCTTTAACCGTTGGTACTGGCTGAGCAGGCGGTGCAGCCCGGCTACGCCGACATCAAACAATGTAGTCACGGAGTTGCCCATAATCTCTGCCGTAACTGAAGCCTCTTCGGCGACAGGGATGTCCGCAGTTCCCGCAGACACCACCAGAATTTCTCCTTTTCCATAGAGAGTCTTGTCACAAACGATCGAAATAGCTCCCGAGTCCGGGTGGAAGCGGGCGCGAGAGCTGAGCTTTCTGATTTGTCTGAAGACCCTTTCGTCCGTTCGAGTGACCAAAACATTGTGATTTTTGGCCAGCATCTTCTCCACAATGGTAGTAATTTGTTTGACGGTCTTACCCCGGCCGAAAATCACCTCCGGGAATCCTTGTCGAATGGATCGATGATGGTCGATTCTCGCAAACCCCAAGTTCTCATAGGGAAAGTGCTTGAGTTTCTCCATCGCTTCATCGAGGGTGGCTTTGCGGGATTGGACAGCGCTAAGGATTTTGCGAATTTCTAATTCTGTCATGGGCGGCATTCAGGATCGAACCACAAGGAAAGATATAAAGTACGCCAAAGAAAAGGTACAATATCCGCCAGCGGCCTTCAAGGCGAAACGTTCCAAAATAAAGAAATAACCCGCTGGAAGGAGATGACGTGTGGAAATTACGGTTGCAGTCACTGGAGCCAGCGGGGCTATTTATCCGTACCGGTTCATCCGCCATCTTGCAGCTGATACTCGGGTGACCAAGATCAACTTGGTGGCTTCTGATGCCGGGATCCGGGTACTCAACGAGGAGTTACCACTTCAATCTATTAACCTTGACAATCTGGCCGAGAAGCTCCTGGGTTGCCAACTTGAAAAGTTCCGAGTGTTGAACAATCGGGATACGGGAGCCTGCATTGCCAGTGGTTCCTACCCCGTAGACGCTATGGTTATTATTCCATGTAGCATGGGCACGCTCGGAAGTATAGCCCACGGCGTTTCGCGAGACCTGATCCAACGAGCTGCCGACGTCATCTTGAAAGAGCGGCGTAAGCTCCTTCTTGTGGTGAGAGATACTCCATTCAACTTGATTCACCTGGAGAACATGAGAGTGCTGACCCTAGCTGGCGCTGTGGTATTTCCAGCCGTCCCTTCCTTTTATCATCACCCGACCAGCCTGGAAGAGGCCGTTGACCAGTTTCTCTACCGGGTCATGTCGCATCTTGAACTGGCCCCGAAGAATGCGTTTCGCTGGTTGGGGAGTTACAGGAATCACTGACAGGCGCCAATCCTATGTGCTGCGAAGTCCAGCTCAGTGTGCTGAAAAGGCTTTGAGGATGTCTGTTATTTCAAGTTTCCGAACCACCTTGGAGATGATCAAGTTCGAACACACGGTGTTTGCCCTCCCATTTACCCTATTAAGTGCCTTCCTCGCTTCGGGCGGCTGGCCGTCTGCTCGCAACCTGCTTTGGATTTTGGTCGCCATGGTCGGCGCGCGCAGTGCTGCAATGGCCTTCAACCGGATTGCTGACCGCCGCCTGGATGCGGAGAACCCACGGACTCGCATGCGCGCCTTGCCCACCGGCCAAGTCAGCCTGAGTTTCGCTTCAGGATTCACCTTGCTTTCGAGCCTTGTCTTTGTTTTGGCGGCACGCCGGCTAAACCCCCTCTGTTTTAGCCTGTCTGCGCCAGTGCTCATGATCTTGTTTGCCTATTCCTATACGAAGCGATTCACCCATTTCTCCCACTTGGTGCTGGGTCTTTGCCTGGGGCTGGCGCCAATAGGGGCCTGGATCGCTATCCGTGGGGATATCCACTTGACACCGCTGCTGTTAGGCCTCGTTGTATTGCTCTGGACTGCGGGTTTTGACATCATTTACGCTTGTCAGGACGTAGACTTCGATCGTCACCGGCACCTCTTCTCCATTCCTAATCGTTTTGGAATCCGCCGGGCGTTGAAAATCTCCTCAAGCCTTCACGCCGTTATGCTTCTACTTTTGCTTCTTTTGGTCTTGCTGGAAAATCTAGGTTGGATCAGTCTCGCGGGCGTTGGGCTGGTAACCTATCTATTATGGTATGAACACCATCTAGTGCGTCCGGAAGACCTCTCCAAGGTCAACCAGGCCTTCTTCACTGTCAACGGCTACATCAGTATCCTGTTGTTCCTTGCGGTCGGTTTAGACAAAATTCTCCATCAATTGGTTCATAGAGGATGATCCTCCTGCAACTGGGGAACCTCTTAGTCTTAGCTTGGTTGCTGCCACCCTGGCAGGGCGACGCGTCAGTACGAGGAGTACGAGGGCACTGCTGGCAGTCAGCAGGCTCAGGTATGTTAATATTTAGAGAAGAGAGGGAGTTCCCCTCGCAGGAGGATTGAGGTAACCGCTCGAATGGAACCACACGATAGTACTTCGGCAAAAGCCCGGGAGCTCTGGGAAGCTGGCCTTCAGCAATTAATGGAAGGGGACGTTTTTTTCCGCTGTTGACAGTTTCAATGATAGCTTGAAGTCCAGCCCTACTGCCGAGGCCTATACCTATAGGGGCTGGGCCATATCCTTCTTGGGGCATTGGGAAGAGGCAATAGCGGACTGCAAACGGGCCATCAGTGTCGATTCCGATTTTGGCAACCCTTACAATGACATCGGGGTCTACCTGATGCAGCTTGGCTTGTTGGATCAGGCGATTCCCTGGCTGGAAAAAGCCAAGAGCGCCAAGCGATACGAATCGAAGCACTTCCCACACCTCAATCTTGGCTGCATCTACGTAGCCCAGGGTGAACAAGGCAAGGCCCTGGAGGAATTCGTTAGGGCCCTCGAGATTGACCCGGGCAACGAAGTGGCTCGGAAGGCGATTGCTGGATTGGAATTGAAGATTGAGTAGCCGGTGGTTCCTTGCGATATGATCCCAGTTTTGAGCGACACGGAGAATACCCTCCTCGGGCTGTCCAACAGGCTAAGTGAGATTGAGTTTGCCAACAACAGGAGGGTGAATTTCCCCATCCTGCTTGCGCCGATGGCCGGGTTGTCTCATGTAGCGCTCCGTCAGCTTATTCGATCTTACCTGCCCGCCAACTCAAGGACATTACTTTTCACGGAGATGCTCTCGACCCGCCTGCTACCGTTTGAAGAGGTAGGTAGGACTCCGCAGACTCTGGTGGCCGATCAAGAAGACGACCTTATCCCCCAACTACTGGGAAATGAAGCGTCCCGGATTGCGGATTCCCTGGAGAAACTTCGCGCAATTTCTCCAGCGGGGGTTGATATCAACATGGGTTGCCCTGTCAGCAAGGTTCTCAAGCACAACTGGGGAGTTGCATTGATGGGGGATATTCGCTATGCCGAGACGGTAGTCAGGAGTGCACGCAAGCTGACTACCCTTCCTCTTTCCATCAAGATGCGGACGGGCCTGCGAGACGATCCGGCGTATTTGGTTGAGTTTGTCCAAATGCTGGAGGAGGCGGGTGCAGATTGGGTGACACTCCATCCTCGGATCCAGGCTCAGAATCGAAGGGGACTGGCCAATTGGGAGTATATCGGCCGTGTAAGGGAGTCAGTCAAAATCCCTGTGATCGGCAATGGCGACGTTCAGGAGGCATCGGACATCCTTCGAATGCATCAGATCACCGGCTGTGATGGAGTCATGGTGGCCCGGGTCGCCACGGCGCGGCCCTGGATTTTCTGGCAAGTGGGGGAGGCACTAGGTCTTCCCCCGCCTCTCGGCCGAGAGGGAGAGTGCGCGCCTAAAACTCCTCAAGAAGAGGGTGCGGAATTTCAGCGGGCCTTGGATCGCTTCTGTAATGAATTGGAACTCTATTTCCCGGAGGCGTTGCAGATGCCCCGCTTAAGATTATTTCTGGCATGGGGCCACAAGTGGCTTTTCTTTGGCCACTATTTGTCTACCCGAGTCAATCGATGTGCGGATCTGAAGTCCGCCCGTCGTGTGATCGATGAGTTCTTCTCTGTTCCCAAGACCTTGCAGGGGCGAACTATGCTGCAGTAATCTGCTGAAACTACAGGGTCGGCGGGTGCCATGGGTTGTTGGCGGACCGGGTTTTAAATTGAGAATTGAGTTGAAAAAAAGCCGCTGACCGTGTATTTTTTGAGGATTGGGAATTGAAGATACAGGCTGCCAGGGCCTGCTTCTTTGCTTAATAATTCATATTCGAACCCGAAGTTCCCGGCACATTCGGGCTGGATCGAACCATGATATAAGTCAAGAGCAAGCGAGGCCCAGCCCAATTAGTGTCGCCGGGAGAAGGGAGATTCCTGAAGGTCAGATAGAACATGCCTGCAACTCTTCCAACAGAGAAAGATCAGCTGAAAGCCACCCGCCCTGTCGATGAACTGGACCTGCTCTATAGGATGTTGTTGATCCGACGTTTCGAAGAGCGTGCCTCTCAGGCTTACCAACAACAAAAAATCGGCGGATTCTGCCATCTTTATATCGGCCAGGAAGCGGTGGCAGTGGGGGCGGTCGCTGCGGCGCGAGACGATGATTACATCATAACCGCCTATCGAGACCACGGACATGCCATCGCCCGTGGGACCAGTTTGAACGCCTGCATGGCTGAACTTTATGGCAAGACTACCGGTTGTTCCAGAGGATTAGGCGGGTCGATGCACTATTTTGATCGGGCCAATCATATGTACGGTGGTCATGCCATCGTCGGGGGACACTTGCCTTTGGCCACCGGGCTGGCTTTTGCCAGCAAATACCGCGGGGAGGATTGTTGTACCCTGTGCTTTTTCGGTGATGGCGCCATTAACCAGGGGGCTTTTCATGAGGCCTTGAATCTGGCTGCTTTGTGGAAGTTGCCTGTTGTTTTTGTCTGCGAGAATAACCTCTTCGGCATGGGAACGCATGTGGAGCGAGCTGCCTCCGTCAAGGAATTAACCAACCGCGCCAAAGGATACGACATGCCTTCAATGATTTTTAACGGGATGGATGTGCGGCAGGTCCAAGAAGGACTCCGCACGGTTCTCGATGCCATCCGCAGGCGGCCCCACCCTTATTTTGTTGAAGCCAGGACTTATCGCTACAGGGGACATTCCATGTCTGACCCTGCGACTTATCGGACGAAAGAGGAATTGGAGAAGAATAAGGAAGAGGACCCGATCGCCCGTTTAAAGTCGGAATTGCTGAGTGAAGGAAAGATCGATGAGGCGAAGTTCCAAGAATTGGATCGTGAAGCCAAGAGGCTTTCCACTGAAGCGGTACGTTTTGCCGAAGAAAGCCCGGAGCCTGCTTTGGAATCCTTGCATGACAATACCTTCGTGAGCGGAGCTAACTCGTGAGAGAGATCAGTTATCGCCAGGCCCTGAATGAGGCCATGCAAGAGGAAATGCAGCGCGACCCAAACGTCTTCCTGGTGGGAGAAGAAGTCGCCGAATACAACGGTGCCTACAAGGTAAGCCAGGGCTTGCTGGAAAAGTTCGGGCCCTCGCGTGTGCTTGATACTCCCATCAGTGAGGCTGGATTTGCAGGGTTGGCGATTGGTGCCGCTATGGCGGGGCTTCGTCCCATCGTGGAATTTATGACGTTCAGTTTCTCCCTGGTTGCCTTCGACCAGGTTGTCAACAATGCGCCCAACATGTTGACCATGTCCGGCGGGCAGTTTCATATTCCCATCGTTTTCCGCGGCCCAAATGGACCTGCACACCAGTTGGGGGCAACCCACTCGCATGCCACCGAACCCCTCTTTGCCAATGCTCCAGGCCTGAAGATTGCCGCACCGGCAACTCCCCGTGATGCCAAAGGGCTGCTTAAAACGGCCATACGCGACGACAACCCGGTGCTGGTGCTCGAATCGGAACTGCTCTACAACACTTCAGGAATGGTGGAAGAACCGGAATCAGAATTGTTGATTCCTCTGGGCAAGGGCGAGGTCAAGCGTTCCGGAACGGACTTGACACTTATCTGTTATGCCCAGACAGTCCATATGGCGATGAGCGCGGCTGAATACATGGCGACCCAAGGAATCAGTGTTGAAGTTCTGGACCTCCGGTCCATCAAACCCTTGGATCTTGACCTCATCTTCAGGTCTGTTTCCCGAACCCACCGCTGTGTGATCGCGGAACAGGACCGTCCCTTCTGCGGAATTGGAGCCGAGATTGCGTATCGGATTCAAAAGGAACTCTTCGATTCCCTCGACGCCCCCGTCCTGCGTGTGGCTCAGGAAGAGGTCCCGATGCCTTATAACGAGAAACTCGAATCTGCTGTCCTGCCCAGCGAAGAGAAGATTCTTCAGGCGGTCACCCAAGCTTGTTACCTCTAACCATCCAGGATACCGAGAATATGGCCGAAATCACTATGCCCAAGTTGAGTGACACCATGACCGAAGGGGTCCTGGTGCGTTGGTTAAAGAAAAAGGGGGATGTTGTCAGCATGGGCGACGTGCTGGCTGAAGTGGAGACTGACAAGGCAACCATGGAGATGGAAGCATTCCATGATGGCCTGCTGAAAGAGACTTACGTCGAAGAAGGTCAGAAAGTCGCCGTCGGGGAGCGGATAGCTCTGATCGTCGCGGACGGGGAAGAAGAGATTCCGGCTCCCCAGGGCGTGGAGAAGGTAGCTGCAATGCCTAAACGGAGGGTTGACGAAAAGAAGTCCGTAATCCCCCGCCCTAAGCCCGCTGAAATTGAACAAGTCCGCAAGATCGCTCACTTGGAAGAGGGTTATTCTCAGGCTCCCCTGCGCAGAACCGAAGCGCAGAGGGCCCCCCTGCAAGTCCTGCCTGCCCCGGCCGGGGGACGGGTCAAGGCCTCTCCTCTGGCGCGCAAGATTGCAGCCCGCATGCGGGTGGATCTCACCAGAATCGATGGAACGGGTCCTGGAGGACGCATCGTCCAGGAAGATGTACTGGCGGCCGCTGAAGTCGAGAAGGCCGCTCCAGTTGCAATGCCGGTGGAAGCTCCGGTTTCGCCGGGCCCTGGAACTCAATCAGAACTCATCACTCTTTCGCCCATGCGCCGGGCTATTGCCCAGCGTATGGTGGAAAGCAAGACCCGAATTCCGCATTTCTACCTCAGCGTGGAACTGGATGCAGGGGCCCTCCTGGAACTGAGGGAGCAAGCCAATCGCGATCTCCATTCCTCAGGTGAAGAGAAACTCAGCATCAATGACTTCATCCTCAAAGCTTGCGTGGAGACATTGAAACGGGCGCCCGAAGCAAATGCCTCTTTCACGGAAAATGGAATCATCCGCTATCGAAATGTCGACCTGGGATTTGCCGTCAGCCTGGAAGAGGGCTTGATTACTCCCATCATTCACAATGCCGAAACTAAGAGCCTGCGACAAATCAGTGCCGATGCCCGAGGACTGATTGAACGGGCGCGAACTCGCAGACTCAAACCCGAAGAGTACCAGGGTGGCACTTTCACCGTTACAAACCTTGGACCTTCCGGGATTGACAGCTTTCACGCCATAATTAGTCCGCCCCAAGCGGCTATCCTGGCGGTGGGTAGCATCATTCGGAAACCGGTCATATCTTCTTCAGGCCAAGTTGTTGCAGGGCAGCGCATAAGCGCCACGCTTTGTTGCGATCACCGCGCCATAGATGGGGCTGTGGCAGCCAAGTTTCTGCAGGAATTTCGCAAGATGATCGAAAATCCGGCTTTGATGCTCTTATGACGGAATGGTTTGACCTTGTCGTAATCGGTGGAGGACCCGCTGGGTACGCGGGTGCCATTCGAGCCGCCCAGCTTGGGAAGAGAGTGGCTTGCGTCGAAATGGAGCGCGCCGGTGGCAGCTGCATCAACTGGGGTTGCATCCCTACAAAATCGCTCCTGCGCAATGCCGAACTCTACCAGCTGATGAGGACCCGAGCCACCGATTTCGGAATGGTCTTCACTGACCTGAGCTATGACTGGGCCAAAGTCTTGGGACGCAGCCAGAAGGTGGTGGCTCAGCTGGTTGGGGGAATTGAGGCCCTTCTCAAGAAGAATCAGGTCGAGTACCTTCACGGGGAGGCCTCTCTCATTAATGAGAAAACGATTGTCGTCACCTTGGGTGGCGAGACGGTCAAGCTTCTCAATACCAGGCACGTGCTGGTGGCGACCGGGGTTCGTCCCAGGGAACTGGTGGGAATGACTTTTAACGGAAGTACCATCGTCGACAGCCGACAGGCCTTATCCTTGAAAAAACAACCCGGGACCATTGTGATTATCGGTGGCGGTGCAATAGGAGTTGAGTTTGCCTACTTCTTCAATGCCTATGGGACACAGGTGACGCTGGTAGAAGCAATGCCTCAACTGGTGCCGCTGGAGGATGAAGAAGTTTCGGAGGCTCTGCGGATTTCGTTCACACGGCAGGGGATCCGAATCCTCACAAACACCCGGGTTGAGTCTGGCAACGTCACGAATCAAGGCATAAAGCTTGACCTGGTTGGTGACACCTCCGATACCCTTCAAGCGGGTGTGGCACTTGTGGCCGCAGGAGTGGCCCCGGTTCTGCCCCCAGGGCTGAATTGTGAGTTGGACCAGGGTTATATCAAGGTCGACGATCGCTATGAGACCTCGGTAAAAGGGATATGTGCAGCCGGAGATGTAATCGGACCACCCTGGCTAGCTCACGTTGCGAGCTTCGAAGCCATCCAGGCGGTTGAAGGCATGTTTACTGAAGGCAAGCCCAGGCAAATCGGGGTCTTCCCCAATTGTACTTACTGCCAGCCCCAGATCGCCAGCATTGGCATGACGGAGAAGGAGGTCCGCAATGCCAGGCTGCCGTATCGGGTAGGCCGGTTTCCATTCCGCATCAGCGGGAAAGCTCTGGCACATGGAACACCCGAGGGGTTCGTGAAGATCATTATTGGTGAACCTGAGGGAGAACTGCTTGGTGCTCATATTATTGGTGCGGAGGCGACTGAGATGGTGGCGGAATTGGGAGTGGCTATGACACTCGAAGCCACCTACGCAGAGATCGAGGCCACGATTCACGCTCATCCGACATTAAGCGAAGCCGTGCACGAAGCATCGTCTGCCGCCTTTGGTGAGGCCATTTACGTATAGATCTGTCTAGTGAGCGTCCACCCTTTCGTGACATGCGCTGTTGCTTCTGAAATTCGTGGACCCAAGCGGCCATACTCCCGGGAGAGCCGAAGGGTTT
>Ga0335071_10008297_pt1 | contig 10677 bp, 5 predicted proteins | sample Lox_Sample_15_FD_206724 | JGI IMG/M metagenome (GOLD analysis project Ga0335071, IMG submission 206724) | Soil microbial communities from Loxahatchee National Wildlife Refuge, Florida, United States - Lox_Sample_1.5 | ecosystem: Environmental > Terrestrial > Soil > Wetlands | place: USA: Florida...
GATGCTCTCCATCCCGATAAACACCTGGGTACAGCCCGCCCGACGCGCTTTGGACACAAAATCCCGGATCTTGTAACTGAGGACGTCCACTTGCATCATGAACCTGACATCGATCTTTTCTTCTTCGCGGAGGAGAATAAGTGCGTCGAAAATACGTTCCCATTGTGGGTTTCTGGCAAAATTGTCGTCCGTAAAAAAGTAGAAATTTACCCGGTTGTGCAACCAGTTTTCGCGAATGGCCCGGGCAATCGCCTCTGCCGAGCGCACACGCATCTTCCGCCCTTGCACATTGATGATCGTGCAAAAACTGCAATTAAAGGGACAACCCCGCCCGCAGTCAATCGTGCCGAAATTGGACGCCATAAAACGCTTCATCAGTCGGCGGTCTAAAAGGGGGATAGGCTTCGTAAAGAGGTCGGGCTTATCGTCAATATAGTCATACATAGGTTTGAGCCGGCCTTGGACAGCATCTTGCAGAAGGGTCGTCCACCTCTCCTCGACCTCTCCCTTGACCACAGTTACACCTTCATCCATCAAGGCCTGCAGGTCCGGTGGGATTTCAGGCAGCATCGCCAAGTAACCACTGACGTGGAAGCCTCCTAGCATTACAGTGATTCCGGCAGAACGGAATTGCCGCGCCAAATCCGAGGCGCGCGGGTACTGATTGGTTTGAACTCCAACCAGGCAGACAATGGTCGGCCCCGGGTTGCGACGCCCCTGTTTACAGATCTTCTGGACAGGAATTCTCTGCACAGTTTCGTCCATGAGATGGAGATCTATTTCCACCTTATCGCCAAGGAGTCGATGCTCGATCACATCCCGCGTGAGAGCGGCAAGGCAATTGAGGGTATTGGATGGCAGGACTCCCCGGAAGTGGGTAACCACATAGCCATCATCGTCATAGTTGGACGGTTTTATCAAATAGAGGAGAACATGCTCCTTCGCCTTGTACTGTGATCGATTCATCATGATTGAAGATGGGCCCTTTCGGTTTCTAGACCATTTCAGCAAAGTTCCAGATTTGGGTAAGGGCCAAACCCGAAAGCGAAGCAAGAATGGTTTTGAGTATAATAACCTCCGAACCAGAAAATACGTAGAAAAAAACAAAGAATAATCAGAAAGTGTGATCCACGACGACTATCCTCACGAACCTATCAATCCGTTGCCGCCTTTTCTAGTATTTGCTTGACGGTTGGATTGGGGTGCGTAATTTCCTGTGGCGAGTCTATGGTAAGTGTGGGAATAGCTCCATGTTCCTCATGGATGCGCATCCGTAATTCTTCGTTTTGGTCGCGTCCACCCAATCCTGAATATCCGATCGTTCGACACAGTTTTCCGAACAGAAATTCGTTGAAAGGGCAACCGCCGGTTCGCTCCAGTCCAGGCCTGGTATCATGCCAGCTGTCAAACAAGTGTGCCTGTGCAAACGAAAGCCCCTGGGCCGTGATTTCGTTGAGGCCTTCTCCGCCAACCACCAGGCCGTCTCCCAGATTCGCCACCTGCTCGATGAGCCGTCTCATGCCTTCTGTAGGAGTCATGGACTCAACCAGGCAATTGTGAAGATTGAAAGTGTTCAGAGTCACATCGATGAAAACCGCCTGGAGAGACAGGGTTCGGGCAGCTCCAAGGATGTTCTCGCCCAAGATGGAGCGCCACATGCTTAAGCCAGGATGGATCTTGACCATGACTTTTTTGTCTCGATGCTGGAGGCGTGTGAGGTTTGATTCGGGAACACCTTGTGATTTTCCTTTGTACCAGGCCCTATCCCGGTATTGGAAATCCCTAACCTGCGAATAGACCGGGTGAATGGGGTCCATGTCGATAGAGTTGCAGTGCGGCATAATTCTGTATCCCATGGTCTGGGCTTTGGTGATGAACGCCTGGCCGGACTGGCTGGGAGTAAAGGTGGGATAGTTTTCATCATAGGGGTCGGTACGCCAATCGGGAAAATGAATAACGACTTTGCTCGGTTGGACTTTCTTGGAAAGCACATCCAGGATCTCTGGATTACCTGGGCACCAGCAGAGGGCCAACCTCACTCCATGAATCCAGTCCTTGCGGCGTTTTTCTTCCTTATCCAAACTGTAGGCATGCCATAGCCACTCCCTGTAGCGAGAGGCTGGGACCTTCCAGTCTCCATGAAAGACGTTAAAACGCCAGGCAAGTCCACCGGATCCTAGGTTGCTATCAATTGGTCCATAGGCTTCGGTGTCAAGACCTAAGGCATTAGGAGTCGACTTTGATCCTGTTTTAAGGGCCTTGTATCGATATCGGTCGTCCTCAGCATGGACCCAGAATCCGCCTTGCTGGGACTGAAGGACAGCCAGGCCGGCCTCCCAAGAAACCGGCCAGGCCCAGCGTCGATCGGCGATTAGTGAGTCGTCGAGTCTTAGGCGAACCCCTTGGAACAAAGGCGCTACCAATTCCAAGTCAGGCCGCAGGCCAGTCAACCAGAGCCGACAGGCTAAGGCACCTGGACGGGAAGAATAAGCCGATGGCTCCAGCACAAGGTCTCCGTTTTCGGGGTCGGCCATCACGGACAATACACCGTCACCGTCCCAACTGTGAAAACATACTTCGGCCCGGTTTCTCGAAACCTGTCGGCAAGTTGTGCTGCCGAAGCGGTTCTCGTCGAGCCCGACAACTTCATTTAAACGGTAAACGAGTTGCACAGGCGACTCTCGATCTATGTCGAAGGGCTGGAGAAACTCCTCTCCGGTCGACTTGTTCTTGAGAGAAGTCAAAAACCCCTTTTGGAGAATGGCTGTGAGGGTGGAGGTCTCGATCCAGACCTTCTGGCCTTCGACGCGGATGCTGGCATGGTTGTCCCGGGTTTGAACAGAACTACTGGCTGCTTCCGTCACAGTTCGAGTTGCCGGAGATGGGGGCACACAGAGCATTGTCATTGTTCCTGCTGTCGTCTTCAGAAAACGGCGTCTGTCAAATTGCGAGTGTAAGCTCATGAAATTTCCTCCCTTCGGGCAAACGTTGTGCACTCTAGCTTGGAAGGCAAAAACAAGTCAAGCAAGGCAAAGGTATCACATCCGGAGGAGGGGCTGCGATCAAACAGGAACCGGCTTGCTTAGTTTTCATCCCGTCCTCCCCATTGAACGGCATGTTAGAGAATCCACTTTGTTGACCGTCTCCTCCAGATTCGGGTATCTTTTGTTCTGTTTGTCGGCAGTAAGGATTTCTGCCTTTTCGCGACATTTCGGAGAATACCATGAAACGATTTCTCGCCTTAGGGACCGCAGTCTGTTGCCTGGTCTTAAGTGTCAAAAGCGAAGTCAATGGCGACACTAAGAACCGGTTGATCATTGAGGTCGATCAAGGCCGGCACATCATCAGTCGACACATTTATGGACATTTTTCTGAGCACCTGGGACATTGCATCTATGGTGGGGTCTGGGTCGGCGAAGATTCGGCGATCCCCAATGTCCGGGGTATCCGGAAGGACGTTGTCGAAGCCCTTCGAGAGATCAAAATCCCCAACCTGCGCTGGCCCGGTGGTTGTTTCGCCGACACCTATCATTGGACGGATGGGGTGGGTCCACGCCAAAGGCGTCCCAGCATTGTCAACACAAACTGGGGTGGAGTTACTGAAGACAATCATTTCGGGACGCATGAATTCATGGATCTGTGCGAGCAGCTTGGCTGTGAGCCTTACATTTGCGGTAACGTGGGGAGTGGAACCGTTCGGGAGTTGCAGCAATGGGTGGAATACCTGACGTTCAATGGCAGAAGTCCCATGGCCGACCTTCGTCGCGCCAACGGGCGAAACAATCCCTGGTCCGTCCGGTTCTGGGGGGTGGGGAACGAGGCGTGGGGGTGCGGTGGGAACATGAGGCCCGAATATTATGCGGACGTGTTTCGTCGCTTTGTGGCCTATCTTTACGATTACAAACCGAATCGAATTTATAAGATCGCTAGCGGTCCGAGCGACGACTCTTATGCCTGGACCGAAACACTCATGCGCGAAGCGGGCCAGTATATGAATGGGCTCGGCCTGCATTACTACACGGTAGATGGGTCCAACAAGGGGTCTGCGACCCAATTCGATGAGACCGGGTGGTTCAAGGTATTGAAGAAGACTCTCTTCATGAAGGAGCTCATCGAGCGCCATTCCACTATTATGGACCGTTACGATCCGGGCAAACGGGTTGGTTTAGTGGTGGACGAATGGGGGACATGGTACGAGGTTGAGCCGGGCACCAATCCCGGGTTCCTCTATCAGCAGAATACCTTGCGGGATGCCCTAGTAGCCGCCATCAATCTCAACATATTCAATAATCATTGTGAAAGAGTCCACATGGCGAATATTGCCCAGATGGTCAACGTGCTTCAGGCCGTGATTCTGACGCAGGATGAGAAAATGGTCCTCACCCCCACGTATCATGTCTTCGATCTGTACCAGGTTCACCAGGAGGCAACGTCACTACCGATCCAATTTGAGTCGGCCGATTATTCGTTCAAGAGTGAAAAGATTCCAGCTGTCAGTGTTTCCGCCTCGCGCGACTCTGGGGGAAGGATCCACGTCACATTCTGCAATCTGGACCCCCACCAATCCAATCGCGTGATAGCAGAACTGAGGGGAGCTAATGTCAGGCGCCTTTCCGGACAAATCTTGACGGCCAAGGAAATCGGCGCCCACAACACATTTGAAGCGCCGAACCAGGTTCAGCCTGCAAATTTCGATGGCATTAGGCTGACGGGTAGTGGGTTTGAGGTAATGCTCCCCTCGAAATCGGTAGTAGCACTGGAATTGGAATAGCCCTAGTTAAAATCAGACCACGAAGGGTTCCGCTTAAGAATCCTTCTCGGTCTTGTTCAGGGTGAGTTGAATGAATATGCACAACGACGAGACTGAGAACATGTATATCCTATCTCTTTGTGGTTTTGCGGCCATGCGGTCTTCCTGACTTCAAGAAGATGAGGAGACTGCCTGTACCCCCACGTTGCCGCAGAACTCCTGATAGTCTGCTTCGACCTGGCTCGCATAAGTCTTGGCATATTCCAGCAGGGGTGTCTGCCATTTGGATACATTGCCAAAGGCAATGAGCTCGTCGGCGATGGCAGAGCCCTGCCGGCCACCGCTACGAAGTTGGGCCCAGGCTGTCAATTGTCCCATGGTTCCAACCACCGACTCTAAGCGCCGCAATCTCCCATGCCAGTTGGCCAGATCGATCTTGTCTTGATCTGGCTGCAGTTCTCGAAGCACATAAGGTTTGCCATTCATCATAAGGGCGGAGAGCAGCGCTGGACTGGTACCCTGAGCTCGCTGCTGTATGGAGACCACCCTCTCCGCGTGGTTGGACCATTGTGGCTGGGGTACACGCAAGTAGGGTTCGAGGGACGACTTTTCCTCTTCCTTGAGATCCAGGAGGTAGTTCTGGTCGGGAGATCCTTTCCCCTCCACCAACAAAACATAACGATCCACTCCTAGGCTTCCGACACCGGCGATTCGATGGGCCACATCCGACAACTCATAAAACTCGGGGTTGGGCTGCCCTTTGCTCCAGGCTTTCCAAAAGGATTCGACTTGGGACCGACCTTCCAGCGTAATCGGGGCTATGTGCTTGCCGTCGATGATCAAGCGTCGTTTCCCATTCCTGGTTTCGCTGCGCTTTTCCAGGAAGTCCTTACGTTTTCTATCCCTGACGCTTTCGAGCAGGTCTTTCACCATGCCTTCTGCCGTTTCTACCTCTACAACACGGGCTTTCCCATGGACCAGAGCAGACGTGTATGCCTGCAGATAGCAATGACATAATGCGAAGGCCTCCGAATCATTCACCTTCAGCGTTACCGCGCCGACCATGACGCTGGTGAGAAGGCGCGCCAGCTCCCAGGTGGCGGGAGCAAGGGCCGCCTCGTCGAAATCGTTCATGTCGAAGTACACAAGGCGGTTGTCACCTTTGTAGCTGCCGAAGTTTTGCAGGTGCAGATCGCCGCAGATCCAGACTGGCGGTGCATCATCCAGCGGAGTAGAATGCGGCCAGTCCTCGTAGAAGAGATGACATGTCCCGCGGAAAAAGGCGAAGCTGTCTGTCCGCATGAGCTGATACTTCAACCGGACTCTCTCGGGATTGCGGTCCTTGTTAAACTGCTGGATTCTCTCTGCTATGTTTCTTGTCATGAGTCTGTCAGGTTCCCACCAAGTAGACGATTTAGGGATTTACTTTTGTGATTTCATCTTAAGATTAACTCAATTCTGAGTCGGTAGGGTAGTTGATTGTTGTGTAGTGGGTCAGTCAAGCGGGGAATAGGGGGAAACGGGCTCCGCTAGGAGCCCAATGTTTGTAGGGAATTCGGTCCTCCTGCATCTCCGCCGCCTCAGCCGGGCGGAATGCCGGGATGGGATCCGTGCCACTCTGAATTCCCCACGTTCCGTCCGGCTGAGGCGGCGGGATCCTAGCGGGGTTCCCTCTTCTACAGACGTCTGGCTCCTAGTTGAGCCACCACCCATCACTGACTCAATACATTCATGACAATTGCGAGTATACTGGGTAGGAGACAGAGTCTCAGGAACACGTTGGCCACCGGCTCAACGAGAAATAACAGCCAAGTGACGAGAAGTTAGCATCTGAAACAGATGGAACTGCGTAAGGACCCCATCACCCAAAGCTGGGTAGTTCTCGAAGAAGGGGACGGCACATGGCCGGAAGCCGATGTGTGCCCTCTGTGTCCTGGCCAGGAATCTTTTTGTCCTCCCCCGATCTACGTCCAACCTCCAGGTCGAGTGCCATGGCAGATTCGCGTGATTCCGCACCTGCGGCCGCTGTACCGCATCGAGGGCGATGCCCAACGCCGCGCGGAGGGTATCTACGACAAGATGAGCAACCTGGGAGCCCACGAGATTGTGGTCGAACATCCTGACCACAATTTGCCGCTCTCTTTGCAGAGCGATGAGAACGTTGGCCGGGTTTTGCAGGCCTATGTGGCTCGGTCGATCGACTTAAAGAAGGATCACCGGTTCCGCTATATTACTGTTTTTCGCAATCAGGGGACGATGGCCGGACAAGACCTCCAACACCCTCACTCTCAGATTACTGCCACACCGTTCATCCCACGCAGGGTGAGTTATGAGCTGCGGTCCTGCAAGCGCTATTTTGAGCTGAAGGAGCGCTGCCTTCTTTGCGATATCGTCAATCAAGAGGTGACGGTCGGAGCACGGATCGTACAATCAGACGATTTGTTCGTGGCCTTTTGTCCATTTGCCTCGCGTGTCCCATATGAGACCTGGATTTTGCCCATCCGCCATCATTGTTCGTTCGACGAAGACCTCATCTCCTGGGAACGCCAAGTTCAATTTGGCCGCTTCCTGAGATCTATCCTGCGACGTCTCAGTTCCGTGGCTCCGGCTTACCACTTGGTTCTGCACACTTCGCCCAACTCGGCTGCCAAGTTCGAAAAAACGACTCACTGGCAGTCTTTGACAGAGGATTATCACTGGCATTTCGAAATCCTGCCCATTCTTCCAGCAAAGTCCAAATCCTATAGCCTTAAGGAAGTCTATTACAATTCCTTGCATCCTGAGATTGCAGCTCAAGAGTTGGGCAATGTGGTTCTTTAATTCCATCGTGCTTGCCTGGTCAGGGATCGAAAGCGAGAGTTTCCAACTAAAATATCATCCAATAGATCAACCAAAGGAGCAAGTTTATGAAAGGACGAGAGGCGGTTCTTTTTGCCGTATTGCTTGCTTGCACTGTGACCTTGAGAGCTCAAGTGCCCGCATCGCCTGAACCCAAAGGAGAAACTAAGAAAGAAGAAGGACCTAAGAAAGAGGAGGCGCCCAAGCCTAAGCCTTTTGCAGAAGTCATAAAGGATGCACAAGTTGTTCAGGGACTGTTTACGCTCTACAGAACGGAAGACAAGGTCTTACTTGAGGTACTTCCAAGTCAATTCGACAACGTGTACGTGTTGTCGCTGACCTGTGAATCCGGCTTAGGGGAGCGCGGTTTTTATGCTTCAATGATGTGCGGTGAGACACCGTTCATGTTCCACAGGCAAGGAAAAACAATCCAGCTTGAAGCCAAGAATCCTCGGTTCGTGGCACAAGGTGGAACACCCATTGAGCGGGCGGTCAAGCGGTCTTACAGCGACTCGATCTTGGGGACGGCTAAGATCGAGAGCGCACCTCATCCCGATCGTAAGAGCATTTTGGTGGATCTAGGGGAACTGCTATTAACTGACCTGCCCATGTACGGTTACAATTTGGAGGAGACTTTTCGCATCCCCTATCACTTCGACGCCAAGAACAGTGGCTTCGGAGTGATCAAGGGATTCGATCATAACATGGAAATCGAAACCATTGCTCACTATGCTGTGGACCGTCCTCCCGTTCCGCCACTGTTGCCTCCGGGCAGTCCGCGTCCACCTCTTCCACCGCCGCCAAGGAACTTGGTGGACGTTCGGAGCATGATCTTTCATTTTCGCTACAGCCTCTCCGAACTCCCCCAGGGCGGTTACCGTCCGCGCTTGGCCGACGATCGAATAGGGCATTTCTTCGAGGACGCAGAGGATTATACGGACGACGCGAACTACCGTCCCACGCGCCGCTACATCAATCGCTGGCGTTTAGAGAAACAGGACCCACAGGCCGCCATGTCCCGCCCGAAGCGTCCCATCACTTTTTGGCTCGAGAATACGATACCCTTGAAATACCGTGATGCAATCCGGGATGGGGTTTTAATGTGGAACAAGGCCTTTGAGAGAATTGGTTTTCAGGATGCGATAGAGGTGAAACAGCAGCCTGACAATGCCGATTGGGATCCAGCCGATGTTCGTTACAGTACTATTCGCTGGTTCACATGTACCGACTGTGGATTTGCCATTGGCCCCTCGCGGACCAACCCGTTTACGGGCGAGATCTATGACGCTGACATCGGCTTTTCTGAATCTATGACACGATTTACGCGAAGGGAGCTAAGGGAGGAAATCGATCCATTGACATTTCCCTGGGGGAACGACACCCAACAGCCCATGCTGGCGCCCTGGAGCAACAACCGCATGCAGTACTTCTGCGATCTCGGAATCGGAGCAGTTCGTGACGCCCAGTTTGGCGTTGACCTGCTTACTGCACGTGGGATGGACCCACAAGGGCCCGAGGCCGACAAGTTCGTTCAAACCTTTCTCCGCGAGATAGCGGCTCATGAGGTGGGTCACACTCTGGGCTTGCGCCACAATTTCCGGGCTAGCACGATTCATACGTTGGAGCAAGACCAGAATCCCGAGTTGACAAAAAGGGAAGGGTTGACGGGTTCTGTCATGGATTACATTCCCACCAATATTGCGGCCCGTGGCGCTCAGCAGGGAGAATACCACCAGTCGACTCTGGGCCCGTACGACTACTGGGCTATCGAGTATGCTTACAAGCCCATTGATGCCTCCACTCCGGAAGGAGAGCTCTCTGAACTTGGAAAGATCGCCTCTCGAGTTGCGGAGTCAAACCTGGCATACGCCACGGACGAAGATGCGGGATTTAGTCGGGAGCCTTATGACATGGATCCATCGGTGAATCGATTCGATCTGGGAGCGGATCCTCTGAAATACTATGCCCACCGGGTGAAGCTTTCACAGGAAATCTATGCCAACATGGAAGCGAGGCTTCAAAAACCGGGAGAAGGCTACCAGGTTCTTCGACGCAGTTTCGTTGGTGCGCTTTACCAAGACGCCTCTGCATTGCAGCTTTCTTCCAAGTATATAGGAGGGGTCGCACACTATCGCGATCACGTAGGCGATCCGAACGGACATCTTCCTTTCCAGCCCACCCCCGCAGCCAAGCAAAGAGAAGCTCTAAATCTGCTACGTCAAAGCCTCTTTGCCCCAGAAGCATTTCGGTTCTCGCCGGAACTTCTGAACAAGCTTGCCAGTGAGCGTTTCTCGGACTTTCGTGATATTCCCTCAATGCTGACGCGCTTCGATTTTCCTGTCCACTCTATGGTTCTATCTCTGCAAAAATCCGTTCTAGATCGTCTCTATCACCCCATTGTAATGAGCCGAGTGTTGGATTCTGAATTGAAAACTGTCTCGCCGGCAGAGACGTTCCATTTGAGCGAGTTGTTTAACGGGATACAGGATGCCATCTGGGCTGAGACCAAAGCTCCTGGTAGTTCACTGGCGATTAACAGTTACAGGCGTTCATTGGAGCGGGAACATCTGCGCAGGCTCATTGGCTTGGTTTTGCGCGATGGAAATGCCCCGGAGGACGCCCGAACTCTGGCGCGGCAGAGCCTGGTCTCCCTACGAGTTCAGCTCCAAGCAGCCCTGGGGAAAACTGAGGTGAAGATGCCACTGGAAACTCGTGCTCACTTGAGTGAGTCTGTTGCCCGCATTGACGAGGCACTCAAAGCCAATATGCAGCGTTTGGCTTTCTAGCTTGTAGATTTTTGACTAGTTTCTGTCGCGAAACTGGAGAATTACAGAAGAACTCCCCTCCTCAAATGAGGAGGGATGTGGAGCGCAGCGCCACGGGGTGGTGAGAATTGTCGCAACACCGGAACGGGCATGGCTTTTCCAGGATTGTTGGAACCACCCCGCTGCAGCCTTTGGCTGCGGCTGCCCCTCCTTATTCAAGGAGGGGAGCCTGGTGGCCGACTATCCTCTTGTTGTTGCTGACTGGGGTTAAGGCTGGGTTCGCTGGCGATCCTGCGGCGTGGGTCCCGGCCCGGTGGCCGGGAG
>Ga0335071_10008298_pt1 | contig 10676 bp, 8 predicted proteins | sample Lox_Sample_15_FD_206724 | JGI IMG/M metagenome (GOLD analysis project Ga0335071, IMG submission 206724) | Soil microbial communities from Loxahatchee National Wildlife Refuge, Florida, United States - Lox_Sample_1.5 | ecosystem: Environmental > Terrestrial > Soil > Wetlands | place: USA: Florida...
GCCGGGCGCTCGCCGCCGAGCTGATCGGGACGTTCGCGCTCGTCTTCGCAGGCGCGGGCGCCATCATGGTCGACGCGAAGACGCAGCAGCTCGGACACGTCGGCATCGCGATCGCGTTCGGGCTCGTGATCATGGTGATGATCTACGCCGTCGGGCACGTGTCGGGTGCGCACTTCAACCCGGCCGTCTCGTTCGCGTTCGCGCTCACGCGGCACTTCCCCTGGCCGCGCGCCGCCGCCTACTGGGCGGCGCAGGCGGCCGGCGCGGTGCTCGCGGCGGCGCTCCTGCGGAGCTCGCTCGGCAACCTCGCCCACGTCGGGGCCACGCTCCCCTCCGGCTCGCAGGCGCAGTCGTTCCTGTGGGAGGTCGTGCTGACCTTCTTCCTGATGTTCGTGATCATGGCGGTCGCCACCGACACGCGGGCGGTCGGCGAGGCGGCGGCGATCGCGGTGGGCGGCACTGTCGGGCTCGACGCGATGTTCGGCGGGCCGATCTCCGGCGCCTCGATGAACCCGGCGCGCTCGTTCGGCCCGGCACTCGTCTCGGGCGACCTGCACGCGCTGTGGGTGTACCTCGTCGCGCCGCCGCTCGGCGCCGCGCTGGGTGCGCTGGCGTACAAGGCGGTGCGGTGAACGTCCTCTTCGTCTGCGTGGCGAACGGCGGCCGCAGCGTCATGGCGGAGCATCTGTTCCGCCGTGCGGCGGGCGGCCGGCACGACGCGCGCTCGGCGGGCAGCGAGCCGGGGGCGGCGGCGCACCCGCAGGTGGTCGAGGCGCTCGCCGAGGTGGGGCTCGACGCGTCGGGCCACGTTCCGCGGAAGCTCGACCAGGACGCGCTCGACTGGGCGGACGTCGCCGTCTCGACCTGCAGCGAGGAGGTCTGCCCGGTCACGCCGGGCGTGCGGCGGATCAGCTGGGAGTTCCCCGACCCGAAGGACCTGCCGCTCGAGGACGTGCGCCGGATCCGCGACGAGATCGACGCGAAGGTCGTCGACCTCGTGTCACAGCTCGACCGAGGAGGAGCACCGTGAGGTACGTGTTGTTCGTCTGCACCCACAACGCCGGGCGCTCGCAGATCGCCCAGGCGTTCTTCGAGCGCTACGCGCCGGCCGACCTGCGCGCCGAGTCGGCGGGCCAGGCGCCCGCCGAGGCGATCTGGCCGAACGTCGTGACCGCGATGCACGAGGTCGGGCTCGACCTCTCCGGGAGGACGCCGAGGAAGATCGACCTCGAGATGCAGCTGCACGCCGACAAGGCGATCACCCTCAACTGCAAGGACACGTGCCCCTACGTGGTGGGCGGCGTCGAGGACTGGAAGGTCGACGACCCCGCCGGGGAGCCGCTCGAGCGCGTCCGCGAGATCCGGGACGACATCGAGCGGCGGGTGGTCGACCTGGTCGCGCGCGCCGACGAGATCCGCGCCGACCGCGGAGGCCACGAACGCCGGCTCGTCCAGCTGCTGCCGCCGCTCGTCGCCGAGTTCGCCGACGAGAAGCCCGCCGAGGAGATCCGCGCGTGCGCCGACGCGATCCTCTCCGAGTACGACGACGTCCCGGTGCGCTCGTTCGTCCTCACACTCGCACAGCGGCGCGTCCGGGACTGCCTCCGGACCGACGGCTGCGCGATTCCGGCCTAGGTCAGCGAGAACGGCGACGATCCTCCGGAACACGTCGGCATCGCCACGACCATCCGTCTTCCCACGTGACGCGCGCCTGAACGGGTCGTTCTTGCGCGCGCGTGCAGCTTGCTTTACTCTTTGAAGTGATGCGGAGCGAGAACATCCTCTTCCCGGCGAAGATCGCGGTCAAGTTCTCGCGCCCGCACCAGCGCTAGCCGGCTCCGCATCCCCTCGCCCCGCCGGACTAGCGAAAGAAAGGGCGAGGGTGGAGCCGAGCTGATGCAGCGTCAGGGCCTGTACGACCCCGCGTACGAACACGACTCCTGTGGCGTCGCCTTCGTCGCGCGACTGGACTCCGTGCGCTCGCACGAGACGATCGAGCGCGCGCTGCGCGCGCTCGAGAACCTCGAGCACCGTGGCGCGGCCGGCGCCGACGCCGACACGGGCGACGGCGCAGGCATCCTCGTGCAGACGCCGGACGCGTTCTTCCGCGCGGTCGTGCCGTTCGAGCTGCCGCCCGCCGGGCGCTACGGCGTCGCGGTCTGCTTCCTGCCGCAGGACGCCGCCCACCGACTCGAGCTCGAGCAGGTGCTCGAGGACGCGGTTGCCGCCGAGGGCCAGTCGGTGCTCGGCTGGCGCGACGTTCCGGTCCGCCGCAACGAGGCCGGCGCGCAGGCGCGGCTGTTCGCGCCCCTCATCCGCCAGCTGTTCGTCGGCGCCTCCGACGACCTCGACGACCTCGCGTTCGAGCGCAAGCTCTACGTCATCCGGCGCGTCTCCGAGCGCAGCGCCGGCCCCGGCCTGGTCGTCCCGAGCTTCTCCGCGCGCACCGTCGTCTACAAGGGGATGCTCAGCTCGCCGCAGCTCGGCCGGTACTACCCCGACCTCGGCGACCCGCGCTTCGCAAGCGCGCTCGCGCTCGTCCACTCGCGGTTCTCGACGAACACGTTCCCGAGCTGGGAGCTCGCGCACCCGTACCGGATGATCGCGCACAACGGCGAGATCAACACGCTCCGCGGCAACGTCAACTGGATGCGCGCGCGCGAGTCGCAGCTCGCATCGGAGCTCTTCGGGGACGACCTGGAGAAGGTGCTGCCCGTGATCCGGCCTGCAGGCTCGGACACCGCGATGTTCGACAACGTCCTCGAGCTGCTCGTGCTCGCAGGTCGGACGCTGCCGCACGCGATGATGATGATGGTCCCCGAGGCCTACAGCGGGCGCCCGGACGTCACCGACGAGCTCCGCGGCTTCTACCACTTCCACGAGTGCCTGACCGAGGCGTGGGACGGCCCGGCGGCGATCGCCTTCACCGACGGCACGCTGATCGGGGCGACGCTCGACCGCAACGGGCTGCGTCCCGGCCGCTGGCTCGAGACGACCGACGGCTGGGTCGTGCTCGCCTCCGAGACCGGCGTGCTCGACGTGCCGCCGGACCGGGTGCTGCGCAAGGGGCGCCTGCAGCCGGGCAAGCTCTTCCTCGTCGACCTCGCCCAGGGGCGCATCGTCCCCGACACGGAGGCGAAGGCGGAGGTCGCCTCGCGGAAGCCGTACGGCGAGTGGTTCGAGCGCGAGCACGCGCGGCTGTCCGATCTGCCGCGATCGGAGCCGCGGGCGCTCGGCCGGCCGCTTCGCAGCCTGCAGCTCGCCTTCGGCTACACGCAGGAGGACATGAAGGTGATGCTCGCGCCCCTCGCGGTCAACGCCGAGGAGGCAGTGGGATCGATGGGGAACGACACCCCGCTCGCGGTGCTCTCGAACCGGCGGCCGCTTCTCTACTCGTACTTCAAGCAGCTCTTCGCGCAGGTGACGAACCCGCCGATCGACCCGATCCGCGAGGCGGTCGTGATGAGCAAGCAGTCGCTCGTCGGCTCGGAGCGCAACCTGCTCGACGAGACCCCCGAGCACGCCCGCCAGCTCGTGATCGAGAACCCGATCCTGCGCGACGAGGAGCTCGAGGCGCTCCGGAACGTCTCCACCGGTGTCTTCCGCTCGCACACGATCGACTTCACGTGGCCGGTGGCCGAGGGGGCCGCCGGGCTCGAGCCGGCGATCGAGCGCGTCTGCGCCGAGGCGGATGCCGCGCTCGCCGGCGGGGCGAACATCCTCATCCTCTCCGACCGCGAGGTCGGCCCTGGGCGCGTCGCAATGCCCTCGCTGCTCGCCGTCGGCGCGCTGCACCACCACCTCGTGCGCGCCGGCACGCGGCTGCAGGCCGGCCTCGTCGTCGAGTCCGGCGAGCCGCGCAGCGTCCAGAGCGTCGCCGTGCTGATCGGTTACGGCGCCGCGGCGGTGAACCCGTACCTGATGCTCGCCACGATCGGCCAGCTCGTCGACGAGGGGCGCATCGAGCTCTCCCGCGAGGACGCCGAGAACCGCGCGCTCGCTGCGATCGGCAAGGGCCTCCTGAAGACGATCTCGAAGATGGGCATCTCGACGCTCTCGTCGTACTGCGGCGCGCAGGTGTTCGAGGCGGTCGGGCTCTCGCCGCAGCTCGTCGAGCGGCACTTCACCGGCACGCCGTCGCGGATCGGCGGCATCGGCCTCATCGAGCTCGGCGAGGGCGCGCTGCACCGGCACGCACGCGCCTACCCCGGCGCCGGCGACGAGCTGCTGCCGGTCGTCGGCCTCTACGCGTGGCGGCGCGACGGCGAGCACCACCAGTGGAACCCGGAGACGATCGCGCTCCTGCAGCACGCGGTGCGTGGCGGCGGCCGCCCGACCTACGAGCAGTTCGCCGCGCAGGTGAATGCCGACTCGGCGCGGCGCTCGACGCTGCGCGGGCTGCTGCGCTTCAAGGAGCGCGAGCCGGTCCCGCTCGACGAGGTCGAGCCGGCCGCCGAGATCGTCAAGCGCTTCTCGACCGGCGCGATGTCGCTCGGCTCGCTCTCGCGCGAGGCGCACGAGACGCTCGCGCAGGCGATGAACCGCATCGGCGGCCGCTCGAACACCGGCGAGGGCGGGGAGGACCCGGAGCGCTTCCTCGACGACCGCCGCTCGAAGATCAAGCAGGTGGCGTCGGGCCGGTTCGGCGTCAACATCGGCTACCTCGTCAACGCCGACGAGCTGCAGATCAAGATGGCCCAGGGCGCGAAGCCCGGCGAGGGCGGCCAGCTGCCCGGCCACAAGGTCGATCCGTACATCGCCTCGATCCGCTTCACCACCCCCGGCGTCGGCCTCATCTCCCCGCCGCCCCACCACGACATCTACTCGATCGAGGACCTGAAGCAGCTGATCTACGACCTGCGCTGCGCGAACCCCGCCGCCCGCGTCTCGGTGAAGCTCGTCGCCGAGGTCGGCGTCGGCACGGTCGCGGCCGGCGTTGCGAAGTGCAACGCCGACCACGTTCTCATCTCCGGCCACGACGGCGGCACCGGCGCATCGCCGGTCTCGTCGATCCTGCACGCGGGCATCCCGTGGGAGATCGGCCTCGCGGAGACGCAGCAGACGCTCGTGCTCAACGACCTGCGCTCGCGCATCTGGGTGCAGACCGACGGGCAGCTGAAGACCGGCCGGGACGTCGCGATCGCAGCGCTGCTCGGCGCCGACGAGATGGGCTTCGCGACCGCGCCCCTGATCGCGACCGGCTGCGTGATGATGCGCGCCTGCCACCTGAACACGTGCCCGGTGGGCGTCGCGACGCAGGATCCCGAGCTGCGCGAGCGCTTCAAGGGCAAGCCCGAGCACGTGATCGAGTACTTCTTCCACGTCGCCGAGGACGTGCGGGAGATCATGGCGTCGCTCGGCATCCGCCGGTTCGAGGAGCTCGTCGGCCGCGTCGACCTGCTCGAGGCGGACGAGGCCCTCGAGCACTGGAAGCTCCGCGGCATCGACCTTTCGCACCTCCTGCGCGCCCCCGACGTGCCCGAGGGGACGCCCCTCCGCCGCACCGAGGCGCAGGTCTCCCCGCTCGCCGACGCGCTCGACTGGCAGCTGATCGACGCGCTCGGCTCGTCCAAGCGGAGATTCGAGGTCCGGAACGTGAACCGGACCGTCGGCGGGCTGCTCTCGAACCATGTCGTCAAGCGCGGAGCGAAGGTGGAGGCGCACTTCGAGCTGCACGGCTCGGCCGGGCAGTCGTTCGGGGCCTGGCTCGCGCCCGGCCTCGAGTTGACGCTTGTCGGCGACGCGAACGACTACGTCGGCAAGGGGCTCTCCGGCGGCGTCATCGCCGTGCGGCCGCCCGACGACGCCGCCTACCGCGCCGAGGAGAACGTGATCGTCGGCAACACCGTCCTCTACGGCGCCACCTCCGGCCGCGCGTTCTTCCGCGGCATCGCCGGCGAGCGGTTCGCCGTGCGCAACTCGGGTGCCTCCGCCGTTGTCGAAGGGGTCGGCGATCACGGGTGCGAGTACATGACCGGCGGCCGCGTCGTCGTGCTCGGGCAGACGGGACGCAACTTCGCCGCTGGCATGAGCGGCGGCATCGCCTACGTGCTCGATCTCGACCCGGCGCGCTGCAACCCCGAGCTCGTCGGGCTCGACGCGCTCGAGCAGGCGGACGAGGAGACCGTCCTGGCGCTGCTGCGCGAGCACGTCGAGCGCACCGGCTCGACCGTCGCTGCGCGCATTCTCGAGGACTGGCAGCCGGCGCGGTTCACGCGCGTCCTGCCGCACGACTACAAGGCGGTGCTCGACCTGCCGATGTCCGCCGGCGGCATGGGCCTCTTCACACGCGAGAGCGAAGGAGCCGCCGCGTAATGGGGAGGATCGGCGCGTTCAAGAAGGTCGGGCGCGAGGCGGCGCCCGAGCGCGACCCGAGCGAGCGCGTCGGCGACTTCCACGAGTTCGTCGGCACGCTGCCGCTCACGGAGCTGCGCGAGCAGGCGGCGCGGTGCATGGAGTGCGGCGTCCCGTTCTGCCACCACGGCTGCCCGCTCGGCAACCTGATCCCCGACTGGAACGACCTGGTCTACCGCGACCGCTGGCACGAGGCGATCCGCGAGCTGCACCGCACGAACAACTTCCCCGAGTTCACCGGCCGCCTCTGCCCGGCGCCGTGCGAGGCGGCGTGCGTGCTCGAGATCGACGAGGGGAACGCCGTCTCGATCAAGCAGGTCGAGCTCTCGATCGTGAACCGCGCCTGGGAGGAGGGCTGGATCGTCCCGCAGCCGCCGCGCGCCTTGACCGGCCGCAGCGTCGGGGTGGTCGGTTCCGGCCCGGCGGGGCTCGCCTGCGCGCAGCAGCTTGCGCGGGCCGGCGAGAAGGTCGTCGTCTACGAGCGCGACGAGGCGGCCGGCGGCCTCGTCCGGTTCGGCGTCCCCGAGTTCAAGATCGAGAAGGAGCTCGTCGAGCGCCGCGTGCGGCAGCTCGCCGCCGAGGGAGTCGAGTTCCGCTTCGGCACCGATGTCGGCTCGCTCGACGCCCTGCGCGCCGAGCATGACGCCGTCGTTCTCGCGATCGGGGCGCGTGTGCCGCGCGACCTGCCCGTGCCGGGACGCGAGCTCGACGGCGTGCATTTTGCGATGGAGTACCTGTACGACCGGGCGCGCGCGATCGAGTTCGGCGCGCCGGATGGGATCACGGCGGCGGGCAAGCACGTCGTCGTGATCGGCGGCGGCGACACGGGCGCCGACTGCGTCGGCCATGCGCACCGCGAGGGCGCGGCCTCCGTCACGCAGATCGAGCTGCTCGGCGAGCCGCCCGCGAAGCGGCCCGACGACCTGACGCCGTGGCCGCGCTGGCCGGTCAAGCTGCGCACGTCGTACGCGCTGCACGAGGGCGGGGAGCGCGACTTCGCGCTTTCGACGACGCATCTCTCCGGCGAGGACGGGCGCGTGACGGCGATCCACTGGCAGCGCAACACCGGGAAGCCGCCGTTCGACCTCGTCGAGGGCACCGAGGAGGAGCATCCCGCCGAGCTCGTGCTCCTGGCGATGGGCTTCGTCGGCCCGGAGCGGACGCTGGTCGACCAGGCCGAGGACGGGGTCTTCGTCACCGGCGACGCGCGGCGCGGACAGTCCCTGATCGTGTGGGCGATCGACGAGGGCCGTAGGACGGCCGCCGACGTTCGCCGGTATTTGGACGAAACCGTCGCTTTCGTTTCTGTAGCTGGCGACGGTTCCGGGGAGTACACTCCCGCGCCATGAAGCGAACGATGAACGACACTCACGGAACCGGCTGCGCGGTCGCCGCCACGGCGGAGATCATCGCGACGAAGTGGACGCCGCTGATCGTCCACGACCTGTCCGAAGGCCCGCGCCGGTTCATGGAGCTCGAGCACGCGTGCCCCGGCATCAGCCCGCGCACGCTCTCCGAGCGGCTCGACATGCTCGAGCGCCAGGGCGTCGCGATCCGGAGGAGCTATCCGGAGTCGCCGCCCCGCGTCGAGTACGAGCTCACCGAGAAGGGACGCGCGCTGCTTCCGATCATCCGGGAGATGCGCCGCTTCGGGCACGCCTGGATGATCCCCGAGCCTGCGAAGCGGCGCCGCACGGCGACGGCGCGGAGGTAGGCCGGCTTTGGAGCGGCGGATCGCGATCGTCGGCGCGGGCCGGCTGGGCGAATCGCTTCTCCGCGGGTTCCTGAGCTCGGGCTGGCGCACGGCGGACGACCTCGTCGTCACCGCGCGCCGGCCCGAGCGCAGGGCAGAGCTGGCCGAGCGCTACGGCGTCAGCGCGGTCGAGTCCAATGCCGACGCGGTGGCGGGCGCGCGGCTCGCGATCGTCTCCGTCAAGCCGCAGGACGTCGACGGCGTGCTCGAGGAGATCGCGCCGGCAGTCTCGCCCGAGCACACGCTGCTCTCGGTCGCTGCGGGCGTCACGACGTCGTGGATCGAGTCGCACCTGCCCACGGGCGCGCGCGTCGTGCGCTCGATGCCGAACGCCCCCGCGCTCGTGCACGAAGGCATCGCCGGCATCAGCCCCGGCAGGTCGGCGACCGATGTCGATCTCGCGCTCGCGGAGGAGGCGCTCGGCCACCTCGGTGCGGTCGTCCGCCTGCAGGAGAAGGACCTCGACGCCGTGACCGCGATCTCCGGCTCCGGGCCTGCGTACTTCGCGCTCCTCGCCGAGGCGATGATCGAGGCGGGGCTGCTGCTCGGCCTCTCGCGCGACGTCTCGACGCGGCTCGTCGTGCAGACGATGCTCGGGAGCGCGCTTCTGCTCCGCGACGAGAAGATGCATCCCGTCGAGCTGCGCGAGGCGGTCACCTCGCCCGGCGGCACGACGACACGTGCGATCCGTGAGCTCGAGCTTTCCGGCGTACGCGCCGCGTTCCTGAACGCGATCAACGCAGCGACGGAACGCTCGCGCGAGCTCGGAGCCGAGCACTAGATGAGTTTCGCCCGCGGCGCGGGTCTACGCTCCTGACACGACCAAGGAGGAGTCCGATGCCCAGCCTGAACATCAGCAAGGTCGGCCGCGTGTGCGTGACCCGGACGGCGACTCGCTGATCGTCGTCGAGCCCTCCGAATGAGCAGCGGCGCGGGGAGGTTGCGGTACTCGGCGTCGATCTCGCTCGACGGGTTCGTCGCCGGTCCCGACCAGAGCCGCGAGCATCCGCTCGGCGTCGGCGGCGAGCAGCTGCACGTCTGGGTCCGCGAGCTCGCGGTCTGGCGGCGCGAGCACGGTGAGGACGGCGGCGTCGAGAATGCGAGCTCGGGCGTGTACACGCGCGGCGGCGAAGGCATCGGCGCCGTGATCATGGGGCGCAACATGTTCGGAGGCGGCCCCGGCCCGTGGCCGGACCCGCCGTGGAACGGGTGGTGGGGCGACGAGCCGCCGTTCCACCTGCCGGTGTTCGTCCTCACGCATCACGAGCGTCCGCCGCTCGAGCTGCGCGGGACGACGTTCACGTTCGTCACCGGCGGGGCCGGGGAGGCGCTTGCGCTCGCGCGCGAGGCGGCGGCCGGGAAGGACGTCGCGCTCGCGGGCGGCGCCGGCGTGGCGCGGCAGTACCTCGGCGCCGGGCTCGTCGACGAGCTGCAACTTCACGTCGTCCCGGTGCTGCTCGGCGACGGCGTCCGGCTCTTCGACGGCGGGCTCGCGGTGGCGCTCGAGCAGGTCGAAGCGGTCGAGGCGCCCGGCGTGACGCACCTCACCTATCGGTTCTAGTCAGCAGCCCTTTGCGGTCTTGACCTGGGCCGTGCCGACCGACGACAGCTGCACGCCCGTCACCGTCCTGCGGCCGCAGAGCGTGCTCACCTGGCGCTCGAGCTGGCCGATGCGCGTGTGGTCGCGGTGCACGATCACGTAGCCGACGGCTCCGACGGCGACCGCGGCGAGCAGCGCCACGATCGCCACCGACGCGGAGAGGACGACGAGCGCCGTGTGCCGGTGCTGCTCCATCTGCCAATGGGTACCAGCCCCACCGGCGCCGATGCGTAAGAGTCTCCTAAGCGGCCCCGGCCATTCGGGGCGTGTCCGGGCTCAGAGCCGGCACCACGTCCCGAACCGACAACTCGATCGCGCCCTTCGCAGGCGTGGAGCCACGGGCACTGTCCAGTCGGGACGTGTCTGGGCTCTGAGACAGGACACGCCCCGAACAGACACGCCCGGCTCGGTGGAGGCGCTACCCGTCGACCAGCTCGATGCCGAGGGCGCTCGCAAAGACCGGGCCTGCCTGGAGGGCGTCGCTCCACGGCATCCGGGCGCCGCGCAGCGCCTCGGCGCCGACCAGGCCGGCGAGGTCGCAGCCCGCCAGGTCGACGCGCTCGATCGTGACCGCGGCGAAGCTCGCCTGCACGAGCTCGCAGCGCTCGAACAGCACGTCCTCGAGCCGGGACCCCGAGAAGTCGCACTCGCCCATCCGGCAGTCGCGGAAGACGACGCGCTGCAGCTTCGAGTGCCTGAGGCCCGCGAGGTCGATGCGGCACTCGGAGAACGTGACGTCCTGCAGCAGCGACTCGGCGAGCTCGGCGCCCGTGAGCCGGACGCGGACGAGCTCCACGCGCTGCGCCGACCAGCGGAGGCCGCGCACGTTCGCCCAGTCGGCGCCTGCGACCGCCGTGTCCGCGAGGTCGCCGAACTCCTCGACGGGCTCCGCGTCCTCGTCGGGGTCGGGCGGATACGGCACGCGCGGCGGCTTCCCCACCAAGCCCCTAGTCGAAGAGCGCCGCCGCC
>Ga0335071_10008299_pt1 | contig 10676 bp, 8 predicted proteins | sample Lox_Sample_15_FD_206724 | JGI IMG/M metagenome (GOLD analysis project Ga0335071, IMG submission 206724) | Soil microbial communities from Loxahatchee National Wildlife Refuge, Florida, United States - Lox_Sample_1.5 | ecosystem: Environmental > Terrestrial > Soil > Wetlands | place: USA: Florida...
GCTGCAGGAAGCGGTGAAATCGGTAAGGGCCCAGTCATACCCATTCTGGGAACTCTGTGTCTGCGACGATGCGTCGGCGCCCTGGGTCGCTGAGTATCTGGAAACAACGGCCAGGGACGACTCCCGCGTGCGGTTCTGCGCCCACCGCGACCGCCTGGGCATTTCCGGCACCATTAATTCCGCGGGTGAACTCGCTCGCGGACAGTACGTGGGATTCCTCGATCACGACGACATTCTCTCGCCGCTGGCGCTGCACTACGTAGTGGAAACGCTCCAGTTGGGCCCGGCAGATGTCGTCTACACCGACGAAGACTACCTGGACTCGGCGGGTCGCCTGACCAGGCCGTCATTCAAGCCGGACTGGTCTCCGGACCTCCTCACGACGTGCATGTACTGGGGCCATTTCCTCGTTGTCGCACGCGATCGGCTGGAGCAGATCGGCTGGTTTCGCAGCGAATACGACGGTGCGCAGGACTACGACGTGGCATTGCGTATTACCGACCGCCCGGCCACAGTGCGGCATGTGCCGCGCATTCTCTATCACTGGAGGCAACACCCGCAGTCCACTGCCCTCAGCGCATCCGCCAAGCGCTACACGCACGCCGCCGGGCAGAAGGCTTTGGGGGATGCCTGTCGCCGGCGGCAGTGGGACGCGTTGTTGGAGGATGGCGAAATTCCGAACACCTATCACGTTCGGCGCAGGGTGAGCGCGAAGCCACGCATCAGCGTCATCATCTGTTCGCGCAACGGGAGGCTCCTGAGCCGCTGCCTGCGCGCGCTGAAGCGGACGCGCCAGCGGTATCCCATGCAGATCATCGTGGTTCACCATCGGACCGGCGAGGATGATGGCGTGGAAAAAGCGGTGCGTGCCCACAAATGCGAAACGATCGCATGGCGTGAGCCGTTCGACTTTGCGGCGATGAACAACCTGGGCGCCGCCGCGGCGGACTGCGACGTATTGCTTTTCCTTAACGATGACGTTGTTCCCCCACGCTCCAACTGGATTGATCACCTGCTGTCGCACCTGCAGCGCCCGGAAGTTGGAATCGTGGGAGCTAAGCTTGTTTACCGTTCCGGTACGATTCAGCATGCCGGCATCGTGATCGGTATGCCGGAGGGGGCGGGGCATCCCGGACGGCGGACGTTTCAGAACGACCTGTGGAGATGGCTGAATTACACGCGTGACGTTTCGGCGGTTACCGGGGCATGTTTGGGCATCCGCCGGGAGGTTTTTGCCGAACTGGGCGGCTTTGATTCGAACTTCGCGGTCAACTACAACGACGTGGATCTCTGCCTGCGGGCTCACCAGGCCGGCTATCGGGTCATCTGTGAGCCGCTTGCCGTGCTCAGGCATCATGAGTGCCAGACCCGCATGTCGGGGACCCGTTTGCCCGAACGAGAACGCTTCCATGCCAGATGGGGCGAGCAACTGCTCAAGCCCGACCCGTACTTCAACCCTCAGCTGAGCCGGGAAGACGAGGAAATCCGCCTGGGCTGAGAGCCTCGTGGCTCAATACCGGATGGCCCTCAAAGTCGATCAGCCAAACGCCGGCTCGCGCAGCAGGTCGTCGCGCAGCCGGGCCAGCGCTTCCACCGTTCCGACGGGTCGGGTTGGCGTGAAGCCCAGTCGGAGACGAAGGCGCAGGGCTAGAACCCGAGTATTAAAGGCGAACCACTGCTCGAAAAGCGTCGAAGCCAGCTCGGGCCGTTCCTGTTGCGAAGCGGCAAGCATTTCGCGCCCGATGCGGAACAGCCGGTTAAAATCCGCCGTCAGCTCGGACAGATAGAGACGTGCCGCCCGCCGGCGGGCAGCCTCCAGTCTGTGTCTCATTGCCGGAGTGCACGCGGGATGGGCTGCTATTGAGGCTATGTCTGCAGGATCGAAGAGCCGTTCCAAAGGGGCATACTTGTCCGGAGATAGCTCGTCCAGCCATCCTGGCGATGGCAGATCCAGCCCGGCGGCATGGCGAAACATCGCCATGAAAACCGCCGCGAAACCACAAAGAACCGCCGCGGCTACGGCTAGTGTTGCGTACACAGCCACCATAACGCCTTCCTCTCCGGGTACCGCCGCTGATAATCATATAAAAGAGCTGCCTTGAATGCAAGGAGAATTGTCCGGTTTTTCGCATGGTAAAACGTTCCCAATTAGGCCAAATGCATAACACTGTCGTGCGGAATACTCAGGAACCCCCGGGCGGGCGAAGATCGGCGAATAGAGCGGCAATCGCCAGCACAAACAAAGCTGGCACCGCGACCACCGTTCGCCTTACGGCACCCATCACGCCCACAAACAGCCGGCCGGAGAGAGCCGCGTATGCCCTCGCGAGCCGAATCGATAAAAGGCGCCCAGGCAGAGCCAGGCCGATCGGCGTATTCGCAGCCGCAGAGAGGGCGGGGCACCGGTGTTGGCGGTTAACGAAGCGATGACTCCAGACTGTCGGCGATGAGACGGGACGTCGTTTTTGCCGGACTCGAATAGGAGTGCGCTTGATGGACGCTGCGCATACTCGTAAATGGCGCGATAGACCTGGGTTCTCAGCGGCGAGGCAGGGTGACGGACTCAGACCAGCAGCGGCAAGGAGGTGACCCCCCTATTTTTCGCGGGTCCGCATGAGGGTCCGGTTGATGGACTCCAGTTGGGCCAGGAGGCGTTTCTCGTCAGCCTGGTTGAAAGAGCGCGCGGGGGCAAGTTGCTTCGTCTCGCCCGCGCGGCGCAGACCGATTATCCACAGGAGCAGGCACACCGTGCTCGCGATCTCGCTCACCATGCCGCCGAACCAGTAGGGCGCGTGCAGCGAGTTGGTGAGAAACATGGACCCGGCTTTGGGGACGAAAAACAGGGCGAGCCCGATTAGGTAGACAACTGTATTTCGGCTAACCCGAATCGGGAACCACACCATGAAAACGGTGATCGCCAGCACAAACATGACAAGCGTTGCGGTTACCGTTCGGCTTACGAGGTAAATCAGAGTGACTGGACCCCTTGGCGTCACTTCAAATGCGAGCAGAAGGAGAGACACAATCGTGCTCGCGGGTAGTATGACCTGCATGGCCCGCCGCGAGACCGAGGCTATGCCCGGCAGACCTTGAAGCACCTGCGCATACAGTTGAAACACCATCCACGACAGGAAGATAATGTTGCATCCCTCCTCCGCAAAGTAGAACCAGCGATAGGTGTCGAAATTCATGGCGACCGTCCAGTTGAGACCGGCGCCGACAACGTTCTCAACGAGCCAGCTCGTGAGAGCCGTATAGGATCTCACGAGCCGGGCCGCCGTGAGCCGCACCAGCATGAGCGCGAAAGTGATGTTGGTTACTGCATAGACTGCCACACGCCAGGGCGGGTCGGCAGGGTTGGCAGGAAGTGTCATGACTCAGAAGCCTGAGTCTAGCACCGTCCTGCCCAGGTGGACAGCGTTAACGATTAACTGCAAGGCAGTTCGGACCTCCCGGCAAGCAATGGGGCGGATTCTGCCCCACCGAATTCAGTACGACCACGGACAACGCGAGAGTCGCGCACACAACAAGCTTCTTCAGCATTTTGGGTCTCCCTTGGAGTGAAAAATCTGGCTCGAAAGCCAGCCCAAGGTTAGCCCCGTTTAGATTCAAATAGATGGAGGTTGGTTAGATTTTCTGTTTTCAGAAAAACTTTGATTTGAAGCGTCCCCGCGAAACAAAGAGGGCTCTCTGTTCGGCTCCCGGAACGAGCTGCGCAAATCTCAGCGGGCCGTTATATCATGGGACCGGAAAAACAGTGCGGGAACCCGGCTACGTGACGGAGCGAGATCCGGAGGGCGATCTATGGCGCCGAACGCTCTCGCAGATTTCTTCGCGTTTCGGACGAATCGTTTATCTCGCCTCGCTGCGCAATCCCAACACGGGAATCTATGAACACCATGGTCTGGCCGTGTTGTTCAGCCCTGAAAGGTCGAACAAGGCGCTGCGCAACAGTCATTTGACCTGTTGTCGCGACTGGCTGAAATTGCCTCTGGCCGAACAACTGGCCGACCTCCGCCAGTACCTGGCATCGCAACCAACCCGCGCCACCTCGATTATCGAGAACTGGCGCGAATACTCCTGGTGGACGACCATTCTGCCGGCGTCTATCCGCGGTGCCGAGCGCGAGTTGTACAGGGCCGAGGTTGACGTCCTGCTCACCCTTCTGAGGAGCGAGGACGGCGTCGGCGGCCCGGGTCCCGCCGAGTAGCCAGCCCGACCACCTGGCCCAGAATATCCACCTCGTCTATCGCGAAAGTCAACGGAGTGCAGCCGGAAGCCGGATGCGGAAGCAGAATGTAGCGCCCCCCCTCCTCCACGCACCAGGCGCAGTAGTACCCGCTGCGATGCTCGAGAAAGTACATCGGACGGTCAAACTCCGTGTGCCAGCCGGAGGGGGCGATCTTTCTCTTCGATTCGTCGAGCAGGACGAAAGTCCCCGGCGGCAGAAGTGGATGCATGAACCAGTCGTCCGTACCAATAAACGCGTAACGCTGGTTGAGCGAAGGGTCGATGCAATCGAGCAGGAGCATGGGGACCTTGCCCCAGCGCTGGATCAGACGGGTGAGGTAGGACGTGTGCCGCGGGTCGAACCCTGGGTCGAGGTTGAGAGGGAAAAGAACATTGCCGAGCTTCCCCGGACGAGTGCGGACCGGATGAGTTCTCGACAGCGGCACGAAGCGGCCGTCCTTGACCATCGAAGAAAGTTCGATGCCATACCAGCTCAGCACATCCTCGAAATCGAGCCGGTAAATGGTGCACAGCGAGTAGAGCTTATAGATCGTGGGGATCAGCTTTTTGTTTTCTATGTCGTACAAACGGCTGACGGAGATGCTGAAATCGTCGTTGCCGTATTTCTCCGCAATTTTCCGGCTGCCGTCCTCAACATCCCGGAACTTCAGGGACAACCTTTCGCGGGCCTGTTTGAGCTTCTGACCGGCATCGTCCATGGTATGATGCCTCCGTCGTCAAAGACGAGTTTCCGTCGCTTGGCGGAGGTGAGATAGGCCAATAGTACCGGGCTGGTACTGGTACGCTCGGATTATATCTACAGCGTATTCCCGTGGCAAGACTATCGCCACGGTTTGTTCTGAAAACGGAACAGCAGTTTTTCGCAGGAGGCCGGTTTGCGGATCGTTGTGGGAATCTCGGGCGCCAGCGGCTCGATTTACGGCCTGCGAATACTTGAACGACTACGCGCCCTCGAGGAAGTGGAAATTCACCTCGTAATGACCCGGGCAGCGGAACGCACTTCCTGGCTCGAAACAGGCCGGACCGGCAACGATTTTCGTGCTCTGGCGCATCATCACTACGCCGTCGAGGATATTGGCGCCTCCCTGGCCAGCGGTTCTTTTCCGACCAGCGGAATGGTGATCGCCCCCTGTTCCGTTCGGGCCATGTCGGCTATCGCCTCGGGTATCACCAGCGATCTTCTCACCCGTGCGGCCGATGTGTGCCTCAAGGAGAAGCGGCGGCTGATTCTGATGGTTCGCGAATCGCCTCTTCACCTGGGACATTTGCGCACCATGGTGGCTCTGGCGGAGATGGGCGCCATCGTGGCGCCGCCAGCGCCGGCCTTCTATTGCAAGCCGGAGAGCGTGATGGACATCGTCGATCATTCGGTGGAGCGTGCGCTCGATCTGCTGGGGCTCCCCGTGAGCGATGCACGGCGCTGGAACGGCGCCGCCCGGGGCGAGAAACAGTCATGAGAAACTCCGCCATGAGCCGCCGCCGCGCAACTTCCTCGGGTGAGTGTCATCGAGGAGACAAACAGCGATGAGAAAACTCCGCACCGCTTTTCAGGGCGAACCGGGGGCATTCAGCCAGGAAGCGGTCCGCCAGCTCCTTGGCGATCGGGCGACCGTGCAGCCCTTGCAGCGTTTTGATGAGGTCTTTCGCGCGCTTGCGGAAAAGAAGGTCGATGCGGCGGTGGTCCCCATCGAGAACACCCTGGCCGGATCCGTACACGAGAACTACGATCACCTGCTGGAGTACGACGTTCGCATCGTAGCCGAGACGAATGTGCGGATCGTGCACAATCTTATCGTCCGGCCCGGCGTGCGCTTCCGCAATCTCCGGCGGGTGTTCTCACATCCGGTGGCCCTGAACCAGTGTCTGGGATTCTTTGCGGCGCACCCGGAGATCGAGAGAGTGCCCTACTACGACACTGCGGGAAGCGTGAAGATGATCGTGAAAGACGGTCTGGACGATGCGGGAGCCATCGCCTCGTCCGTGGCGGCATCCATCTATGACGCGCAGATTCTGCGACGCTCGATCGAAGACAATCGCCACAACTACACCCGTTTCTTCCTGTTACGCCGAGTCCGGGACGCCAGGAAACCAAACGCCACCGCAGGGCCATCGAAGACCTCTATCGTGTTCAGTACGCGGAACATTCCCGGAGCGTTGTTCCGCGCCATCAGCGCTTTCGCGCTGCGCGACCTGAATCTGACCCGGATCGAGTCGCGCCCCCTGCGCGGCAAGCCCTGGGAATACCTGTTCTACGTCGATTTCATTGGAAACCTGGAGGAGCCGCGGGTCCGCAACGCGATCAACCACCTGAGTGAGCTGGCGGACATGCTGCGAGTACTCGGCTGCTATCCGCGGGGTGAGTGAGCGGGCTGGATTGGGTGCGCTCGCGCACGCCCGTTGGGTGACCTGACTCACTCGCCCGGTATTTTCCCTGGTAAGCACTTGTAAAGATATACAATAGCGCCGGCGGAAAGTGGCAGACTGATTGCGCTGCAAGGATCAACCGCAGCTAATCGGCGTGACCGCAAGGCGGGTCATCACGGTTCTCCTCCTAACAGGTCCCGCCTGAACGCCGATAAATGCGTGCCGCGGCGTGCGGCTTCCGAACGGGGTTTTGAGTGAGGCCCCGGGCGGCGTCCTCCAGCGCATAACCGCACGCCCCGGGCACGCAGTTTTCTGAGATCTCCCCCAGGAATCCCGATTACTTTCGGCACCCACTCTGTGTCCGCCCCGTTGAAGACGCGCCCGAAATCTGATTTCGTTGAGCCGAGAAGTCGCGTTTTCATGGCCTATGGTGGCCCGCGGCGGGCCAGGGGCACTCCCTGGACACTTCCAGCGCGGCCCGTTCGCCTCGTCCCCGGCTTCCGAATCTACATCCTGACAATCTGGAACGTGAAGCGCTCCGGCGGCAGCGCGGCAATAGGATTGGGAGTCAGACTCACCCAGGCCTCCCAGGCGCTGGATGCCACCGACTGGTTCAGAAAAAACAGGAACTGATTGGAAAAACAAGAGATCGGTGGTGGCTGCCGGAAAGTGAGACGCAGTCCGACCGCTTTCTCCAGCTGCACGTCTTCCGGGGCAACTGACTTGTCGGCGAGTAACTGCACGAAGCTGGATCGCCCCGCGTGAGGCCACACCTCATTCTTCAATAGGTTACGGAGTTCCAGGCGGGTGTCGAACGTCGTTTCGCACTGACGGATCCACTCCAGAATACTGTCTCCCCAGTTCCACCGGGCGAGCAGCGCCATGTACTGGTCCACGAGATTGAGCGCCAGGTCCATCCGCCGGCGATCGATTTCTTCTTCGGGAAGAGCGACTTGGCCGAGATCGGCTACCATCTCCTCGTCATTGACGATGCTGGTAGCCATGTTCATGACCTTGTCGAGCCGTCGGACCTGGTTTGCCCGCACCAGCAAGGGAGGAAGTTCGTGCGTCCTCGAACCGGGCACGTCTACGAACATCCGATCGCCAAGGATGTTCTCCATAATAAACCTCTGCTTTCTCTATCGACCGCGGGCCCGCGAAACACCAGCCCCTGTGATATAGATGCCAGTCAGAGGTCAACCGGTTGCGGAGGCCGCCTCCCGCATCAGCTCCAGCGCCTCCAGAATTCGTGAAACACTTTCGAATCCGTAGGAGAGCCGAAGCTGCCGCAACCCGCGCGTGGCCAGATCGCCGCGGGGGTGTACGCAATACTCGCCGGGGATGTAGATTACTCGAGGCGTTCCACCGCCGGCGGTGAGAAGCCGGAAGAGGGGCGATGCGGGATGAGTCTGGAGGTCGCGGAAGGTCAGGTAAAAATAGAAGCCGGCGCTCCCGCCGCGACACTCTTCCAGCAGCGGCCCGAGGTTCTGCGCGATACCTGTACGCACCGCAAGCGCCTTCTCGCGATACCCTTCGTTGACACGGCGCAACTGGACTTCAATGCGATGATCGAGAAGCCAGCTCGCCATCTCCTGGACGAATAGAGGGGCGCTGAAACCGGTGTCGCTGGTTTTCTGAATCAGCGCACTCATCAGCGGTCCCCGCGGGCCGAGTATGTAGCCGATGCGCATGGCCGGCGCGAGCACCTTGGACAGCGTGCCGACCTCATACGCTATGTCCATGTCGTCGAGCGGCAGAGCGGATTCAAACGGCTCGGCGCCGGGGTCATGCAGCAACAATTCGTAGGCGAGGTCAAAAAAGATGGGGACCGCGCGGTTCTGCCGCCGCGAAAAGTCCGCCGCCACCTCCAGGAGTGCGCGGCGGCGGGCATTCGAAAGAATGGTGCACGACGGGTTGTTGACCGTAACCACGTAGAAGAAGGCGATACGGGCGGCGCCATCGCCGAGCGCTTCGAGTTTGTGGTGAAGCGCGGCCGGCTCGATACCTTCGCCGTCTTCGGGCACGGCCAGCACCTCGAAGCCTTTCCGTTCCAGCGTCTCCGAGTAGATGTAGTAGTTGGGATCGGACGTGACCACGATGCCCGGCTCCAGTATTTCGCTCAGCGCATCGAGAATGCTGGTGGCGCCGCACGGACCGATCGCCAGCCGCTTCCGGTCGAGCGTGCCCTCGTCCAGACGGCCCAGCCGGGTGCGCAGCAGAAACTGGCGGATGGATTCGATCAGATTGCGCGAGCCCGCCGGATTGCCGTAATTGAATGCTTGTCGGTAGCGCGCATGATCGGCGGCAACAGCCTGCATGGCTTCCACGAGATCGCTCTCCGGGATGGTCTGCTCGTTGACATACCCAACCCCGAGATTGATATCGATGCCGTCGCGAAAGTCGTGCGCGAAATCGGCCATCATGCGATTGACCGGCGACGGCCGAGTGGACGCACGGCCGTAGCGGGAGAGACGAATATCCACCAGGAACCTGCAACGATCCTACTACTCGCCGAGTACCACAGCAGCCATGTTTATTCCCCGCCTGCGAGGATTTGGACACGCTGTCGTGGGCAGCCTTGACCCAGGGGCGAAGGCGAATGGGCCGTGGGGCAGGATTGCATCCTGCGCGCGGTTTGTAGCCGCGCTCGCGCGCAAGCCGATTGCAAGTCGGCCGCAGGTTCCAAACCTGCCCCACAACTCCGCGGCGCGGAAACGCGATATGCTCTTGAGCATCATGGCCGATCTTCGTACTCGTCGCGATTTTGTGAAACTGACTTCCGCCGCCGCACTCGCCCTCGCCTCCGCCTCTGCCGAAGCGGAACCGCCGCAGGGCGAGATCGAGGTTTATCTGACCGGCGGCTCCAAACGGTATGACCGCCAGATGCCGGTGGCCTGGAGCCCCGCTGCGGGCGATCTGGAGAATGCCATCCTGCTCAATCCCCGCGAGCGATACCAGGAGATTCTCGGCTTTGGCGCGGCGTTCACCGATGCCGCCTGCTACACGTTCAACCGCCTCGATGCCGGCCCGCGCGAGCAGTTATTCCACGAGTTGTTTCATCCCTCGGAGATGGGGCTGAACGTGTGCCGTACCTGCGTGGGCTCGAGCGACTACGCGCGAACCGTATACAGCTTCGACGAAGGCGATCCCGACCCGGCGCTGGCGCGATTCTCCATCGACCATGACCGCGAGTACATCCTGCCCATCCTGGCGCAGGCGCGCAAAGTGAATCCGGATCTGTTCCTGTTCAGTTCGCCCTGGAGCCCGCCGGGCTGGATGAAGTCCACAAAATCGATGCTCGGCGGCACCCTGCACAAGCACTACTACGCACCCTACGCGAATTACTTCGTGAAGTTCCTCAAAGCGTACGCCGACGCGGGCGTCCCGGTGAATGCGATCACTGTTCAGAACGAGGTGGACACCGATCAGGACAGCAACATGCCAGCCTGCCTGTGGGGGCAGGAGTACGAAGTGGAGTTCGTGGGCAAACACCTGGGCCCGGCGTTCGAGGAAAACGGCATTACGACGAAGATCTGGATCATCGATCACAACTACAATTTGTGGGGCCGTGCGATCTGCGAGCTGGACGACGCGGACCTGAACAAATACACCGACGGCGTTGCGTGGCACGGCTATCTGGGGACGCCCGACGCCATGACCCGCGTGCATGACGCGCACCCGGAGAAGAACGCCTACTGGACCGAAGGCGGGCCCGACTACAAAGATCCCGGCTACCTCACCGACTGGACCAACTGGGCGGCGACCTACGCGGGCATCCTGCGCAACTGGGCGCGGTCGATCACGGGATGGAATCTCGCGCTGGACGAGGTGGGGAAACCGAACATCGGGCCATTCTCATGCGGCGGCATGGTGACCATTCATTCGCAGACGAAGGAGATCACGCGCAGCGGGCAGCACTGGGGGTTCGCGCACTACTCGCGGGCCGTCCGGCGCGGCGCGTACCGAATCGAATCGCGCGGCGCGCTGGAGAACGGCACGCACGTGGCGTTCGCCAATCCCGACGGCAGCAAAGTCGCGGTGCTGACAAACGCCGGGGCTTC
>Ga0335071_10008301_pt1 | contig 10676 bp, 10 predicted proteins | sample Lox_Sample_15_FD_206724 | JGI IMG/M metagenome (GOLD analysis project Ga0335071, IMG submission 206724) | Soil microbial communities from Loxahatchee National Wildlife Refuge, Florida, United States - Lox_Sample_1.5 | ecosystem: Environmental > Terrestrial > Soil > Wetlands | place: USA...
TTCTTCGAGCGCGGCTTTTTCGCCGGCACTGATGGGCTTGTACGGAAGAGCCTTGCACGGGTTGTTGCAGGGGATGTCGTAAGTGGGCTCGACGGTTTGGAAGTCGCGCTTCGGAACGGCCGCGATTTCGGTGGTGTGCAGCAGCTTCCAACCGGCCGGACGCTTCACCCAGAAATGGGCTGAATATTTGTTGCCCTGGTTCCACTGGATCCAGACCACCTTCGCGCCGTACTTGTGCTCGATGACCTTGACGTCTTCGCCCAGGGCGATCAGCGGTTTGACACCACCGCGAAACGCGTCGTCCTTGTACCACATGATGCCTTCGGAGTCGACCCAGTTGAAGTCCGGATCGAGCCACTTGTTGGCGGCGGCTTTGTCTCCTTTGGTGAGCGCGGCGAAGGCGGCCTTGTCGGCCGCGGCGACGGGATCATCGCCGGGGCCGGCGGCAATACTCAAAGTCCCCGTTAGACCAATGGCCGCGATGGCCGTCGAAAGAAGCCCATTTCGCATAATCGTCTCCAGCATCGGAGTATACACCACTCAATTTTGAAAACTATGACTCGAAATGGCCACTAGCGTTGGTTGGCTTTCAGGACCTTCTTGCGCAGGCGGATGGATTGCGGAGTCACTTCGACGAATTCGTCGTCGCGGATGAACTCGATGGCCTGCTCCAGATTCAGGATGCGCGGGGGAACCAGGCGGATGGCTTCGTCGGCGGTGGAGGCGCGCATGTTGGTGAGCTTCTTTTCCTTGACGATGTTGACGTTCAGGTCGGCGTCGCGCGCGTTCTCACCGACGATCATGCCTTCGTAGACTTCGGTGCCGGGCGTGATGAAGATTTCGCCACGCTCCTGCAGGTTGAAGATGGCGTGGCCGGTGGCCTTGCCCGGCCGGTCGGCCACCAGCGAGCCGGTGGGACGCGTCGGAATATCGCCCTGCCACTCGATGTAGCCGTGGAACAGCGTGTTCATGATGGCGGTGCCGCGCGTGTCGGTGAGCATCTCGCTACGCAGGCCGATCAGCCCGCGCGATGGCACGTGAAACTCGAGGCGCACGCGGCCCGAGCCGTGGTTGACCATTTTGATCATTTTGCCTTTACGGCCGCCCAGTTTTTCGATGGCTACACCGACGAACGTCTCCGGGCAATCGATGACCAGCAGTTCGAGCGGCTCGTGCATCTTGCCGTCGATGGTCTTGGTCAGTATCTCGGGCTTGCCGACCATCAGCTCGAAGCCTTCGCGACGCATCATTTCGATCAGGATGGCGAGTTGCAGCTCGCCGCGACCCATGACCTTGAACGCATCCGGGCCGCCGGCTTCTTCGACGCGAATGGAGACGTTGGTAAGCAGTTCCTTATCGAGGCGATCGCGCAGGTTGCGCGAGGTGACGAACTGGCCCTCGCGGCCCGAGAACGGCGACGTGTTGATGGTGAAGGTCATCGCGATGGTCGGCTCGTCGATCTGGATGTGCGATCGCGGCTTCGGATTGTCCACGCTGGTGATGGTCTCGCCAATGGTGATGCCCTCGACGCCCGCGATGGCCAGGATGTCTCCCGGACGCCCGATGGTTTCGTCCACGCGTTTCAGGCCTTCGAAGGAATAGAGCTTGGTAATACGCGTGTTTTGTAGCGTGTCATCCAGCTTCGCGATCGCAACTTCGTCGCCATACTTCAGCACGCCTGAGAACACGCGGCCGATGGCCAGCCGGCCGAGGTAATCGGAGTAGTCCAGGTTCGCCACCAGAAGTTGCAGCGGCCCGTCCGGGTCCCCGGCCGGCGGCGGGATGTGTTTCAGAATCGCCTCGAACAGCGGCCGCAGGTCCTTCGATTCATCCTCGGGCGTGAGCTTCGCGATGCCGGCTTTGGCATTGGTGTAGATTACCGGGAAATCGAGCTGGTCTTCGGTGGCGTCCAGATCGATGAAAAGGTCGTAGACTTCGTTGAGCACTTCCTGGATGCGGGCGTCAGGGCGGTCGATTTTGTTGATGACCAGGATGGGCGGCAGCTTGGCTTCGAGCGCCTTCATGAGCACGTAGCGGGTCTGGGGCAGCGGGCCTTCGCTGGCGTCGACCAGCAGCATGACGCCGTCGACGATCATCAGCGCACGCTCAACTTCGCCGCCAAAATCGCTGTGGCCGGGCGTATCGACGATGTTGATCTTGACGTCGCCGTAGCGCACACCAGTGGTCTTGGCGAGAATGGTGATGCCGCGCTCGCGCTCGAGTTCGTTCGAGTCCATGACGCGCTCGGCCACCTGCTCGTTTTCGCGGAAAATGCCGCTTTGCCGAAGCATGGCGTCGACCAGGGTGGTCTTGCCATGGTCGACGTGAGCGACGATGGCGATATTGCGCGTCAGGCGGTTGAGCGCCCGCGCTTCGCTATGATCGAAAGGGTGATTCAGAACTTCGGGTTGCATTCCTGACTCCTATGGTCGCACGCCCAGACACTTTGACCGCGGCCGAGCTACCGGTGGTAGTGATTGTCGGCCGGCCCAACGTCGGTAAGTCGACTCTTTTCAACGCCATCCTGGGGCAGCGAAAATCCATCGTGGGCGATGAACCCGGTATCACGCGTGACCGCATTCAGGGGGAGGCGTCGTATCTGGGACGCCCTTTCGAGCTGATTGACACCGGCGGAATCATTCCCAACGACTCGGAGATGATTCCGAGCGAAATCCTGAAGCAGGCGCGGGTGGCGCTGGAGCGCGCGGCGCACATCATCTTCCTGATTGACGGCCGGACGGAGATTACCGGCGCTGACCGCGACCTGGCCAAGATGCTGCGAAAGCTGGGCAAGCCCGTGACGCTGGCGGTGAACAAGATTGACGCGACGGTGCGCGAGGGTCTGGCGCACGAATTTTACACGCTGGGGTTCACGGATCTTTTTGCCATCTCTTCGGAGCATCGCATTGGACTGGATGAGCTACTGGACCACGTCACCGCCGGCATGCCGGTTCGCGTCGAAAGCGAACAGCCCGCGGTTGAACAAAAGCGGATCAAGGTGGCGATCATCGGGCGGCCGAACGTGGGCAAGTCGACCTTGTTGAATGCGCTGGTGGGCGAAGAACGGTCGATTGTGTCGCCGATGGCGGGTACGACGCGTGACGCGGTGGACGAGAGCCTGCTGCACGAAGGGGTGGAGTACGTGTTCGTGGACACCGCGGGAATCCGACGCAAGGGCAAGACCAAGCTGATGGCGGAGAAGCTGAGCGTGGTGATGGCGCGGCGGCACATCCGGATGGCGAACGTGGTGGTGCTGGTGCTGGACGCGAGCGAAGGCGTTCTCGGGCTAGACGCGACCATTGCGGGTTATGCCTATGAGGAGGGGCGCGCGCTGATCCTGTGCGTGAACAAATGGGACGTCAGCAAGGAGAAGAGCAAGAAGGCGTTCACCGAGAGCATCCGGGATGAGCTGAAGTTCCTGGAGTTCGCGCCGGTGGCCTTTGTTTCGGCAAAATCGGGGGCGGGCGTGAAGGCGCTGTTCGGGATGATCCGGGAGGCGTTTGAATCAGCTTCGAAGCGCGTGACGACGGGGGAGCTGAACCGGTTCATCCAGATGCTGGAGTTCGATCGGGATATCAAGGTGCACTACATGACGCAGGCTTCAGTGCGTCCGCCGACGTTTGTGGCTTTCACGGATAAGGGCGCGAATCTGCACTTTTCGACGGAGCGGTTCTTGATCAATCAGCTTCGCAAGCGGTTCGGGTTTGCGGGCACGCCGATTGTGATCAAAGCAAAGAGAAGGTAAGCGCACGCAAGAGTGCGTGCGCCACCAACTAGAAGGCGTGGACGGAGTCGATCCCGTTGGCCTGGAGCACAACCTGCATCTTCTCGAGCGCCGACTTGTGGATCTGCGAGACGCGGCTTTCGTTAATGCCCAGGATGCCGCCGATTTCCTTCATGGTCATCTCGTTGGTGTAGTACAGGAAGACCACTTTCTGGTAGCGTTCCGGCAGAGCCTTCATGGCAAGGCCGAGCACCGAGCGCATCTGCTCCCGGGAGCACATGTTGTCAGGCTGGGTTTCGGGCTTGCTGGGGAAGTCCGGGGCGGGCAGATCGTCGTGTTCAGCAGTACGGGAAGAGGCTGAGATCAGGCCAACGCTGCGGAGGTCCACCATCATCTGGCGCCAGCGCTCCACATCGACGCCGAGCTTCTGGGCGATTTCGGATTCCGTGGGGGTGCGCTGCAAGGTGGCGGAAAGTTCGCGGGTAGCGGCTTCCACCTGCTTATGACGGCGGCGCAAGTCGCGCGAAGCCCAATCCAGCTGGCGGAGGCTGTCCAGGATGGCGCCCTTGATGCGGTGCTTGGCGTAGCTGGAGAAGGCGACTTGCTTATCGGGGTTGAACTTGCTGGCGGCGTCGAAGAGGCCGAGCACTCCGGCGTGGACGAGATCGTCCAGATCCACATGCACGGGGAGATTCTCGTGCACGCGAACCGCGATGGCCTTCACCAGCGGCAGATGCTCCAGGACAATTCGGTCACGCCGGGCGATCTTGGCCTGGTTCGTCTGTGTGCTCTTGGTCTTCGTTTTCATCGGATTCGGATTTCCCCTCTGTTAGCTGTCTCGCCCTTGGGCTTGGCGCGGCTCCTAGGTGCAAGCCAGTCGCCATTAGGGGCTCAGGGGAAATCGCATTAGCCGATGTAATGGATCTCTAGGGCTGCGCTACCGGCTAAGCCCCACGCCTCAACGACATGGCAACCAGGGCCGGGACTCGGACGGAATCGAGTAGAACGAAAGTACTGCGGCCCGGTCGTCATTTCGAATTTCGTTCTGGAACGAAAAGACTAGAACTGAATTCCGAAATGAAACGCGAGTTCCAGAATGAAACACGGCGGCACGTCGGTGCTCTTGCTATAGTTATCGGCCTGTAACTAGGCCAGCATGAGGGACTAAGGCTTTTGAAGCCGGGCTAGATAAGTCTTTACCGCTAGCCCTGCCAGGAATATCCAAACGACCAAGCGGAACTTTCCATCCAAGGTAAAGGCAGCCAAAACCGCAATCGCGGCGTAGCAGGCCAAGGCAGGATAGAACTTTAAGGCCATGGGCGCGTATTTCTATGGAACTTTCAGGATACCGCAAGGAGTATAATCTTCTGAAACTGACCCCGCAGTCACGGAGGCTCACGTGGCACCTCAACAGCAGCAAGCAGGAGAAGAAGCAGGAGCATCCAGCGGCCTGGCCGGCATGCTGAGTGTGTTCATCGACCCGGCCCGCACGGCTCGGGGCGCGTCCGCCAAGCTGGCCTGGCTCTGGCCGGTGATCACGCTGGCCATCATTTATATGGTGTTCGGATACCTGATGCTACCGTTCACGCTACAGGCCATCGACGCGCGGCTGACCCAGGCAATCCAGCAGCAGGGTGCGCCCGCGGAAAGGCTGGAGGCGGCGCGGAACATCACCATGATGATTACTCGCGTGGCATTCGTGTTCACGCCGCTGGTGATCATCGGGTTTCTCGCTTTATTCGCGTGGCTGGTGATGGTGACCGGGTCGATGGTGGGCCTGCGCGCGAAGTTCCGGGAGGTGTTCGCGCTGATGTCGGCGTGCTCGCTCATTTCGGGGCTGCAGTACATCGCGACTTACATTGTCCTGCGCACCAAGGGGGACGAAATCACGTCGCAGGAGCAACTGACGCCGCCGTTTGGCCTGGATATCTTTCTGCAGGATGTGCACGGGCCGCTGCTCGCACTGTTGAATTTCTTTTCGATTTTCGAGATCTGGTATCTGATTGTGTTCACAGTAGGACTGGCGGCGCTGGCGAAGACCAGCAAGGGGAAGGCATTCGCGGCGATCACGCCGGCGTGGCTGATACCGCTGATCCTGCGGATGATCCAGGCAGCCGTGCAGGGCGCGAGCGGCAATTCCTAAAGATCTTCTCCCAGCTCTGGGGCCCCGATCGGCTGCTTGTGCTTGGGTTTCTTGCGCTTGCTCTTGGGCACGATGACTTTAGCAGCGGGCACGGCGCCGACGCGTTCGCGGGCGAGGCGGCGTACCTCTTTCTTCTGATCGAACTTGCGCTTCTTAGCCATCGTGTCTCATCATCGTATACCCGCGGCTTACGTGAGCGGCGGAGCCATTGGGAAGCGGACAGGTGGCTGGTGGTTGGTGACATGAGATGACGAGTGTTCGGGGCAAGGTGGTGAGCGGTTTGGGCGATTTTGGCCAGTGGATCGAACGTCTGAGCACGTTCTATGAGCAGAAGACGGGTATGCGATTGTATCCCGGCACCTTGAACGTGGAGTTGCCGGCCGAGTATTCACTTCCCGCGGAGGTGATCCGGCTGGAAGCAAACGAGTATGGCGGACGGGTATCGGTGAGCCTCGTACGCTGCAGGATCTTTGGCCGCGAGGCGTTTCTGTTGCGCACTGATGAAAACGAGAGAAGCACGGGACATCACCGGCGGAACGTCATCGAGATCGCGGCGGATGTTCGGCTGCGGGACCTATATGGGCTAGCGGATGGGGACTGGGTGGAAGTGGAGCTTCCGTAAGCCGGCTTACTGTTTCCTTGGGCAGGGGGAAAGCAAGGGCGCGTTACTTGCGGGGCTCGCTGAGACGGAGGATGGCTCCCGCGGACATGAACTTCACGGCTGGATGGGAATCGGAGAGGTTCCGCTCCAGGGTGGGGATGGCCTCCGGGTTGCCGCACTGGCCGAGCGCCTTGGCGGCGCCGGCCTTGACAGCCCAATTCTTGTCGTTGACACAGGCTTTTTCAATCAGTTGGAGTGTTACGGAGTCGCATTCTTTAGCCAGCAGGCTGATGGAAAGGACGCGGGCGCTCGCGGTTCCGTCCTTCATGGCCTGCTCGGCGGCGACCAAGCCCATGTTGAATGGTCCCAGGACCGCGCCGGACGCCTCGCGGAAGCCCATCAGGGCGAGAGCTTTCGGATCGTGCGCTTTTTGCTTGGCGTCGCGAATCGCGCCGCTCACCATGCCCTGCGACGTTTTTTGCTGGCCAGCGGCGACGTCCTCAATGAATGAGAGGCTGGAAGAGCGGTCGCCGAGGTCCCAGAGCGACTTCGCGGCGGCGAAGGCCACCTCGCCTTCATCGTCGAGTGCGGCCTTGAGCGCCGGAATGGACTGCTTGGATTTCATGTCGCCCAACTCGGCCGCCGCAGTCTGCCGGACCAACGGGTCGTCGTCGCGCAGCGAGTCTTCCACCAACTTGATGGCCTCGGGCGTGAGGCCGATGGAGCCCGTGGCCGTGACCGCTTGACGGCGAACGTCCGGGTTCTTGTCCTTGAGACCTTCTTTCAAAATGTCCCAGGAGGTCTTCTCGGGCTGAGCCACGGCTAGCGTCACGGGAAGGACGAGTGCAAGTGCCAGCTTGAGTAACATGTTCCTCGCTCTAGCCGGATTATAGCTTGGGCGATCGAAGAGGCGTGGAATTGTAACTGCGGTTTCGCTGCAGCACAGTACGCGCGGCGGCCCGGCAGTATCCGGCGATCACGGCGACTTGCGAGAGTAGCAGCCAGGACACGAGCCGGATCGCAGAAACACCTGTCGTGAACCGGAAGGGAGCCAGGACCAGGCCCGCGTGGAAGCGCCATCCTTCAAACGGCACAGGACCTGCGCTTCTACGCCGCCGCGCCAGGGCGTAGGAGAATGCGCCACCACCGTAGAGAAAGTGCTGCTTCCAAAAACCGGCGGGACTCATTGGTCTATGGTGCGACACGAGCGCCTGGCCGACCCAGACCATCCGGCGGCCGTGTGAGAGCCAACGGTCGCACAAATCCCGATCCTCGGAAGCAGCATACCGAAAGGCCTCGTCGAAGCCCCCGATCTGGCGGTACAATCCAGCGGCAACGGCGATGTTATTCGAAGGGAAGAAGCGGGCATTCTCAGCATCGCGATTGAACCGCGTATGGATGTAATCAATGAGCAACTGGCTGGCGGCGGCCGGCGCGCAATCGGGGACCCCATTCACGACCCGCCCCCCGGCAAGTACGTCGGGCGACTTCGAGAAAGCGGCGTCGAAAGCCTGCAACCAGCCTGCGTGAGGCTCGCAGTCGTCATCGATAAAAGCCAGAAAGACACCCTTGGCGTGCAGAGCGCCTTTGTTGCGCGCCGCCGATGGTCCGGCGTTGGCCTGTCGCAATAAGCTGCAGGTCAAGTGGTCCTGGTAGGGTGCGAGCTCCCCCGCGAGATCGTGCGCGCCGCCGTCGTCCACCACGATTACCTCGAATTCGTCGCGCGGATAGGATAGGCGAGAGAGCGCAGCCAGACAGCGGCCCAGCGACTCCGGACGGTTAAAGGTCGGAATGATGACGGAGAACTTCATGCGGTCATGCTTTCGGCCCACAGCAAATGCGTCCGATCCTGGGGAAGGATGTGACGATTGCGCTCAAACTCGTAAGTCAGCCGAAGCCGTCCTGCGGCGCCCTGGCCGAATGCGTAGCCGGTCACCTCTCCGAGAGCGCTCGCCAGCAGACCACAGACACACGCCAGCCAGAATACGGGCGTGAGGCCGTCCTGCATGGCGCGCCGGGCATTGCGGATGACATCGGGGGCCCGTCTTACAGGGATGAGAGGAAGCAGCAACGTATACAGAAACCGGCGTGACGCGGTCCACCCACAGGCCTCCCCCCGAGCCGCCCCATACAGCCTGCCACCTACGAATTGACACGTCATGTAAGAAGCCCAGCGTGACAAGTTCACGTGATGAACGGTGGTGGCGCCGGCGAGGAAGAGTTTTCGGCCGTGTTGGGCCATATGCTCCTGGATGCGGATTTCCGCCTCCAACATGTGCGCTAAGCGCTCACCGAAGGCGCAGAGAAGATCCCTCTTATACGAAGTGTTGTGCCAGGGAGTGTAGCGCACGTCTTGGTCAGCCAGCAGTCCGCTAAACGTCCCGAAGTTGAGCAGAAAATCGGCCCAGCTCACGGGCCCGGGATTTCCGTTGGTCATTGCAGGGGCGACAGCATCCCATCCGCTCCCGTGCAATTCAATCAGGCGCTCAGCCCACTCCGGGCCGGGGAAGCAGTGATCTTCCCCAAAGGCCACTATTGGAGCAGTGCAATGTAAAGCGCCCTCTGCACGCGGATGCCCTGTGTCGCGAAACGGTCCGATCTCAAGAAAGCGTACGGCGGCGAAACCAGCCGCAGCCGCATGCGCTGCATCGGGCAGGGGCGCCGGAGACACGATTACCACTTCCAGCGAAGCTCGGGCAGTCTGACGCATCAGGAACGCAATGGTCTTGCGCAAGCGCGCATAGGTATCGGGCGTCACCAGGACAACCGAGAGTGGTGGTGCACTCATGCCACACCTCCGGTGGCTGCTACGTCAACCCAGTCGCCTTTTCCGGCGGACTGCTCGGCCGCGGCGATGACAGCTAGGGCGCGGTAGCCGTCTTCCAGATCGGGCTCCGCGATACGGCCAGCCACGACCGATTGTACGAAACTCTGCAACGCAGCACGGTACGAAGGCTCGTGACCGGGAGACGCGCGCCTGTCCCAAACGGCTCCCGGCCTCCATAGGAACGACAACGCCGCCGAGACCTGCCGCATGCGAGTCCGTTGGCGTGCGAGGGGAATCACTTCACAAGCGGTGGACAGGTAGCGGTCGACACGAAGAACTGCTTTGTCCCCGAAGATCTCCACGCGGTCCTGATCCACGGTTCCGTACGAGAACGAGCAACTCACCAGAACGTTGTTTTGGAGCTTCACCTGGAGCGTTGCAGTGCCGCCGTCGCAGTGTGCCGACGAAGTTTGGGCGTGCACTTGAATGGCAGTCCGGCCGAGAAGGAAATGAACAAGGTCGACATGATGCGAACCGAGGTCGAGCAACACGCCCCCGCCAGGCGTCTGCGCGCGCCAATCGCCCGCGGCTGAAGTAGCGCAGGAAAAAACGGCGGAGACGAACAAAGGGGTTCCCACTACGCCTTGGGCGAGCAATTGCCGGGCGGACTGCCACAGTGGATGAAAACGATAGTTGAATCCAACCATGGCGACCTGCGTTTTGCGGTTCCAAGCGCGCAATACGGCGTCGGCGGCAGCAATGCCGGCAGCCAAGGGTTTCTCCAGATAAAGGTGTGCGCCGTGTTCCAGGACTTCCAGGGCCAAGTCCCCATGCGCGGCCGTGGGCGCGGCAACGAGGACTGCGTCGGTGGGCACAGAGTCCCACAGGTCCTCAAGCGCCGCCAAAGGGCGGGCTTGCGGGACCAAACGGCAAGCCAATTCGCACCGGGTGGGATCGGGATCGATGACCGCGCTTACCGCAACACCGGGCAGGCTGCGCAACACGGGGATGTGAACGTCGCGGGCGATGCGGCCACAGCCGACCACTGCGATCCTCAGCATGGGATTATTTCACCACGATATTCACGAGTTTGTCGGGAACTACGATGACCTTGACCACCTGTTTGCCGTCGAGCATGGCCTGCACTTTGGAATCGCCGAGAGCGAGCTTTTCGAGCGTCTCGCGCGGCGTTCCGAACGCGGCATAGATGCGGCCGCGCAGCTTGCCGTTGACCTGGATGACCACTTCGGCTTCTTCTTCACGCGCCAGCTCGGCATCGTAAGTGGGCCAAGGCTGATGGAACACGGGACCTTGGCGGCCCTGCTCTTCCCACAGCTCCTCGGCCAGGTAGGGCGCGAATGGCTCCAGCATGAGCGTGAGTTTTTCCAGAACTTCGGCTATCACCGGCGCGGAGAGCTGCTTCTCGACGCCGGTCAGAATG
>Ga0335071_10008302_pt1 | contig 10675 bp, 12 predicted proteins | sample Lox_Sample_15_FD_206724 | JGI IMG/M metagenome (GOLD analysis project Ga0335071, IMG submission 206724) | Soil microbial communities from Loxahatchee National Wildlife Refuge, Florida, United States - Lox_Sample_1.5 | ecosystem: Environmental > Terrestrial > Soil > Wetlands | place: USA...
GGGTTTCACAGCTCCAGAACTCGATCAGCGCAAATACGAGCCAGGCGGCGAGCACGATGAGCGATCCGGCGATGACCAGCGGCTCGTAGCGCTCGCCGAGGCCGGTCACAAGGCCGATGCCGAGAGGGAACAGCACGCCGCCGATGATCGCGAGCCATGCCTGGAGCTTTGCCAGCGCACCCGCGGCTGCGGCAGGAACCGCGCGGTAGTACAGACCGGCTGCGAACGGCAGCACGAATCCGACGAGGTTCAGATGGGCGTGGGCGACCGCCAGGGTGAAGTCGTGCGCCATCCCCATGGCGATTCCGCCGCACAACCCGACGACGAGAAGCACGGCGCCCGAGCGCAGCAGGAGCGATGAGATCATGCGGGAACCCCGATCAGCGAATAACGGGGAAACTATATTGGTATTATAAGTTTCCGTCAAGCGGGCGCTGCCTTCGCATTTAATTCACTCGCTCCGAGTCGCGAATCCATTTAGCTTTTGCGGCCATGGGGGCACCGGACAGCGTCAAGGAAAAGTACGGGGTCGGAGACAAGGACCGGACCTGGAACCTGCAGGTCCAGGTCCCACGCTCCGTTCTCGCCGCGGCGACCTTCGTGGCGTTCGTCGCCGGTGCGGCCGATCATCCCGCGCAGGCCAAGGACGTAGCTCCCAAGCACCCGGGCAAGAACACCGCCGCCCCGCGGCATCCGCACCAACTCGCGCACCGCGGCGCGCAGCACGCAGCACTCGACATGGCGGCAAGCCAGGCTCCCCGCCAGGTGGGCATCGCCTCCTGGTACGACGACCACCTGGCCGGCCAGATGACGGCCAGCGGCGACTTCTTCGATCCAGGCCGGTTGACGGCCGCCCATCGCAGCCTGCCGCTCGGCACGCGGATCCGGGTGACACGCCTGGCGACGGGCGATTCCGTGATCGTGGTCGTGAACGACCGCGGCCCCTACATCCGCGGCCGCGTTCTCGATCTCTCGCCCGCCGCCGCCCGGGCGCTCCGGGTCCCCGCCCGTCAGAATCTTCCGGTGAAAATCGAGGTCGTCAGCCTGCCGCAGCTGCCGGTGCGGACCGCGCACCGATAAGATCGCTGGCGCGGCACCGCCCGCCCGGCGCATGATTCGCCGCTGTCGAGTCGGCCAGGGAACCGATCATGGATTTCGCGACGATCTGGGACGCCATCGTACTGGGCGTCATCGAGGGCCTGACCGAGTTCGTCCCCGTCTCCTCCACCGGCCACCTGATCTTTGCGTCCGATCTGCTCGGTTTCGATCCGCCTTACGCCAAGCTGTTCGAGATCGTGATCCAGCTCGGCGCAATCCTCGCCGTATGCTGGCTGTACCGCGCGAAGCTCATCGAAGTCACGCTGGGCGTGTTCTCGAACTCCGACGACTTCCGGTTCGCCCGCAACGTGCTGCTCGCGTTTCTTCCGGCGGTGATCGTCGGGGTCCTTGCCTACGGATTCATCAAGCGCGTGCTGTTCAGCCCCTGGGTGGTCGCGGTGAGCCTGGTGGTCGGCGGCATCGCAATCTTCGTCATCGAAGCCCTCCGACCGGCGCCGCGGCACCATGTCATCGACCGCTTTCCGGTGGTCACCTCGATCGGCGTCGGCCTGTGCCAGACCCTGGCGATGATTCCCGGCGTCTCGCGCGCCGGCGCCACGATCATGGGCGCCATGCTGCTGGGCGTCGACCGCAAGGCCGCGACCGAGTTCTCGTTCTTCCTTGCGATCCCGACCATGCTGGGCGCCACCGTCTACGACCTGTGGAAGAGCCGCCACGACCTGACCACGGACGGGCTCGGTGTGATCGCGATCGGCTTCGTCGTGGCGTTCGTCGCCGCTTTGCCCGTCGTCCGCGCCTTCGTGGGCTTTGTCAGCCGGCATGGGTTTGCCCCGTTTGCGTGGTACCGCATCATCGTCGGACTGGCGATGATCGGGCTCCTGCTGTGGCGCTGACGTCACTCCCCGTGACAAAAAAGCCCCACAAATTGGCGTTACGTTGACACGACTCGGGGCCGGGTCTATACGGACCCCGAGCGTCATGACGCGACGTTCAGCCACATACCCGTTGAGGAGCTCCATGAAAAAAGTGATGTACGGCCTGATGGCGGCCGCCCTGTCCCTCGGTCTCGCTGCCCCGTCGTTCGCGGCCACTGTGCCGGCCGTCCAGGGCACCAGCCACGTGACCAAGGCGCAGCAGACGACCCCGATGGCACCGGCGAAGAAGACGACGAAGAAGAAGTCCGCCAAGAAGAAGTCGTCGAGCAAGAAGGCGCCGGCCAAGAAGTCCAGCTGAAGTCAGTTTTCTGACGAGCCGATGTCCGCAGGCCTAAAGTTCTAGCAGCACGCTTTCAAGCTTTCGGCAGAAACGGCGGCTGGCGCTTCTGAGCGCCGCCGCCGTTTTTCTTTTCCGACATCGCAAAGCCGGTCAGTAGGCGTATTCGCGGAAGAACGGATCGACGCTGCCCTTCCACCGTCCGTGGAACTCGTCGAGCTTGACCTGGGCCGGCGTCCGGCCGGTCTCGGCGATCTCGACCAGCTCGTTGAGAAACGGACTCTCGTCGCGCTCGCCCGTGCGGTCGCGCCGGTTGCGCCGCTTGAGGCCGTCGCGGGCAATCGCGAGCACCTGCCTCGCCACATCCTGCAAGGTGCCGCGCCGGAACGGGGTTCCAAGCGCATATCGCGGCACCTGATCGTGAAGGGCCACGATCTCTTCGACCGTCCAGTCCTTGATCAGATCCGCCGCCGCGTCGAGCGCTACGGCATCGTAGAGCAGGCCGACCCACAGCGCCGGGAGCGCGCAGAGGCGGCCCCACGGTCCGCCGTCGGCACCGCGCATTTCCAGGTAGCGCTTGAGCCGCACCTCCGGGAACGCGGTGGTCAGATGGTCGGTGAAGTCGGTGATGCGCGGCTCGTCGCCCACCTCGTCCTTGAACTTGCCGGCCATGAAGTCGCGGAACGAGCGCCCCGACAGGTCGATATAGCGGCCGGCGCGATAGGCGAAGTACATCGGCACGTCGAGCACCCAGTCGACGTAGCGCTCGTATCCCATGCCGGACTCGAACACGAAGGGCAGGACCCCGCAGCGGTCCGGATCCGTGTCGAGCCAGACCTGGCCGCGCGTGCTGAGCAGACCCGACGGCTTGCCGTCGCTGAACGGCGAGTCCGCAAACAGGGCGGTGGCGACCGGCTGGAGCGCCATGCTGACGCGGAATTTGCGCACCATGTCGGCTTCGGAGTCGAAGTCGAGATTCACCTGGACGGTGCAGGTGCGCAGCATCATGTCGAGCCCGAGCTTGCCGCGCTTGGGCATATACGCGCGCATGATGTCGTAGCGCTGCTTGGGCATGATCGGGATGGCCGAGCGCGGCCATTTCGGATTGAAGCCGCACCCGAGGAAGCCCACGCCGAGGTCCGAAGCGACCGATTTGACCTCGCGCAGGTGCTGCTCGGTCTCGTCGCAGGTCTGATACAGCGTCGAGAGCGGGGCACCGGACAGCTCGAACTGCCCGCCCGGTTCGAGGGTGATGCTGCAGTCGCCGCGCTTGAGCGCAATCGGATTGCCGTTCTCCGCGACCACCTGCCAGCCGAAGCGGGTCATGCCCTCGAGCAGGGCGCGGATGCTGGCCCGCTGGCCGTCATAGGGAAGCGGCCGCAGGTCGTCGAGGCTGAAGGCGAACTTCTCGTGCTCGGTGCCGATGCGCCAGGCATCGCGCGGCTTCTCGCCGGCTGCCATGTAGTCGACGAGCTGCTTCCGGCTCGTAATCGGCACACCGCTGGCGACGGGGGGAGCAGACATCAGTAGTTTCCGTTCGGTGACCGAATTTCTAGGACTGGGGGGCGGCTCTTAGGACCGGGCCACGAAACGTGGCGGCGGAGAGCCCAGGCGATCGTGGGCTAGGGCCTGGAAGACCGCGAGTGCCGTGAGCGCCGCGGTGTCGGCACGCAGCACGCGGGGGCCTAGTCCGACCGCGGTAGAGAACGGCAGTTTGCGCAAACCGTCAAGCTCGGCGCGTGCGAAGCCGCCCTCAGGCCCGGTGAGAATCGCGTGCGGCCCGCGCAAATCCTCCTTCGCCAGCACGTCAGCGATGGGGCCGCCCCCGCCGGACTCATCGCAGAAAATGAGCCGCCGCCCGGCGGGCCAGCGGGCCAGGGCGTCCACGAGCTTCACCGGCTCGAACACCTCGGGGACCGAGAGCCGTTCGGACTGCTCGGCCGCCTCGATTGCGGTCGCGATCAGGCGCTCGCGGTTCACCCGCGTGACGATCGTGTGCTGGGTGAGCACCGGCCACAGGGCCGAGACGCCGAGCTCCGTCGCCTTCTCGGCGATGAAGTCGAGCCGCGCCCGCTTGATCGGCGCGAACACCAGCCACAGATCGGGCTCGACATTCGGCTCGCGGCGCCGACCCTCGAGGCTGACCGTGCACCAGCCCTTGCCGAAGCCGTCGATACGCGCGGCATATTCCCCATCTTGGGCGTTGAAGACGGCAATACGCGCGCCGCGTTCGAGCCGCAGCACGTGGCGCAGATAATGCGCCCGCGCCGCATCAAGCCCGAGGCTCGGCACCGCCAGCGACGTCGGCACATAGAGCCGTGTTTCGATCTGTTCTTCCGGCATTCTGCTACGATTAGGCCATGATGGACGCCTCGCCAACAAGTGGCCCGACGGACGCCGGCCCAAGGCATAGCCACGCCAGCGACATCCCGAAGGGCGGCTGGATGGACCGCTACGCGCCGGCGATCGTGCGACCCTATCTGCGCCTGGCGCGGCTCGACCGGCCGATCGGCACGTGGCTTCTGCTGTTCCCCTGCTGGTGGGGAATCGCGATGGCGAGCCCCGGGTGGCCGAGCCTGTGGCTGATGCTCCTGTTCGGCGTGGGTGCGGTGGTGATGCGCGGCGCCGGCTGCACGTACAACGACATCGTCGACCGGGACTTCGACGGGCGGGTGGCCCGCACCGCCGACCGGCCGATCCCGTCGGGGGCGGTGAGCGTCCGCCAGGCGGTCGCCTTCATGGCGGCCCAGGCACTCGTGGGCTTCCTGATCCTGTTGCAGCTCGGCGGCACCGCGATCTGGCTCGGCGTGCTGTCGCTGGCGTTGATCGCGATCTATCCCCTGATGAAGCGGGTCACCTGGTGGCCGCAATTCTTCCTCGGGCTCGCGTTCAACTGGGGCGTCCTGATGGGCCCCGCAGCGGTGCTCAAGAGCGTTCCGGGCTGGGCCATCGTGCTCTATATCGGCGGCATCTTCTGGACCTTGGGCTACGACACGATCTACGCGCACCAGGACAAGGAGGACGACGCGCTGATCGGCGTCAAATCCTCGGCGCGCCGCCTCGGCGAGTGGACGCGCCCCGCCCTCTTCTTCTTCTACGCCGCGGCCACCTTGTTGTTCGGCGTGGCCGGGCGCCTCGCCGGGCTGTCGGCGCCGTTCTATGGCCTCCTGGCGGCCGGCGGCGTGCAGCTCGCGTGGCAGGCGGCGCGGATCGATTACAACGATCCGGTCGATTGCCTGGCCATGTTCAAGTCCAACCGACTGTTCGGCTGGCTGGTGCTGGCCGCGGCGATCGCCGGCCACATGGTTCCATGAGCCGGGCCGCGTGAGCCCGTCCGAGATCGCGAGCTTCATCGCCGCGCAGACGCGGCCCGGCCCGGCTTCGCTCGTGCCTGAGATCCGCCTGCATCTTGCGACCGAGGTGACGCCGCTGTGGCAGGCGACCGAAGCGACGTTAGAGCAGAACGGGCTGCCGCCGCCGTACTGGGCGTTTGCCTGGCCGGGCGGGCAGGCGCTGGCGCGCCACCTCCTCGATTATTCCACGATCGCCCGCGGCGGCCGCGTCCTCGACTTCGCGGCGGGCGGCGGCATCGCGGCGATCGCCGCGGCGAGATGCGGCGCCAACGTGACGGCGGCAGAGATCGACGCGGTGGCGGCGGCGGCGATCCGGATGAACGCGGCCCTCAACGACGTCGCGGTCGGCGTGCTGACGGTCGACCTCACGGCGCGCGATCCGTGCGACGTCGCCCGCGAGTGGGACCTCGTTCTGGCGGGCGACGTCTTTTATGAACGCCCGATGGCCGAGCGCGTCGGGCCCTGGCTGCGGGCGCTGGCGCGCGAGGGAAGGACGGTGCTCGTCGCCGATCCCGGTCGCGCCTATCTGCCCGCGGGCGGTCTGGTCGAGCTCGCCCGCTACAGCGTCCCGACGAGCCGCGACCTCGAGGACCGCGACATCCGGGAGACGCGCGTGTTCCGGATGACGGAATGAGTCAGACGGCGCGGCGCGTCCGGAGCACGACGTAGCGGCTGACCACGATCAACGACAGGTTCCAGCCGATCGAGACGGCAAGCGCGCCGAAAAGGGCCGCCGCCCTGCCGGTGTGCTGGGCCAGCAGGTGCAGCACCACGAGGGCCACGCAGAATCCGAGCAGACCGGGAAGGCTGTTGGCGGTGATCGCCGCGGTCGCCGGGCCGCCGAGGCGGGGGTGGAGGATCAGCATGAGGCTGATCATCACGATCGGGACCAGCGCCAGGATCCCGGTCGTCGCGGGGCCGAGCCACGAGCTCAAGGTCACGACCGTGGCGACCAGGGTGGCGACCATGCCGGCGCGCAGCGGCACGTCGTACCAGCGCCGCGTCACCGGGGGCATCGCCGCGTGGCGCAGCCGCCAGGCGACCGGCATGCAGACGACAAAGGCGGTCACATTGGCGGCCACCGCGGTCAGAAGCGTGTCGCCGAGCGGCCGCAGGACCGTCACCAGGGCGATCCACACCGCGAGCGACGACAACAAGCTGGTCATCCGTCCGCGGGATTGCGCGAGCACGCTGTAAACCGTGCAAAAGACGATGGTGGCCGTGTTGCTGACGACGCTCGTCAGCGCGCTGGCCGCGATGAATTCCGCATCATGGTCGAGCGCCAGGAACACGTAAGCGGGCCCGGCCGCGACCGGCAGGGTCACCACCATGGCGCCGACCAGGGGTCCGGCGCGTTCGGCGGTCCAGCTTGCAAGAACAACGAAGCCCGCGGTGATGATCAGTTTCGTCGCCAGCGCCAGCCAGAAGACCAGGTCGGGCGACATCACCGCGGGATGCGCCGGCGGGGCGTTTTACGTTTCGATGCCCGAGGACTCGGTCTCGACGATCCGGTACCGGACCATGGCGTTGTCGATGCGCGCCATGTTCCGCGCCTGCCACTCCTTGCGCGCCGCCTCATAGGTATGAAACGGCCCATACTCTTCGAGCGACACGTCCGCAGCGAGGGTCTTGAAGTCCGTGTCGGTATATTCGCCCCCGACAACCCAATATTCCGCCATGATCAATCGTCCACTCTCGGTCGGTCTCCCCCGAGAACAGCAAATTCAGGTTATCGTATCATTAACTTTCTGGCCAGTGCGCAACAGAAACGTCACAATCGCGCGAGATATTCCGCGGATTGTCCAACCGCTTTACCTCGCTATACTGCGCATCCTGCATGCCGAAGCATCCGACCCCGGCGCGCATCGAACTTTACCGGCGCGTCTACGACAACTTCACGGCGTCCGTTTCCCGCTTCGACTGCGGCCGCAAATGTGCGCCGCACAATGGCGGCACGCCCGTCTGCTGCGACACCGAGCATGCGGTACCCATCCTCGACAAAGGCGAGTTCGCGCTGCTGACCGCGCGCACCGATTTGTGGCGGCGCTACAAGCCGACGGACGCCGACGGGCGCGCGATCGTCGCCGACATGCACGTCGAGAACTGCGCCGCCGAATGCAAAGGGGCGGCGTTCTGCGAGCGCGAGAACCGCACCATGGCCTGCCGGGCCTTCCCGTTCTTTCCCTACATCACGCGCGACCGCGAGATCGCGGGGCTCGCCTATTTCTGGGGATTCGAGGACCGTTGCTGGGTGATCAGCAATCTTGGCGTCGTGACACCCGATTTCGTGCGCGAGTGCCTGACGGCCTTCGAGACGATCTTCGCCGAGGACCCGCTCGAATTCGACACCAACCGCGACCTGTCGGCCGACATGCGGCGCGTGTTCACGCGCTGGAACCGCGTCATTCCGCTGGTCGGCCGCGACGGCGCCTATTACGTCGTCGAGCCACGCACCCATCGCATCCGGCCGGCCACCCCGGCGGAATTTTCGCGCCACGGTCCGTACCGCGACGAGCCCAAGCAGGCCGACGCGGCGGACTAAGTCGATCAGCCAGAGCCAAGCTGACCTCGGGCTAGCCGGTCATCTGTGACCACGCGTTCCCGCGTGGTCGCCGCGCGCGCCGTCGTGATCGCTGCTACTATAGGGGACGCAGTCGAATTCCCAGTGGCAGTTTCCCGCCTGGTCGCATACGCAGCGCGGCCTCATGTCGCGGCAGCCGGCGGGTGCAACGGGCGTAACCGGCGCCACGCCACAGTCGGCGGCGAAAGCAGCAGCCGTTGGCGACACGACGCTCCAGATTGCGATGAAAGCCAGAACTGCGCGCACGGGTTTTCCTTGCTGTTTGGTCCTGGATAGCGGCCGCTGTCCATCGCCGCTTTGACATGGATCAAGGAGACAAACGGCAGCGCTGCTGCGCCTATTGGAAGAGCAGGAGCCCGTGCGCGCCGGCGACCGCGCCCATGATCACCACGAGGCTGGCCAAGAACAGGATCCAATGAAGCCGCCCGAGCAACCGCAAGGCCGCCTGCGGATCGGCGGCGGCCTTGGCGCGGAACCAGCGGCCGAGAAACAACGGCTCGGCCACGAACAGGATCAGGGTGAAGACCAGCCAGATCAGCACCATCCCGTGCATCCACCAATAGGCGGCATCGGCAAACCGCGACCACAAATCGAGCCGCGCCAGCATGTGCAGCCCGGACAGGCCGACGACCAAGGTCCAGACGCGCGCCTGCCAGCCGAAACGATGCTCGGCCGCCTCGAACACCTCCAGCGCCGCGCGCGCATCTTGCAGCCGTCGCAACGACGGGAGCAGCACGGCGGCCACGAAGCCGACCCCGCCGATCCACAGGATCACGCCCGCGACATGCAGGGCGCGGGCGATCGTGACGTCATCCACGGCCGCGCTCCTTCGTGGTCTCGCGCCCGGCGTAGAGAAACGTGCCCAGGACCACCCAGCGCCGCGCCACGTCGGCGCGGCCGGGCTTCGCCACCAGGGGCGTGGTGTAATGCCAGAACGGCAGGCGATAGGCGGTGATGCCGCCGGCCAGCGCCACGTCGGCGTCTTCGCTGAAATGCCCGTCGCGGGCATAGACGAGATACTGCCGTGCGACACCCGGCCCGGCGAAGGTCACGTGCACGTCGATGTAGCCGCCGGCGGCGCGCGCGTCCTCCGGATGATGGTCGGTGTGCGGACCGGCGTAGTCGCCCGGTCCGTAACATAGGACCTGGCGGCCGTAATCCGCGGCCAGCGGCCGGCCGGCGAGGATTTCGACGAAGCGCCGGAAGCTGGCGCTGCCGGTCATGGCGACGAGACCGATCCGCTCGGCGGCGCGCCACGCTTTGGTGCCGCGGCGTTCGAGATAGGCGGTGCGGGTCCGGACGGTCTTGCGCAGGCGCTCCTGGTAGTTGCGCGTCTGACCGGTGATCGATTCGGGCGGAATCGGTTGCGCAAGTGCCGTGAGATACGGCGACAGGCTGCTGTCGAGCAGGCGCCATGCCGCTTTGGCTGCATCCGGATCGATGCCGTTCGCAATCGCGACGAAGCTGTGGGCAGGATCGGCCAGCGCGCCGCGGAGTCCGGCATCGCGGCCCGCGAGGATGCGCCGCCCTTTGGCGCTCAACAGATCGGCGAACTCCGCCGGGAATCGCTTCATCCCGAGACTATACCGGTCGCGCGGTGGGCAGCGTAGCTCTGCACCGCGGAGCCCTCTATAGTCCGGCCATGTCGTATTCGTCGTTGCGCGACTTCATGGCCCGGCTCGAGCGCGAGCGCCGGCTCGTGCGCGTGAGCGAACCGGTCTCGACGGTGCTCGAGATGACGGAGATCCAGACGCGCCTCCTGGCGGAGGCAGGACCGGCGGTGCTGTTCGAGCATCCCGTGCACGCCGACGGGCGGCGCGCCGACATGCCGGTCCTCGTCAACCTGTTCGGCACGGTCGAGCGCGTGGCCTGGGGCATGGGCCGCGAGCCCGGTCAGTTGCGGGAGATCGGCGAGACGCTCGCCTTCCTGCGCCAGCCCGAGCCGCCCGGCGGCTGGCGCGAGGCGCTGGAGCTGCTGCCGCTGGCGCGCACCGTCCTGGCGATGAAGCCGAAGACCGTCTCCTCGGCACCGTGCCAGGAGATCGTCTGGCGCGGCGGCGAGATCGACCTCGCACGGTTGCCGGTCCAGACCTGCTGGCCGGGGGAGCCTGCCCCTCTGATCACCTGGCCGCTGGTCGTGACACGGGGGCCGACCACGCGCCGGGAGGATGATTTCAATCTCGGCATCTACCGCATGCAGGTCACCGGCCGAGACACCACCTTGATGCGCTGGCTCAAGCACCGCGGCGGAGCCCAGCAGCATGCGCGCTGGGAGAAAGAGAAGCGCGAGCCGTTCCCGGCCGCAGTGGTGATCGGCGCCGACCCCGGCACGATCCTGGCCGCGGTGACGCCGGTGCCCGACACGTTGTCCGAATACCAGTTCGCCGGGCTTCTGCGCGGCCGGCGCGTCGAGCTTGTCGACTGCAAGACCGTGCCGCTCAAGGTGCCGGCGGAGGCCGAGATCGTCATT
>Ga0335071_10008303_pt1 | contig 10675 bp, 7 predicted proteins | sample Lox_Sample_15_FD_206724 | JGI IMG/M metagenome (GOLD analysis project Ga0335071, IMG submission 206724) | Soil microbial communities from Loxahatchee National Wildlife Refuge, Florida, United States - Lox_Sample_1.5 | ecosystem: Environmental > Terrestrial > Soil > Wetlands | place: USA: Florida...
GAAGCTTCCCCAGAAGAAATCGCTGACCGGCACCCGGTCCGGCTCCTGGTGGCGCAGGGCCTTGGTCATGCGCTCGAGCTTGGCCCGGGCGTTGGGCGTGCGGTTCATCGGGCGCCGTCCCTAATCCGTGTGGAAGACCTCTTCCATGACGGCCCACCAATCGCCGGGGGCCCGCGTCGGGAGCGGGCTCTGGATGGGGTTCATGATGGCCCACCATTCCTGGGTCTTGGGATCGGCGGCCATCTGGGCCATGTCCGCGGCGTAATCCGGGCCGTGGTACTCGAAGTAGGCGAAGAGGAGCCCGTTGTGGTGGAAGATCGAATAGTTCCGGATGTGGCATTTCCGGATCGTGTCCAGCACCTCGGGCCACACCCGGGCGTGGTACGCCTTGTACATTTCGTAGTGCTCGGGCTTGAGCCCGATGATCTGTCCGAAGCGTTTCATCGCGGCCTCCTTCAATGCCGACGGATCTCGTTGATCGCCGTGATCGCGGCGGCCCGCGACGGCGGCGTGACCCGGAGCGATATCCTCCGGCCCTTGACGTATTCCGCCTCGACCACGGTGTTCCCGGCCGCCCGGAGCTTGAAGGTGACGTTCCAGATCCGGGGGAAGGCCGGGAGGAGGAAGATGCGGTCGCCCTCCGACTGGAGGACCATCGCCTGGAGGGTGGTCATCATCACCGAGGCGTGGTCCTGGTCGGGCGTGTAGTCGTAATTCGGGCCGTAGTAGACGGGGAAGCGGAAGCGGGGATCGGCGGCCAGCGCGGTCCGGAGCAGGGCCTCGGCGGCGTAGCGGGTCAGGCCGAGGTAGGCGGCCTGGACGCCCGTCTGCTGCCAGCCGAAGATGTCCCGCAGGCCGCCCGGCACGCGGAGGGACGCCAGCCGCCCGCCCGGGTGCTTGAAGCCGTAGGTCGACGGCGCCAGGAACGTCGTCCGGCCGAGCTCCAAGCCCGGCGTGGCGAGGGTGCAGAGGCGGAACGGGAAGACGGCGTAGAGCTCGGGCTGCTCGACGTTGATCATCGCGCCCTTGACGGCCTCGGCCGGGGCGAGGATCGTCTTGCCCTTCTCGACCGCCCGCGGAATTTCGGGCGCCGTCCGGAGGAGGTCGGCCGCGAGGCGGCGGAGCTCGCCCTCGGGCAGGAGGCGGGGCGGCACCCGCAGCAAGCGGGGCAGGACATAGCGCAGCCCGGCGACCTCGGGCAGGCCGTTGACGCAGTCGGTGTAGGTTTCCAGGGCGCGCGAGGGCGAGATGACCATCCGGCCGTTGGCGTCCCTCGCCCGGAAATGGGCTTTGTAGAACCGCAGGATCTCGAGGGCGACCGGCCGGAGGACCTCGGAGACGAGGCGTTCGTCGCCCGTGAATTCGACGTCGTCGAGCATCAGGTTCAGCAGCTCCCAGTTGCCGACCCAATGATCGCCGACGTAGGCGTTGGCGAAAGCGCTCGGCGGACGCCCGGTCCGGTCCCAGCCGTAGATGCTGCCCGCGGCCACGCCCCAGGACAGGGTGTATTCCTCGAAGACCGCGCCCGCGTGGCCGTAGATCGCCCGGTCGGCCGCCCGGACCGCGGGCAGCAGGCCGGCGTAGAAGCGCAGCATCCGCTCGACCATCTCGAAATCGCCGCTGGCGAGCATGTTCCAGTACGGGAGGCGCGTGTTCTGCCACCACAGCCCGCCGCCCCAGCGCCGGTAGTCCGGCGACAGGCCCTTCAGGCCCCCAAGCTCCGCCCGGTAGGTATCGAGGACGATGGTCGAGCCGTTGAACTTGATCGGGTACTCGCCCCGGCCGGCCACGGCGTTGACATAGCGCTGGTATTGATAAGCCCGGGTCAATTTGTTCAGGGCGGCGTTCTGGCCGGGGTCATTCGACGAGACCAAGATGTAGCTCCGGTTCCAGAAGTCGGTCCACCAGGCGCAATGGGCGTCGTAGAGGGCTTCCGGGGGCTCGCGCCGCAGGGCCGTCACCCGGTCGGCGACGGCGGCCAGCCAGGCCTCGCGCGAGGCCGCGCGCTCGGTATGGACGATCGCCAGGAGAGTTTGCCGGGCCGCGGGCGCGGCCGACGCCACGGTCGTTTCGTCGACGGCCCGGAAGCCCTCGCCCGTCAGGACCGCGCCGAAGATCCGGTCGCGGAGAGGATCCGGGACCGTCCCCGGCGGGATCCGATAGAGGGCCATGGTCCGGTCGAAGAGGTCCGAGGCCCGGTTGCGGTGATACCAGATCGCGCGGTCGCGCTGGCCGGCGACCGTCTCGTCGGGCTCCTCGAAGACCGGCAGGGGCGCGGCCTTCGGATCGTCCCCCAGATTGGGATCGAAGAGCAGCTCGGGCGGGATGGGCTTGCGCTCGCGCCGCCAGATCTGCGTCTCGGCCGTGATCCGGACCGGAACCTCGGCCTCCACGCGGACCAGGACGCAGGGCCGGTTGGCGTCGACCCAGACGCGGACCTCGCCTTGGTCGGTCATGATCCGCCAGGAGGCCTTGTTCAGCTCGAAAAGCTCGGCGTAGCCGGGCGCGGCCAGGATATTGGGCTCGAAGCGAACCCGGACGCGGCCGACCTTGAGCAGCCGGTCGTAGCTGTCGCGGCTGTCGGTCTTGCCGATATAGAAATAGAGGTCGCCCTTCTCGACCCAGGCGTTGGCCGAGATGTCGCCGTTCCCGAGGACCATCGAGCCCCAGGAATCCTCGGCCGGCGTGGAGAAGGATAGATCGTAGGCGGAGACCGCCTGCCCGCGGGCGGACGCCGCCGCGAGGAAGACGAGGCCGCAGAGGGCAGCGATCCTCGCCGGGGAAGGAGCGCGCCTCATCGGCCGGCCCCTCCTCCAACGGGCGGGCGCGCAACCAGCTCGATGACCGTCCCCGGCTTCGTCGGGATCTCGAGGACGCCCTTCGCGGCGCCCGCGGAAGCGAGCGCCGCCCCGCGCAAGTCGAACGACGCCCCTCCGAACGGGTTCTCGAGCCGCAGGACGCCCCCGTTCTTCGAGAGCGCCCGGAAGGACGCCAGGGCGCCGGCCCGCCAGGTCATGTCGACGACGAAGCCGCCGCGGGCGCAGAGGCCCGAAACGGACCCCTCGGGCCAGGCCTTGGGCAGCGCGGGCAGCGCCCGGACCAGCCCGCCGTGGGACTGGAGGAGCATCTCCGCGATGCCGGCCGCGCCGCCGAAGTTCCCGTCGATCTGGAACGGCGGGTGGGTGTCGAAGAGATTCGCCAGCGTCGACTTGCGAAGGAGGACGAGCAGGTTCGCGTAGGCCGCCTCCGCGTCGAGCAACCGGGCCTGGAAGCTGACGATCCAGGCCCGGCTCCAGCCGGTCTGGCCGCCGCCGTTCTCGAGGCGCCGGGCGATCGTCCGGCGCGCGGCGGCGAAAAGGTCCGGGGTCTCGGGCGTGATCTGCCCGAGCGGATAGAGCGCCAGGAGATGGGACATATGGCGATGGCCGGGCTCGACCTCGTCGTAATCCTTGATCCACTCCATGATCGTCCCGCGCTTCCCGATGCGGAGCGGCGGGAGCTTGGCCCGGATGTCCTTCAGCCTCCGGCCCACGTCGGCATCCAGGCCCAGGATCTCCTGGGCGCGCAGGCAGTTGTCGATCAGGGCCCGGGCGATCTCCATGTCGATCGTGGCCGCGTAGGTCAGCGACTCGCCCTTCCTGGTCGCGGGATCGATGTAGGAGTTCTCGGGGGAATGCGACGGGGAGGTGACGAGCTCCCCGTCGGGCGAGGGGATCAGGAAATCGGCCAGGAACTCGGCCGCGCCCTTCATCAGCGGGTAGGCGGTCTCGCGGAGGAAGCGGACATCGCCCGTGAACTCGTAGTGGTCCCAGAGCGGGAAGGTCATCCACGGCCCGGCCATCGGCGACACGCCCCAGACGCCGTCGGCGACGCCCGTCCGGCCGAACGGATCGGTCAAGTGGTGGAGCGTCCAGCCCCGGGCGCCGTACATCTCGCGCGCCGTCCGCGCGCCGGGGACGGAGAGGCGGCGGACGAACGCCGCCAGGATCTCGGCCGTCTCCGGCAGGTTCGCCACTTCGGCCGGCCAGTAGTTCATCTGGAGGTTGATGTTGGTGTGGAAGTCGGAGTTCCAGGCCGCGGCGAAGTCCTTGTTCCAGATGCCCTGGAGGTTCGCCGGGAGCACGGCCGGCGGCCGCGACGAATCCATGAGCAGATAGCGGCCGTACTGGAAATAGAGCGCGGCCAGGCCCGCATCCTCGCCGCCCGCTTTCACCCGCTCGAGCCGGGCGTCGGTCGGAAGCGGCCCGGACAGGTCGCGGCCCAGATCGAGATCCACGCGGTCGAACATCGCCCGGTGGTCGGCCTCATGCCGCCTGCGGAGCTCCTCGTAGGGGCGCGTCCGCGCCCGGGCGAGGATTTCGCCGCAGCGGCGGAGAGGATCGGCCCCGCGGTCGAAATCGAGACGCTCGGGGTCGTAATCCGTGGCCGCGGTCAGGAGCAGGGTCACGGATCTCGCACCGTCCGCGACGAGGGCGTCCCCGTCGGCCGCGATCCTGCCGCCGTCGGACGAAGCGACGAGCCGGGCCGCGAACCGCATGTGCCCGCCCCCGGGGCCGCTCAGGGGATCGGGAGCGTCCTCGATCCGGCCGGTCATCTCCAGAGCCTCGTTTCCGGCAGCCCGGACCGAGGCGTCCTTCGCCCGCGCCAGGCGGATCCTGACGTGGATCGTCGAGCCGGAGCCGGCGCGGAGGCGGACGACGAGGACGTCGTCGGGCGCGCTGCAGAAGACTTCGCGGAGAAGCGTCCGGTCTCCCGTCGCGTAAGAAACGGAGGCCACGCCCTCGGCGAGGGCGAGGTCGCGGCGGTAGTCCTTGAGTCCGGGCGCCGGCCCGAGATCGAGGAACAGGTCCCCGAGCGGCTGATAGGAGCGGATGCGGGGGGGCGTCCCCAGCAAGTGGGCCTCGGCCAGCTTGCCCGCTTTGGCGTATTCGCCCTCGAACAGCGCGGCCCGGATCTCGGGCAGGAATTTCAGGGAGTCGGGATTGTCGTTGTCCACGGGGCAGCCCGCCCACAGGCTCTCCTCGTTCAGCTGGAGACGCTCGGTCTCCACGGACCCGAAGACCATGGCTCCCAGGCGGCCGTTGCCGACGGGCAGGGCCTCCTCCCAGACGGCGGCGGGACGCTCGTACCAGAGGCGGAGCCGCTTCGCCGAAGGCGACGGCCGGGCGGGCGCGGCGCAGAAGGCGAGAAACAGGGCGCCGGCTGTCAGGGCCGATCTGCGCATCGCCATCGCGGTCCTCCCCTCTCCCCGCCCGTCAATACTGGAAGGCCTTGCCGCCGGCCATGACCTCCTGGGTCGCCTCGTCGAACGTGGCCCGCATCCCCGTCCGGAACGCGGCCGTGGTCATGATGCAGGCGATGGCGTGCCGGTAGCCGGCGTTGATGTCCGCGTTCGGCGTCTTGCGGCTCCGGACGCACTCCATCCAGTTGCGGACGTGGGCCGACGTCATCGGATCGGAATCCATGACGGCCCTCGTGTCCGCCTGCTGGGCCGGCAGCTTGAATTCGGCCAGGAGGTTGGCCTTCAGGCCCATCTCCGCCGCGGAGCCCTGGGTCAGCCCGCCTTCGGACGTGACCACGTTCTTGTCGAGGTCGAGCTTGCCGCCGTTGGAGAAGTAATACTCCTTCACCCCGCCGGCGCTGTTGTGCATGCGCGAAGAATAGACGACCTGGAATCCCGTCGCGGGATCGTCGAGCGGGCCGTAGTCGAAGACGGCGGTCAGCGTGTCGGCGTTGCGCCGGCCGTCCTTCCACCCGTAGATCCCCCCGTTGGCCGCGACGCTCCGGGGATGGGGCAGGTTGGTGAACCAGTGGACCGTGTCGATCTGGTGGCACATCCACTGGCCCGGGATGCCGGAGGAATACGGCCAGAACAGGCGGTACTCGAGGTACTTGCGGGGATCCCAGGGCTCGAACGGCCGATTGAGGAGGAAGCGCTTCCAGTCGGTGTCGGCCTCTTTCAGGGCGGCGACGAGCGCGGGGCGGCGCCAGCGGCCGGGCTGGTTGACGTTCCAGGTCATCTCGACCATCGTGATCGGGCCGAACTTCCCCGAGGCGATGTAGTCGCAAGCCGCCTTGTAGTTCGCCCCGCTCCGCCGCTGCGATCCGATCTGGACGATCCGGCCGGATTCGCGGACGGCCTTCAGGGCGACGCGGGCGTCGGCCATGGTCTCGGCGAACGGCTTTTCGACATAGGCGTCGCACTTGGCCTTGACCGCGTCGGCCAGGAGGAGGGCGTGCTGGAAGTCGGCCGTGCTGATGAAGACCGCGTCCACGCCCACCTTCTCGTAGAGCTCGTCGGCGTTTCGCGCCGCGGCGACCGTGAGGCCGGTCTTCTCCTTCAGGAACGCCACGCCCTCGTCGCGGCGGCGGCTCCAGAGGTCGGCGACGCCGGCGATCTCGAAATTCAGCTCCTTGGCGCAGGCCAGGAATGGCGGCAGGAGCGAGCTCCGGCAGCGGTCGGAGAAGCCGAGCACGCCGACCCGGACCCGGTCGTTGGCCCCGAGAACCCGGCCGCCCGGGGCGGCGGCCCGCGCCGCTCCCCCGCTCCCCGCCGCCAGGCCGGCTGCCCCGACGGCCGCCATCTTCACGAAATCCCTTCGGCTGATGCTCATCTTCGTCTCCTTGACTGGATTCGGAGCCGCGCCCGGCCCTCCGCGACGCTAAGGTCGGCCCGCGGCGTCGGCGATCTGCTTCCTCAGGAAAGCCACGGATCCGCCGAGCTGGGCCTTCATGTCGTCCCAACGGCATTCGAGGGAGATTCCGCCCTCGTAGCCGATGCGCTTCAGAGCCGCGAGGAACGGCCGGAAATCGTCGCCCGCTGTTCCGGGCGGCGTCCTTTTATCCTTCTCGGCGATATGGCAATGGCGGAGGAGGCGTCCGTATTTGATGACGGCCTCGGGCGTCTCGCCCGCCCGGACGACATGATAGAAATCGGCCAAGAGCCGGAACGACGGATGGCCGACGGCTTCGACCATGGCCGCGCCCTCGGCCAACGAGTTGAGGAAGTTGGTCTCCCCGGCGTTCAGCGGCTCGAGGACGATCAGGACGCCGGATTTCGCGGCGGCGTCCGCGACCTGGCGGACGAGGGCGCGGAACTGCTCCTCGGCCCGGGCGCGGCTGAACCCGTCCGGGATGCGGCGCGATTCGCCGCTCCCCCAGACGATCTTCGAGATGCCGGCCGCGGCCGCCCTCCGGACCGCGGTCGCCGCGTAAGCGAAGATCTCTTCGGGCTTGGCCGCCGGACCCACGGCCTTGAGCGCGCCGGGGATGAAGCCGTTGCAGGCTTTGAGGGGAATGCCGGCCGCTTTCGCCGCGGCCAGCCGCACCGAAAAGACGTCCTCGGCCTCGGCGGGCGCCAGGAACCCGCCGACGCCCTCCTCGAGGTAGTCGCATCCGGCCGACTTGAGAAGCGGGGCGTTGGCCAGCGACGTGCAGGCGCCGATTTCCAGGCGGCCCGCCGGGGAAGAGCGGCCGGTCGGGAGCGGGCCCGGGGCCCGCGGTCTCGAAGACCCTGGTCTGGCCGCAGCCAGCCCGGCCAAGCCCGAAGCGATTAAAAACGCACGGCGCGAAAGCGCTTTCATCCTCTCCTCGTCCGGTGGGAAAGACGATATCCCACCTCCCCTTAAAATGCAAGCAACGGGAAGCGAAGCTCCCCGTCCGACGTCTAAATCTTTAGGAAGCGCAACCTTGATCGGACAAAAAACGAGAGCCCTCTTCGTGTTGCTGGGACTCGTCTCGCTGGCGGCCGCCTGCGTCCCCTACGTGCCCAAGCCCATCACCGCCAGCGGCGTCATGGCCGACTTCGAGTCCCGGCGGCTGGACGCGCCCGAACTGAAGGCCTTCCTCGAGGCCCGGCAGGGCGTCAAGGACTGGCCCCCGAAGGCCTGGGACCTTCATGCCCTGACCCTGGCGGCGTTCTACTACAATCCCGACCTCGACGTCGCCCGGGCCCAGTGGGGCGTCGCCCAGGCCGGCCGGATCACCGCGGGCGAGGTCCCCAATCCGCTGCTGGGCCTCCTCGGCGGCTACAACAGCACGACGCCCGTCTCCGAGATGACGCCCTGGATCCCCGAGATCTCCCTCGAGATTCCCATCGAAACCGCGGGCAAGCGCGGCTACCGGATCGACGAGGCGCGCCACGCGTCCGAATCCGCCCGCCTGAACATCCTCGCCACGGCCTGGAGCGTCCGAAGCCGGCTCCGCCAGGCGTTCCTCGAACTCTACGCCGCCCGCGAGGAAGATGGGCTCCTGGCCCGCCAGCTCGCGATCCAGACCGAGAGCCTGAAGATCCTCGAGGCCCAGCTCGCCGTGGGCGAGGTCTCCGCGGCCGAGGTCACGACCGCCCGCCTGGCGCTCGACGCCGGCCGCCTCGCGGCGATCGACGCCGCCAACCAGGCGGCGGCGGCCAAGGTCCGCCTGGCCGGCGCGGTCGGCGTCCCGTCGGCCGCCCTGGACGGCGTCGGTCTGGACTTCGCGGCGATGCTCAAGGCGCTCCCCGAGCTGCCGACGCCGGCCGTCCGGCGCCAGGCGCTCGTGAACCGGGCGGACATCCTCGGCGCCCTGGCCGACTACGAGGCGGCCCAGTCCGCCCTCCGGCTCGAGATCGCAAAACAATACCCGGACTTCTCGCTCGGCCCCGACTTCCAGCTGGACCAGACCGACGCCAAGTGGACCCTGGGCCTGTCGCTCATCCTGCCGATCTTCAGCCGGAACAAGGGCCCCATCGCCGAGGCCGAGGCGCACCGCACGGAAATGGCGGCCAAGTTCCTGGCCCTCCAGGCCGGCGTCCTCAACGACCTCGAGGTGGCCCTGGCCGCGACGCGGTCCGCGGCCGACAAGCTCCGGGCCATCGACGACATGATGGCCGGGCTCAAGAAACAGGAGGCCTCGGGTCAGGCCCGCTACGCCGCCGGCGAGATCTCCAAGCTCGAGCTCCTGGGCCTGGAGCTCGAGATCTCGACCAACGCCCTCTCCCGCCTCGACGCGCTGGTCAAGGCCCAGCAGACGGCGGGCGACCTCGAGAACGCCATGCAGAGCCCCCTCGACATCAAGGATTGGGTCCTTCAAGCCCCGGCCCGGACCCCGGCGAAATCCAAGGAGCGAACATGATGCGTAAATCGCGGACCTGGATCATCATCCTCGTCGTCCTGGCGGTCGCGGCCGCCTTCTACTTTCTCCTGAAGCCCGGCGCGGGCGAAGAGAACGGAGAGGTCAAGGCCGACATGGCCGTCCACACCGCGACCTTGGGCCGGGCGGACCTCCACCGCACGGTGGCGGCCTACGGCAGCGTGGAGCCCGAGCCGGCCATGGCCGTCCGGGCCCCGGCCGACGCCGAGGTGGCCTCGCCCGTCGCGGGCGTCGTGGCCCGCATCTTCTGCGTCGAGGGCCAGCGCGTGGCCAAGGGCGACGTCCTCTTCCAGCTCGACAGCCGGGTCGCGGACGTGGCTTACGGGAAGGCGAAGAAAGCCTTGACGTTCGCCGAAGAGGCCTTCGCCCGCCAAGCGAAGCTCCTCCCTGTCGAGGGGACGTCCCGGAAGGCCTACCTCGAAGCCGAAGCCGCCCTCAATCAGGCCAAGAGCGACCTGGCCGCGGCCGAGACCGACCTGGCCCTCCTCAAGATCCAGGCCCCCCTCTCGGGGACCGTGGTCAAGATCAACTCCGAGCCGGGCGAAGCCGTGGAGCTGAGCACGGTCCTGGCCAAGATCGTCGATATGGGCCGTCTCGTCGCCACGGTCAACGTCCCGAGCCGCGAGGCCGGCCTCGTGAAGATCGGACAGACCGTCCAGTTCGAGACGGCCGAAGCCGGGCCGGGCCGGGTGATCTATGTCGGCTCCCAGATCGACGACAAGAACGATGCCGTTTCGGTCCGCGTTTCGCTGCCCGCGGGCCCCGTCTATCGCCCGGGCCAGTTCCTCGGCGTCCGGATCATCTGCGAGGAAAAGGCCGGGTGCCTGGCGGTCCCGGAAGCGGCCTGCATCGCGGACGCCATCGGCGCCGACACCGGGATGATCGTGGTCGTCGACGGCGAGAAGGCCGCCCGCAAGCCGGTCAAGTTCGGCCTGCGCGAAGCCGGGATGGTCGAGGTCGAGGGCGACGGGATCAAGGACGGGCTGATCCTCGTCACCGAGGACGCCTACGCCGTGCCCGACGGGACGAAGGTCCACGTCGTCAAGCCCGCCGCCCCGGCCGAGAAGGAAGCCAAGGCCGACAAGGACGAAAAGGACGCGAAGCCCGCGGCCAAGGAGAAGGGCAAGGGCGACACGCCAGCGCCGGCCGGAAAGACGGCCGCGTCCGGGAAATAGCGGCGCCATGGACACCCAGTCGGCCCTCGGACGATTCGCCACCCGCCACGCCCTGTCGGTCGCGTTCATTTGCGCCGCCCTGTGCCTGGCCGGGGCCTATACCGCCCTCCACATCTCCTCGTCGGTCTTCCCCCAGACGAACTTCCCCAGGGTCTGCGTCCTCGTGGACAACGGGGTCATGCCGGCCGACGAGATGATGGCCACGATCACCCGGCCCATCGAGGAGTCCATGAAGGACATCCCCGGCGTGACCACGGTCCGCTCGGCCACGGGCCGCGGCTCGGCCGAGGTCAACGTCTTCTTCAACTGGAAAGTGGACATGGTCCAGTCCGAGTTCTACGTCCTCGGCCGCCTGTCCCAGATCCGGAGCG
>Ga0335071_10008308_pt1 | contig 10672 bp, 6 predicted proteins | sample Lox_Sample_15_FD_206724 | JGI IMG/M metagenome (GOLD analysis project Ga0335071, IMG submission 206724) | Soil microbial communities from Loxahatchee National Wildlife Refuge, Florida, United States - Lox_Sample_1.5 | ecosystem: Environmental > Terrestrial > Soil > Wetlands | place: USA: Florida...
GGCCACGGGTACGCCCAGGAGAACGTCTTCTTGCCGGCAATAGCGCGAAAGCAGCGCGCTGAACGCCGCCAGCAGCGTCATGAACAGAGTGGCGCCTTCCCGCGCGCTGAGCTGTTGCAAGGCCGCCTTCAGGGAAGCCGGCAAGAGCCGGGACTCGCGGCTGCCGGCGTAGGACTGTTTAGCGGGACGGGGCCGGTCCGTGGGCAATTCCAGCAGACCGGGTGCGCCCTGCAAATGCTGCTTCCAATAGCCGAGCATCTCCTCCACCACGGCGCCTTGCAGCCAATCCCGCTGCCAGGCGGCGTAATCGCCGTACTGAATCTCGAGTTCGGGGAGCGGCGATGGTTCGTCTTTGCCCAAGGCTGCGTAGAGGGCGTTCAATTCGCGCAGGAATAACGCCATGGACCATCCGCCTTCCGAGACGATATGGTGCAGGTTGATCAGCAGGAGATGGTCGTCTTCGGCCAGGCGGAACAGATTCACGCGCAAGAGCGGACCGTGCTCCAGATCAAACGGCTGGTTGACGTCATCGTTGAGGCGACGGGCTGCCTCGCGATCGCGTTCCCCGGCGGCAAGATGAGTGAGGTCGTGGACGGGAACGCTGAGAACAAGGCCGGCAGCAACGAGCTGAACGGGCGCGCCATCAGCTTCCGCGAACGTGGTTCGCAGGATTTCATGCCGGCTGACAATTGCGTTGATGCTTCGTTCCAAGGTGGCCGCGTCCAGACGGCCCTTTAATCGAAAGGCCTCGGGAACGTTGTAAATGGAGAGTCCCGGTTCGACCTTGTCGATGAACCACAGGCGCTCCTGAGTGAAGGACAGCGGGTACCTGACCGGTTCTCTGGCGAAAGCTGGTCCCATGTTTCTTTAATGAGAACCAGCGGCTGCGTTCCGGCGTTTGATCGGCGTTCTGAAGATGGGCGGTCGAGCCGGCGTTTGCGGCAAGGAATCGGCGGCCAACAATTTTTCGATTTCCACGGAAAGTTGAGCGATGGTCGGAGAGTTCAGAATCAGGCTCAAGGGAAACGCCGGGGCGAGCGTCCGGCGGATTTTGCCGGTAACCACTACGGCCGTCAGGGAATGTCCGCCGAGATCGAAGAAGTTGTCGTGAATGCCGACCTCGGGGACGTGCAAGGCGTCGCGCCAGATGGCCGCCAACGTTTCCTCTAGCCGAGTGCGCGGAGAGGCGACTTCGCGATGCTCCAGCGCGAGAGTGGGGTGCGGCAGCCGGGCGCGGTCGATCTTCCCGTTGGGTGTTCGGGGCAGGGCGTCCAGGATGACGAAGGGACCGGGGACCATGTAGGAGGGAAGTTGCGCGGCCAGGAAACGGCGAAGGTCCGCGGGCTGAGGCTCCGTTCCGCTGCGTTTGACGATGTAGGCGGCGAGGGCGCTGCCTTCCGCGTTCTGGAAGGCGGCGGCCACAGCTTCCTGTACGGTCTGGTGCCGGCAGAGCGCCGCTTCGATTTCGCCCAGTTCGACGCGATGACCGCGGATCTTGACCTGATGATCGGCGCGGCCCAGGAACTGGAGGCGGCCGTCCGGCAGATACTTCACCAAGTCGCCGGTGCGATAGGCACGCTGGTTGTTGAAGGGCAGATGAACGAAGCGCTCGGCGGTGAGTTCGGCGCGGCCCAGGTAGCCAGGCACCACGCCATCGCCACCGATGTAAAGCTCTCCGGGAACACCTACGGGAACGGGCCGGCGGTCGGCGTTGAGCACATGAATGGACGTATTGGCGATGGGCCGGCCAATGGAGACATCGTCGGCGCCGGGTTCGAGCTTGTGAATGGTCGACCAGACCGTGGTTTCGGTAGGGCCGTACATGTTGAAGATCGTGGCCGAAGTGGTTTCCTGTAATTCCGTGGCGAGCGAAGGCGGCAGGGCTTCGCCGCCGACCAGGAGCGTGTGGAGCTGCGCGAGTCCCTCGCGTCCAGCGGGATTGGACTGCAACATGCGTGCGAGCGACGGCGTGCACTGCATGTGCGTAACGCGGTGCTGGAGGATCTGCTCGGGAATGGAATAGCCGAGGCCGGCGGGCCGGCGCGCGAGTTCAAGCAGTTCGCGGAGGTGGGGCAAGTTGGCGAGCACGGTTTCGGGCGCGATGCCGAAGTCCACCAGGCAGGCAGCTTCGTCGACACCGATGCGTTGGAGTTTCCGCACTATTTCCAGACAAGACTCGGGCGTGCCAAAGAGGCCGCTGGAAGCGTAGTAGCGATGGAAGGCGTGGTCGATTAAGGACGCCAGGTCTTCGGGGCTCAGAGCACTGGATGCGAATTCCTCACCAAGACCTTTGACCACCTGCTTCATCAGGTCGACGGAGCTTTTCAGATAGTTGCACAAGGGTGTGCGAACAGCTTGCTCGACTTGGGCGTCGGAGGAGCCGACAAAGGTGTGGAGCATGAGCGTGACATGACCTTCGCCGGGGTGGCCGGCCTGGCGATAGGCGTCGCGATACAGCTGGATTTTTGTGGCCAGGCCGTCGATGCTTTGGCCCAGGAGGTGGGTCAGCAGGTTGGCGCCGAGCTCGCCGGCAAGGCGGAAGGTTTGCGGGTCGCCGCCGGAGGTGATCCAGACCGGCAATTCGGGTTGGACGGGGCGGGGAAAGATGGAGACGCTAACTTCCTGGCCGGAGCCGTTGAGGCGCTGCACGGATTCGCCGCGCCACAAGGCTCGCACCGTGGCGAGCTGGTCCTGCATGATCTGCTTGCGGCCGGCGTAATTGGCGGGGGCGAAGACGAAGTCGCGATCGTGCCATCCAGAGGCGACAGAAATGCCGACGCGCCCGTTGGAGAGCTGGTCGACCGCGGCCCACTCCTCGGCGACGCGGATGGGATCGTGGAGCGGAAGCACGACACTGCCGGCGCGGATTTGCAGGTTGCGGGTGATCATGGCCAGCGCGGCGCTGGTGATGGAGGGGTTGGGGAACAGGCCGCCGAAGGCGTGGAAGTGGCGTTCGGGAGTCCAGATGGCGGTGAAGTCGTTCTGGTCGGCGAATTTCGCGGCTTCGAGCAGCAGGCGATAGGCGCCGGCCGCGGCTGTATCCTCGCTGGCAAAATAGAACAGACTGAAGTCGAGGGTGCGCCGCTTTGCCGGGATCAAAGCGGTCGCAGGAAGGTCGACGTCCTCTTCCTGCAGCACGACGCGGAAGCCGCGCGCGAGCGTCCAGAACATTTCCAACACGGAAATGTCGAACGAGATGCTAGTGACCGCGAGCCAGACGCGGGGCGCGTCGCCGCCCAAGTGCTGGTCCATGCCGGCGAAGAAGTTCAGGACGTTGCGATGGCTGACCATCACGCCTTTGGGTTTGCCGGTGGAGCCGGAGGTGTAGATGACGTAGGCAAGACTATCGCCGGGAAGGTCGAGGGGGAGGGGCGCGGCGCTGGCTGTGCCGGTAGCAGGCTGTTCGGCGTCCAAGGCGAGAATCGTGCCGGCGAATGCGGAGACCTGCTCCTGGTACTTCTGCCGGGTGATGACGACGGACGCGTGCGCGTCGGCCAGCACGAATTTTTTGCGCTCCTGCGGGTAGAGCGGGTCGATGGGAACGTAGGCGGCTCCTGCCTTTAAGACGGCCAGTAGAGCCACGATCAGCTCGGGGCAACGCTCCATGGAGACGGCCACACGATCGCCGGCGCGGACGCCGAGAGCGCACAACCGCTGCGCCAGGAGGGTCGACTGGCGCTCGAGCTCTTGATAGGTCAGGGTGCGGTCGCGAAAGACCAGCGCAATAGACTCGGGAGAACGAGCAGCCTGCTGGGCAATCTGGTCGTGGATGCATTGGTTGTGCGGGTAGGCGGTGCGGGTGTCATTCCATCGATCGAGCTGGCGCTGTTCTTCGGCGGTCAACAGGGGGAGGCTGGAGAGTGCGCCATCGCCGGCGGGCATGGCTTCCAGCACCTTCTTCAGGTGTCCTAATGTACGTCGGATGGACGCGTCGTTGAACCGGCGGCGGTCGTACGCCAGGCGCAGGGTCAGGTTCTGGTCCGCGTATCCGTACAGCGTGAGCGGATAGCTGGTGCGTTCGCGGAGGTGAACGGCACGCCGGGCCCAGTTGCCGCCTTGCGACTGCATCTTCGTGGTGAGGTCGTAGTTGTCGAAGACAAGAATGGATTCAAACAGAGACGCGCCACGGGGCACATCGCTCCAGGCTTGGACCGAAGCCAGAGGCGTGTGCTCGTGCGGACGGAGGGCGACCTGGGAGGCGCGAATTTCTTTCAGCCAGTCCGGGAGGCGGGCAGAGCTATCCACGCGGACGCGCAAGGGCAGCGTGTTGATGAAGGCGCCCACCATTTCGGCGGCGTCGGGGCAGAAGCTGCGGCAGGCGCGCGTGGCGCCGAAGACGACGTCGTTCGAGCCGGTGTAGCGGCTTAACAGCAGCGCCCAGGCGCCCTGCACGAGAGTGTTGAGCGTCACGCCGTGCGCGGCGGCAAACTCGCGCAGCACCGCGGTGGTATCGGCCGGGAGACAGACTTCCTGGGCGCCATAGCCAGAGTCGCCCGCGGAGATTCCGTCCAGCGCGGGAATTTGCGTCGCGAGGAAGAATCCACGCAGATATTCGCGCCAGAACGGTTCCGACGCCGACGGGTCCTGGGTGTCGAGCCAGTCCAGATAGATTCTGTAGGACGGACGCTGGAGAAGGGCTAGCGGAACGCGTGCCCGGAAGGCATCGTACAGGTCGAACAGTTCGCTGAGGACGATGGGGAAGGAGCGGCCATCCATGACGGCGTGATGGAAGGTCCAAACCAGCGTGTATTTCTCCGGCGCGAGGCGAAACAGGGAGAAGCGGCAGAGTGGCGCCTGATCCATGTCGAAGCCGGCGACGCGGTCCGCCTCCAGCTCACGTTCCAGAAAATCGTTCTGAGCCTCGGCCGGGAGCGAGCTTAGATCCTGCAATTGAAACGGAACGTCCACGCGCTCGGAGACTGTCTGACCGGCCTGCTCCCGGTCTTCCCAGTGGAAGCTGGTCCGGAGTACGCCATGACGCGCAACCAGTTGCTCGCAAGCGCGCCTCAACTGGCCGGCGTCGACGGCCTCGTCCAACGAACAGACCAACTGCTCGATGTCCACTCCGGAATGCGGATCCTGGATGGAGTGGAATAGCATGCCTGCCTGGATCGGCGAGAGCCGGTCTGCGTGGGACATTACGGTTTGGCTCACTTAATTTTGGCCTCCCTTGTAACTGAGCTTCCAGATCTTCTTTCCGCCGTCGTCGGAAATGAGCAGGCTGCCGTCGGGAAGCTGCAATAAGCCAACGGGCCGGCCCCAGACTTCGTCAGCGTCGGGCGAGATCATCCAACCGGTGACGATTTCTCGCGGGGGGCCGGAAGGCTCGCCGTTTTGAAAGGGGACAAAGGCCACGGAGTAGCCGACCCGTTTGGACCGATTCGCTGAGCCATGAAATGCGAGAAAAGCGCCGCCCCGATATTCGCTGGGAAACTGGCGACCGGTATAGAAGAGGAAATCGAGCACGCCGACGTGAGAGCCGAGAAGAACATCCGGTGAAAGTGTGGATTTCACGAGGGCGGAAATCTTGTTGGCTTCGGGAATCGCCTCGGGGTGGCGAACCATGTGCTCCACCAGCTTGAGGCCTGAATTAAAGGGGTCCTCATGCGGGCCGATGTAGGCGTACGGCCAGCCGTAGAATCCGTGAGGCTGCACATGGGTGAGGTAATCGGGCACCAGGTCGTCGCCCAGATCGTCGCGCTCCTGTACGGAAGCCCACAGATGGTCCGTGCCGGGATACCAGCGCAGGCCGACCGGGTTGCGAAGACCTGAGGCTAAGATCTCGAAGCCGGAGCCGTCCGGGTTTAGCCGGCAAATGGTGGCGCGCCGCGGGTCTTCGCCGACCGTGTGATTGGAGCCGGACCCGATGGAGAGATAGAGCCTGGTTCCGGCGGGATCGAACAGCAGCGTACGGGTCCAGTGGAAACCGCCTTGGCCTTTGAGCGAAATGATCTCCTGGCCGGGGCCAGCGGAAAGCGTTGCGGCGTTGAACTTGTAGCGCTTGATTGACTCCGGCTCGGCGACGTAAATATAGTCACGCCAGAACGCGATGCCGTAGGGTTTGTCCAGACCGTCGAGCAGGACCTTCTTCTGACCCGAAGGGCGCAAGATACTCACCGAGCCGAGATATGGCGCGGACGGCTGCAGGCCGGCTTTGCCCGCGCTATCGGCCAGCACTACCTCACCGGCTGGGGTCAAGGTCATAAACCGGGGAATCAGGAATCCCTCGGCGAAGAGCTCGATCTGGAAGCCGGGGGGGACATGAAGGGCCGCGCCGGATGGTTGAGGTACCATTTTGGGCTGGCGATAAACGGAAGGAGTGGTGTAGGGGGGCGGCAGTTGTTGCGGAGGCAGGTCCGCCGCGGCGAGCGTCCCAGCTAGAAGGATTACTCCACCGGAACACAGTATATCCCGGCTTATCAAGCGTTTCGCGTCAGACTTTCTCCAACCTGGCAAACCGACACCTGAGTGCTCACCGCCCTTTGTAATGTTTTGCAAGGGCCCTCCGCGGAGCTTTCACGTGTTTGACCAACTCAAGATGGAAAATGTTTCCAGCAAGTTACGTATGATTGGTAGCTCATTGGCCGCAAAAAGTCTATTGACCAAAGGAGATAACTGGCGGGTTGTGGTCTAGTACTGGTGCTTTTTGTACATTGACAGTTGTAAAAGACTCGGGCAAGCTGGAGGTGTCTCGAGGGCGCAACGATGCTTTTTCCACAGCAGGAAGACCTTTCCAGCCCTTCCCAGCCCTGGTTCGCAATCCGGGTGCGTTCCAACCAGGAACGCATTGCTTTAGTGCATTTACGCGAACGCGGATTTGAGGAATTTGCACCGTCCTACAAGAGCGAGCGACGATGGTCTGACCGGAAGAAGGAGATCGAGGAATTTCTGTTTCCGGGTTACGTTTTCTGCCGGTTCGACCCCAACCAGCGCTTGCCGATCCTGACGGCTCCAGGCGTGGTGGATGTGGTGGGATTCGGGAAAACCCCGGCGCCGGTGCCCGACGACGAGATTGAACGTGTTCGCAAGATGGTGGAGTCGGGCTTACTGGTCACGCCTTTTCCTTTCCTCAAGGTTGGTCAGACGGTGCTGATTGAGCGCGGGCCTCTGGCCGGGGTGGAAGGCATTCTGGCGGAAGTGAAGGGCCGGTGCCGGCTGGTTGTTTCGATCGGGCTGCTGCAGAGATCTGTCTCGGCCGAGGTGGATCGGGGCGCGGTCCGTCCCATCCGCACCGCCTCACCGTTTCCTCAGCAGGCAGGGCAACAAATCGATAGGAAGATCCCGCCGGGCAGAGTAAACTAGTAATCGATGCTTCATTTTCGGAACCTGGGGTCCGGCTTGCTGGTTGCCATGGTCTGTTTCGGTTCGCTTCAGGCGCAGCAAGGGCAGGCGGGCGCCGGCGGAGCTCAGGGTCAGCAGAATGCCCAAAATCCCCCGGCATTAACGCCAGCACAGGGAGCCAACCAACTGCCGCCGGACACGATCCGGCCGAATTATGTGCTGGGACCCAACGACCAGATCCTGATCCGCGAGCCGCAGGCTGAGGAAATCAACGAGAAGCCGTTCCGGATCGATGCGGATGGGAACATCAACCTGCCTCTGCTGGGGCGCATCCGTGTTGCCGGAATGACGCAACAGGAGCTGGAAGCCGATCTGGACCGGCGGCTTCGGGAGTATATCCGCGAGCCGCAGGCGATCGTGGTGGTGACCCAGTTTCGGAGCGAGCCGGTCTTCTTCGTAGGCGCCTTCCGCACCCCCGGCATTTACCCGCTGCAAGGACGCCGGACGCTGGTGGAAATGCTGACCGCCGTGGGAGGGCTGCAGCCCAACGCCTCCCGGCACATCGTGCTGACCCGCCGGGAGGAGTACGGTCCGATTCCGCTGGCCAACGCGGTGGCGGATGCGGCAAAGAAAGTGAGCACGGTGGAGATCAGTATTGGGAGCCTGCGTGAGAACGTAAATCCGGCCGAAGACATCGTGTTGCAGCCCTATGACGTGATTTCGGTGGGGCGGGCCGAGCTGGTTTACGTTAGCGGCGAAGTGAATCGCACTTCCGGACTAGAGTTAGGTGAGAGGGATTCCATCACAATTTTGCAGGCTCTGATCCAAGCGGGCGGTGTGACACGCGATGCCGCCAAGGGCAAGGTGCGGATCCTGCGGCCGGTTCTAGGCACCAACCGGCGCTATGAAATCGACGTCGACATTGCGCGCGTCTTCGAAGGCAAGGATCTGGACGTACCGTTATTGCCGAATGACGTGGTCTATGTTCCCCGTTCCTACAATCGACAGATCGCGCAGGTGACCGGCCAGGTCCTTCTGCCGATTATTCCGTACATCATTTTTATTCTGGCTCAATGAGCCGGCGGATATCAGACCGCAGGATGATACACTGCTAATTCATGCGTAAACCTGCCTTTCGCGGCGTACCGCAGACACTGGTAGTACTCCTGGTGCTGACGCAGTTACAGGCGTTGGCGCAAGAGGTTGCAGCGGTGCAGGCGTCTGGGGCTGCTCCGCAGGCCAACCCAGCCGGTGCGCAAGCCGCTCCATCGCCATCTGTAGAGCGGAGCCTGGAAATTCGGGTGCTCGCAGGCAAGGACGAGGCGAACGACCTGGAGCGGCTCGTCATGGCGCCCATTGTGGTGCAGGTGGTGGATCAAAACCAGAGGCCAATGGAAGGCGCCGAGGTTGTGTTCCGGTTCCCCGCGAGCGGGCCAGGGGCGACGTTCACCGGCGGCAAGAGTTCCCAGACGGTGCGAACCAATGGCGACGGGCAGGCCGCGGCCCTGAACTGGAGAGCCAACACTCAGACCGGGACGTTTCAGGTACACGTGACCGCAACCTACGCCAACCAGCTGGGAGAGACCACGTTTTCCATGACCAACGCGACGCACGTGGCTCAGGAAGGCACGAAAGCGAAGAAGGTGAGCTGGTGGTCCCATACCTGGGCGAAGGCCGCAGTGATCGGCGGGGCGGCCGTGGCGGTAGGGTTGGGAGTCTATCTGGGCACGCGCGGCGGAGGAAGCTCCGGCAGCTCCACGATCACGATCACTCCGGGCGGCCCGACCATCGGAGGGCCACACTAAATTTCATGCGCGTTGCAATCGCTTTGTTCCTGGGGATGAGCGCGGCCGGCGGGAGTTGGGCACAGACGGCGTCGCTGGCGGGGCCGGTGGAGGGATTCACCTTCGATGCACCAACGCGAAGCCTGCGCGCGCTGATGGGCTATCCCGGCGCTTCGTCCTTTGGTCCGCCGTTGGTAAACGGTGTCGACGCCGCCGCGGTCGCCCCACAGCGCAACTATGCGGTTGCGTTTCAGAACGGCCGTTGCGTGTTCATCTCGGGACTGGATAGCAACGCCCTGGCAACGCCATTGAGCGGCATCGCCCTACAGCCGGAGGAGATCGTTTGGTCGGCGAACGGTTCGCTCGCGATCCTGTATTCGCGATCGGCCGGCTGGTTTCAGGCCGTGACGGGATTTCCACAATCTCCGTCGGCGCAGGCTCGCGTGGATGTCACCCGGCTGGGGGGCTTGCTGGCCTCGATTGCCGCGGATCCGAAGGGCCAGCGGATCGCTGTGGGAATCAGCGGTGCGCAGGGAGGCGTTTATTGGACATCCGACCGCCAGGCCTTCCAACCAGTGGCGGCAGTCAGCAATCCGATCGCGCTTGCGTTCTCCACGGACGGAGGAACGCTTTACGTGCTGGATGGCGGAACGCAACAGGTGATTTCGGCGGGAATTAACACGGCCGGCTCGCTGACGTACGCGCTGGGATTGGCCGATCCAGTCACGATGCGAGCCGTGGCGGCCGGCTCGTCGGGGGATTTGCTTTATGTTGCAGGACGCAGCGACCAGTTGCTGCGCGTTTTGAATCCTGCGACGCGGCAAGTTGTCGAAGACATCCCGCTGGCTTTTCGCCCCGGCCGGCTGGATCCGTTGGGAGCCGATAGTTTCGTCCTGAGCGCTCGAACGGGAAACTCGACGCCGCTGTGGTTGTTCAGCCGCGTGCCGGTTTCCGGTGCATTTTTTGTCCCTGCGATACCTGCCGCCAGCTCGGGCGGCGCGCTGGGTGTAGGAGGCACTCAGTAGATGCGATTGCGAGCCCTGGTCCTTGCGGCTGCATTGCTTCTTCTGTCCGCCGGCTTGGCTTTAGCCCAGACGATTCCGTTCAATCTGCTGGCAACCGAAAACGGCAGCTCAGCCACAGTACCGAACAATGCGACCATCAATGTGAACTCTCCGCAGGGAGCGGGAGTCACGGTGGATGTCAAAGCAACCTACGTCGGCAACGTGCCGGCGACGGTTCCCGCGGCTCCTACGCTCTTTGGTTCCACGTCCTTCAGCGTGACGATTGACGGAACGCTGCCCCTGGTGTTGAACCAGGGTGACAGCCTGACGATGCACGTAACGTTCCGGCCGACGAATTCCTCGGCGGCCAACGCACAGCTCACATTGTTGTTCACGCAACCCGCTACGTCCTCCAGCGGAACGGTCACGACAGTGCAGGGGGCGATTCTTCTCGCATTTCAGGGCACCTCGCCGCAATTCGTTCTGAGCTACATTCTGCAGGCGAACAACAACACGGTGGCGCTGCCTTCGACGGGCGGCACGCTGCTGTTTCTGCCGACTCAGATCAATACCACCGCGCAAGCCAATCTCAACATTTCCAAT
>Ga0335071_10008309_pt1 | contig 10671 bp, 9 predicted proteins | sample Lox_Sample_15_FD_206724 | JGI IMG/M metagenome (GOLD analysis project Ga0335071, IMG submission 206724) | Soil microbial communities from Loxahatchee National Wildlife Refuge, Florida, United States - Lox_Sample_1.5 | ecosystem: Environmental > Terrestrial > Soil > Wetlands | place: USA: Florida...
AGTAGACCGTTCCGCCGCCCCAGCTGAAGCCGATGCCGGCCGCCACCGAGTGGCGCTGGATCTCGACGAACGGCGGCGGCGGGGCCGTCACCGGCACTTCCTTGGTCACCACCACCGGCTCCGGCGTGGGAGCTTGCGAGTGCGGCGGGACCACGATCTCCTCTTCGCCACCGACCTGGTCCGCCTTCACGACCGAGAACGGCGTGAGCGACAACAGCGCCAGGCCGGCACCCATCGCGAACACTTTTCCGAGACGCGTCACGTAGACTCCTTTCGATCCATTGCACGGGGCAGCGCAACCGCGGTCGATACGACCTGCCCGGGATCCGGTCGCGTCTGCCAGCCTCCCCAACGAAAACCTCTCATCGGCCAGCGTACTCGTACCCTTACCAATCCGGCGCAGCGCTCGCAGCTCGCGCTGCCAACCGCCCGCGCCGCCGCAAATGAATAGCTCGATCGCGGCCCGATGGCGAGCGTCCGGCCGGCTCCGCGCCCATCCCGGCGGCCGCGGCGGCGACCGCGCTCGGGTGTGCCTGGTCGAGCGCGCGCTCGATCCAGGCCACCAGCCGGAGTCGCCAGAGCGGGTTGGCGAAGGCGGCGATGTGAGAAGCCCCCGGCGCGATCCAGAGCTCGGCGTGCTCGCCCGCCGCGGCCTTGAGGCGCCGGCTGTGCTCGGGCGGCACCACCTCGTCGGCGTCGCCCGCCACGAAGAGCACGGGGAGGTCGCCGAGCGAGGCGGCCGCCCGCAGCGGGCTCGGCTCGGTCGGCGCCAGGAGCGAGATCGGCCACTGCAGCGGCCAGGTGAGCCACCAGCGCGACAGCACCTGGCGGGTGATCAGCCTCCAGTCCGAGACGGCGCTGTCCGCGACCAGCGCAACCACCGGATCATCGGCCTGTGTGCGCGCCACCGCGGAGAGGGCAATCGAGGCGCCCAGGCTCTGTCCGAAGACGACGATGCGCTCGGGGTCGACGCCCGGCTGCGAGCGGATCGCCCGAAGCGCGGCTTCGGAGTCCCGCCGCGCGCCGTCCAGGTCGGGCGAGCCCTCCGAGAGGCCGAAGCCGCGGTAGTCGAAGAGGAAGACGTCGAAGCCCGCGGCGCACATCCAGAGCACGTTCCCGAGGTGGGCGCTCACGTTCTGGGCGTTGCCATGGAAGAAGACGACCGTCGCGCGAGCCGGGCCGGGCTGCGCGCGCACCAGCCAGCCGCGCAGGCGGACCCCGTCGTCGCTCTGGAACACGACGTCCCGGTAGTCGAATCCGATCTGGTCGGGTGTTCCTTGGAGCCCCGGCTCCGGGTGGAAGAAGGCCCGCGTGCAGCCGAGCGCGAGCGCGGCGGCGAGCGCCAGCCCGAGGATCGCCGGCCCCGCCCTCAAAAGAAGCGGCTCCAGCGCACTCCGGCCTCGATCCAGCTCTCGCTGTAGGCGTGCTCGAGGGTCGCGTGCAGCTCGACCGCGGTGTTGGCTCCGATCCGGATGCGCTGCTCGACCCCCGCGCTCGCCGCCACCGTGCGATCGCCGACCGCGTAGCCCGTGGTGCGCGCGAAGAGGTGCCCCTTCCAGAGATCGGAGGGCGTGGTGAGGTAGAGGCCCAGCTCGGCGCCCGGGCCGAGCGCGCAGCCGTCCGCGAGGGCCGGAGCCGCATCGAAGCTGGCCTCGCCCATCGCGTACGCGAGCACGGGCCCGAGCTGGTAGGCGACACCCGCCCCGGCCCGGCTGTGCCACACCGGTTCCGGCTCGAGCCGGCTGCCGTGCTCGGGGAGCAGGCGCGTGCGCAGACCCGTGTCGAAGCGCCACGAGATCGGCTCGAAGATGCGGTCGCGCGCGGCCAGCGACAGCACGTCGAGCAGCACGACCTCCTGCAGGCGGACGCGTCCCTCCTCGGGGAGGATGCGCACGGCGGTGTCGAGGAACTGGATCTCCGCGCCGCGTGTGTAGCCGCCCTCGGGATCGAGGAGCCCGTGGAAGGCGGGACGGATCCGCAGCTCGACGTACGGCTCGTGGTCCCAGTAGCCGGACTCGACCGCGATGCGCGCCGTGCCGTGACCCTGGTCGGGGCGCACCGCCGGCTGCGCCGGGGGCGGCGTCGGCTCGCCGGCGATCGGGACGTGGCTCCGCGCCTCGAGCAGGCGCCGCGAGAGCGCTACGGACTCCGCGCGCGTCACGTGCTGCGACAGGAATCGATGGCGGAGGAGATCGTAGGCGAGCCCGAGCACGGCGGCGCGGCGCGCGTCCGGGAGCGCCGCGATCTCGTCCGCCTCCGGATCGAGCCGGCCCGAGGCGAGCTGCAGCACCCGCTCCTGGTCCTCCGCCGAGAGCGCGCTCTCGCCGGTCCGGAGCTGCGTGTCTGCAGACGCCCGCCAGGTGACGTTGCCCTGGAGCCCCGCCTTCGCCACCACCGTGCGGACGGAATCGGAGGGGATCAGGTAGAACGGGTTGCCCTGGATGAGGCGCATCCCCGGGCGCCCGACCTCGAGCAGGTCGAGGAGCTGGTACGAGCAGTTCTCGTCGAAGAACCAGTAGTCGAAGCGGACGCGGTCGAGCTCCCACAGGTGGCGCAGCACGCGCTCGATCTCCTCGCGCGTGAAGTCGAGGGGATACTCCCAGATGTCGCGGTTCTCCCAGTCGCCGTACTCCTTCACCTTCTCGTAGTATGGAGCGATCGAGAAGTAGCCGGGGTAGCGCCCGGCGATGCCCTTCACCGCGAACAGCGCGCCGGACTCGCCGCCCGTGTAGGCCGCGAAGTTGATTGCGTAGGCGAGCAGGTCGCGTCGACCGGCGTCCGCGGTGGCGTCGACGCGCAGCAGCGTATGGCCGAACATCGAGGCCGGGTTGTTCATGAAGGCCTCGGGGAACACCAGGGTGAGTCGCTCCGGCGTGAAGCTCGCGAACCACGCCTCGAAGCGCGGGCAGGGGATGGGCGGAAGCCGGTCCGGATCGAAGGCCAGCCGTTCGGAGAGCCAGCGATAGCGGGCGACGAAGCGGCACTGCGGGTGCTGCGCCTCGTGCTCCGCCTGCGGGTCGGCCGGGGGCGGGTCGAAGAACCGCCGCAAGGTGGCGGCCAGCTCCGCGCGCGGATCGGTGCGTCCGTCCGGCGCGAGGAAGAAGCTCGGGTCGTCGGCGAGGCTGCGGACGCCGCCGCCCAGACGCGGTGGGCGATAGTGGAGCAGCGCGTGCCACGTGGGGTCGTCGGCGAGGCGGAGCGCGTCGGCGCGCGCGAGCAGGCTCTCGAGGTAGGCGGAATCCCCGGCGGCGGGCGCGGCGAGCGCCGCCGCGCCGGCGATGCACAGCAGCCACGGTGCGGCGCCGCGGAAGGGGGCTCGCGCGCGCCGCGCGCGAGCCCCCGACCTCGGGGCCACGATCAGATCTTGGTGTAGGTCGCGAACTGCGGATCGCTGGCCATCAGCCGCTCGAGCGAGCCGAGCATCTCCGTCGAGGTGACCTCGTTGCTCGCGAACAGGTCGGCGAAGTGGGCCTGCGTGAAGGCGTAGAACGCGGGCCGATCGCCGTCCCGGATGCCGATCAGCTGGGCGAAGGCGTCGAGCGTCTCGCCCTGGCCGGCTGCCATGTCGCGCGCCAGGCGGTCGAGGTTCGCACTCGCGAACATCTGGACCCTGGCGTCGGCCGTGACGGTGCCACCCTGGTGGCAGCCGAGCGTGCCGAAGGTGATGCCGAAGGTCTGCATACCGAACGTGCCGTTGGTGGTGGCGCCCAGCACCTTGGGCAGGACGCCCTTGCTCCCGTGCCAGATCTGGGTGCCCGGACCGCAGCCGATGTCGGGATCGGCGAAGGACGCCCCCGCCGGAACCACGGTCAGCAATACCGCGAGAAGCAACCGTTTCATGAGACCCCCCCGAGTGACGGTTGGTGGAGTGATTAGTGCCGCTCGCCGTGCCGTGCAAGCGCGGCCGCAGGCTCCCCTCGTTACAATGACCCCCGCCCCGTCGGACCGACCCCCCGGCATGGGCAGGAGGAGAGCTCGCCATGGCTGCACGCAAGACATCCGCACGGCGAAGGCCCGCACGCAAGGGAGCGACCCGCATCACCGGGCCGCTCGGCTTCGAGTTCGAGCTCCCGCCCACGCTGCGCGACTACGCAGGGCAGCTCCGGCGGCGGCTCGACCAGCTCGAGCGGGAGCTGGTCCGGGCGCAGACCGACGTGCGCCGCCGCGCGGCGCGTCTCCTGCGGGAGGCGAGCCAGCAGCTCGGCAAGCTGGAGGCGCGCGGCGAGGCGGGCTGGCGCGCGCTCGCGGTGCCGTATCGACGGGAGCTGGCCTCCCTGCTGCGTCGGATCGAGCAGGTGGTCGCCCCGACCGAGGCGCGCAAGCGACCGCGCCGCCGTCCGGCTGCCAAGGAGCCGGCAGCCACTCCGCCGGCTCCGACGCCGGGCTGAGCCAGACCCCGCTCAGACGTCGGCGGTGTAGGGCGGGGCGGGCTCGTACTCGATTGCGCGCTGCAGCTTGCGGGCGGCGTCCACGCCGTGGAGCTGACCCACGAGCCAGAGCGCCATGTCGATGCCCGCCGAGATGCCCGCGGCGGTGACGACGTTGCCGTCGCGGACGTAGCGCGTCCGCTCGAGCACGGTGACGTCGCCGCGCGCGCGGAGCGTCTCGACGAAGGCCCAGTGCGTGGTGACGCGGCGGCCGCGCGCAAAGCCCGCCTCGTGGAGGAGCAGCGCGCCCGTGCACACGCTGGTGACCCACTGGCAGCGCTCGCCCGTCTTGCGCAGCCACTCGATCAGCACCCGGTTCGACACCTCGCGGCGCGTGCCCTGGCCGCCCGGGACCAGGATCACGTCGAGCGGCGGCGCGCTCGCGAAGTCGTGGTCCGGCAGCACGCGCAGCCCCTTCGCGCAGCGGATCGGGCGATCGTGCTCCGCGATCGCGACCACGCGATCCTCGGGGAAGAAGCTCCGCGCGGCCGCGGCCAGCACCTCCCAGGGGCCGGCCCAGTCGAGCTCCTCCGCGTCGTCGAAGAGCAGGATGCCGGTCGTGATGCCCATCGTTCAGCCTCCTTCTCGGCAGGGGCGCGCGTAGTGGAGCGCGTAGGCCGGCGGCGCGAGGCCGCCGCGCAGGGACGGATCCGGACGCGGCGCACCGGCCGCGATGCGGAGCGGGAGCTCGCCGGCCCATACCGGGAGCTCGAGGTCGGCCTCCTCGTCCTTTGGCGGGCCGGTCCGCACCTTGGCCGACGCCTCGTCGAGGGGCAGCGAGACCACCTGGGTCTGCGCCAGCTCCCGGGCGCTCGGCCGGCGCGCCTCGCGCCAGCGGCCCGGCACGACGTGCTCCACGATCGCGCGCAGCGCCGCCAGCCGCTCCTCGGCGTCGGTCACGGGAGAGGCGGTCCCGAGCACGACGACCGAGCGGTAGTTCATCGAGTGGTGGAACGCGGAGCGCGCGAGCACCAGCCCGTCGATCAGCGTCACGGTGACGCACACCGCGGCGCCGTCGCTGAGCGCGCGCAGCATGCGGCTCCCCGACGAGCCGTGCAGGTAGAGGCGCTCGTCGATGCGTCCATACACGCAGGGGATCACGAAGGGCTGCTCGGCGGCCGCGAAGCCGACGTGACACACGAGGCCCTCGTCGAGGATCGCGTGGATGGTCTCGCGGTCGTAGGCCGCGCGCTCGGGGAGTCGGCGCACGGCGGTGCGGGGCGAAGGGGCGGTGGCGGCCATGGAGCGACTCCTCGGATCATGTGCTATCAAAACCATGTGCTATCACAAACGAAACAAAGGAGTGATACATTGTGAGCATACCCAAGCCGAGCGGTTCGGCCACCCCGATCCGCGGCCAGCGCGCCGCCGAGATCGCCCAGAGCATCGAAGCGGCGATCGCCGCCGGCCGGCTCGCGCCGGGCGACAAGCTGCCGGCGGTGCGGGCCCTGGCCGCCCGGCTCGGCGTGAGCCCCGCCACCGTGAACGCCGCCTACCGCGCGCTGCGCGGCCGCGCGCTCGTGGCGGCGGCGGGACGCCGCGGAACCGCGGTGCGCGGGCGGCCCGCGCTGCGGACGGCGCTGGCTCCGACCGTGCCGGCGGGCGCGCTCGACCTCGCCACGGGCAACCCCGACCCGGCGCTCCTGGCGCCGCTGCGGCGCGCGCTCAGCCGCATCGATCCCACGCCGCACCTCTACACCGAGGACCACGAGCTCCCCGCGCTTCGCCGCCTGGCAGAGCGGGACTTCGCCGCCGACGGCATTCCCGCCGAGCATCTGGCCGTCGTGAGCGGAGCGCTCGACGGGATCGAGCGCGTGCTCGAGGCCCACCTGCGCCCGGGTGACCGCGTCGCCGTCGAGGACCCGGGCTTCTCGAGCGTGCTGGACCTGGTCGCAGCGCTCGGGCTCGAGGGGGTCCCGGTGGCGCTCGACGACCGCGGGATCCTTCCCGACGCGCTCGCCGGCGCCCTGGCGCGGAACGTTCGCGCGCTGATCGTGACGCCCCGCGCACAGAATCCCACGGGCGCCGCGTTCGATCCGGCGCGCGCGGCGGCGCTCCGCCGCACGCTGCGCGCACATCCGCAGCTCCTCGTCGTCGAAGACGACCATGCGGGCGCCGTCGCCGGCGCTCCGGCCTGCACGCTCTGGGAGCGCGGGCGCGAGCGCTGGGCCGTCGTGCGCTCGACCTCGAAGACCCACGGGCCGGATCTCCGCCTCGCGCTCCTGGCGGGCGACCCGGTGACGATCGGCCGCGTCGCCGGCCGCCAGCGCATGGGCTTCCGGTGGGTCAGCCACCTGCTCCAGCGGCTGGTGGCCGATCTCGAGGCCGACCCCGAGAGCCGCCGCCGGCTGCGGCGCGCCGCACGCGCCTATGGGGAGCGGCGTAGCGCGCTCGTCGCTGCGCTCGCGCAGCGTGGGATCGAGGCGCACGGCCGCTCGGGCCTGAACGTCTGGATCCCCGTGCCCGAGGAGGTCGCCGCCGTGCAGCGCCTCCTCGACGCAGGCTACGCGGTCGGCGCGGGCGAGCGCTTCCGGATCGAGAGCGCGCCGGCGATCCGCATCACCGTGTCGCGCCTTCCGGTCGCCGCCGTGTCGGCGCTCGCGGATGCGATCGCCGCCTGCCTGCGGCCGGATCGGGGCAGCGCCGCCGCCTGAATGTGGCCGCGCCGGCGCCCCACGCCCTCGCCGCGAGGGTGCGGAAAACCCTTGGCGGATCGAGGCCTTCGGTGCGCGCGAGACGTCGTTCCAACAGGGAAAAAATCTGCTGTATCAAGGAGTTAGAGAGTTCTTCCGAGGGAAGGAGGCGACGCGGGAGAGCGGTCGTTTCTGCTATGATCGGCCGCGCGTTCCGAGGCCGGTACCTCCCCGCGGTCCGCCTTCCGGCGAAGGATCGATGAGAGACAAAGATCGCTATTGGGATTGCCTCGATCAGGCGATGGAGGCCTCTCACGGAGGCCGCACCGACGAGGCGCTCGCCTGGCTCGACGAGGCGCTGAAGGCGCATCCCGACGGAGCCGAGGCCCACAACGGGCGCGGCGAGATCCTCTGGGACGAGGGCAAGGTCGAGGAGGCCCTCGCCGAGTTCGAGCTGGCGGCCAAGGCGGATCCGAAGTTCGTGGCGGCCCACCTGAACCGCGCCGAGCTGCTGGTCGAGGAGTTCGCGGCCTACGAGGAGGCCATCGAGCACTGCGACCGCATGCTCGCCGGGGGCAGCGAGCTCGCGCGTCTGGACCGCGGCACCGAGGCCGAGGTCTACTACCTGAAGTCGAAGGCGCTCTTCTACCAGGACGACCTCGACGGCGCGCTGTTCCTGCTCCGCCGTGCGCTCAAGACCAGCGGCGAGCAGGCCGTCTACCGCGCCTTCGAGGGCCAGATCCTCTTCGAGATGGGCCGCTTCGGGGAGGCGCGCAAGCATCTCGAGCGCGCCGTCTCGCTCGACCCCGAGGCGCCCCACGCCGTGTACCACCTCGGCCTCGTGCTCGAGCGGCTCGGCGAGGGCGAGGAGGCCGAGCGCGCGCTGGCGCGCGCCAACTCGCTCGATCCCGATCACTATCTGCTTCCGCTCGCGATGGAGGACGCGGCGTTCGAGCAGGCGGTGCGCGAATCGGTCGACAACACGCCGCTGTCGATTCGCGAGGCGCTCGAGCACATCCCGCTCCTGATCGAGGACTTCCCGTCCGAGGAGCTGATCGAGCGCGACGGCGTCTCGCCGCAGACGCTCGGCGTCTTCATCGGCGTGCCCCGCAAGGAGGCGCTCGCCACCGACCAGGCGCAGGAGCTCGACCGCGTCGTGCTCTTCAAGAAGAATCTCGAGAAGATCTGCCGCGACCGGTCCGAGCTGCTCGAGCAGATCGAGACCACGGTGCGGCACGAGGTCGGGCACTACCTCGGCCTCGACGAGGAAGCGCTCGAGCGCCTCGGACTGGCGTGAACGCATCGGGCTCCCCGGGCGGGGCCGCTCCGGCAGGCGCTGCGCCGGCCGGACTGATCGAGGCGCTGCGCGCCGTGGTCGGTGCCCCTGCCTGCCTCGCGCGCCCCGAGGAGCTGCTCTCCTACGAGTGCGACGGCCTCACGCTCCACGCGGGTCGTCCGCTCGCCGTGGTGCTGCCGCGCGACAAGCAGGAGATCGCGCGCGTCGTGCGCGCCTGCCGGCGCTTCGGCGTTCCCTTCGTTCCGCGCGGCGCGGGCACCGGCCTCTCCGGCGGCTCGACCCCGATCGAGGGCGGCGTCGTCATCGAGTGCTCGCGGCTCGACCGCATCCTCGCGATCGACCCCCCGAATCGGCTCGCGGTGGTCGAGCCGGGCGTGGTGAACGCCGCGCTTTCGCAGGCGGTACGCCCCTTCGGACTCTTCTACGCGCCCGATCCGTCGAGCCAGGCGGCCTGCACCATCGGCGGAAACGTCGCCGAGAACTCGGGCGGCCCGCATACATTGAAATACGGCACGACGGTCAACCACGTGCTCGCGCTCGAGCTGGTGCTTCCGGACGGCGAGCTCGCGCGGCTGGGCTCGCCGACCGGCTGGGCGCCGGGCTACGACCTCGTCGGCGCCGTGGTGGGGAGCGAGGGCACGCTCGGCATCGTGTGCGAGGTGACGGTCCGCCTGCACGCGATCCCGGAGGCGATCGAGACGCTGCTCGCGATCTTCCCCGACGTCGTCTCCGCGTGTCGCGCCGTCGGCGGCATCATCCGGAGCGGTCTCGTGCCGGCAGCGCTCGAGATCGTCGACCGCCGCACGATCGAGGCGGTCGAGGCGAGCGTCTACGCCGCGGGCCTGCCGCGCGACGCCGGCGCCGTCCTGCTCGTCGAGCTCGACGGGCCCGGCGCCGCGCTGCCGCACCAGGTCGAGCGGATCCGCGCGCTTTGCGGGGACGCCGGGGCGAGCCGCGTCGACGTCGCCCGCGACGCCGCCGAGCGCGATCGGTTCTGGCGCGCGCGCAAGGGCGCCTTCGGCGCGATGGGCCGCCTGGCGCCCGACCTGTACGTGCACGACGCCGTGGTGCCGCGCGCGCGCCTGCCCGAGGTGCTGGCCCGGGTGTGCGAGATCGCCGACCGCCATCGCCTGCGCCTCTCGAACGTGTTCCACGCCGGCGACGGCAACCTGCATCCGAACATCTCGTTCGACCGCCGCGACGCGGACGAGCTCGCGCGCGTGCTCGCCGCCGGGCGCGAGATCCTCGAGGTCTGCGTCGAGGCGGGCGGCGTGATCAGCGGGGAGCACGGCATCGGCGCCGAGAAGCGCGAGTACATCCGGCTCGTGTTCGAGGACGACGACCTCGAGGCGATGTGCCGGCTGCGCGGCGCCTTCGACCCGGACGGCGTCTGCAATCCCGGGAAGATCTTCCCGACCACACGCTTCTGTGTGGAGGCGAACCCGAAGGCGCGCGGCTACGACCGCGTGCCGCTCTGATCGGTCCGCCCGTGCGGCCCGCCGACGCGGAGGCGCTGCGCAAGGCCGCGGGCGACGCCGCGCTCGAGGAGCACCCGGCCGTCGAGGTCGACGGCACCCAGCTCGGCTGGACGCTCCGCCCGGCCGACGGAGATGCCCTGGCGCGCTCGGTGCGCGCGCTCGCGGAGCGCCGCCTGGGTGCAGTGGTGCGCGGCGGCGGGAGCAAGCTCGGCTTCGGCAATCCGCCGCGCGGCGCTTCGCTGCTGCTCTCCACGTCGGCGCTGGCCGGCGTGATCGAGCTCGATGCCGACGAAGGGGTCGTGCGCGCGCGCGCGGGCACCCGCCTCGCGGCGCTGCGCGAGGCGCTGCGCGAGACCGGCTGGGAGCTGCCGTTCGACCCGCCGGGCGCGAACGCCACGCTCGGCGGCACGCTCGCCGCGGCGGCCGTCGGGCCGCGCCACCTCGGCTTCGGCCGGCCGCGCGACCTCGTGCTCGGGCTCGACGCGGTCCTCGGTGACGGCGTGCGCGCCCGCTGCGGCGGTCGCGTCGTCAAGAACGTGACCGGCTACGACCTGATGAAGCTGCAGATCGGCGCACACGGATCGCTCGGGGTGATCGAGTCGGCATGGATCCGCCTGCGCGCGCGCCCGGCGTGCGAGCGTGTGCTGTCGGCAGCGGTCGGCGCACGTCCGGACGCCGCAGCGCGCGCCGTGGCGGCGGCCCGGCTCGCCTCGGCGCGCGCGGTGGCGCTGGTGGAGGCGGGCCTTGCTCCGGCGGTCGAGCCCAGCCTCGCCCCGCGCGACGGGTTCCTGCTCGTCGCCGAGCTGGCCGGCGACGAGGCGGCCGTCGCCCAGGAC
>Ga0335071_10008310_pt1 | contig 10671 bp, 6 predicted proteins | sample Lox_Sample_15_FD_206724 | JGI IMG/M metagenome (GOLD analysis project Ga0335071, IMG submission 206724) | Soil microbial communities from Loxahatchee National Wildlife Refuge, Florida, United States - Lox_Sample_1.5 | ecosystem: Environmental > Terrestrial > Soil > Wetlands | place: USA: Florida...
TCGATCTCATCGTGATAGATGGGATTGTCCCAGATCTGAATCCGAATTTCCACGCCCCGTCGTGCGGCTTCACTCAGAAGACTGTACAAGGTCGAATGAGGGTCGCCACTGACCATCTCGAAATCCACATCGAGCATCCACCCCAGGATGTAGATATAGTGGGACGATTTCGTCGCTGTGCGGAGTGCGGCCACCATGTGCTTGTACGTTTCCTCTCCGTGCAGGAGAGGCTCCGCCCGACAGGTGACCGTATCGCTGATCAACGAGAGCCACCTCGATGGCGGGGTCGTGGGCGATTCCGCCTCGTACCCGCGAAACGGACTGTGCATCTCGAGGTGTCCGGAGAGGTCGACCTCTTCAGTCCGGTCGACCTCCCGCACCGGTATTTCGACAAAAGGAGATTCCATGCCTAGTTACTCGTAACGACCGTTTTCCCGTTCGTTGGCTTCGGTTGAGCGATACTGACCGTCCCCCTGATGTTTGCCTCCGGATTCTTGATGCGATGGCCGGTCGCTTTCTCCCAGTTATTGATAACGACGAGGAAGTAGTTCATGTTGTCGCTGTCGATGCTGAGGAGGGTTCCGGGATTGAGGCTGGAAAGCATGGTCTGCACATTCGCCGGCGTGTTCAAGTAGCCGCCGGTCTCGAGGAGCGTCAGGATGTTCGATGCCGGGCCCGCCATTTCGAACAGCGCCTGGCATTTCGAATGGGCGGGAACGCCGACCTTCTCGCCGATCTTCAGCAGTCGTTCCCCGATCGTGGAGGACTGACAGTTGAGGAACTGCACGACCGGAGTGTTGGCAGAGACGATAAACGTGAACCAGCTGAGGAGAATTGCCGACCCATATTCCTCCTGGGAGAGATTTCTCCCCGCGTAGATATTTGTACCTCCTCCCGGTCTTCCTCCGCGTCGCGCCGCCAGCAATTCCTGAAGCTGGATGGCGAGCTCGACAAGGTTGTTTGCATCGGACGTGTTTGGACCTGAAGTGTTGCGGGCGTTGATATACCCCTGCCAGATCTCCGCCAGATACTTCTCAAAGAGCGAAATGAATTGCTGGTTCGACGCCCTGGCTCGAAAGTAGGGGATCGTTCCTCCCGAGGTCGAGCTGATATCGCCGAAGGCAAGGTCGATGCCGAACATCCGGTAATACGCGTTCCTTCGATTGGCATCATAGCTCGGCCTGATAAGGCTGCGGATGTTGCGGACCCCTTCCCCTTCATCGGTGAAGAAGAGCCGTTCGGAGTTTGCGATCCACTGATACACCTCCTGTTGCAGAGGAATCTGCGTGATCCCGAGGTCCTCGTCCTGCTGGTATTTCTCCAGCACCCTCTCGAAGATCTGGAGGATGCGGGTGTTTTCCAGCAGGTAGGAGTAGATCAGATGATAGGGAGGGGCGAACGTGAAATCGGAAATGACACCGGGCCCCGGCCAATTATACTGCGTCTGCGACGGTCCGATGATATTGCCGTTGATATCATACCAATGTCGAACGATCGCGCGCTCGATGATGGAAGGATCCTGGCACCCCGTGTACGTCTGCTTGTTGGCGAGCGAAAAACTGAACACAGGATTGAAATATCCCGGCGGCGTGGTAGGCAGGGGGAGGAAGGCGCCGAAATTCTGGTTGATGTATTCACTCGTGATGAATGTCCCCGGCGGCGTCTGCAGGGGGCTCATCAGCGTGGCAAAAATGAGATTGTCAACGGCGTCCATGCTTATCTCCTTTTGAGTTCGAGGATCTTCTCGTAGGTGAGCGTCCCCTCCGCGGGTTTCAGCAGGTGATCTTCGAGAGGACGGATACTGACAACCCCGTTTCCATCAATCGTATGGGCGATGGCGGACGGAGACACTGAAGACCCGCTCGAGTGCCTGCTCTTCGCCAACTCGATCTGAAGTTCGCGTTCTTTCTCCTCGCGGAGCTTTTGCGCTTCAGATTTGCTCTTGATCAGGTCGATCAGCCCTGACTCGGATTTCTTCGCTTTGCGCGAGGTATCGATCTCGATGTCGATATCGGTGATACAGGCGCTCAGCAGCTCGATCGTCTTTCTCAGATCCGCAATCCGAGATGATTCAGATTCCGCCATGACAAGCCTCTCCTGATTGGTCCCTTAATGTCCGTTTTAGTTCAATTCCACTGCAAATCCCAGTCGGGTCATCCAGTCTTCCTCCTGCTTGTAGAGCACTGCCAGGTCGCCCCGTCCGAGCGCAATCTTGTATCCATCCAAGGCGAGCAGTTTGAGGCACTCTTTCCATACCCAGGCATGCGACGTATACAGCGACGGTCCCGCGAGATATTCCAACTTCTCCAATCCCCGCGGACTCACTCTGCCGGGGTCGATCAGGTGAGAAAGGGGCCGACCGCGAAACGCTCCATACGGCGATTGGAGGATTATGCGAACCATGTCGGGCAATGCCTTGACGCACATGTTGATCAGATCGACGGAGGGAAAGGTCACGAGACGGATATCATAGTCGCTTTTGAATGCCGTTTCCAGTTGATCCCAGGGACCATCGCCGAAGAACTGGCGGCACATCTCGATGCCGAGCAGAACGCGAACATAGCTCACGGGATGAGGATCGTCAGGTCGGTACGCGAAGACCGACAATGGAGAGCCGGACACGACATCGTGCAGCGCTGCGACGGCGGCGTAGCCGGTGTGCACAAAGGCGAATGCGTCCGCGGCAATCTCGCTTGCCCAGCCCGCTGCAGCCCTCCCGACGGCCTCGGGGTGACCGGATAGACCCGTGGCAAGACCCCGGGCCAGTTCATCGTTCCATCCGAGGATGTGCGCGACCTGATGACCCGATTCGTGGATGATCGACGTGGGGCGAAACAGATTGTGATAGGTCACCTTGATAACGGCAATCGAATTGACGTTGCCATCCCACAGATGCAAACCTGCCTTCAAGATCGACGCCCCGACTCCGATGTCGATATACGTCAACACTCTCGGTGAAGGACGATCGAGCGGTTGGAGCGCTTCCTGCATGCTTTTGTGACAGAGGATATCGCAGGCCCGGAGCAGCGCTGCGACGCTTGCCGTCGTCCGTGAATTCACGGCCGCAGTATAGAAATGAATTGTTTCCTCGGCTCTGAGATACTGCTCACGCAGCTGTATGACGTCCCGCTGCAGTCTCCACAGCGACGCCGCGTCGGAGGCGTTTTCCATCTCGGCAAATACCATGTTGGCGTGCGCGAGGATCCGGTCGACGCTCGTTCGAAGTGTTGTCCGGATGATCTCCCCGACGTGCTGCTCAATCCCGTGCCAAGCATACCCGGATGCCAATTGGTCGAGCGCTGCAAGGCGTAGCGCCGCCTGCTTCCAGTGGACAATCTGCCTTCTCAGGGAGAAGTAGACTGCGTTTGCTATGGGAGTGGAAGTCAGCATACTTTCCCTTCTCTCAATCGAATTGCTTTCCTGGAACGATCTTCACTTCGGGCGCTGGAAGGCTTGGAAGAGTCAGTTCCGAAAGACCGCCGAGCGAAAGTTTCCCTTGTGCTGCATTGATGATTGCGCCAATGCCCGCCATGCCGGGGACATTCGACCAGACCACCGAGATGGTCACGCCGTCCTGCGGGGCCGATTGTGCGGCGATGAATTCCTTCACCCGCGTCTTGAAGTAGTTCACGACTGCGAGATAGGCGCCGTCGGAGATCTTGTTCGCCAGCCTTTCGACAAGCTTGTGCAGGATTTCCTTCCCGGCGTTGATCGCGACGCTCCGGAGAGACGAACCGATGGAGGACCAGGAGAACTGTTCCTGCTTTTCGTCGACGTTTTCAAGAAACATCTCGGGGAGCGCCTCGTGAACGATCTTCACCTTGCTACCGATGTTGCGAAGGAGAATTCCGTGGAGAACATGGCGGACGCTATACTGGATGCTCATGAACGCCCCGGAATAGTCACCGGCATTGAGCCGTTCAGCCACCGTCAGGGCATCCAGCTCACTGAGGTAGTAATTGATCTTGATTTCGCTGCGAACGAAATTGAGCACTCCCTGGATGTCATTCGAATGCGGAACTGCACTGACCATCGCCTGTGCTTGCTGAGGAACTTCTCCAGCGACAGCTGCATGATGACCAGCGTGCGAGAATGTGGGCACCGACACGACTTTCAAATGCGCCCCGGGAATTTCGAGATAGTAAAATCGTTGTCCGATCGCCGTGTGATGTCTTCGCGTCGTGAATTCCGCCGGAAAGTCGCGGCCGAGGTGCGGCTCTTTCAGGAGAAGGGACGCGGCTTGCACCGTCAGAGGATGAAGCTGCAAGTACCCGAATCGTCCGGTATCCCCCAGGCCGGGGATGTGCTCAGACCGTGCTATCCGGTACAACGTGGTTCCGTGAATCGCTTCGTACAGATGGACGTGGGCCGTCACCGGCTGCGAGAGGTCGAGACCCAGTTTGTCTTTGAGGAAATGCGTCAGTGGAACCCCGCGAAACGTGGTAAGAGCGGAAGCCATCCGAGTGTCGAGGGTGACGTCGTAGGATCGCGTGAATTTCTTGTACCGGTGCCGGCCGCCGGTCCGGGGCATCATGACCCATGTCCCGTGCTCCGACGTCAACCGCTTGCTTTCCTTAATCATGCCGGGCGGGAAATTGTTCGCCGCGGCTTTCTCGAATGCCTCGAGGGTTTCGGCCGTCAATGCGTCCTGATCGTTGACCATCGCCTCACTAAGAGGGGAGAGGTTCTGCATTGTTTCCTGGATCGTGTTGGCGATGGCCTCGTAGGCAAGCTCGTTCCCGTTTCTTTCGGCGGTCTCAAAACCGAGCGCGCCCAGGCCAAGATCGACGATGCTTGTGGCAAGCGGACGCGCAACCTCCGGCGGCACATATTTCGCCACAAGCTTGGCGAGAAGATTGGCGAGGAAGTTGACGATCTTCGGTCGGCCGATGATGGAGATCGCCAGTTTGATGATCGGCTGCAGGGCCGGGAGAAAATGCTCGATGGCCGGAGCCGGACTTTCTCCCGGCTTCAATTGTTTCAACTCATTGATGAATGTCCGGCGTGCAGCGTCAATGGTCGGGGGATCCGCTACGGTCGTTTCGTAGAGGAGATCGTGCCGGTCCAACGATGCCGAGGAAGTTTCATATTCGCCCACGACATCTCCCGCCTCCATTTCACCCGGCGAGAACACGAGCTGCGCAAGATGATTGTCAAATTCCGCTTGCACTGCCTCAAGGCTTCCCGTCGTCGGGATCTCACCCGTACGGGTTTGGACCTCGCCGCCGATTTCCAGATTGAGGAGCTTTTTCGCGAGCGTCTGAGCATAAGGCTGCAGGGTCTGCGGAAGCTTGCCGATGGCAAATCTCAGAACTTTCTCCAGCAGCGGCTTGATCATGGCCTTGAGCTTCTCGAGGATCATGGAGATGGGAAGGAACTTCCCCAGCACCGAGACCCCTTTTTTCGCCAGATCGACGCCCTTCTTGACGACGGATTTGATTTTCTTGAAGAGGCTTCCGAAGAATTGTTCCTGCGCAGGTGAGAAGGGTGCGTGATCCCCTTCAATGGTTTCGAAGAACCGGTCGACTTCCGAATCGGTGAAATCGGCGAAGTTGTTGCCGGAAAATTGTCGTCTGACGCGCTCGATCATCTTTGTCGTTTCACGAAGGAGAGGGTCGAAGTACTGTTCGGCTTCCTGCGTCGCGAACGGGACGAACCGTTCGCCCATGCCGATCTCGTCGGAGATTTTGCCGTCCCATCGTTCCTCCAGTTCGAGCGCCATTTCATACAACTGCTGGCCGAACGCGTCGCTGTGAAGCTCCCCCAGAAAGTTCACGATCTCTCCTGCCCTTGGCGAAGTCATCGCGTTGCGGTCAAGCCCCGCATCGAATGAGTTCAGGAACGGGCTTTCATACTCGGGTGTGGCGTTGAGCGAGGCGCCGGGGAATGCTTCACGAGAGGCCTCGTGCGATCGGGATGAAATGTCGGCAAAGGGCGTGTCGAATTCGGCAATCGGGGAATCTACGCCGCCAGCTTCAGTTCTCTCCATGATGGGACCTTCGAGGACGTTGTGTGAAATGAACTCCGCGAAGATACGTTCTGGAACGGGTGCGAGCAATCCCCCTTAAGGGTGAAATTGTACCTCGGAGGGGTGAAAAGGAGTCTCTACTTCTCGAAGAAGGTTTGATGGTAGTAATTCACCAGGGAGGCAGTGTTTTTTGCTCCGGTCTTAAGGAGGATATTCTTGCGGTGGGATCTGACGGTTTCGAAACTGATGAACAACTTTTCAGCGATATCCTTGTTGGTATACCCGAGCATGATGAGGCCGAGCACTTCAATCTCGCGGACGCTGAGGTTGTGGTTGTTGATCGTTACTGATTCCCATCGCATCTCGCCGACGATTCGGGATGCGGTGACCGGGTCGGTGACGCCGATGTTCAGATCCAGGTGAAGGGTCGCACCGACAGGTCGAATCGCCCGGATCAGGTCACGGACCCGCTGGAGGAGGTTTTCTTCCGTTTCGGCGTTCCAATCCTCCGCCCGATAGATCTCGACGTCTTTGTTGACAGTCCGACCGTCGGAAAGTATATGGACACAGAGCCGCGCGGGCATCAGGGGAATGCCGAACGTGAGAGAAAGAACTGGACTCAATTCAAAAGAAAACTCGTGATCCGCGGGAGGGAACCCGGGAGAGGGCAATCGATCGGGTATGCTGGAATGAAGCCGGATACGACGAGTCTATCACCACAATCTGGTGTCCCGGAATGAGCGTGCGACCGCTTGGCTCATTCGGTACGCCATTGGAACTGAAGACGTCTCCTAACAACGTGATCAGTGATTTACCGGAGAGGGGATTGGTAATCTATTTGGGGGAGCCAATATAGAACGGAGAATATCAAATGTCAACTCCCGGTGACATGAGCAAACCGGAAACAACATCATTAAGAGGGCTGTTGCCAGGGCCGCGAGTATTTCGGCACAGATCACTCTTGCCTGAATCCAGCTGATTTCGGTCGAAGTCCTATGAATTCAAGTCTACGACTTAAAAAGACATGAACGCTCAACCTGGCTGGGATCATGCAGGATCCTGGCAGATCCATGACAAAAACGTGGCACCGCGATGCTGACAATGCACGACCTTGGAGTTGCGATCCAGTTGGAGAAGAGCGTACGGAAGAGCCTGAAACGCCAGGAAATCGATTGCAGTCCGATTCTCGCTCCGTCAGCTATTGAAAGCTCCACCGATAGCATTCCAGGAGGTGTGCCATGAGAAACACTCTTCAATTTTCGATCTGTCTGGTTGTCGCGCTCGTGCTGACCGCGCAATTCGCCTCTGCCCAACCGGCCGACGCCACAATCGAAACCTCACCGAAATATCTCGCCAGACAATGGCTGACCCTTCCCGCGGACATCCGGAGGCAGAACCTTGAGGACCTTGTCTCGCAGTACCAGGCCCTTGCCTTCTGCAAAACTGGAGGCAGCCGCCAATCGCAGACTGCGGCCCTCTTAAAGGTCGCGGATGAACTGCGAGCCGATCCAACAAACGATTCGCTGGTCGACCGATTCTTTGCCCTCTACGCGGAAGCGAAGAGCATAGCCCCCAAGGAGGCTCCGGAGGTGCCGGAAGCCATGCCCGCGCCTGTCACAGAGGGAATGAACGGCGAGGCGACGTACGCTGCGACAATCAGGCCGAAGGACCTTCAGTATTGGACCGGCACAATTCATTCAAGTTGGTTCGACGGGTTTGTGAAGTCCGACGGGGAGATCTGGGCTGGCGAGAACATAGTAGCGACCCATTTCCGAGGGTGGATTGTATTTGATCTTTCGCCGATTCCGTCCAACGCAATGATCACGGCGGTCACCTTGAAGGTCTACACTAGCGTCAGTTCGAATTCCCCCACACATGAGCTTAGTGTGTGTGCGCCGATGAATGATTGTGATCCGCGGACGTGGAACGGAAGCAATCTCTATTACAGCCTTCTCTCCTCGACGTGGTTTAGGTACGCAACCAACGCGATGGTCGTTACGGGCCAGCATTCATTGAGCTTGACAAGTGCGGCGAACAACGACCTGCAGAAGCGACTTGGCCACTACAATTGGTGGGCGGTGGGAATTGTCGAAGACGGAGACAATGATGACTGGGGCGTGTTTGCCGGGCACGACGTCGCCCAATTTCCAACGTGCGATGTAGCGTACAATGTCCCAACGGATGAGGTTGGTTCACGGACGGTAGCGCCGACATCGTTCGAACTCTGTCAGAATTATCCCAACCCGTTCAACCCGACAACCACTATCCGCTACGTCTTGCCGTGCCGGTCTTCCGTGCATCTTGCCGTCTACAATGCACTCGGGGATAAGGTCGCGGAGCTCGTCAATCGAGAGATGGAGCCTGGCTCTCATGAAGTCCAATTCGATGGTGCCAAGTTCGCGAGCGGAGTATACTTCTACCGAGTGCAAGCGGGCGGCTTCGTGCAATCGCGCAAGCTCATTTTGCAGAAATGAATGACCTTGATCGATAGAGCAGCGAAAGGCCCGGATTGCTTCGGGCCTTTCTTGTTGCACCGGAATAGGTAGGTGAGAGGCCAGAGACGATGCGGCAATGACTTTCCCATTCTTCAAGATTGCGCGCCGCTATGTCGCGTCGTGACTGCAATTGACAATATCATTTGGCGTAAGTATATTTCTTAGCACTTGAGACGACTCGTCCGGGCTTCAGGCCATAGCCCCTTTTTCCCAGCAACACTTGGAGAAAGGGGTTTTTTCATGGGTTCAGGTACCTGATATGAGATGGCGTGCCGATAGCCCCCGCTGATTGGAAGCTCCCCTTCAGAGCATAGTGCCTCTCGCCCTGCAAATGCTGTCTTCCACAAACAACTCCGTTTCCAGAAGAAGCGGAATGAGAGAAGGAACCATGAATCGCATAGTTCGCACCGCCATGCTTGTGACAGTGGTCTTCACTATTCTTAATAGCGCACGTGCACAATGGGTACAAACTTCAGGCCCCTTCAGTGAGAATGTCACCGCACTCGCAGTTATCGGAGAAAAGACATTCGCCGGAACGAGCTACAATGGCATCTACGTGTCAACAAACAGCGGTCTGAGCTGGACCCATCTGGACAATGGATTGGCCGGGGTGGAGGCAACGTGTTTTGCCACGATCGGTTCGGCTTCATTTGTCGGAACCAACGGTGCCGGGGTGTTTCGTTCTACGGACGGGGGACTGAGCGGAATTGCCGTTGATTCTGGACTGACCGACGCCAGCATTGCCGCGCTGGCGGTCAGTGGGACCAGACTCTTCGCAAATACTTTCGATGGTTTGTTCGTGTCGACAAATAGCGGTGACTTCTGGACTCGTGTGGGTCAACTCGATGCGCTTGGCAATCTAACAGGGGGGCCGCTCTTGGTGAAACAGAACAATGGTGCGCCTTCAACTATCTACGTAGGCGACTACACTGGTCTGTTTTGCTCAACCGATGACGGAACGAATTGGACCAAGCTCAACAACCCTCCAACCAACGCTTCTAATCCGTATATCACAGCGCTGGCACTCGTCACAAGCGATCCCGCCACGAAATACCTCTTTGCCGGCACGTGGGGCGAGGGCGTATTTCGCACGTCCAACGACGGAGCTGGCTGGACGGAGTGCAGTACGGGCCTTGTTCAGACCTGGTCTGACTTTGTCTTCGTCAACACCCTGGTTTCGGATGGGTCAGATCTCTATGTCGGCGAAAATATCCAGGGAGATTTCGAATGCGGCGTATTTGAATCCACGGACTTCGGATCCAGCTGGGTATCCAGAAATACCGAGTTGAAAGACAGGGATGTGAACGCTCTTGCTGTAAAGGAATCTGTGCTCTTTGCAGGAACGAGCCAGGGTGGAGTTTTCCGTACAACCAATAGTGGTACAAACTGGAACCAGGCGAATGTTGGAATGAACTACGAGTATGTTAATGCTCTCGTGAACCGTGGGGGGAAGATATACGCCGGAGCCGGGAACGGTGGAGTGTTTCTCTCCAGTGACCGAGGTGCAAATTGGTCTCAGATCAACAATAATTCAGAGATTGACCTGTTCACTTACTCTGAGCTCTGGGCGATCACGGCTCTCACGCTCACAAACAACCATTGCATCTTCGCAGCGACGGAGCAAGGGGGATATCGTTCGACGGATGATGGGACGACGTGGTCGTGCATCGACAACATCAAGAAAGCGGACGGCTGGTATTCCACGAACCTGCCTTCCTGCACCTGGTCTTTGCTCAGCCTTCCTCGAGGGCCTGACAGCTCATATGTCTTCGACGGCTCTTTGAACGAGGGGGTGGCTTTGTCCACAGACAACGGGGACTACTGGAGCTCCGTCAACACAGGTCTCTGGTCGGATCCTCGCAACTACATTGTCTATTCACTGATTGCTGTTGCAGGAAACACAGGAGATACGGTTCTGTATGCGGGCATGGGAACTCAAAGCAGTACGTCATATGGGAGTGTATACTATTCTACAAACAAGGGTCAAAGCTGGACTGCGTTGGGCGACGGTCTCCCGTCCTGCGACGTCTGGGCGCTTGCATACAAGAGTCCGTACCTTTTCGCCGGGACGAACGGCGAAGGGATTTATCGTTTGCAGGATGGTAGTGCATCGTGGGTAGCCGCGAGCACTCAACCTTCGAACACGGTCGTATCCTCGTTTTCAGTGACCGGCAACACGATCTTCGCGGGGACATACGGCGGCGGTGT
>Ga0335071_10008312_pt1 | contig 10670 bp, 6 predicted proteins | sample Lox_Sample_15_FD_206724 | JGI IMG/M metagenome (GOLD analysis project Ga0335071, IMG submission 206724) | Soil microbial communities from Loxahatchee National Wildlife Refuge, Florida, United States - Lox_Sample_1.5 | ecosystem: Environmental > Terrestrial > Soil > Wetlands | place: USA: Florida...
TTGCAGTATTTCATCTCCACCCACGGTGCGCGTAAGGGTCTCGCGGACACCGCTCTCAAGACCGCCGACTCCGGTTACCTCACTCGCCGTCTCGTCGACGTGGCGCAAGACGTCATCATCAACGAGCGCGATTGCGGCACCAGCGACGGCATCTACGTCGAGCCCATTATCGAAGCTGGCGTCGAAGTCGAACCCTTGCGCGACCGCGTTGTCGGCCGCGTCTCCCTGGAAAAGATCAAAGACTTCGAAGGCAACACCATCATCGAGATCAACCAGGAAATCACCGAAGAACTGGCCAACGCCATTCAGGCCGCCGGTATCGAGCGCGTCCGCATCCGTTCCGTGCTCACCTGCGAATCCCGCCGCGGTGTTTGCGCGCTCTGCTACGGCCGCAACCTCGCCACCGGCCGCATGGTTGAACTCGGCGAAGCCGTCGGTGTGATCGCCGCTCAGTCCATCGGCGAACCCGGCACGCAGCTCACCATGCGTACCTTCCACATCGGTGGTGCGGCGACCCGCGTCAGCGAGCGCTCCACCCTCGAAGCCAAGAACAACGGCGCCGTCAAGTTCGTCGACCTTCGCCACGTCGAAGGCCGCGGCGGTGCAGCCATCGCCATGAACCGTTCCGGCTTGATCGTCATCCTCGACGAGAAGGGCCGCGAAAAGGAACGCTACCACGTCGTTTACGGCGCGCGTCTCCGCGTCAAGGACGGCGACCAGGTCCAGCACGGCCAGATCCTCGCCGAATGGGATCCGTTCACCTTCTCGATCCTGACCGAAACGGCAGGCTCCGTGAAGTTCGACGATCTCCGTCCGGGTCTCACCATCGAAGAGCAGGTCGACGAAGTCACCGGCCTCTCTCAGCTCGTGGTGACTCTGCCGCCAGGCGACGAAAAGCATCAGCCTGCGATTCTCATCCGCGATTCTTCCGGTAAGGTCCGCAAGAAGTACCTCATGCCCTCCCGCGCCCACTTGATGGTCCAGGATGGCGATGAAGTCCAGGCCGGAGACGTGCTCGCGAAGATCCCGCGCGAAACTACCAAGACCAAGGACATCACCGGTGGTCTCCCCCGCGTCGTCGAGCTCTTCGAAACCCGTAAGCCCAAGGACCCCGCTGTCATCTCCGAAATCGACGGCACCGTTCGCTACGGCGAAATCGCCAAGGGCATGCGCAAGATCTACGTCGAAAGCGAAGATGGCAAGACTTCCAAGGAATACGCCATCCCTCGCGGTGTGCACATCAACGTTCAGGAAGGCGAGCATGTCCGTGCTGGTGAAGCTCTCATCGACGGTCCGCTCAACCTCCACGACCTGCTCGCGGTTCTGGGCGAGAAGTACACCCAGGCCTACCTCGTCAACGCCATTCAAGAGGTCTACCGCCTGCAGGGCGTCAACATCAACGACAAGCACATCGAAACCATCAGCCGTCAGATGATGCGCTGGGTCAAAGTCGAAGACGTCGGCGACACCACGTTCCTCCTCGAAGAGCAGGTGGACAAGTTCCGCTTCCGCGAAGAGAACGATCGCGTCATCGCCGAAGGTGGCCGTCCCGCTACGGGCCGTCCCTTGCTCCTTGGTATCACCAAGGCGTCGCTCTCCACTGACTCCTTCATCTCCGCGGCCAGCTTCCAGGAGACCACTCGCGTCCTCACCGAAGCGGCTGTGGCCGGCAAGGTCGATTACCTCCGCGGCTTGAAGGAAAACGTCATCATGGGCCGCCTCATCCCGGCCGGTACCGGTCTCGAACACTACCGCAGCATTCAGTTGCTGACCGAAGTGCCCGTGCCGGCTCCTGTCGAAGAGCTGCCCGAAGCTGCCGAATTCACCGTCGACGACGCCGCCGGCCTGGAATTCCTCGGCGGCAAGGACGACGAAGCCGAAGCTGACGCCGCCACCGAAGGTCAGGACTAATGCAGCGCCGGGCTTCAGCCCGGCATCCTGATCAACGCAAACTAAACTCACACCGCCCCGGGTTTCATCCCGGGGCGTTTTCTTTTGTAACGGCGGGTCTTCAAAACTGGGTCTCCGAGGGCTACGGCATCCGACCTCTTTCCGGGTAGCGTTCGTCGGTGGTATCCTCGGGTTAGTAGACCCTTTGCAGTTGAACGAAAAACTGCTTCGTCACCCACAGCACCTGAAATTACCTAAGAAGTTCATCACAGGCCCGATTTTGTTGAGGTGCTCCGATGTTCACCCTCCTGGCATTTATGGTCTCAGTTGGTCTTGCGGCCTTGATTTCCAAAGCGATTGCGAAATCTCGAAACGACGGCCGCACTTTCAGCATTCCGGCTTTCGTTCTGGTCTTCGTTGTTATGTTCGTCATTGTCTCGGCGACGGTCCGGGTGTGGCGAGCGGATTGGATGCTTCGGCAGATTCCTGTTTACAAGGCGCTGGCAGTCTCCGACCCTACGACGTACCAGTCGATTCGGAAAGTTGTCATAGAGAGTGAAACGAGCCACGGTTCGGAAGCGGAAATGCAAAAACGAATTGGTGCAATTCTGAGTCAGACTTTGCCCACAAAAATTCCAAGAGCTTCAGATGAATCTGTTTTGGCATTTGCCGGTGCGATGGAACAAACACTAAACCAGATGTCTCGCCTGAGCCCGGATTCCTGTTACCTTCTCTTGCATCCCGAAATGGGGGGAACGGGCAACATTCCCAATAACCCAGACTTCGAAAGGAATCAGCAGTTGGTACTGTCGGCAATGGCTCAGATGGTGGAGTCGGCCTCTAGACAGCCCCAGCCTCCGCCCGACCCCGACAAAGGCAACCAGCTCACGCAAACGATTTTCGGGGCGTTGCGTGCGAAATATGGCAATGATGTAGCGCTTCTCGGTAACGGTGTCGCCATAACTACGGTGGACCGAAAAAAAGTGTGTGAAATGTCTGCGGATATGTTTCGAGAAATCATCCAAATGCCTAAGGCTGATGGGAGTATGACTTTGCGTTATCTCTTGACTCACACATCTTCACGCTAATTCTGATGTAAGTAGGAGAACAACTTCGACTCCCCCTTCCAGCCGTCCTTTCATACAGGTACGCCTCACGCACCCCCTTCGTCGTTGCTACTTGCCGCCTTTTCCGCACGCTCCTTATCATGGGAAGTCAATACCGCTGCGTCTTGTTTCGCTCTCGCGGGGTCTTGGGGTTGATTTTTGCTTGGGTTGATTTTCGCTGGACATCATCTGCATGCCAACCAGGATCAACACGAAGAATCACTGGCACGGATCTCTGAAGGTTTTCGCTGGGTTGACACTTCTGCTCGGGTTATTCCTGCTTCCATTCTTTCCCGGCACGTCGAAGCCTCAACCTACCGGTCAATACCTCGTCGAATCCGTCGCCATCTGTTTTGAATGTCACTCCGACCGCGATTTCTCCAAACCCGGCTGGCCCATTCCTCCCGGTCGGAAGGGAAGTGGCCGTATCCTCCGCGGCGAAGGCACTCCCGATCCGATTGTCGCGCCCAACATCTCCTCCGATAAGGAAACCGGCATCGGTGCCTGGACCGACGACGAAATCAAGCGCGCCATCATTGGCGGCATCGGCCGCGATGGCCGCCACCTGCATCCCGAGATGCCCTACCACTACTTCAATCTCCTCAGCGCTCCCGAACTCGACGCTATCGTGAAATACCTCCGCTCCATTCCTCCCGTGAAAAGCGCCCTACCCAAAATGCCGAACTTTTCCCCCGTCCCCAATCCTCCCCGCGTACCCATGGACTCCATTCCACTCACGGCCCATTCGCACGCAATCAAACGCGGACAATATCTCGTGCGTTTAGCCGGTTGCGAAACCTGCCACACTCCCCGCTACGCCGAAGGGTTCATCACTGGAATGGAATTTGCCGGTGGCTCGGTTTTCCGCCACGCCAATGCCGAAGCCGACGCCGCCTCCAATCTCACTCCCGACCTCACCGGCATCGGCGCCTACACAGAACAACAGTTCATCTCGATCATCCGCACCGGCCATTCCGGTAGCCGCCCAATCAACTCCGCCATGCCTTGGCTCTTCTACCGCAACATGACCGACTCCGACCTCCGCGCCATCTTCGCTTACCTGAAAGCCCTGCCTCCCATCTCTCACAAAATCGATAACACCCAGCCCCCCTCCCTCTGCCCCCTCTGCCGCAACTCCCACGGCCTCGGCAACACAAACTGACACTCTCGTAGCGCCGGGCTTTAGCACGGCATTGGCTAGAACTGTCGCAGAAGGTTCGCCCTCGCCCAGCCGTCCTTTCGTACAGGTACGCCTCACGCACCCCCTTCGTCGTTGCTACTTGCCGCCTTTTCCGCACGCTCCTTATCATGGGAAGTCAATACCGCTGCGGCCAGGTTCGCCAACCGATGAACGACGCGCCAAAACCGAACGCGGGTCCGACCGATTCCCAGGCTCAGGACCTCGAGAACCAGGTAGTTACCCGTCTGGAAGCCTACGAGAAGCGTCAGCACGAGCTTTGGGGACTCACCTTCTTCCTGCTCTTCGTCATCACCGCTGTTTTCGCCTGGTTCTCCTGGGATGCCATCAAGGGCTTCCGCATCAACCTCCAGGCCCTCCCCATCGGCCTGGTCATTTTGATCGGTCTCCTCGGCGTCTACATCTGGCGCAAATCGCATCAAATCGCCGAGCTTAAGGGACTCATTCGCGGCATCGATCAGCGCGCCTCCGCTCCTCCCAACGGCCAACAGCTCGAGCAGCTCTTCCACATGATCTCCAAGTCGCAACAGGGCTTCCGCGACTTGATCGATTCTTTTGACGACGTCCTTCTCGCCCTCAGTCTCGACGGCGAGATTCGTGCCGCCAACCGCAGCTTCGCCGATTTCGTCGGTTTGCCCTTCCAGGAAATCATCGGCCTTCCTCTCACCCACTTTCTCTCCGACGAAACCGGCATCACCGAAGAGCGATTGATGCACGATATCGATCGTTTCATTGAGCGACGTTTCTGGTCCGGCAACCTTCAGGTCCGCTTGAAGAAGACCGGCGCCGTGCACTTCTTTGAGTGCGTCGCTCATGCCATGGTCCGCGACAACAAGGTCCACGGCCTCACCATCCTTGCCCGCGACATCACTTCCCAGCGCCGCAGCGAGGCTCGTTTCACTGAGCTCTTCGAGACCCTTCAGGAAGGCATCTATATCGTCACTCCCGAAGACAAGATCCTCGAGGTCAATCCCGCCCTCGTTCGTATGCTCGGCTATTCCTCCAGGGAAGAGCTCCTCTCGATGAAAGTTACCGATATCTTTGTCGACGAGCAGCATCGCGAACTCATCACTCGCGAGGTCAACAATCAGCCCGCCCCCGAGGGCAGGGAAATCACCCTGCGCCGTAAAGACGGCCAGTCCATCATCTGCCTCAACACCGCTTCCGCCGTCCGCGACAATACCGGCCGCGTTGTTCGTTATCAGGGCGCCCTTGCCGACATCACCGAACGCCGCGCCATCGAAAAACGCCTTTACCAGCAGCAGGAGTTCGCCCGCCGCCTCGTCGATTGCTTCCCCGACCTCATCTTCGTTGTCGACGCCAACCGCCACTACAATTTCGTCAGCCCCAAGGTAAAGGAAACTCTTGGCTTCGATCCTCAGGAAGCCATCGGCCTCACCTTCGGCGAGAATACCCACGTCGAGGAGCGTTCCGCTCTGCTCAAGCTCTTCGACGATATGATCCAGGGCAACCAGAACTTTGCGTCCATCGAGATTCGGGTTCGCCACAAGCAAGGCGAGTGGCGCCGCCTTCGCTGCAACTTCAGCCCGCTCTTTAATGAGAACGGCAAGATCGAGGGCGTCGTCATCTCCGGCCGCGACATCACCGAAGTCAAACGCCTCGAAGAGCAGCTCATTCAAGCCGAAAAGCTTGCCGCCATGGGGCAGATGCTCGCCGGTGTGGCCCACGAGCTCAACAATCCCCTTACCGCCATTCTTGGCGCCAGCGAGCTCCTCCGCGACCGCGCTGGCGTCGACGAAAACGCCAAGCGCCAGCTCGACATGACCCACCGCCAGGCTCGCCGCGCTGCTCGCATCGTCCAGAATCTCCTCGAATTCTCCCGCCCCGCTTCGCCCCAGAAGAAGGCTCTCGATCTCAACGCCATTCTTGACCGCACCCTTCAGCTTCACGAGCATTCCCTGAAGCGCAACTCCATCGAAGTCGAATTCCGCCAGTGCCCCGGTATGCCCCCGCTCATCGGCGACGCCAACCAGCTCATCCAGGTCTTCCTCAACCTCGTGAGCAACGCTGAACAGGCCATTCGCGAAGTCCGCCCCTCTGGCCGTATCCAGATCCGCCTCGGCCAGACCGGCAAACGTCTCTTTGCCACCGTCCAGGACGACGGCGTCGGCATCAAGCCGGAAGTCCTCGCCAAAATCTTTGATCCCTTCTTCACTACCAAGCGGCCCGGCGGTGGTACCGGCCTCGGCCTCAGCATCTGCATGTCTATCGTTCGCGAACATGGCGGCGACATCGAGGTCGAATCCCTGCCCGCAGGCGGCGCCGCCTTCACCGTCTACTTGCCGGCGGCCGTCCAGGACAAACCGGCTCAGCCTCTCCCTGAGTCCGATTCCTCCGGCACCGGCGACATGAGGGCGCCCTCGCTCGACCTGCTCAAAAAGAAATCCATTCTCGTCGTCGACGACGAGGAAAGCATTCGCATGCTGCTCGAGGAGGGCCTGTCCGCTCAGGGCTTGAAGGTCGATTGTGCCGGCACCGCCGAAGAAGCTCTGGCCCTCGTCCTCCGTACCGGGTACGACGCCATCCTTTGCGACCTCAATCTCTCCGGCACCGGTCCCAATGCCGATGGCTACAGCGTCGCCCAGCGCCTCAAGATCGCTTCCGGCGTGCACCGTCCAGAGTTGATCTATATGTCCGGCGAAGTCATCGAGGAAGGCCAGGGCTCCAGCGCCTCTGCCAGTTACCGCCGCCTCCAGAAACCCTTCCGCATCTCCGACGTTCTCAACACCCTGATGGTCGTCTTCTCTCGCGTCCCCGTGCCCTCAAAACGCTAAATCCCCATATAATTGTCCCAACGGAACCGGAACCATTGATCCACCCGGCTTCCCGCTCGTCACGTGGACGGTCCTTCGCTCCCCCTCCACTCCACTCGTGAGGTCTCTTCAATGTGCGACGTCACTCTCTTGTCCTGTTTGGCATCCCTTGACTTGGCTCGCTTCGAGGCTTTCGGGCTCGGCAGCGTAATCGCTGTGGTCGTCACCATGATCCATGTGACCGGGCTCAACTACGTTGTCCATCGCTCCAGCAACTGTTTTCAGAGTTTGCACGGAAGCAGTTGCCGGCCCGTCGTCGCCTCCACCTATTTTGCCGTCACGATTCTCGTTATGCTCCTCTTGCACATTCTCGACACCTGCATCTGGGGCGTGATCCTCTACGAACTGCGGCTTGTCCCCGACATCCGCAACGCTCTTTACTTCAGCGCGAATACTTACACCTCGCTGGGCTATGGCGACGTCCCGCTGTCCAACGATTGGCGCGAACTGAGCCCGCTCATGGCCATCTCCGGCCTCTTTACCTTTGCTTGCACCACCAGCCAGCTCTTCAACTTCATGAATCAATACCAGGTTGTCGTTCGAGAACTCGCCGCGGCCCACAAGAAATAGGGAAATAATTGCAATGGAACTGGTCTTCCTACCCGTGCTCTTTGCCGGGTCGCGACAAGATAAAGTAGGGAAAGAATTCGGGTGAGCAGTTAACTGACGCCACAAAAGGGAACGGGGATTGCGTGCCGCACCTTTTGGTTTGCAAGGCTGCGGGTTTAAAGCGAACTTCAACGCAGGTCAATCCGACGAGATCTATCCTTACTCGTTCACCTCATTACTTCTTCTTGTCCTCCGCCCCATCCACCCCAAAATCCCAAACGTAATAATTCAGTCCATCCGGCAACACTTCCGCAATCGCATACTCTCCCGGCGTCAGAGCCTCTCCCAGCGTGAACCGGTACAATCCCTGCGCCACCTCCCACCTCTGCAGCATCACTTCGTTCCGGTTCGTGTTCATCTCTTCGCCAAACAGCGTGCTGATCGACTCCAGTTGTCGCCCGTTGTGCACGATCTTCGCTCGCACCAGCACCACATCCGGCCCATTCTCCCCAGGACGGCTGCTCTTCTTCACCGCCGACACGCGATCCGGATCCTCCGGCGCTTCCCGCAGATAAAACTCAGGCGTGCTCGACCGCAGCCGCAAGCTCGCCCGGTTTCCCGGAATCGTCACGGTGAGCTTTCCGGGCACAACCGGAATCGGCGAGAGCACCTGCTCAATCGTCCGCAGCTTGTCCGCCTTCGTCTCCGATCCCACCTGTTGCAGCAGCCGCACCGTCTTGCCTTCCACTACGAACAATCCCTCCCCGGTCGGCAAGTACACGCCTTCCGCCACCGGTAGGCTCGCGTCGATATCCAGTGGCGCGTCCATCTTTTTCGCTTCGTCGCTCTGGTGCACCTTCTCCACCAGTGTTGCGTCTGCTTTGGCTCGGGCCGCCTCATCCTTTCCCGTCGCGTCCCAGTCGATCATCGATGCGGGGATCTCTTCCCAGTCTCCGCGCTCCGCGCTGAAGTACCTCACCCGGTCGCCATTCCTTTGATACTCGCGAACCAGTTGGTACGTTCCATCCTTCAGGATGAGCTTTTTCTCGCGTTGCACGTGCCCCAAATCGGGATCCGCTTTCTTTGCCGGCGGCGGCGAAGTCGCACCCTTCGGCGCCGGCCCCGGAGGCTGTTGTGGCAGGGCACGGCCGCCCAGCAACATTGTCAGACCGAGCACAACCATCAGTAGGAATCTTGGTTTGTAAGCGTGCTCGTATGCGGGGATGCGAAGGCCGGCCATGGCGGTTCCGGATGTCGGCTCATCACAATTCTCGTCCCTGGCCGCCATCCAAAACAAGGATAGACCTCCGCCCCGAACGCCGCAAGGACGCGGGACACTGCACCAGTGGCTGTTTTCAGTGGCTTGAAGGAAAATTCCAGGCGGGCTCCGAGCGCGACCGGGTCCAGCTTGCTTAGTGGGTGCAGCGCGGGAACAGCGTCGCCAGCACCATCAGGTCCGACAGCGTAAACAACCACTGTTCGGCTTGTGCGCCCGCGGCTTCTGCCGCCCGGGCGATCATTCCCAGGTGCCGGCTCCGCGCAAAATTGTGCACGTGTTCCACGCAGATGCCCGTCAAGCTGGCCACTTCCGCGTCCGTGAAAATCTTCTGACTCGACTTTACAGTTACCAAAGGGACCTCTCTTGCTCCGCCGCTTTCATCTTCATAACTCTTCGATGTTCCGGAGAGGTTAGAGGACATTGAAATCTCCTGCAATAGTCGTTCCGTTTGCTTACCACCCAAACTTCGTCTCTAGTACTTTTCCGTTTTCTTCGTTTTTCTTCGGCTTTCTGCTGTTCTTGACCGAAATCGCCCGCAGTTGCCGCTGTCAGTGTTGACAGGTCTCGATGTGAAAAAAAGTACTGTTTCTGCGAACTTTCTCCCACTTTTGGAAGTGATCCTACATTTTCTTCAAGTCCGCGTTCGTCAGAACTCGCTATCCCGTTTACGCCGTATACAATTTTGGCGAGTCATTCACGCAATTTTTGCGTCCAAGTAATTAGACAGTGTCAGTGTATGCGCTAAACTTGCGCTTCTTCGCTTCTCGCGCGTCTCCGTGCACAACGCAAGCTCGCTCCCACTCAGCGCTTTGAATTTTCTTATTTTGCCGGATCTGAATTCCGCAACTTTGTCGGACTTCCTTACAGCGCCGCTCCGCCTGCCTGCTCAAATGCGTGCGCCAGTTGCAGCACCTTCGTCTCGCTAAACGGAGCGCCGAATACCTGCAATCCTACCGGCAGCTTCCCGCCAATCTGCCCGCAGGGCACCGAAATTCCCGGCAATCCCGCCAGGGATCCCGTAACTGTATATATGTCAGCAAGATACATCTGTAGAGGGTCGTTCACCCGCGAACCCAGCTTGAACGGCGGCACCGGCGACGTTGGCGTCACAATCACGTCCACCTGTTCGAACGCCTTCCGGAAATCCTCCGCAATCAGCGCCCGCACTTTCTGCCCCTTCAGGTAATAGGCGTCGTAGTAGCCCGCCGAAAGCACGTACGTTCCCAGCACGATCCGCCGTTTCACTTCCGCACCAAATCCCGCGCCTCGTGTCTTGCGGTACATCGCAATCAGCGAATCGCCATTCACTCGCGGTCCGAATCGGACGCCGTCATACCGTGCCAGGTTCGAACTCGCCTCCGCCGTCGCTATGATGTAGTACGTCGCGATCGCATAATCCGTGTGCGGCAGTTGAATATCGCGCACGTCGCAGCCCATCTTCTTCAGTAACGCAATTCCCGCGTCGATCTTCTTTCGTACATCCACATCCATTCCTGCGCCAAGATACTCCTTCGGCACGCCGACCTTCATTCCTTTCACCGGTTGTCCCAGCGACGCGCGGTAATCCTCCACTGGCGCCGTCGTCGATGTCGAGTCATTCGGGTCGCGTCCTGCAATCGCGTGCAGCACCGTCGCCACATCCTCCACCGTGTGCGCAAAGGGCCCAATCCGGTCCAGCGACGATGCGAACGCGATCAACCCATACCGCGACACGCGTCCGTAGCTCCCCATCATCGCCGGTATCCCGCAGAACGATCCCGGCTGCCGGATCGATCCGCCTGTGTCCGTCCCCAGCGACGCCACCGCCAAACCCG
>Ga0335071_10008314_pt1 | contig 10669 bp, 5 predicted proteins | sample Lox_Sample_15_FD_206724 | JGI IMG/M metagenome (GOLD analysis project Ga0335071, IMG submission 206724) | Soil microbial communities from Loxahatchee National Wildlife Refuge, Florida, United States - Lox_Sample_1.5 | ecosystem: Environmental > Terrestrial > Soil > Wetlands | place: USA: Florida...
CGTTCAGGTTGCGGTAGAGATGGTTCTGGCCCCAGTAGGTGACGAACAGGTCGATGTAGCCATCGTTGTCGTAATCGCCGGCGCAGACGCCCTGGCCCCAGCCGGAGGAAGTGAGTCCCAGCGCATCGGTCACATCGGTAAAGTGCCCGTTGCCGTCGTTATGGTACATACGGTTGGTTCCGCCTTCGCCGGAGACCACGAACACGTCGATGAACCCGTCGTTGTCGTAATCGAGGAACGCGGCGCCGCTCCCTGTGGTTTCGATAATGTACTGTTTGGTTTTGTCTCCTCCGTTGGGAAACGAGTGCGTGAGGCCGGCGTCCTTTGCGATGTCGCGAAATCGGGGCGGCTCCGCGGCAACCGCCAGTAGGCCCGCTACGCAAATGAGCGCCACGACCCTCATTTGTCCGCCTGCTTTTCGCCAATGCGCTTGAGGAAGTCGGTGAACTCCCCTTCCGGCGCGCCTTTCAGCTTCTCCAATTCCTGCTGCTCCTGTTTGGCTTTGTCCGGTTGGCCGGCGTTGCGATAGGCGACCATCAGGCTATAATGCCCCGCCTCATTGTGCGAATCGAGTTTCACGACCCGCTCGAGTAATACGATGGCCTCGGCGTACTGCTTGGCGTCCATCCGCATCTTCCCGACTGCCATGGCGGCCTCCGCGAAATCCGGGCTCAGTTGCAGCGCTTTTTCGAAGTGCGGGAGTGCCTGCGCCGCCTGGCCGCCGTTGTTCAGAATCTGCCCGATCTGAAATTCCGCCGCGGCATCTCCCGGGTTCAACGCGAGTTCGGCTTCAAATTCCCGCAGCGCTTCCGCCTGCCCTGCCGCATCATGCGAGGCAAGCAGAATGGCGCGTCCCAGCCGGAAATGCAGATTCACGGCCTGCGGGTTCTTGGCGATCGCTTTCCGATACTCGGCGGCCGCTTCCCTGAACCGGTCCTGAGTCTCAAAGATCTCAGCGGAAAGCTGGTTGACCCTATAGGATGCCGGCGTCTGCTCGAACATCAGCCGCGTTGTGTCGTTGAACGCCCGCATATAGAGTTTGGCGGCCTGATAGAGAACATCCGCATCTCCGGGATTCCTCGCCTGCAGTTGGGTGACGACGCCGACAGCCTTTTCCTTCTCGCCGCGGCTGGCATAACACTGTGCCAGGCCCAACCCGGCGAGCCGGGCCATCTCGCGATCCGCTGACTTCTGAAACGAGGAAGCCAGATCGAGAATGGCTTCGGCGCAGTGTCCGGCGCCCGCCCGAGCCAGCGCCAGAAACGCGCGCGCGCGTTCGTCGGTGGGGTTGCTGCGGACTGCGTCCTCCAGGAGACGACAGGCTTCCAAGTAACGTCCCTGCCGAAATGCTGTGGCGCCTTGTGCGAGGGTGTCGTCTGCTGCCGCGAGCGGCAGCGCCAACGCAAGGGCCACCGCCGCGACCGGAGTCAAAACCCTAGTGACCCGCATCATCGAGCGTCAGCAGGGGAGGCTGCCCCGGTGCGATCAGCCGCGCCGGTGCGACACGTTCCGAGGGCGTAACCCCCAGTTCGAGTACCTGTCCGGAAGTCGCGACCTGTTTCGTCAGGGCGCTGAGGTCGGCGGTCGCCGCCATCATCAAGCAGACAATCGGTATCATTGATTCTCCAATTCCTTCAGTGCTCGCTCGGCCAGCGGATTACCGGGTTTGCGCGTCAGCAGTTCCTGCATGATGCCACGGGCATTCTGCCGATCGCCGATGCCGAGCCAGATTCTGGACAGGTTCATGTACAGCAGATCTTCGTCTGGCGCGACCTGAATGCCGTAGCGGAGGGCCGCGATCGCGTCTTTCATCTTGCCCGTTCTGGCGTAAAGTACGGCCAGATTGTTGATCGCCGAAGTGTCGTTTCGTTTGATCGCAATGGCTTGTTCAAAGAGTTGCCGCGCTTCCTCGGTTCGGTCGGCTTTGGCCAGCAGCAGGCCCAACTTATTGGCGGCGTCGCCGCTCCGCGGATCGGTTGCCAACGCTCGCCTGTAATATCGCTCGGCTGCGGCAAGGTCATTCAACTTCTCCTCCATCTGGCCCGCATTCACAAGCGCATAAGCGAGATCGGGGTTGAGCGCCAGGGCCTGCTCGTAGAGGCGCAACGCCTCGCGCGGATGTCCGCCGGCCGCTTCGACGCCGCCGAGATCGTTCCACGCTTCCACCAGCCCCGGATCCAATGCAGTCGCCCGCTCCAAAGCCTCGCGCGCCTCCCGCAGGCGATTCGCCTCCAGGTGGATCCGCCCGATGGCATGCAGCGTCCTGGCATTATTCGGGGAGCGGACCGACGCAGTCTCCAGGTACGGCAGCGCCCGTTCCCCATAGCCTGCCATCAGCATGGCGGCGCCGATCTTGTAGTAGTCCCGTGCCGGCATCCCGTAGAACGTGCCGCCGAACGGCAGAGCCAGCGGGTCTGGCGTGGCGGAATCCGCCCGCCGCAAGTCAGCCTGCACCTCCGCGGCATCGGGCGTGTCCGCGTAGACTTTGCGGATCCGTCCCAGCGCGTCAATCAGCATCCACAAAGGGGTGCTGAGACGGGCGCGATAGTCGAACAGATAACGGCGAAGAAGTACGTACGCCGCGCTCAAGTCGCCGGGAGCGGCGCGCAGGTCCAACGTCTGCGTGGGAACGGACAACTGTGGCAGCGTCTCGCCCGCGTGAAGGACGAAGAGCGCCGGCCCCTGCCTCTTCTCCGGGAGCGGTAACGGCTCGCGCATCCAGGTGGTGGCCAGCCGCGAACAATTATCCTCTGCGATCGCTTTTCCCGCGCCAATTTCAGTCCGCTGCCGAAATGGCTGTTTCCGTATGTTTGCGTTCCCTTCCACTACTTCATAGAGGCTCCCGGCTTCCAGCGGTGGCAGGTCCCGCACCAGGCCCGAAGGCCACGTGATTCGCACCCGTTCAGCGCGTCCGCGATCGCCCAAACCAAAATATATGCGCTTGGTATGCTGCGAAAGATACCCGGAGCCGGCCACGACCCACTTCGCCTGGCCGTCCACTTCGATTCGCGCGCCCACCGCGTCCCGGTTGGATTTGGTTCCCCTCAGCGCGAACCCGATCCGCCGTCTGCCGGTTCCGCAGTTGTTCTGAAAGATTCGAACCTGCGGACCGAGCCGGCTCTTCACCGCCAGATCAATGCATCCATCGCCCTCCAGATCGAAAAAAGCAAAGGCGCGGCTGTCCTGCTCTGGGTCGATTCCCCCAACCCCAGAAAGATCGTAATAGCGGTCTCCGCGGCGCCCATACAGCACGTTGGGCTGACGGCCCGCCCACGAACAGTCTTCGCGAATCAACTGGTTGATCGCGTTCCAGCCGTTTTCATAGGCGGCCTTGCGTTCAGCGCCTGCCGGCGATTTCGCCACCACTTGCCTGTAGAAATAACTCATCAGGTCCGTGTGACTATTGTTCGTCAGCATGCCGCAGGCGATGTAGATCTCCGGTGTCCCGTCGTTATCGAAATCGCACCCATCGCAAGACCACGCCCAGTGCCCCATTTCGATGCCTTGCGAATCGCCGGTATAAGCAAAAGTACCGTCGCCCTGGTTGTGAAAGAGTGAGTTGCCCTTCACGTGGCGGCGGTAGATATCACGCAGCTTCGGATCCTCCCGGCCGGGCCCGAAAGCCGGATCGTTGACGATGCGCTGTCCACACGCGCTCCACATGTTCGATACCAGCAGATCGGGCCGCCCGTCGCCATCGTAATCGAGCCACGCCGAACTCATGCCCGGGCCGATGTCTTCCACGCCCGCTTCCTCGGCCACATCGCGAAAGTGGCCATTGGTGTTGCGGTACAGATTCTTCCGCCCGAAATCGTTGGCCACATAGAGGTCGGGCCATCCATCGCCGTTGTAGTCGCACCAGGCGGCCGCGAAGCTGAAGTGGCAGTTGTTGTGATCCATTCCGGCGGCTGCCGTGACATCTTCGAAATGCGGCGGGTCGCGATCCAGACAGTTGCGCAGAAGGAAATTCGGCGGGCCATTCCGGGCGTCGTGGTAGGGCGTTGGATACCGGTACTGCGCTTCGCTCTGAAAGTAAACGTACGTGCAGAAGTACAAATCAAGACGGCCGTCGCGGTCATAGTCTGCCGCGGAAACACTCGTAAAGGTACCCTGCGGCGCCGAGGCAAAATGAAATGCCTGGGGAAGCGGAGTGAAGCGGCCCGTGCCGTCGTTCAAGAACAGCATCGGCTGCGTCGGACGAACCAGCACCAGGTCCTGGCGCCCTGTGTTCCGTAAATCCACGAAGAGGGCGCACGTGGTGTCATCCAGGATGTCGAGCCCGGATTCCTTCGAGATATCTCGAAAATGCCCTCTGCCGTCGTTCTTGTACAGCCGATTCGGCAACCCTCCCGGCTGGCAGACGTAGATCTCGTCTTCGCCATCGCCATCCACATCCGCCGCGGCGATGCCGTTCTCGCCATACACATCCACGCCGCAGGCGGGGTCGAGCCGCGAGCGCCAGTATGGAATGCCCTTCGCAAGCTGCTCGTGAAAAGAAGCGGCCCCCTCGAATGCACCGGCGGTCACATCCCGGAAGAAAGGAGATCGCGCGAAGGTGAGCGTTTCGCTTACGGGCTCGAGACGGGTAACCGCCCCGTCTTTCCAGGCCAGTTTCCAAATGCCGGTTCGATGTTCCAGCCGGCCGGCGTTCCGGGCACGGATGTCGAATCGAACGAGGTCGTCGGGAAGGGCATAGAAAGCCGCCCGCCGCACCGATCCCAGCGAGGCGCGCCATTTTTCCCAGCCCGCGACAGGATCGCCGGCGCCGTCGAACACCGCTTCCGCGACATCGGGTGCGATGTCTCTGTAGCTGGCGGGAGCCGGCGATGCCCCCGCGCATCCTGCCGCGAAACGAAGCTCCCGATTCTCGAGCGCCGCGGCCAGCCGCTGTTCGAGTTCCACCGCCGCCTTTTCCCCGGGGAACTCGTCGCTGCCGGCTTCTACCAAAGTCAGTGCCGGAGCATAAGCCGGCTCACGTAAGAACCTCGCCGCGAACGGAGAAGTGGCGTGCGCTCGGGAGAACATCCAAGGCAGAGCGGTGCAACTCGTGAGAAAGTCGCGGCGCCTCATGGCACGAGCCTGTCCGTGGACGCAGGCAGTTCGGGCACCGTGTTGGTTTCGGCGGTCGTGAGCCGCTGGTGCTCAGCCCGCTCCGCCTTGGCCAACTCGGGTTTGCCGAGCCGCTCATACGCACGAGCCAGTTGAAAATGCGCCGCCGCGATATTCGGGTTCAGCGCGATACTCCGCGATAGCTCGGCTGCCGCCTGGCTCCAATCCCGTTTCTTAAGAAGCAGGGCTCCCAGTTCGAAATGCGCTTCCCAATAGTCGCTGTTGAGTTGAATCGAGTGGCGCAGCTTGGCTTCGACAACCGCGGAATCCGCGGAAGCCGCGCTGAGCGCTTTGGCGTGCAGGCAGGCCGCCAGGCTGTTCCCCGGCTCGGCCAGTTCCCAGGCAGCGAATGCCGCTACCACTTCCGAAAGGCGTTCCCCGGCATGGTCCAAAATGCGGGAAAGAAACACGTACGGCTGCTCCACGGAAGGATCGATCCGAATCACGCGCAGAAATGCGTCGATCGCGTCGGAAAACTGACGTTGCCCGTAAGCGGCAACCCCATACGCGAGCTGGATCTGAGCATTCCTCGGAAATCGCTCCCGGCCCTGGTTGAATGTCGTTTGCGCTCCGCGGAAATCGCCGTGGCGCAGTTGCGCCTTCCCCAAATCGAACACGTATGTCCACGACTGACGGTTGCGCTCCACGGCATCGCGGAACTCACGAATGGCGTCGTCCGGCCGGTTGATGGCCGCGTACGCCTCGCCCATCAGGTGGTGCAGGTCTGCCGTGTCGGCTTGCCGCAGCGCGTTCTGGCCCCATTGGATTGCCAGTTCGGCTTCGCCTGCCCGCAGTGACAGGTCCGCGGCGCGCACGGCTGCCTGGGGATCCGCACCCTTGCTGGACGCGTAGCGCCTTTCGGCTGCCGCCGCTTTGCCAAGATCCCCCGTCTCAGAGTAGAAGGTCGCCAGCGCGTGCTCCACCGCGGGGTTCGTCGTAGCGAGTTTGGCCGCGCGATCGGCAGCTGCTTCCGCGTTTACCCGATCGTTCGCGCGCAGATAGGTTTGAGCCAGGGCGGCCCACACCACCGGGTTGTTGGATTCCAAGCGGGAGGCGTTTTCCAGGTGGCGGCGGGCTTCGACCAGATCGCTGCCGTTCAAGGCCAGCAAGCCGCGCCGCAACTCACTCTCGAAGGTTTCTTGCGCGCTCAACACTCCCATCAACAAGCAAATCAGCAATGGGAGCGAGAGCTTCATCCGAGACAGTTCAGGGGAGTGCCCAGGTCCGTCGGCGGGGGCGCTCCCCTGGAGCAAATCAGAACATCAACCGCAGCGAGAACTGGATGTGCCGTTCCGTGCCGGGAAGCGTACTGGTGATCACCCCGAAGTTCGTATCCTGCGCGTTGTTATCCGGATAGCTGAACTGCGGCGTATTGAAAATGTTCAGGCCCTCGAAACGAAATTGGGCCCGCCATCTCTCGGTGAATGGGAAATCCTTGAAGATGGAAAAATCGAGCGTCTTGGTCGGCGGCCCCCAGTTGCTCTGCAGTCCGAGGTTGCCCTCGGTGATGTTGGCCGGTGAAGGAAACGCGCTGACCGGAACCACTGCCGCCGTGTTGAACCAGTGGGCGGGCGTGCGTCCCCCGGAAGGCGCTGCGTTCGGGTTCTGCCCTGGCAGCAGAATGGGGAAACAACTCGCCCACACGCCCACACAACCGTTGGAGCGCAGTGTGAACGGATTGCCTGTGTGCAATGTGAGGATGCCGTTGATTTGCCAGTTCCCCAGGAGGGCGCTTTCGAGCGCATTCATCCCGTTGCCGAACTTCTTGCCCCGCCCAATCGGGATATCGTACAAGAAGTTGCCGGCGAAGTTGTGGCGGATGTCCCAGGGCGCCGAAGCATAGCCCTTGGCGAAGTTCGTGTTGTCCGGCTCGCCGTATCCCACCGAGCCGCTGAGCGTGGTTCCGGAATTCGCCAGGGCATGGCCGTAGGTGTAGGACGCGATGAACTGCAGTCCCGCGGAGAACCGCTTCTCCAGTTTCGCCGTCATCCCCGCGTAGTTTCCATACCCGAATGAGGCCGTGCCGTTCAGACCCTGGATGTACGGCTTGGGCCGCAGGGAATTGCAGGTGATGCTGCTATCCGCGGTGGCCGCATTTGGACAGGCGTTCTGATCGGGCTGCAGGAGCTGATGGGCCTGGTGGTTGCCCACATAGGCCACCTCCAGCGCCATTTGGTGCGGCAACTCCCGCTGCACGGCGATGTTCCATTTGTGCACGAGCGAGTTCCGGAAGTCCGGCGCCAGGGACCGGAAGTTCACCGGCGCGGGCAGCGAAAAGATATTCGACGGGAATCCAGCCTTCAGCCCGCCACTGAAGTAAGGGTTGGTGTCGAACACACCCGACCCGGTGCCCGTGGCCGGCCGTTGCAGGTTCGGCGACTCGTTGAACGGAACCGACTCGCCACGGTTGGGGTTGCCCCCCTGGTTCTCCTCACCTCCATAGAACACGCCATAACCCAGGCGGAAGACCCACTTGTCTTTCCAGGTGTACGCAATACCGATGCGCGGACCGAAATCCAGCTTGTCCCAGGGGATCAGGTATTGCGAAACTTGGCCGACCGAGACCGCCACGTTGGGGAATGTCGTCGCGAATCCCGGCGGCAGCGGCGATGTCTGGTTCGGCCCCTTCGGGATGTACAGCGTCATCGTCTGAATATCGAAGTTCGATTGCCGGGCGAACTTCTCTCCGATGGGAGAGAACAACTCATACCGCAAGCCCAGGCTCACGGTCAGGCGGCGCGTCACCTTCCAGTCGTCCTGCCCATAGAACGCATACGCTTGTTTCGTCGAAGAGATGAAGTTGGTGGTGGACATCTGCCCCCAATCGATGTTCCCCAACAAGAACGAAGCCATCGCATCCCCGGTCTGCCCTGAGCCGCCGAGCGCGGAAGTTGGATAAGCCGTCTCCTGCGGGCCGAAATACAACTCTCCGTGCGGATAGGGCACCTGGAAGAACGGAAACTGAATCGGACGATACTCTGCACCGAACTTCATCGCGTGGCTGCCCCGGGTAATCGAGACGTTCTCGATGAAATCCCACACGTTGCTATATTCCTTCGAAGGCAGCCAGGAGTTGGCGCCGATCTGGCTGTAGTTGGTTCCGCAATACTGCGTTTGAAACGAGGAGCTGCAAAACTGAATCTGCGGCAAGCCGCCGTTCAGCGTGGTGGTCGGGTCATATCCAGCCAGACCCAGCGCTTTGTATTCGTCGGTGCCCGCGTTTCCCTGCGTGCGGGCGGTGACCAGCCGCGTAAATCCAATTCGGGTTTCGGAGAGAATCGCGGGCGTCCAAACCCGCGTCCAGCTCAGCATGGCGTTGCGGCTGAGGTCTTGTTCGCTGACACCCTGAAAACTCGCGCCGTCCAGCGCACCCGGGAAAGGCGCGGTGTTAGCCTTCTCCGTATCCGCCCAGCTCAACGTTCCGTACAGCGTATCTTTGTCCGTAAGCCTGTAATCCACGCGCGCATCTCCCTGATCCGTGGTCTGCGAGCCGGGCGAGGAAACGAAATAATCGTTGGCCGGAAACCCTCCCGAGATGATGGGTTGGTTGGTGCTCGGATAGAGCGCCAGAATCTTGGAAGCTACCGGGTCGATCATGCTCAGTGGAATCGTATTGTTGGAAAATGGTGTCCGCGTGAGTTGGCCGTTGACCACCGCCGTCGTCGTCGGATCGAAGATTTGTCCTTGCAGCGCACCCCCGCCAGGTAGCGCAGACCCGAGCAGCGAACGGAAATCGCCTTGCCTCATCGCCGCCGTCGGGATCGTGTAATTGCCGCCGTAACCTAGGTTTTGAATCACGCCGCCGGATGAGGCAATTCGCGTCCCTTGATAGTCGCCGAAAATGAACGCGCGATTCTTCTTGATCGGGCCGCCCGCGGCTGCGCCGAACTGGTTCTGCCGGAATGGTCCGCGTCCCGCGCCGCTCCTGTTATTCTCCCAGCGATTCGCGTTGAGGTCGGCGTTCTGTAAAATCTCGAACAGCGTGCCGTGCACTTCGTTGGTCCCGCTCTTGAGGTTCACGTTCACTACGCCGCCCGCGCCGCGCCCGTACTCGGCGTTATATCCGTTGGTCAGCACTCGCATTTCACCGATCGCCTCTACCGAGGGACCCACCACGAAGGCGGTCTGATTGAGGAAGTCGATCACGTTTACGTTGTTGTCCACGCCGTTCAGCAGGAAGTTGTTTTGCCCGTTCGAGCGAACGCCGTTGGCGGAGAAGCCCCCGCCGGTGGCGTCTCTGGCGCCCTGCTCTGCCGTCAGCACGCCGGGTGAAAGCCTGGCCAGGAAGCTGAATGTTCGTTGGCCTCCCAAGGGCAGGTCCGACATCCCTTTCGCGTTCAGGTCGGCCCCCAGAGTCGCGCTCTCCGTCTCCAGCAGCGGCGCTGCGGCCGACACCTCCACCGCCTGTGTGACGTCGCCGACGGGCAGCGTCAGGTTCACACCGACACGGTCGCCGCCGCTTACCACAACGTTATCCTGTTCGATACGCCGGAATCCTTTAGCCTCAGCCGTTACGCTGTAGACGCCGGGCTTCAGCGCGGGCCGGACGTACGTTCCATCCGCGCCCGTCTGGACTTCGTACTTCAGTCCAGTGGCCGCCTCGGTGATCGTGATCTTTACCGAGGGCACTACACCGCCCTGGCTATCCGTGATGGTACCGGTGATCGTCCCTAAGTCTCGCTGTGCGAATATGGGAGTGATCGTAGCGGCAAGAATCGTCAGCACAACTAACAACTGACGCTGCCAGAATACGAGCGTACGCGTACGCGGCATCGTGACTCGCATCTTACCCTTCCTGTTCGTTTTTACCCTGAGACACACTCTAAGTGCGCATGCTACCGCCCCTCATCCGAGCGGCAGGACAAACAGCCTAGTTAGAGCCCCCTCATCAACCTGACTTAAAACTACCCCCTGCATCACGTTTCCCTGTGCCGGAAACGTTTCCACAGAAGCTGAGTTAGTATAATTCTGCTAAGTCCGGTCAGTCAAGATCTAAATCGATCGGGATATCACGCCGCGACTCAGTTAACGGCCAGCTAAGTTCGACCGGACCGAACTTTCGTGATATCCGATACAAATGCTCGGGGAGGATTACAGTCTGGCATCCACCTGCCGGGCCTCGGCCGTGGTTGCGCGAACCACCAGGCGGGTTCCGAGGCGGACCTCCGTTCCGGCGCCGCCGTTGCGGATGGACTGGATCAGCGCGTCACAAGCAAGCGAAGCCAGGCCGGTGCGCAGGAGCCGAACGGTCGTCAGGGGTGGCTCGGTGAACTCCGCGATCTGGATGTCGTCAAACCCGACGACCGAGACGTCCTCGGGAACCCTCAGCCCCGCCTGGCGAATCGCCCTCATGGCGCCGATCGCGGTCAAGTCGTTGGAGGCTAGAACAGCGGTCAGATGGGGCGCGCGTTCCAAAAGGCGGAGCATCGCCGCTAGGCCGCCATCCACCTTGTGGTCACCCTCTTCAACCAGCAGTCCGCCCGACTCGCAGTCGCGCGGGCTGCCGAGGAGTTGGAGGAATGCATCCCGGCGTTCCGATGCGGATTTCAAGCGCAGCGGT
>Ga0335071_10008315_pt1 | contig 10667 bp, 7 predicted proteins | sample Lox_Sample_15_FD_206724 | JGI IMG/M metagenome (GOLD analysis project Ga0335071, IMG submission 206724) | Soil microbial communities from Loxahatchee National Wildlife Refuge, Florida, United States - Lox_Sample_1.5 | ecosystem: Environmental > Terrestrial > Soil > Wetlands | place: USA: Florida...
GCCTCAGTCCGCCGCGGCCTCGGTCATCATCCTGAGCGGGCGCACCAGGAGCCCAGCCGCGTCGCTCTCGCCGAGCCCGAGGAAGGCGCCGCCCGGCGCGTACAGGCGGACGCGCGCGCCGGGTCCCGCCAGCGCGGCCACCGGCTGCCCGTGCCGGAAGCGGCTCGCCTCGCCGGCGCCGAGGGTGACTGCGGGCAAGCCGGCGAGCGCCGCGTCCGTCGGCAGCAGCAGCGCATCGAGCGCCGCTGTCTCGCCCGCGAGCGCCTCGAGCTCGGCGAGCGCGTGCGGCGTCGCGCCCGCGAAGGCGCCGCCGAACGACGTGCGGCGCAGCGCCGTCAGGTGGCCGACGCTGCCGAGCGCGCGCGCGATGTCCTCGCCGAGCGTACGCACGTAGGTGCCCTTGGAACAGGTGACCTCGAAGTCGAGCTCCGCCGGGCGCAGCCCGAGCAGCAGCAGCCGCTCGATGCGCACCGGCCGCGCGGACCGCTCGACCTCGACGCCGCGGCGCGCGAGCGCATAGAGCGGCTCACCGTCGCGCTTCAGCGCCGAGTACATCGGCGGCACCTGCTGGCCGGGCCCGACGAGGCCGGCGAGCGCCTCGCCGACCGCCGCCGCGTCGAGCGGCGGCACCGGTGCGCGCTCGACGACCTCGCCCTCGCGGTCCCCGGTGGCCGTGCGCGCGCCGAGCGCGAGCGTCGCGCGGTAGGTCTTGTCGGCGTCGAGCAGCAGGCCCGCCACCTTGGTCGCCTGGCCGAAGCACAGCGGCAGCACGCCGGTCGCGAGCGGGTCGAGGCTGCCGGTGTGGCCGGCCTTGCGCGCACGGAAGATGCGCCGCACGCGCTGCAGCGCCTGGTTCGAGGACAGCCCCGCGGGCTTGTCGAGCAGCAGGATCCCGTCGACCGTCCGCCACTCGGGCCGCGGCCGGGCGGGCGCGCTCATGGCGCCGGCTCGTCCCCGGCGTCGGCGGCCGCGGGCGGCGCGCCGTCGGCGCGCTCGGCGTCGTCCCTGACGGCGGCGCTGATCAGCGCCGACACCCGGGCCGCGCGCTCGATCGACTCGTCCGGCAGGAAGCGCAGCTCCGGGACGCTGCGCATGCCGAGCTGCTTCTTGAGGTGGATGCGCAGGAAGCCCGCGGCGGAGGCGAGCGCCGCGCCGACCTCGTCGGCCGGGCGCCGCTGGTCGAAGGGCAGGAAGAACACCTTGGCGTGCGTCAGGTCGCGGCTGACCTCGACCGCGGTGATCGTCACCAGCCCGACGCGCGGATCCTTGACCTCGCGGCGGATCAGCTCGGCGAGCAGCCGCTGGATCTGCTCGCCGACGCGCTGGCTCCTGTGGAACTCGCGCGGCACGTCACAGCGTACGCGTCGTCACGACGCGCTCGTAGCACTCGATCTGGTCGCCGGCGCGGACGTCGTTGTAGTCCTTGACCGCGATGCCGCACTCGGTGCCGGCACGGACCTCGTTGACGTCGTCCTTGAAGCGCCTGAGCGACTCGAGCGCGCCCTCGAAGATCACGACGTTGTCCCTGAGCACGCGGATCGGGTTGTTGCGCTTGACGAAGCCCTCGGTGATCAGGCAGCCCGCCACCTGGCCGAACTTGCTCGAGCGGAACACCTCGCGCACCTGCGCGAGTCCGACGATCTGGTCGCGCACCTCCGGCGCCAGCATGCCCGAGAGCGCGTTGCGCACGTCGTCGATGGCCTCGTAGATGATGCTGTAGTGGCGCAGGTCGACGCCGTTGTCCTTGATCGCGGTGCGCGCGGCGGCGTCGGCGCGGACGTTGAAGGCGATGATGCGCGCCTTCGAGGCGACCGCCAGCATGACGTCGGACTCGGTGATGCCGCCGACGCCCGAGGACACCACCTTGACCGCGACCTCGGCGGTGGAGAGCTTGGTGAGCGCATCGCGCAGCGCCTCCGCCGAGCCCTGCACGTCGGCCTTGATCACCACCTGCACCGTCTGCAGCTTGCCCTCGAGCGGCGAGAACACGTCCTCGATCTTGGTCGGCGTGCGCGCCAGCTTGACGTCGCGGAACTTGCCCTGGCGGTACAGCGCGACCTCGCGCGCCTTGCGCTCGCTCTCGACGACCAGCAGCTCGTCGCCGGCGTTCGGCGCACCGGACAGCCCGAGCACCTGCACCGGGATCGAGGGGCCGGCGCTCTCGACCGCGGCGCCGGTCTCGTCGAACATCGCGCGCACGCGGCCGAACTCCTGGCCGGCCAGCAGCGGGTCGCCGGACCTGAGCGTGCCGCGCTTGACCAGCACGGTCGCGACCGCGCCGCGGCCCTTCTCGATGCTCGCCTCGAGCACGACGCCGGCGGCCGGCCCGTCGGTGGGCGCCTTCAGCTCGAGCACCTCGGCCTGCAGCGCGAGCGTCTCGAGCAGCTGCTCGACGCCGGCGCCGGTGCGGGCCGAGACCGGCACGAACATCACCTCGCCGCCGTACTCCTCGGGGATCACGCCGTGCTGCACCAGCTCGTTCTTGACGCGGTCCGGCTCGGCCTCCGGCTTGTCGATCTTGTTGAGCGCGACCACGAGCGGCACCTCGGCCGCGCGGGCGTGCTCGATCGCCTCGACCGTCTGCGGCATGACGCCGTCGTCGGCCGCGACCACCAGCACGACGATGTCGGTGACCTGCGCGCCGCGGGCGCGCATCGCCGTGAAGGCCGCGTGGCCCGGCGTGTCGATGAAGGTGATGATGCCGCGCGGCGTCTGGATGTGGTACGCGCCGATGTGCTGCGTGATGCCGCCGGCCTCGCCGGCCGCGACCTTGGTGTGGCGGATGTAGTCGAGCAGCGAGGTCTTGCCGTGGTCGACGTGGCCCATGATCGTCACCACCGGCGGGCGCGGCTGCGCCTCGGCGCCGGCGGCGGCCTCGGTCTGCAGGTCCTCCTCGAGCGCGTTCTCGCGGATCGCCTTGGCCGTGTGGCCCATCTCCTCGACCACCAGCACCGCGGTGTCCTGGTCGAGCGGCTGGTTGATCGTCGCCATGACGCCCATGTTCATCAGCGTCTTGATGACCTCGCTGCCCTTGACCGCGATCTTCTGCGCGAGCTCGGCGACCGTGATCGTCTCGGGGATCGAGACCTCGCGCTTGACCGGCTGCGTCGGCATCTCGAAGGCGTGCCGGCCCTCGGCGGCGGGCGCGACGCCGCGGCGGCCGCGCACCGGCTTCTTCTTCTTGTAGCGCGAGCTGACGTCGGTCGAGACGTGCAGCTCCTGGCGCCCGTAGCGGGTCTCGCGCGTATCGGCGTCGGCGGCCTTGGGCCGCTCGGCGGCCTTGCGCTGGCGCTCGGCCTCGTCGCGCTCGCGCTGCTCGGCCTGGCGGCGGACCTCTTCCTCGGCGGCCTTGCGCGCGTCCTCCTCGCGCTTGCGGTTCTCCTCGTCGCTGCGGCGGCGGGCCTCCTCGGCCTCCTTGCGCTGCTGCTCCTCCTCGACCGCGCGCCGCGCGGCCTCCTCGGCCTCGCGCTGGCGGTCGATCTCCTCCTGCGCGAGGCGCGCCTGCTCCTCGAGCACGCCGCGGTTGATGTAGGTGCGCTTGGTGCGCACCTCGACGCTGACGGTGCGCGCGCGGCCCTGCGCGGCGCTGACCTTGATCTCGCTCTGGGTCTTGCGCTTCAGCGTGATCTTGCGCGGGCCCGCGGTCGCGACCTCCTCGGCGGCGCGGCCGTGCGCGCGGCGCAGGTGCGACAGCAGCTCGGTCTTGGCCTCGTCGCTGATGCGGTCCTCCGCGCCGGCGACGCGGATGCCGGCCTCGTCAAGCTGCTTGAGCAGCTTGTCGACCGGCACCTTGAGCACCTCGGCGAACTGGGCAACGGTGACGTCAGACATGCAGGAGGCTCCTCAAGTTGACGCCGCGCCGTCGGCGAACCAGTGCGCGCGGGCGGCCATGATCAGCTGCCCGGCACGCGCGTCGTCGAGGTCGTCGATGCCCTCGAGGTCCTCGATCGACTGGTCGGCGAGGTCCTCGCGGGTGCGGATGCCGCGCGCGGCGAGCGTCTTGGCGAGCCGCTCGTCCATGCCCTCGAGCGTCAGCAGGTCCTCGGCCGGGGCGCCGCCCTCGGCGGTCTCCTCGGTCGCGATCGCCTGCGTCAGCAGCACGTCGCGGGCCCGGTTCCTGAGCTCGCGGACGATGTTGTCGTCGAACTCCTCGACCGCCAGGAGCTCGTTGGTCGGCACGTAGGCGATCTCCTCGATCGTCGAGAAGCCCTCCTGCACGAGGATGGTCGCGACGTCGGCGTCGACGTCGAGCGCCTTCATGAACATGTCGCGCAGCTCCGTGGTCTCGGCCTCGCTCTTCTCCTCGGCGGCCTGCTCGCTCATGATGTTGAGCTTCCAGCCGGTGAGCTCGGAGGCGAGGCGGATGTTCTGGCCGCCGCGGCCGATCGCCTGCGACAGCTTCTCCTCGGCGACCGCGATGTCCATGCTGTGCTGGTCCTCGTCGACGACGATCGAGGTGACCTCGGCCGGCTGCATCGCGTTGATGACGAACTGCGCCGGGTTGTCCTCGAAGGGGATGATGTCGACGCGCTCGCCGGCGATCTCGTTCGAGACCGCCTGCACGCGGCTGCCGCGCATGCCGACGCAGGCACCCACCGGGTCGATGCGCGGATCGAGGCTGCGGACCGCGATCTTGGCGCGCACGCCGGCGTCGCGGGCGGCACCGAGGATCTGGATCAGGCCCTGGCCGACCTCCGGCACCTCGAGCTTGAAGAGCTCGATCAGGAACTCGGGCGCGGTGCGCGACAGGAACAGCTGCGGCCCGCGCGGCTCGGAGCGCACCTCCTTGAGGAAGGCCTTGATCCGGTCCTGGGTGCGGATCGGCTCGCGCGGGATCAGGTTCTCGCGCGGCACGAAGCCCTCGGCGTTCTGGCCGAGGTCGACGTAGACGCCGTTGCGGTCGACGCGCTTGACGATGCCGCTGCAGAGCGTGCCGACCCGGTCCTTGTAGGCGTCCACGACCTGGGCCCGCTCGGCCTCGCGCACCTTCTGCACGATGACCTGCTTGGCGGTCTGGGCGTCGATGCGACCGAAGGTCTCCGACGGCAGCGGCACCTCGACGAAGCCGCCGACCTCGGCGGCCGGGTCGACGTCGAGCGCGTCCTCGAGCCTGAGCTCGCGCTCGGGGAACTCGAGCTCGCGCGAATCGTCGGCGAACACCTTCCAGCGCCGGAACACGTCGTACTCGCCGCTCTTGCGGTTGATCGCGACGCGCGCGTCCATGTCCTCGCCGAGCCGCTTGCGGGTCGCCGAGGCGAGCGCCGCCTCGAGGGCCTCGAAGATGATCTCCTTGTCGATGCCCTTCTCGTTGGCGACGCTTTCGACGGCGTCGACGATCTCTTTCAGCGTAGTCCGCATGTCTTCACTCCCGTCGCGTGCCGAACTCCGGCACGAGCCGCGCCGTCTTGATCTCGTTCAGTGCCAAATCCACCGGCTGGCCGTCCACCTCGAGCGTGACGCCCGCCTCGCCGACCGCGACCAGCCGGCCCGTCCAGCGGCGCCGCCCGGCGCGCGGCACGAGGCTCTCGACCTTCACCCGCCCGCCGGTGAAGCGCTCGAAGTGCGCTCGCGTGCGCAGCGGCCGGTCGAGGCCCGGCGAGGACACCTCGAGCGTGTACTCGCCGGCGATCGGGTCCGCGGCGTCGAGCGCCGCGCTCACCCGGCGGCTGACCGCCTCGCAGTCCTCGACCGTCACTCCGCCGGCCGCGCCATCCGTGCGGTCGATGTAGAGCCGCAGGAGCCCGCCGCCGCGGTGCGGGTGGAACTCGAGCTCGACCAGCTCGCAGCCGAGCGCCGCCACCTCGGGCTCCAGGAGCCGCATCAGCGCCTCGCGCATCGTCCCATCCCGGCCCCCAACGGGCGCCTCCAGCCTCGCTCCGCCACCACCCGGTCCCAAAAAAAGGGCCAAAAAAATGGGCCCTCGGCCCACTCTCTGGGGTCGCAGGGCCTTCCGGCCCCCGACCGAAACGAAAAAGCCCCCTCGGGGGCTTCACCTGAACCAGGACCGCTCCGCCAGAGCCGGCCCCTACGAGCCGGCAATTATACGGGACTCCCGCCGCCTAAGAAAGCTCGTCAGCCGGGATCGAGCGCATTGGCGGTGACGAAGCGCGGGCGGATGTCGGTCGGGACGGTCCCGAGGCGCTCGAAGATCCGCCGGACCTCGGGCCTCAGCGGCTGCATGCGCGCCAGCCAGTCGCGTGCCCGGGCGTAGTCGCCGGTCGCCTGGACCGTCAGGATCTCGTGCGTCAGGCCCTCGACCGCCGCGCGCATCCGGGCGGGGTTGATGGCGAAGCGGCCATCGCTGCCGACGGTGACGGCCTGGGCGTCCAGCAGGTAATTGAGCTGCAGCGCCATGCCCTTGGCGTGCGCATCGGCGGTGCCGAAGCGCAGCGTGCGGAACATCGAGGCGAGATAGGTCACGTGGTAGGCGGGCTCGTCGGCCTTGGCGAGCACGCCCCGGTCGATCAGCTGCTCGAGCGCCCACAGGCCCGCGATGTCGGCCTTGGCCTCCTCAAGCGGCCCGTTGACCTCCTTGAGTTCGGCGCGCACCGAGGTCGCCCGGCCGCCGACGCTGATGGTCTGCGGCCCGAGGCCGTGCATCAGCTCGTGCATCAGGATGTGCGTGAAGAAGGGCTCGAAGGCGACGAGCGGCTGGTCGGCCGGGCCGAGCGCCACCTTGGCGATCGGCACCAGCACGTGGTCGAACTTGGCGCGCTGGAAGTTCTTGAGCAGCACCCGCTTCGAGCCCTTCTCGGCCACCACCGCCTCGTCGTTCGGCAGGTTGTAGGCGGCGAGCTTGACCGCGCGGTCGGCGTCGGCGGAGGCGTAGACGACGTTGATGAGCCGGATCGGCGAGGCCGCGCCGAGCTTCGCGCGGCGGTAGCGCGGGTCCACCGGCAGGTGGTCCTCGAGGTACTGCAGCTCGCGGCTGAAGCGCGCCAGCTTCTGCGTCTCGGCCGCGTCGACGACGCCGACCACCCCCTCGAAGGCCGCCTTGAAGTTGAACCAGGCGTCCTCGTAGGTCTCGTACGGCCCGATGGTGGGCTCTATCGACGCATCGAGGTCCATCCAGGCGACGTCGCTCGCGTGGTAGTCGTTCGTGAGGAACGCCCGGGCGCGCGCCTCGAGGAAGGCCCGCAGCGTCGGCTGGGCGGTCAGCGCCGCGGCCTCGCGCAGCAGGCGCGCCGCGTCGCCGAGCTCGGACTGGTACTCGAGGCTGTACGGCACCGCCAGCAGCCGGCCGGCGGGGTCGCGGCGGATCGTGGTGAAGAAGCCCTCGGCCGCCGCGCGAGCCGGGCCCGCGAGCGTCGCGAACCACGCCTCGACCTCGGCGCGCGTCGCGTCGGCGGGGTAGAACCCGCCCTGCTCCGGCCGCGGCCCGACGCCCGGCAGGAAGGGCTCGTCGCGGTCGAGCATCGACCAGGCGCCCTTGTTGATCTCGAAGTAGTCGAGGCGGGCGCGGCCGAGCGCGGTCGGGTCGGCGGCCAGCGTCACGAGCCGCGCGGCGTTGCCCGGGGCGATCTGCCCGAGGTAGATGCCGTTCAGGATCCGCGCCGCGGCGATCAGCTTGGCGATCGCGGCCCGTTCGCTGGCCGGCAGGCCCTCGAGCGGCACCACGATGTCCACCGGCGCGAAGCGCGCCGTCATCGCCTCGAGCTCGGCGACGCCCGGCGCCGCGGCCCGCGCCGCGGGGACGGGCGCGGCGAGCGATGCGAGGAGCAACAGCGCGACACAGCCTAGAAACGTTCGGGTCATGACGGTCTCCGGGAGCGACTCGGCCGCCGGGCCGGGCCCGGGCGCGCGGCCGCCGGGCCGCGGCCGGCGACCATAGCGCCGTCGGCGGCCGGGCGCCAGCCGCGGGACCCGCAGCAGCGTCGCGCCCGCCCGGGGGCGCCGCCGGCTGGCGCAGCCGCGACCCCGATCACGAACCTTCGGGGGCCCTAGGCGTCTATACTTTCGCGCCGCCTGTGCGGTTCGCTCGCGACGAGGGACGATGGATCCGACGGATACGGGCCACCCGGACTACTTTCACCGGGTGGTCGACTGCCAGTGGGCGTGCCCGGCCCATACCGACGTTCCGGAGTACATCCGCCTGATCGCACAGGGCCGCTTCGGCGACGCGTACCTCGTCAACCGCGAGTCGAACGTGTTCCCGGGCATCCTCGGGCGGGTCTGCGACCGGCCGTGCGAGCCGGCCTGCCGCCGTGGCCGGGTGGAGGCGAAGCCGGTGGCGATCTGCCGCCTGAAGCGCGTCGCCGCCGACCACCGCGAGGACGTCAGCGACCGCCTGCCGAAGGCGCCGGCGCGCCGCAACGGCAAGCACGTCGCCTGCATCGGCGCGGGGCCCGCCTCGCTGACGGTCGCCAACGACCTGCTGCCGCTCGGCTACGCGGTCACGATCTTCGAGCAGTTCGGGCTCAGCGGCGGCCTGATGCGCACCAACATTCCGGCCTTCCGGCTGCCCGGCGAGGTGCTCGACGAGGAGATCGGCGCGATCGTCGCGATGGGCGCGGACCTGAGGCTCAATGCGCCGGTCGCGAGCCTCAAGGCGCTGCTCGCGGACGGCGGCTACGACGCGGTGTTCGTCGGCTCCGGCGCGCCGAAGGGCAAGGAGCTCGCGCTGCCCGGCCGCCAGGACAGCGACCGGATCCACATCGGCATCGACTGGCTGCACTCCATCGCCTTCGGCCACACCGACAAGATCGGCGAGCGCGTGCTGATCATCGGCGTCGGCAACACGGCGATGGACTGCTGCCGCTCGTCGCTGCGGCTCGGCGCCAGGGACGTCAAGGTCATGGCGCGCAAGTCGCGCCAGTTCTTCAAGGCCTCCGAGTGGGAGCTCGAGGACGCCGAGGGCGAGGGCGTCGAGATCGTCATCAATCACGCGCCGACGGCCTTCGTGACCGAGGGCGGGCGCCTGACCGGCATGCGCTTCGACGTGCTCGAGTACCAGGTGGACGGCAGCCGCATCGTCGGCGAGCGCGTCGTCGGCGAGCGCCTGATCCCGTGCGACGACGTGATCCTCGCGATCGGCCAGGAGAACGCCTTCCCGTGGATCGAGCGCGACCTGGGCATCGAGTTCGACAAGTGGCAGGTGCCGAAGGTCGACGAGCGCACCTTCGCCTCGACCCGGCCGGGCGTCTTCTTCGGCGGCGACGCCGCCTTCGGCCCGAAGAACATCATCTGGGCGGTCGAGCACGGCCACCAGGCGGCGATCTCGATCCACCGCCATTGCCAGGGCCTCGACGTCGCCGCGCGGCCGCCGCGCGGGATCACGCTCGCGAGCCGCAAGATGGGCCTGCACGAGTGGTCGTACAAGAACGACTACAACCCGGTCGCGCGCCGGCTGGTGCCGCACGTCGGCCTGGCCGAGCGCTTCAAGAAGATCAAGATCGAGGTCGAGCTCGGCTTCACGGCCGAGCAGACCGCGCAGGAGGTCGAGCGCTGCCTCAACTGCGACATCCAGACGGTGTTCGCGGCACCGCTGTGCATCGAGTGCGACGCCTGCATCGACATCTGCCCGGTCGACTGCCTGACGATCACGCCGAACGGCACCGAGGCCGAGCTCGGCGCGCGCCTCAAGGCGCCGCGCCGCAGCACGGCGCAGCCGCTGTACGTCTCGGCGCCGCTCAAGCAGACCGCGCGGGTCATGGTCAAGGACGAGGACCTGTGCGTGCACTGCGGCCTGTGCGCCGAGCGCTGCCCGACGGCCGCCTGGGACATGCAGAAGTCGAGCGTCCACATCCCCCACGCCAGTGACGACGAGGCACCATGCCAGCAGCAGAGCCAGCGCCAGAGCGCCTGAACGACTTCGTCATCAAGTTCGCGAACGTCAACGGCACGGGGTCCGCGAGCGCCAACACGCTGATCATGAAGTCGATCTTCAGGAGCGGCGTGCCGGTGGTCGGCAAGAACTACTTCCCGTCGAACATCCAGGGGCTGCCGACCTGGTACGAGATCCGCGTCTCGGCCGACGGCCACCTGTCGCGCACCGGCCGCGTCGACCTGATGCTGGCGATGAACATCGAGACCTACGCGCGCGACGCCGAGGAGGTCGCCCCGGGCGGCTACCTGATCTACGACTCGACCTGGCCGCGCAGCGCGCTGCTCGAGCGGCACGACGTCACGGTGCTCGGCGTGCCGCTGGCGCGGCTCTGCAACGAGAACTTCGACGGCGTGCGCAACCGCATCCTGATGAAGAACATCTGCTACGCGGGCGTGCTCGCGGCGCTGATCGACATCGACCTCGAGGTGATCCGCACGCTGGTCTCGGAGCAGTACGCGAAGAAGCCGAAGCTGGTGGACGCCAACATGAAGGCGATCGACCTCGGCTACAGCTACGCCAAGGCCCACCTCCCCTGCCCGCTGCCGCTCAGGATCCGCCGCCTCGACAAGACCCGCGGCCACGTGCTGATCGACGGCAACACGGCGGCCGGGCTCGGCTGCCTGTACGCCGGCGCGACCGTCGGCGCCTGGTACCCGATCACCCCCTCGACCTCGCTGATGGACGCGTTCCGCGGCTTCTGCGAGCGTTACCGCGTCGACGCCGAGACCGGCGAGCGCAACTACATCGTGCTGCAGGCCGAGGACGAGCTGGCCGCGATCGGCATGGTGATCGGCGCCTCGTGGAACGGCGCGCGCGCCTTCACCCCGACCAGCGGCCCCGG
>Ga0335071_10008316_pt1 | contig 10666 bp, 8 predicted proteins | sample Lox_Sample_15_FD_206724 | JGI IMG/M metagenome (GOLD analysis project Ga0335071, IMG submission 206724) | Soil microbial communities from Loxahatchee National Wildlife Refuge, Florida, United States - Lox_Sample_1.5 | ecosystem: Environmental > Terrestrial > Soil > Wetlands | place: USA: Florida...
CGCTAGAGGCTGAACGGGGGGTACACGTCGGTGACCAGGACGAACGCGTAGGCGCTCACCCGGGTGCACCAGCGCATCACGCCCACCACGTAGTCGAACAGGCCACGGGGATAGCGTGCCGTGAACAGGATTGCGAACCACGAGATGATGACAGCGCCAATGGCGCCCACGAGCAGGAACGCCAGCACGATGTAGTGCGGGATGGCCAGGAACCACTTCACCAGCGGGAGCCCCGCCTTGAGGTCGTTGCGGACATCAGGGTACGGCATCTCGAGGTGCACGGACTGCTCCTCGTCGGTGGACGGGTAACGGTCGGTCAGGAGGAAGAAGAACGCGCCGACCCGCAGGGCGAACCGGGACAGCGCGAGGTTCCAGTCGAACCACCAGCGGGGATACTTCCAGCGGAAGAGGATCATGAGGACCGTGGGGAGGAACAGGATCCCGCCGGCGAGGAACGGAAGGCGAACCGCTTCCCTGGCATCCCAACCGGGGCCGCTCACCAGGAAGAGGATGACGGCGATCGGGACGACCAGGATGACACGGAACACCGAGGTGGCCCGGTTCAGGTCCCGGTCCGGGTAGTCCACCTGCAGGGTCACCGGGTAGGCGGGAGCAGCTTTCGAGTCTGGCATGATCGTTCTCCTTCCGGGGTCGGCCGAGCCTCGAGGCGCCCGGGCCCCTCAATGCAACACCGGGTGGTGACCGGGCAGTTACTTGTCGTGCGTTGCCCGCGCCGTGGGCCCTGGGTACCTTCGCTCGCGGGGGAAGACATGAAGCGGACAAACCATCCGGCGGCGGTGCTGGTGCTGCTCGCCGCGCTTTCGTTCCCGTGCGGGCTATCCGCGGCGAGCGGGACCGTGGTGTACGTCGAGGGCGACGTGTCGCTCAAGAGCGGCGGGCAGACGCGCGATGCGTCCATCGGTGACGCGGTGGCGCCGGGAGACACGGTGGTCACGGGCGCAAAGTCGCTTGCCGTCATCGACCTCACCAACCACACCACCGTGAAGCTGAAGGAAAGAACCCTCCTGGCCATCGACTCCATCGGGGACGCGGCGGCAGTGACGCTGACCGCGGGCGGAGTGTTCACCTCGATCGCGGGGAAGCTCACCGGCCGCTTCTCCGTGCAGACGCCGAACGCCGTGTGCGGGGTGCGCGGGACACAGTTCTTCGTGGCGTATGGCCGGACCATCGACACCGAGCCCGATGTCTGGATGTGCGTCAACGAGGGCACGGTGGAAGTGGCCATCCCGCAGACCGGCCAGACCGTGGAGGTGCCCAAGGGGCTGGGCGTCAACATCCTGGGCGCGGGCCGGATCACTGCCCCGCGGGCCTACCCGTGGACGCGGAAGCTCAACTGGAACATCGATCCGCGCTCGGGCACCGTGGACGACCACACGAACCTGGACCAGGCGTACAGCGACCTCCTGGACCAGGACTACGACTGAGGAGGTGGCGAATGAAGACCGTGGCGCTCATGATCGCTCTTGCCGCCTCCACAGCCGCCGGGGCTTATGCGCAGCACATTCCCCAGTTTCCGCAGGGGCAGCTCGAGATGCAGAGCCGCGCCCAGGTCGTGGCCAACGCCGGAAGCTGGGACATCCTCGCGGAGCTTTACGGGAAGCTGTACAGCCCTGCCGCGCCCCTCTCCTCGTTCGAGTCCGTCACGGTGGGCACCTACTACCGCGTAATCCCCAACCTCAAGGTGGGCGCCCTGGCACGGTTGCAGGCCGGGGCGAGGCACGACGACGACGTCCTGGCGGACATTCCCTCCAATGATTTCGTCTGGGCGGACACCTCCGGTCGGCTCGAGGGGGTGCTCATGCTGGACGCCAGCCCCCGCTTCCAGCTCAAGTTCCTCCCCACCGGCAACTGGGTCTTCATGCTGAAGAACCGCCTGGAATACAACACCTGGAACGGCCAGCTGTCCGCCATGACGCGGCCCGAGCTGACCTGGTTCTGGCTTCGGGACCGGGATCCGTTTCTCAACCTGAGCTTCAGCTGGGAGGTCTATTTCCCGCTGAATTTCGGGAGCTCCATTGTCTACGAGAACTACCCCTATCTCACCGGGCTATGGCACGCCACTGCGCAGCTGGGAATCGAGCTCTCGGCGGCCTACAAGACTACCGTCTGGTCCACCTCGGACAGCTGGGTGTCCGCCTCGTGGGGCAGCTACACCACGGAGCAACGGTCCTGGGTCGTCTCCCTCGGCGTGGTGTACACGCCGAGCTTCTGAGGGCGTTTCCGCGGAAACGTCGATTATCGGAAGTCGCCAGGGGAGCAGGTCCCCTTTTGCAGACCCGGTTCGCAGCCGCGGACGTCAGTCCGGCGGCGGGTTCCAGGTCATCGTGACATCCTTTCGCAGGGCGAGCCCCGCGGAGGCTTCAATGGCCTTGAGGAACCCCGAGTACAGCGGGCAGGCCGTGTGCGGAAGGTGCTGCGAGAGGGCAGCGTAGGATGCGGTCTCGTGCGGTTTTCGAAACAGCTCCGTGTAGGCGTCTATGGTCCGGAGCTGCTCGCGCGCCTTCTCCAGGTGCGGGCAGGTGGTGGTGAAGTCCACCTTCACGGTCTGCCCGTCTTCCGAGGAGGCGCGGATGACCGTGGAAAACCCGCAGATCCCCGAGTGAACCTTGAGCTCGACGTCCGGCATTCATGCCTCCATTTCCACGGTCACCTTGTCCACCTTCTCGAGGTCCCGTCGATAGAACGCGGAGCCGGCCAGGAACAGCACGCCGGCAAAGACCGACGCCAGCGGGACCAGCAGCATGGCCGTGGGCAGGCCGACGCGGTCGGAGATCGCCCCTACCACGATGGGCCCCGTGGAGCTTCCCAGCAGGTTCTGCACGATGACGCAGATGGCGTAAGAGATGGCCCATAGCCCGGGATGCACGACGTCCTGCGTGACGGCGGATGCCCCGGAGAGATACAGCAGCGTCGATATCGCCGCCAGGATCATCACGACGTACTGCCCGGTGCCGGAGAATACGCCAAAGGCGAGCAGCCAGATGGCCGCGCTCAGGAGGGAGGCCAGGCCCGCGAACAGCGGCCGCGCGGATGAAAACCTCTTCCTGAGGGCGTCCACCAGCAGCCCGCCCAGCGGCGCGCCCACGATGGCGAACAGCATGATGGAAGACGCCTTGAGCCCGGCGCGCCCGGCGGCCATGCCCTGGGTCCGCACGAAATACGACGGCAGCCAGATGAGGTACGCGCTGGTGAGGAACGTGTTGCCCGCGAACGCGATGTACGTGAACAGGAGGGACGGGGTGTGCAGCAAGTCCCGAACGATCTCCCGGAGCCTCATGCGCCGCGCCACGCGCGTCGCGGTGGCCGGCCGCTCCAGCTTCACCGTGCGATAGTCCCGCGCGAAGAAGAAGAACAGGATGCCGATGATGAACCCCGGGATTGCCACGAGCCCGAAGGCGTGCTTCCAGGTCCACGCGGTGGCAACCACGCCGCCCAGGCCCACCCCGATGGCCGAGCCCAGGGGTATGGAGGCGTTCCAGAACCCGGTCATGCGCGCGCGCTTCTCGATGGGGTACATCGCGGAGATCATGGCAGTCCCGCCTGGCGCGTAGCCCGCCTCCCCCACCCCGACTCCCAGCCGCGTGAGGAACAGCTGCGGGAAGGTGCGGATGAAGGCTGCCGCGCCCGTGGCCACGCTCCACAGCATGACCATCAGGCCCACGCTGCGCTTTCGGCTCCAGCGGTCCACGAGGATGGAGACGGGGAACGTGAAGATCACGATGGACCAGTACACCGCGGAGGCCAGGGAGCCGGCCTGCGTGTCGGAGATGCCCAGGTCCTGCTTCAGGAACGGGATCACCGAGGAAACCACCTCGCGGTCGATATAGTCGAACATGTACAGGAGGAACAGCCCTGCAAAGAGCCAACCCACCCCTCGACGGGAGTCTGCGCCTTTTCCCAACTCCGCCGGCGACGGTCCCGAACCCTGGCTCGCCATTTGCTGCTGACCTCCTGGGGCCGGACGGCCCCGCGCGCAAACCATAGCGGAATGCCCGGGTTAGATCTATGGGTCACGTAGCATGACCCCGGATCGAAAATGGCTGTAGCTTCCGCTTGCGGGGGACGGCCATCGGGTTCTCGCTGACCCGCTGACCCCCCCCCGGGGGCACGGGGAAACGGCCGCCTGGCGCTACCGCCCCTGGGCACCGAGGCTTACGAGATTCGCGAACAGTCGATAAGCGCCCGGAACCCCCGCCGGCAGCTCGCGGAACCAGGCATAGGCGGTGTACACGAAGCGCCCTTTGCCCATGGAGGCGTACAGCTCTCCGCCGTTCTGAGGACCCTCCCCGGGGTCATGGCATTCCAGCAGCGCTGTGTAGCGCGGGTCGAAGGATGTGAACGCGTTGAGGTTGCGCTCCTGGACCCAGCCGCTGAAGTCCTGGTCGCGGATCCGGTTCGGGGTGACGAATCGCGGGTGATCCGCGACGAGGATGCGGACGGGTGCCGTTTCATCCGTGACCCTCGAGATCCCGGTCATGCCCAGCGACTCCATCTGGGCTGGGAACGGCGTTAGGTTGCGCTGGGCAAAGTCCGGCGGCTGGTACTGGACCACAAGCGTGCCGCCGTTCGACGCCCAGGCATACAGGCGCGTCAGCGAGGCGACAAAGTCCGGTCTGGCCGTAGTAGCGTTGACGCCGACCACGATGGTATCGAATCTGCCGAGGTCACCGGAGGTTAGGGCATTCTCGTCCAGCAGCGTCACCTCCAGCCCCAGGCGCCGAAGGGCCTCGGGCACCTGGTCACCGCTGCCCATCACATAACCCACCCGAGCCGGCGCGACCTTGACATCCAGGACGGAGACCAGGAGGACCGCGGGGCTGTAGATGCGGTGCGTCTGGATGTGGGGGTAGGCGATCGTCTGCATGACCTGGTCGTACGAGCGGCCGTCGATCATGGCCACGGCGCGCACTTGGTACCGCCCCTCCGCGGCGCCGGCCGGAGGGGTTATCGTCTGCGTGATGGACGTGCGGTCACCGCTGCGCGAGACAGAGAACGTCGACTGGGCAGGAGTGGCGGTCCAGCCCTGGGGGAGATCGAGCCGCAGGATTCCTTCCTGCGGCTTCTGGGAGTTGTTCTGTACGGTCACCGTCACCCGCCGGCCCTTGCCTCGGTCACCCAGGGGCACCATCTCGAGCTGGGAATCGAACCCGAGAGAAACCGCCGGGACGACTGCAACGTCGCGAAGCAGCTCACCTCGAACGGGGTCAACCGCGCGGAACTGCATAGGCCGGCGAAGGGTGACCGCCACCCCGCCGATTTCCACCTGTGCCACGGCAGTAACCAAAGGTGGGTCGAACGGCTCGGCCTTGAGGGAGCCGGACGCCCAGGAGTACACGTTCCCTTGCCGGGGCTGCCGCAGCCAGTACGGCTGAGTGGGCGGCGCGTCCGCCGGGACCGTCAGGCGGAAGCTGTCGGCCCGGTCTGCCGGTTCGGGGATCGTAAACGGCCCAACCCTTGGTGCCGGCGTAGGAATGGGCTCCACGGCCCACCCGCGCGGGGTAGCAAGGGATACCGTGCCGATCCTAACAAGATCGGGTTGGCCGACGTACGTCCGCACCGTGGCGGTAAGCACATCGGAGGCAGTGACCGTCTCCGACTGCGCAAGGGCTTCCACCACCACACCGGCTGCTGCCTGTAGGGCGAGGACCGCGTCGTTTTCCTTGTCTTCCAGAAGCAACCCGGCTTCGGCGCGCGCGCTGGCAGGAACGCCGGCAAGCTGTCCAAGAGCGTCCCGGGCGTTTCGGATTCTCGAAACGACCGACGCAAGGGCCGGGATCGATCGCTGCGGGGCAAGCGGATCGAACGAGCTCACGACCTCCGAGACCGCCTGCTGGATCCCGCCGAGCTCCGCGCCCAAAGCGCCGGGTGGAAGCCCCGCAATGCCTGAGACCGCCGTGAGGGCGGTATCCACGCCGTCGAAGACGCTGCTTTCCACGACTCCAGCCGCAGGAGCGGGCTCCACGAGGGCGAGGCTGGTTGAGAACTGGCCCCGAAGCTCCGGCATCCCTGCACGCTGGCTGCGGTGCTGGCTCCTTCCCTCCATGGCAACCTCGGCGTACGTGCGGCCGAGCAGGGGATCCACCTGCCCCAGCTGCACTTTCGTGGTTGCCCCCACACCGGTGCCGAAGATCCCGAAGCCTGTGCCGACATAGAGCTTCCTTGCCTGCCAGGGCCTTAAGCCTTCCTGGAGCTGGTCGGGGTACTGGGTGGGGTCGGCGGCGGCGTGGAAGGCAACCCGGGCGAGCTTGCCGGAAAGTTGGTGGTGACCGTGGCCATCGGCCGGCGTTCCTCGGAACACGGAATAAACAACTAGTGGCCGAAACATCCGGATTGCGCGGACGAGGTCAGCCAGGACTTCGCGGTCTCCCCACATCCGGGAGGCTTCCTCGGCGGTCTTCGAGAAACCGAAGTCGAATTCCCTGCCGAACAGCTGCTCCCCGCCATCAAGAGCTCTGGCCTGCAACAGCTCCTCGGTACGGATGACCCCGAGCGCCTCGAAGAGCTCGGCTCCAACGTTGTTCTGCCCTCCTTCACCGCGCGTCAGGGACAGGTATCCCACCCGGGCGTGATCGCCTCGGGCAAGCCGGGCGATGAACCAGGAGTCCTCGTCGTCGGGATGGGCGCCGATCATCAGCACGCTGGCCACGTTCTGGAGTCTGAGGACCTTGTCGAGGATCGCGGTAGCGCCCGCGGTCGGCAGGCCGCGGACCTGGGCACTCGCGGAGGGGGCACGGGCGAGAAGAAGAACCGCCGCCAGGCAAAGGGCGCCGACCACGCGCGTGGCGCCATACCTGCGCGGATGGGCCGAGCCGATCGGTGTTTTCATGGCCGACAAGTTACCGATTCTTCAGCTTGACGCAAAGAGATATCACCTGGTGCCGTCGCGGGGGCGTTCCTCTCCTGGGGTCTAGCTCGCCGCCCCCTGCGCGGCGGGCTCGGCCTCTTCCGCCTCCACCGCCGCCACCGAGAACTGGCTGTTGTACAGCTCCGCGTAGAAGCCGCCGCGGGCCAGGAGCTCTGCGTGCGTCCCGGTCTCCACGATCGTGCCCTTGTTCATCACCAGGATCAGCTTCGCGTCCCGTATGGTGGAGAGACGGTGGGCGATGACGAAGCTGGTCCTCCCGGCCATCAGGCGGGCCATGGCCTTGCGGATGAGGACTTCCGTGCGCGTGTCCACCGAGCTGGTGGCCTCGTCCAGGATCAGCATGGGCGGGTCGATCAGGATGGCGCGCGCAATGGTAAGCAGCTGCTTCTGGCCCTGCGAGATGTTGGAGGCGTCCTCGTTGAGCACCGTGGCGTAGCCCTCCGGCAGCGTGCGGATGAAGTGGTCCGCGTGGGCGGCGGCCGCCGCGGCGTGGACCTCCTCGTCGGTGGCGTCCGGCTTGCCGTACGCGATGTTGTCCCGGATCGTCCCGTTGAACAGCCACGTGTCCTGCAGCACCATGCCGAAGCCCCGGCGCAGGCTGCCGCGCCTGAGGTCGCGGATGTCCTTCCCGTCCACCAGGATGCGGCCCTTTCGCGTCTCGTAGAATCGCATCAGCAGGTTCACCAGCGTGGTCTTGCCCGCGCCGGTGGGACCGACAATGGCGATGGTCTGGCCTTCCGCGACGTCCAGGTCCATGTCCTCGATGAGCGGTGCATCCTCCTTGTAGCGGAACGAGACGGAATCCAGCTTCAGCGTGCCGCGCGGGGAGGCGAGCTCCATGGCGTCCGGCCGGTCGGCCTCTTCCTCGGTCTCGTCCAGCAGCTCGAAGACCCGCTCCGCCGAGGCGGCGGTGCTCTGCAGCAGGTTGGCGATGCTGGCCACCTGCGCGATGGGCATGGTGAACTGCCGCGAGTACTGGATGAAGGCCAGGATGTCCCCGATGGCCAGGGACCGCACGGCCACCATGATGCCGCCGGCTACCGCCACGGCCACGTACCCGATGTTGTTGATGAATCCCATGAGCGGGAACATCAGCCCGGAGACGAACTGGGCGCGCCAGCTGGCCTCGTAGACCTTGTCGTTGACCGCGTTGAACTTTTCTATCGAAGCACGTTCACGCCCGAACGCGGTCACGATGGCGTGGCCGCTGTACATCTCCTCCACGTGGCCGTTGAGCTCCCCGATGTGCTTCCACTGGTCGCCGAAGTACTTCTGCGAGCGCGGGGCGATGATGCGCGTCATCACCAGGGACAGCGGCAGCACCACCAGCGTGATCGCGGAGAGAAGCGGGCTGATGGTGAACATCATGATGATCACGCCGACGATGGTGACCGCGGAGTTGATGACCTGCCCGAGGCTCTGCTGCAGGGTGTTGGAGATGTTGTCCAGGTCGTTGGTGACCCGGCTCATGATCTCCCCGTGCGTGCGGCCGTCGAAGTAGGAAAGCGGCAGGCGGGAGAGCTTCTCGCTCACCACCTTCCTCATGTCGTAGACGGTCTTCTGGGAAACCCCGGCCATCAGGTACTGCTGGATGAAGTTGAACAGCGCGGCCACCAGGTACAGCCCCACGAGGAATACCACCGTCCTCCCGATGGAGGAGAAGTCGATCGAGCCGCTTCCCAGCCCGCGGGCGATCATCGTGGTGGCGTTGCCGATCATCTTGGGGGCAAACACCGAGAACGAGGTGCTCACCAGGGCCAGGACCAGCACCGCAACCAGGGGCAGCGCGCGGGGCCGCAGGTAGCGCAGCAGCCGCCGCATGGAGACTCCGAAGTTCTTTGCCTTCTCCACGGGGGCGCCCATGCCCATGGGTCCGCCGCGGTGTCCGCCGAACGGACCACCACCCCCCGGCCTGCCGCCGGGACGCGTCGCGGCGCCCGCCGGGGCGCCTGCCGCGGGCCTTCCCGCGTGTCGTCCGTCGCTCATGCCAGTTCCTCCTCGCTGAGCTGCGACAGCACGATCTCGCGGTACACGTCGCAGGTATGGATCAGCTCCTTGTGGGTCCCGATGCCCGCCACGCGGCCGTCGTCCAGCACGATGATGCGGTCGGCGTCCATGACGGTGCTCACGCGCTGGGCCACGATGAGCACGGTGGCCTCCGCGGTCTCCTTCCGCAGGGCCGCGCGCAGCTTGGCGTCCGTGGCGAAGTCCAGCGCGGAGAAGCTGTCGTCGAAGATGTAGATCTCGGGGCGGCGCACCAGCGCCCGTGCAATGGACAGGCGCTGCTTCTGCCCGCCCGAGAGGTTGGTGCCCCCCTGGGCAACCGGCGACTGGAAGCCGTCCGGCAGGGCCAGGATGAACTCCCGGGCCTGCGCGGTCTCCGCCGCGTGCGCCACCTCCTCGTCCGTTGCATCCTGCTTCCCGTAGCGGATGTTGGCCGCCACGGTGTCCGCGAAGAGCACGGCCTTCTGCGGCACGAAACCGAGCCGTCCCCGGAGCGCCTCCTGCGGCATCTCGCGGATGTCCACGCCGTCCACCAGGATCGAGCCGCTGTCCACGTCGTAGAAGCGCGGCACCAGGTTCACCAGCGCCGACTTGCCGGACCCGGTGCCCCCGATGATCGCGGTGACCTCGCCGGGACGGGCGTTGAACGAGATGTCGTGGATGGCGGGCTCCTCCGCCCCGGGGAACGTGAAGGTGACGTTTCGGAACTCCAGGTGGCCGTGCTCGTGCTCCGGCGCCCTCGCGCCCGGCGCGTCCTTCAGGCCCGGGGGCATGGCGAGCACCTCGTTGATCCTGCCCGCGGACGCCGAGGCGCGCGGCAGCATGATGAAGACGAAGGAGACCATGAGCAGCGAGAACAGGATCTGCATGGCGTACTGGATGAACGCCATGAGGCTCCCGATCTGCATCTCCCCGGCGGCGATGCGCCGCGAGCCGAACCAGGTTATGGCCACCACGGTCAGGTTCATGAGCAGCATCATGGACGGGAACACGAGGGCCATCAGGCGGTTGACCTTCACCGACGCCTCGGTGAGGTCCCGGTTGGCCGCGTCGAAGCGACGCGTCTCGTGCTCCACGCGGTTGAAGGCCCGTATCACCCGGACGCCGGACAACCCCTCGCGGAGCACGAGGTTGATCCGGTCGATCTTGGCCTGGATGGAGCGGAACATCGGGAGCGCCCGCCCCGCGGTGAGAGACACCACCACGGCGATCAGCGGGATGGCCACGGCCAGCACCCACGTCAGGCGCGCGTCCTCCTGCAGGGCCATGAGCACGCCGCCCACGGCCATGATGGGAGACATGATGACCATGCGCATCAGCATCATGGTGAACATCTGCACCTGCGTGATGTCGTTGGTGGTGCGGGTGATCAGGGACGGCGTCCCTACCCGGTCGAACTCGTGCAGCGAGAAGCCGCTGACCCGGCCGAATACCGTCTTCCTGAGGTCGCGGCCGAATCCCATGCTCACCCGCGCCGACAGGAACGCCGTGATCACGGCGAACACCATGTCTCCCAGGGAAACCAGCAGCATCAGCCCGCCGACCTGGAGGATGTAGGCGGTGTCTCCCCGCGCCACGCCGCGGTCCACGATGCGGGCCATCAGGGTGGGGAGGTACAGCTCCGCGGCGGCCTGCCCGGCCACCAGCACCAGGATGGCCGCCACCTGCACGGCGAACGGCTTCAGATACCTGAACAGCTTCAGCATTCCACGGGTCCTTTCATCTCTGCGGTGTCCACCCTCAACGACGCGGCAGCCGCGCCGATATTGCATCCGG
>Ga0335071_10008318_pt1 | contig 10665 bp, 9 predicted proteins | sample Lox_Sample_15_FD_206724 | JGI IMG/M metagenome (GOLD analysis project Ga0335071, IMG submission 206724) | Soil microbial communities from Loxahatchee National Wildlife Refuge, Florida, United States - Lox_Sample_1.5 | ecosystem: Environmental > Terrestrial > Soil > Wetlands | place: USA: Florida...
CGACGGCCGGAGAACGGCGTGCGGGAGGCCGGCGGCTCGGACCACCTCTTCCGCCTGCCACTTGGTTCGGTGATACCGGGTCACGCCGTCCGCGCGGGCGCCCAAGGCGCTCATGTGGAGCAAGAGCGCGCCCCCCGCCTGTCGGAGCGCCGCCACCAGCGTCTCGGTCCCCGCCACGTGCACCGCATCGAATGTCTGGCGACCGCTTTCGACGATGATGCCGACCAGGTGTACGACCGCATCGACGCCTTCGACGAGCGATCTCAGCGCAACAGGATCGTCGAGGCCCCCCGGCACGAGCTCGACGCCGAGGTCCGCGAGGCTCCCAGCACGCTCGGGACGGCGCACGAGAGCGCGAACGTCATGCTCGCGTCGGAGCAGCTTCTGGATGACGGCTCGGCCTACATAGCCGGTCCCGCCCGTGATGGCTACGCGCATGGTGAGCCAAAATGCGCTCGACAATCCAGGACCGAAACCCGACCGCGAAGTTGACCGTAGTCAGATTAGTTGACGAAACCAGTGTATATTCATATACTGTAGTCGTATTTGACTGCGGAACAATTTACGACTTGGTCCGTGAGGTCATTGGCCATGACGGAAGCGGTGCAGGGACGGCGCGAGCGGAAGAAGGAGGAGACCCGGCGGCGCATAACTGCCGCGGCGCTCGAGCTGTTTCACGAGAGGGGCTTCGAGGCGACGACGGTGGATGAAATCACCGAGCGGGCGGACGTCGCCAAGGGCACGTTCTTCAACTACTTCCCGCGCAAGGAGTCGGTGCTGGCGGCCCTGAGCGAGGAGTGGATGGCGCGGGCCGAAGAGCACGCCTCGAAGCACGGCCGGACCGCGGCGGAACGCATCGTCGCGTTGTTTGGCGGGGTGGCGGAGTCCTACGGCCAGGACCGGGAGCTGGCCCGCATGCTGCTTCGCGTCAGCATGGAGCGGATGGTGTGTCCGGAGCCGGACGTGTCGCGGAGCGGGCTCTACCAGCTCGTGGTGCAGGCGGTCGAGGACGGCAAGGCGAGCGGCGAGTTCCGTTCGGATCTGTCCGTCGATTCCGTGTTCGGCGTCGTGGCGTCCGTGTTCATGGGCACGCTCATCTGGTGGGTGGGCGGAGGTCCGCACCAGGCGGTCGTATCCCGCAGCACCGTCAGCCTGCACGACGCGGTCGAATCCCAGTTGTCCGTGGCGCTGAACGGCATCCGCCGGCCGGCGGCTGCCTCTCCGGAGTAGGGTCATGCGCGCAACAGCTCTCCTTCTTGTCCTGGTGCCGACGGTGCCGACGGTGGCGGCGGCGCAGCAGGCCGCGCCCATCCGCCTGACGCTCGAGGCCGCCGTGGAGCGCGCGCTGCAATCGGGCAACGAGGTGCGGATCGCCGCGGCCGGCGTCCGCCAGGCCGAGGGCCAGGTGACGCAGGCGTGGGCGTCGGCGCTGCCGGAGATCCGTTTCAACCTCACCTACCAGCGGACGTTCGCGTCGGTGTTCGACATGAGCTCGTCGGGGCCGCCGCTCGCGCCGTTCAGCCCCGACACGACGGCCTCGCTCGCGGCGCGAGTCCGCTACCTGGAGCAGCAGTATCCGAACGCGGTGGCGCTCGGCATCGGCAGTCTCTTCAGCGACCTGCCGTTCGGGCGGCCGAACACCTACATCGCCGCGTTGACGTTCAGCCAGACACTGTTCCAGGGCGGGAAGGTGGGAGCCGGCATCGCGGGGGCGCGGGCCTACGAGCAGGCGGCCCGTGCGCAGCTCGACGAGACGCGCCGGGACGTGACCTACCGGGTGAGCCAGGCGTACCTCAACGCGCTGTACGCCGAGCGCATCGTGGACATCTCGGAGGCGTCGCAGACGCAGGTGAACGAGCAGCTGCACCGCGTGTCGCTGAACCATCAGGTCGGGTCGTCGGCCGACTACGACCTGCTGCGGGCGCAGGTGGAGGCGGCGAACCAGGAGCCGCAGGTCATCGCGGCGCGCAACAGCCGCGACATCGCGCTGCTCGAGGTGCGGCGCCTCGTCAACATTCCGGCCGACCAGCCGGTGGAGCTGGTCAGCACGCTGCTGACGACGCCGGCCGATTCGCTGCCGCGCGTGGACTTCGCGGCGCTGGACCTGGACGCGGCCGGGCGCGCGGCCATCGAAGCGGCGCGGGCGACGGTCGAATTTCGCCGCCAGGCGGTGCGCGTCTACCACGGCGACTACTACCCGTCGCTGAAGCTGACCAGCTCGTACGGCGGCCAGGCGTACCCGGTCGGGACCTTCCCCCGCTACGCGGAATTCCGCCGCGACTGGAGCGCGTCGCTGGTTTTCTCGATGCCGCTGTTCGACGGCTTCAAGACGCACGGCATCGTGGAGCAGGCGCAGGCCGATTTGTCGCGCGCCGAGGCGCAGCTGTCGCAGACCAGGGCGAGCGTGGCGATCGAGATCGAGCAGGCGCGCGCGGAGATCGTCCGGGCGCAGGCGCTGGTGGCGGCGCGGCACGTGACCGTGGGGCAGGCGGACCGGGCGCAGCACCTGGCGTCGGTGCGCTACGCGAACGGGATCGCCACCGCGCTCGAGGTGTCGGACGCCCGGCTGGCGCTGCAGCAGGCGAGCGTGAACGAGGCGCAGGCGACGCGGGACTATCTCCTGGCGATCGCCGCGCTGGAGCGCGCGCTGGGACGCCCCGTGCCGATGGTGGCTCGAGGGAGCAGGGTCGCGGAGGGACGGTAGCGAGGGCAGTTGCGAGACGCCGAGTTGCGAGCGGTTTCCAGACCACGGACGCGAGAGACGAGAGAAGGAACTGCATACCATGACGGCCTATCGGTGGGGACTGGTCCTCGTGACGGCGGCGGCTGGCGCCACCGCCGGCTGCGGCGCGAAGCAGGCCAATGGCACGACGGGCGGCTCGGTGGCGGCGAACCTGGCGACGCTGAACGCGGCGGACGTCACCGTCGCCCGGCGGGCGACGCTGCGGTCGGGGATCCCGCTCAGCGGGGCGCTCGAGCCGAAGGTGCGCACGACGGTCGGCGCCCCCATGGCGGAGCAGCTGGTCGAGATGTACGTGAACGAGGGCGACCGGGTGGATTCGGGCCAGCGCCTGGCCAAGTTCAAGGACCAGGTGTTGCAGGCGGCCGCCGCCTATGCCAACACGGACGTCGCGACGCAGCGCATGAACGTGCGCGTGGCGGAAGCCGAGTCGGCGCGCGCGGTGGCGCTGTTCGCGGAGGGCGCCATCGCGCAGCGGGACCGGGACAACGCGCTGGCGGCACTGGAGGGTGCGCACTCCCGGCTCTCGCTGGCCATCTCGCAGGCCGCGACCGCCGAGGATCGGTTGAAGAGTGCCACCGTCACCGCGTCCGCCGCGGGCGTAGTGAGCAAGCGCTACGTCCAGGCGGGTGACCGGGTGGACAACGGCAAGCCGATTCTCGAGCTGGTGGATACCCGCGTGCTGCAGCTGTCGGCGTCGGTGCCGACGGAATGGCTGAACGAGCTGCGCATCGGCCGGCCGGTCGTGCTGACGGTGGCCCAGCTCGACTCGGCCCAGGTCTCCGGGCGGATCAGCCGGATCAATCCCACCGCCGATCCGGCGACCCGCCAGATCCAGATTTACGTGGACGTGCCGAACCCGCGGCAGACGCTGGTGGGCGGGCTGTTCGTGTCGGGCCGGGTGGTGACGAAGGAAGTCGCCGGCGCCGTCGCCGTTCCGCGGGCCGCCCTGCGCTACGAAGGGGAGAGTCGCACGCCGGTCGTGTACGTCGTCGCCGGCGGACGGATCTCCAAGCGGCAGGTCGGCGTCGGCATCGCCGACGACGACGTGGGTCTGGTGGAGATCACGCGTGGCGTCGCGGCGGGTGACACGGCGGTGATCGGTCCCATCGAAGGCCTCGTCGATGGTACGCCGGTCGCGGTCGCCGCCGCGACGGACCAGGCCGCCGCCGCGCAGCCGAAGCGCTAGGGAGCGGCGCGATGTTCCTCTCGAACCTCTCGATCAAGCGGCCGGTCTTCGCCACGATGATGATGCTGGCGCTCATCGTGCTCGGCCTGTTCTCGCTGCGGCGCCTCAAGCTCGACGACATGCCGGACGTGGATCTGCCGTTCGTGATGATCCAGGTCCGCTACCCCGGCGCGAGCACCGAGGCGGTGGAGCGCGAGGTCACCAAGAAGATCGAGGAGGCGGTCAACCCGATCGAGGGAGTGGATCGCATCGAGTCGTCCTCGCTCGAGGGCTACTCGACGATCTTCATCCAGTTCACGCTCCAGACCAAGGTCATGAACGCGCAGGCGGACGTGCGCTCGGCGCTCGACGCCATCCGCGGCGACCTGCCGGCCGAGATCGATCCGCCGGTCGTCTCGCGCTTCGACTTCCGCCAGAACCCGATCGTGAGCCTCGCGCTGTCGGGCCAGGGGTGGGCGCTGCGCGACCTGACGCAGCTGGCCACGGAGACCATCAGCCGCCGCCTCGAGACGGTGGACGGGGTGGGCAGCGTCACCGTGGTGGGGGGGCTCGAGCGCGAGATCCACATCCTGCTGGTGCCCGCCCGCATGGACGCGCTGGGCGTGAGCCCGGACATGGTGATCGCGGCGCTGCGGCGCGAGAACATGGACACGCCCGCCGGGCGGGTCGAGCAGGGCAACGCCGAGCAGCTGGTGCGGGTCAAGGGCCGCATCGTGAACCCCAAGGACTTCGCGACCGTCGTGGTCACGACGCGCAACGGCGTGCCCGTGCGGCTCGGCGAGGTGGCGCGCGTCGAGGACGCCCAGGAGGAGGAGCGCACCCTGGCCGAGTTCTCCGGCCGGCGCGCGATCGGCATCGACATCCGCAAGGTGTCGGGCGCCAACACGGTGGACGTCGCGAACGGCATCAAGCTCGTGATGGCGCAGCTCAACGGCGAGCTGCCCGCCGGGGTGCGGCTCGAGGTGGTGCGGGACAACTCGAAGTGGATCAAGGACAGCCTGAGCGACGTGCAGCTGGCGCTGATGCTGGGCGCGCTGCTCACCGTGCTGATCGTGTTCATCTTCCTGAATTCGTGGCGCTCGACGGTGATCACGGGCCTCACCCTGCCCGTGTCCATCATCTCGGCGTTTCTCGTCATCTACGCCATGAACTTCACGATCAACACCCTGACGCTGATGGCGCTGTCGCTGGCGGTGGGGATCCTGATCGACGACGCCATCGTGGTCCGGGAGAACATCGTGCGGCACGTGGAGCACGGCGAGGACCACTATACGGCCGCGAAGGAGGCGACGAGCGAGATCGGCTTCGCGGTGTTCGCCACCACCATGAGCATTCTGGCCGTCTTCGTGCCGGTGGCCTTCATGGGCGGGATCGTCGGCCGGTTCTTCTACCAGTTCGGCATCACGATCGCCTTTGCCGTGGCCGTGTCCCTGTTCGTGTCGTTCACGCTCGACCCGATGCTCTCGTCGCTGTGGTACGACCCGCAGGCGGCCGGGCACGCCGAGCGCGGACCGGTCGGCAAGCGGCTGGAGGCGTTCAACGGCCGGGTGCGCGACGTGGGCCGCTGGTATCGCGGGGTCATTGCCTGGTCACTGGACCACCGCGGCGCGGTCCTGGGGATCGCGGCGGCGGCGTTCGCGGCCGCCATGGCGCTGATGGCCTTCGGGGCGGTGGGCGGGCAGTTCGCGCCGACCACCGACCGGAGCGAGCTGCTGGTGACGATCCAGACGCCGGTGGGCTCCTCGCTCGGCTACACGCAGGCCAAGGGCGAGGAGCTCGATCGGTTCCTGCGGTCCCGCCCCGAGGTCGAGTACACGTACTTCACCATCGGCGGGGGAATGCAGCACACCGTCACCGACGGCACGATCTACGTGCGGATGAAGCCGAAGAGCGCGCGCAGCTTGAGCGAGCAGGGTTTCCAGCTCGCGCTGCGGAAGGAGCTGGCGTCGTTCAAGGGCGTGAAGACCGGCATCAGCGAGGCGGGAGGCATGGGCGGCGGCCAGCTGCCGGTGCAGGTGAACATCCTCGGCCCAGACGTGTCGCGCCTGCAGGAGCTGAACGACCGGATGATGGCGGCGATCAAGGATGTGCCGGGGTTGGTGGACCTGAAGTCAAGCCTCGAGGGACGCAAGCCGGAGTACGTCATCGACGTGAATCGCGACCTGGCGAGCAACGTGGGCCTCTCGATCGGCTCGCTCTCGAACACCCTGCGCGTCGTGCTCGCCGGCCAGACCGCCACCAGCTACGAGGACGAAACGGGCCTCACGCACGACGTGGTGGTGCGGGTCGCGCCGGAGTTCCGCACGTCGTTCGACGATCTCTCGCGCATCCCGGTCGCCACCAGCGTCGTGAACCCGCGCACCTTGGCGCCCGTGATGGTGCCGCTGGGCCAGGTGGCCCAGATCCACCCCAGCGGGGCGCCGGCCGAGATCAAGCGCCTGTCACTGGAGCGAATGGCGCGCCTGGAGGGCAACTACCAGGGCCGGGCGCTGACCAAGGTGATGGCCGACATCAAGAAGCGCATGGCCGCCGTCCCGCTGCCGCCGGGGTACCGGATCGACATCGGCGGCGAGACCAAGAACTTCGTCGAGACCGTCGGCTACATCATCGAGTCGCTGGCCCTGGCGATCATCTTCGTCTACCTGATCCTGGCTTCGCAGTTCGGCTCGTTCCTCCAGCCGCTGGCGATCATGCTCTCGCTGCCGCTCTCCATCGTCGGCGTGCTGGTCGCGCTGCTCCTGACCGGGGATACGCTCAACATGTTGAGCATGATCGGGCTCATCATGCTGATGGGCCTGGTTACGAAGAACGCGATCCTGCTCGTGGACTTCGCCAACAAGGCACGGGAGCGGGGCGCCACCCGGAGCCAGGCGCTGATTAACGCCGGAGAGATCCGCTTCCGGCCCATCATGATGACGACGCTCTCGATGATCTTCGGGATGCTGCCGACGGCGCTCGCCCTGGGCGAGGGCGGGGAGTTCCGCGCCCCGATGGCGCGGGCGGTGATCGGCGGGCTGATCACCTCCACGATGCTGACGCTGATCGTCGTGCCGGTCGTGTACACGTATCTCGACGACTTCGGCGGCCGGGTGCTGGGCTGGGTGACGGCCGGCAAGCGGGCGCCCGAGAAGGTCGCCACCACCGCGCGGCCGGCGCCCGAGCCGGAAGGCGTGCCGGCGGACTAGCTCGCCGCGCCGCGCGCGCCGGTGCTTGGCGTCGGCCCGGCGGCGGGACCGCCTCCGCCCTCCGCGGGTGTCCCGGCCAGGTCGGTCATGCGGATGTCGCCCACGTAGGTGGTGGGCTGCGCGCGGTCCAGGTCGGTGAGCCGCTTGAGCAGGTCGGCGATGCGTGCGAGCTGGGTGCGCGCCTGCGCGAGCGAGGCGCGACTCGCGGCCGGCAGGGCCGGCTCGTCGAGGCCCATCAGGTCGAGCTGCGCGCTCAGCGCCATCAGCGGGTTGTTGATCTCGTGCGACAGCGCCACCACGATCTCGCCGATCGCGGCCCGCCGCTCCGCCTGGATGAGGTTCTGGCGTGCGGCCGCCAGCTGCCGCTCGATCTCGCGCACCCACACCACGCGCGCCAGGACCTCGGGCAGCAGCTGCGTGAACCCCTCGTCCTTGATGATGTAGTCGCTCGCGCCGAGATGCATGGCTTCGGCCGCCACGCGCTCGCTGCCGTGTCCGGTCATCATGACGACGGCGGCGGGCAGGGCCGCCGCGCGGATCTCGCGCAGCGCGTCGAGGCCGGTGGCGCCCCCTTCCAGGCGGTAGTCCATCAGGATCACGTCGGCCTCCGGCGCGAGCCGGACCGCGGCGGCGGCGGTGCCCGCGACGCCGGCGCACGCGAGGCCGGCCTGCGCGATCAGCAGCTGGACCAGCCGGGCCTGGGCCGGGTCGTCCTCTACGACCAGCACCCGGACGGCGGGCGGAGGCGCCGCGGTGCCCGGATCGCTCACCCGGCCACGAACTCCGCGCGGACCGGCGCCGGAAGCACGCCGGCGCGGTGCCCCTCGTCGAGGAGACGCTGGACTGCTCGCCGGCCGGTGGGCCCGAGGTCCACCGTGTAGTCGTTGACGTACATGCCGACGAACTCGTCCGTGCGCGCCATATCCATGCCGCGCGCGTAACCCTGCGCGTGCGCGAGCGTCTCGGCGCGGTGCGCGAGCCCCCACTCGATGGACGCCTTGAGGTCCGTCGCGACCGCGTGCACCAGGGCGGGCCCGAGGTCCTTGCGGACGACGTTGCCTCCCAGCGGAAGCGGTAGTCCGGTCTCGTCGCCCCACCACACGCCGAGGTCCTGCCACAGGTGGAGACCCCGGTCGGCGTAGGTGAGCTGTCCCTCGTGGATCAGCAGGCCCACGTCCACCGTGCCCGCGAGCACCGCGTCCTCGATGGCGTCGAACGGCAGCACCATCGTGCGCGCCGCACGCTGATAGAGCTGCAGGGCGAGGTAGGCCGTGGTGAGCTCGCCCGGAATGCCGACCAGGCGGCCGGCGAGCGCGGCCCGCGGGTCCGCGGGCGCCGGCTCGCGCGCCACCAGGCGCGGGCCATAGCGATCGCCGACCGAGGCGCCATGGACGAGCAGCGCGTAGCGGTCGGCGAGGTGGGCGTACGCGTGAAACGACACCGCGGTCACGTCCAGCTCGCCGGCCACGGCGCGGCGGTTCAGCGTCTCGATGTCGGCGAGCTCATGGACGTACGTGCGGTCGCCGGTGGCGACCCTGCCCGCGGCGAGCGCGTAGAACATGAAGGCGTCGTCGGAGTCCGGGCTGTGCGCCACCCGGATGGTGGCCACGGTCAGCTCCCGCCCGTCCCGGCGCCCGCTCGCTGCGCCCGGCTGCGCGTGTCCTGCAGCATCTGGGCGTGCTCCTGGTACTCCGGGCGCTTCTTCGCCAGCTCGGCGTCGTAGTTCTTCATGAACGCCTGGTAGGCGCGCCTGGCCTCCGCCGCGTTGCCCTCCGCTTCGGCGGCGCGGGCCTTGAGCATCCAGCCGAACAGGTGGTTGGGCGTCTTCTTGAGGATGGTGTCGCCTTCGGCCGCGGCCGGCACCGCGGCGCCGATCGCCAGCTGCACCAGGCCCAGGTGCAAGCGGGCGTCGGGGTCCAGCTGGTCCGCGCCGAGATTGGCGTACGCCTGCAGCGCCATGGGCGCGAAGAAGTTCACCTGCGACGTGTCCCCGGCCTCGTGGGCGGTCATGATCCGGTTGTACAGCCGGTCGGCCGCCTCGCGGGGCGACATGCTCGAGAGATCGGTCGTGGCCTGCTCGCCGGCCGGCGCGGCGCCGGCGACGGCACCACCGGCCGCGGGCGGCGCCCCGCTCCTCTTCGCCACCACGACGACCACCACGATCAGCAGGGCGAGGACTGAAACCCCGGCGACGTACCAGGCCATCCGATCGTTGCGGGGCATGGGCCGCGCGCCCGGCGCCACCCCTCGCGGGGCACCCGCGACGGGCGTTCCGCAATCCGCGCAATACTTGGCGCGCGCCGACAGCTTCGCGCCGCACGAGCGGCAGGCCGCGGGCGAGAGCGGCGCGCCGCACTCCGAGCAGAACTTGCCGGAGGTCTGGGCGCCACAGGCGGGGCACTGCTGGGTGTCGGAGGACATGCGGGCGAAGCTTAGCCCGAATGGGTGGTAGTGCCAAGATGGGCCGCTGCAGGAGGAGGCGCCAGACGGCAAGGCAGCAGCGGTTGCCAGGCGCCAGGCTGCCGATGGCGCTCAGCCCCGCCATGCCTCCACCTCGCGACTGGCAACTTGCCGTCCGGCAACTAGCTTCAATGGCATGTCCCTCGCCAGTCAGGCGTACCGGGATGCCGGCGACGTCATCCTCAACCATGCGGCCGAGATCGCCCAGAACTGGCGCGACCTGGTCAGGGCCGACACGGCGATCTCGGGAGACGACCGGTTGCCGGACCTGCTCCTGACCAACCAGGTCCCCGCGCTCCTGACCGACATCGCGCAGGCGCTCAAGGAGGGCGACGAGGGGGGCTCCCCCGACCGCTCCATCGCCCGCCGCCGGCGCGGCCTCAGGTTCGGCAAGCTGCGCGGCCTGGCCCACTACGACGCGGCGGATCTCTACCGGGAGTTTCGGCATCTGCGGCACGCCATCTGGCGGCTGCTCAGGCAGCAGCTGGACTGGGGGCGCGGGGACGCGTTCGAGGTGATGCTGGCGATCGACCAGTACCTCGACGAGGTCATCGGAGCCAGCCTCCGGGGCTACGTCGAGGCGTCCGAGCGCGCCGCCGACCGGGCACCCGCGGACTCCGCCGACTAACCGCCACGCGGGGCCGGCATGGACGCTTCCCCGCGCTACCCCTGGCTCGCCACCGCGCTGCATCTCGGGCAGCTCGCCCGGGGCGGCGCACGCTGGGAAGTCTACCTGCAGTCGGAGCCGCATCCCGACGTGGGCGCCATCCGCGGGCGGCTCCATTTCCTCGCCGCCGACCGCCACCGCGCGACCACCTGGATCTTCCTCGAATGGACCGAGAAGGAGGTCGTGGACCGGGCCCGCCAGTTCTCCGCCGGCGAGCTGTGGGCCTTCCTCGAGGGACTGTCCCCGTAGGCGCGACACTTGTCGCACTTTCGCATCACAAAATGCACACTTTTGAGACCAATCCACCTTGGATTGCGTGCTTGGTGCAGTTTGCACGCTTCTTGCTTGACAGGCCGCATGAGCATGGGTAGTTTCGCCGCCTTCACCTTCCGGGAACAGCCGATGACCGCGACCCTGTCGAAGA
>Ga0335071_10008322_pt1 | contig 10663 bp, 9 predicted proteins | sample Lox_Sample_15_FD_206724 | JGI IMG/M metagenome (GOLD analysis project Ga0335071, IMG submission 206724) | Soil microbial communities from Loxahatchee National Wildlife Refuge, Florida, United States - Lox_Sample_1.5 | ecosystem: Environmental > Terrestrial > Soil > Wetlands | place: USA: Florida...
GACCGCGGGCGGCTACGTGAACGCCCTCGGGGCCCTGACCGGCGGCCAGGCCGTGCAGATGGTCAAGGCGGGCCTGCGCGCGATCTACCTGTCCGGGTGGCAGGTCGCCGCCGACGCGAACCTCGCCGGCGCCACCTATCCCGACCAGAGCCTCTATCCGGCGAACTCGGTGCCGCAGGTCGTTCGCCGCCTGAACAGCGCGCTCCTCCGCGCCGACCAGATCGACTGGTCGGAGGGCCGCGACGGGACCGACTGGCTCGCCCCGATCGTCGCCGACGCCGAAGCAGGATTCGGCGGTGCGCTCAACGCGTACGAGTTGATGCGCGCGATGATCGAGGCGGGCGCAGCCGGCGTCCACTACGAGGATCAGCTCGCCGCGGAGAAGAAGTGCGGCCACCTCGGCGGCAAGGTGCTCGTGCCCACGTCGCAGTTCATCCGCACGCTCACCGCGGCGCGGCTCGCGGCCGACGTCCTCAACGTGCCGACGATCCTCGTCGCGCGCACCGATGCGCTCAGCGCGACCCTCCTGACGAGCGATGTCGACGAGGCGGACGCGGCGTTCGTCACCGGGCAGCGGACGAGCGAGGGCTTCTACCGGGTGCGGGACGGGCTCGACGCCGCGATCGCGCGGTCGCTCGCCTACGCGCCCCATGCCGACGTGCTCTGGTTCGAGACGTCGACGCCCGACCTCGGCGAGGCGCAGGCGTTCGCGCAGGCGATCCATGAGCGGCACCCGCGCAAGCTGCTCGCCTACAACTGCTCGCCGTCCTTCAACTGGAAGCGGTCGCTCTCCGACAGCGAGATCGCCGGCTTCCAGCAGCAGCTCGCCGAGTGGGGCTACCGCTTCCAGTTCATCACGCTCGCGGGCTTCCACGCACTGAACGCGGGCATGTTCGAGCTCGCGCGTGGATATCGCGACCGCGGCATGAGCGCCTACGTCGACCTGCAGGAGCGGGAGTTCGCGCTCGAAGCCGACGGCTACACCGCCACCAAGCACCAGCGCGAGGTGGGTGCGGGATACTTCGACCTGGTGATGCAGGCGGTGTCCGGCGGCGAGAGCTCGACGCTCGCCCTCCACGGCTCGACGGAGGAAGCCCAATTCGCATAGAGGCCGAAGAGACGGATGTGCTTTCGCAGGAGGCGCTCGACTTCGTCGACCGTCTCCACCGCGAGCTGAATCCCGAGCGTGAGCGTCTGCTCGCAGCCCGGGAGGCACGGAGGGGCCAGAAGCCGCAGTTCGTGCGGGCGCCGGAGGACTTCACGGTCGCGCCGGCGCCCGCCGACCTGCAGGACCGCCGTGTCGAGATCACCGGCCCCGTCGACCGGAAGATGATGATCAACGCGCTCAACTCGGGCGCGAAGGTCTTCATGGCCGACTTCGAGGACGCGAACTCGCCGACGTGGGAGAACGTCCGCGACGGCCAGCGGAACGTCTTCGATGCCGTGCGTCGGCAGATCGAGCTCGACACGCCCGAGAAGAGCTACCGGCTGAACGACAAGACGGCGACGCTCGTGATCCGCAACCGCGGCTGGCATCTCGTCGAGCGCCACCACGAAGTCGACGGCGCGCCGGTCAGCGCATCGCTCTTCGACTTCGGGCTGACCGTCTTCTCGAACGCGCACGAGCAGCTCGCGCGCGGGACGGGGCCGTACTTCTACCTGCCGAAGCTCGAGTCGCACGAGGAGGCGCGGCTGTGGGCGCGCGCGTTCCGCATCGCCGAGGACGAGCTGGGGCTCGAGCGCGGGACGATCAAGTGCACGGTGCTGATCGAGACGATCCTCGCCGCCTTCGAGATGGACGCGATCCTCTACGAGCTGCGCGAGCACTCGTGTGCACTGAACGCGGGCCGCTGGGACTACATCTTCAGCTGCATCAAGAAGACGGGCGCGCTGCTCCCGGACCGCGCGCAGGTGACGATGACCGTGCCCTTCATGCGTGCGTACACCGAGCTGCTCGTGCAGACGTGCCACGCGCGTGAGGCGCATGCGATCGGCGGGATGGCGGCGTTCATCCCGTCGCGGAAGGACCCCGAGGTGAACGCGGTCGCGCTCGCAAAGGTGAGCGAGGACAAGCAGCGCGAGGCCGGTGACGGCTTCGACGGCACCTGGGTCGCCCATCCGGACCTCGTGCCGACGGCGATGGCCGAGTTCGACGCCGTGCTGGGCGACCGCCCGAACCAGGTTGCGCGCAAGCGCGACGACGTGTCGGTGACCGAGGGCGAGCTCCTCGACTTCACGGTGCCCGGCGGCGAGATCACCGACGAGGGCCTGCGCGTCAACGTGAGCGTGGGCGTCCGCTACGTCGACGCGTGGCTGCACGGGGTCGGCGCGGCGGCGATCGACAACCTGATGGAGGACGCCGCCACCGCCGAGATCTCGCGCGCCCAGGTGTGGTCGTGGGTGCAGGCCGGCCGCTTCGATGCCGAACGCGTGCGGCGGGAGATAGCTCGGATCGATGCGTCCGAGACGGCGAAGGAGGTCTTCGCGGAGGTCGCGCTCGCGATCCCGCTGAAGGACTTCCTGACCGTTTCGGCGTACGATCTACTGCCGTGACGCTCGAGAGCACCAAGGCAGACGACATCGCGGGGCTGATCGAGGAGGCGATCGTCTCCGGTGAGCTCCAGCCCGGATCCGTGCTCCGCCAGGAGCAGCTGTCCGAGCGCTTCGGCGTCTCGCGGACGCCGGTGCGCGAGGCGCTGCGCAAGCTGGCGGCGCTCGGCCTGGTCTCCTTCGAGCCGAACCGCGGTGTCCGCGTCCGCACGCTGACCCCCGAGGACCTGCGCGAGGCGTTCCTCGTGCGGGCCGAGCTGGAGGCGCTCGTCACCGAGGAGGCGGCGCGCAAGATGACGCCGGAGGCGCTCGTCGAGCTCGAGGAGGCGGAGAAGCGCTTCGCGCGGCTGACGAAGGAGGTTCGCTCGCACGAGCCGGGCGGCGGCCGCCGCTCGCTCATGTCCGACTGGATGAGCGCGAACCACAACTTCCACGACGTCCTCTACCGGGTCGCCGACCTGCCGTACGTCGAGTCGGTCGCGAAGGCGGCGCGCCGCACGTTCACGGGCACGACCGTCTGGGCGCCGGTCGACGACCAGCTCGACGCGCTCTACGAGCGCAACCAGGCCGAGCACCGGGCGATCCGGCAGGCGCTCGAGGCCGGGTCGGTGGCGGGCGCCCGCGAGCTCGCCCACGAGCACGTGATGCACAGCTTCGAGCTGCTGACGACCGTGCTCGAGCACGTGAGCTCGGACTGGGCCGCGACGCGGTAGAATCCCCCGCATAGTTCCGGCGTAGCCCCCATCTGCCACTAGCATCGGCGGTCGCATGACCGAGGGGCGCAGCATGGAGCCGAGGTACGACCCGCACGGCGTCGAGGAGCGGTGGCAGGAGACGTGGGAGGCCGAGGGCCTCTACAACGCCGACCCGGACCCGTCGCGGACGCCGTACGTGGACGCGCACCCGCCGCCCAACGTGACCGGCGAGCTGCACACCGGCCACGCGCTCCAGCTCGCGCTGGGCGACACCGTGATCCGGATGAAGCGCATGCAGGGCTTCAACGTGCTCTTCCAGCCGGGCTACGACCACGCGGGCATCTCGACGCAGAACGTGGTCGAGAAGGCGCTGATCGCCGAGGGGACTTCGCGGGTCGAGCTCGGCCGCGAGCGCTTCGAGGAGCGCGTCTGGGCCTGGCTGCACGAGTACGGCGGCAAGATCCTCGTCCAGTTCCGGCGGATGGGCGCCTCGCTCGACTACCGGCGCACGCGCTTCACGATGGACGACGACTACGTGCGCGCCGTGATGCGGTTCTTCGTGCACCTGTACCGGCGCGGCTGGATCTACCGGGCGAACCGGATCATCAACTGGTGCCCCTACCACGAGACGTCGCTCTCGGACCTCGAGCTCGAGCACGAGGACGTCGACGACACCCTCTCGACGATCCGCTACCCCCTCGCCGACGGAGACGGCTTCATCCCGATCGCCACCGTGCGGCCGGCGACGATCCCGGCCGATGTCGCGGTGGCGGTGCATCCCGACGACGACCGCTACAAGCACTACGTGGGGCGCGAGGTGATCGTGCCGTGGACGGAGAACCGCGTGCCCGTGGTCGCCGACGAGCGCGTGGAGCGCGACTTCGGCACGGGCGCGCTCAAGATCACGCCGGGACACGACCCCACCGACTTCGAGATCGGCCGCGACCACGGGCTGCCCGAGCCGAGCTGCATCGGCCCGGACGGGCGCGTGACCGCCGCGGGCCTCGAGGGGCTCACGCAGAAGGAGGCGGAGGAGAAGATCGTCGCGTGGTGCAAGGCGCGCGGCCTGCTCGAGAAGCGCGAGCACTACCGCCACTCGGTCGCCTTCTGCGAGCGCTGCCACTCGCGTATCGAGCCGCTGATCTCGCTGCAGTGGTGGTGCTCGATGGACGAGATCCGAGTGCGCCCGCTCGAGGCGCTCGCGAGCCGCGAGGTGCGCTACCACCCGGAGAGCCAGCACCGGTTCGCGATCGACTCGCTTGCAAACGCCCCGGACTGGAACATCTCGCGGCAGATCTGGTGGGGCCACCAGCTGCCCGTCTGGTACTGCCCGGACGGCCACATCACGGTCGAGGAGACCGAGCCGGCAGCGTGCGCCGAGTGCGGGTCGACCGAGCTCGAGCGCGAGACCGACGTGCTCGACACGTGGTTCAGCTCGGCGCTCTGGCCGTTCGCCACGCTCGGCTGGCCGGACGAGACCGAAGACCTCGCGTACTTCTATCCCGGGAACCTGCAGACCACGGCGCGGGAGATCATCCGCCTCTGGGAGAACCGGATGATCTTCTCCGGGCTCGAGCTCACGGGCGAGCTCCCGTTCACCGACGTGATCATCCATTCGACGGTGCTCGCCCCCGACGGGCGGCGCATGTCCAAGTCGCTCGGCACCGGCATCGACCCGCTCGAGCTGATCGACCGGTACGGGACGGACGCGACCCGGTACGGGCTGATGAAGAACTCGCTCACGCAGGACGTGCGCTTCTCGTTCTCGGCGATCGAGGAGGGCGGCAAGCTCGCCAACAAGCTCTGGAACGCCGCGCGCCTGATCGTCACGGCGTGCGAAGGGGCTTCGCCCGCGCTGCAGCCGGCGTCGCTCGAGGAGCGGTGGATCGTGGCGCGGCTGTCGCAGACGCAGCGCCGCGTCGAGTCGCTGATCGGCGAGTTCGACTTCGCGCACGCGATGGACGAGCTGTACCACCTCACCTTCGACGACTTCTGCGACTGGTACCTCGAGGCGGTGAAGGCGCGCCTGTACGACGGCGACGCGGCGGCGCGTGCGACGGCGACCGCGGCGCTCGAGTGGCTGCTCAAGCTGCTCCACCCGGCGATGCCGCACGTGACCGAGGAGATCTGGTCGCACCTGCCGGCGCGCGAGAGCCGGCTGATCGTGGCGCCCTGGCCGGAGGCGGGAGACGAGTCGGAGGCGGGCGCGCTCGAGCGCGTGCAGGAGTACGCGCAGGTGTTCCGCCGCTCCGGCGTCGTGCCGCAGCTCGAGGGCGACGAGCAGCGCATCTTCCACGCGGTCGTGAAGCCGGACCGCGCGCCGCAGCGCGAGAACGGCAGCGCCGACGCCGAGCGCGAGCGCCTCCGCGGCGAGGTCGCCCGCGCCGAGAAGATGCTCGCCAACGAGCGGTTCGTGGCGAACGCGCCGGCCGAGGTCGTGGAGGCGGAGCGCGCGAAGCTCGAGCGCTACCGGCGCGAGCTCGATGCGATCGGTTGAGTGGCTCGAGTCGCTCTCTCCCTGGCCGGCGGACGGGTTCGGGACGGAGCGGATGCTCGCGCTGCTCGACCGGCTCGGGAACCCGCAGCGCTCGTTCGACGCGCTGCACGTCGTCGGGACGAAAGGGAAGTCGACGGCGGCCCGCCGCATCGCGCGCACGATCGGCGGCCCGGCGTACACCTCGCCGCACGTCTCCGGCTGGCACGAGCGGCTCGACACCGACCCTGACGGCTTCGCGCACGCGATCGAGCGGATCCGCGCCGACGCCGAGGCCGTGAGCGCGACGCAGTTCGAGGTGCTCACGGCGGCGGCGTTCGCCGACTTCGCGGCGCGCGGGGCAGCGGTCGCCGCGGTCGAAGCCGGTCTGGGCGGACGCCACGACGCGACGAATGTGCTCGGCGCGCGCGTCGTCCTGCTCACGAACGTCGGCCTCGAGCACACGAGCGTGCTCGGCGGCACCCGTGAGCTGATCGCCGCGGAGAAGCTCGCCGTCGCCGGCCCGCATGCGACCGTCGTCCTCCCGGACGAGGAGTTCGCGCACCTCGTTCCGGGCGCCGTGCGCATCGGCGGCGCCGAGGAGGCCGTCGAGGCATTTCTCGGCCGCCGCGTGCCGCTTGCCGAGGCGAGCCTCCCCGGCCGGCTCGAGCTCCGCGACGGCGAGGTGCGGGACGGCGCCCACACGCCGGAGGCCGCCGACTGGCTGCTGGCGCGGCTCCCGGACCCGGGCGGCTACGTCGTCGTCGCCTCGATCCTCGGCGACAAGGACGCGGCCGGGATCCTCGACCGGCTCGCCCGGGCGGGCCGCACGCTCGTCGCGACGAGCTCGTCCAACCCGCGGGCGCTGCCCGCGGAGGCGGTGGCCGGCCTGGCGGGCTCCCGTTTCGACAGGGTGGAGCAGGTCGACGACCCGCAGGCGGCCGTCTCACGCGCGCACGAGCTCGGCCCGCGTGTGCTCGTCACCGGCTCGCTGTACCTTCTCGCCGACCTGGCCCAGCCCGAGGCGTCCTGAGGACGGCATACCATTGAGTCGCGCTCGTGAACGGATCACCGTCTTCGTGTTTGCCCTCTTCCTGCTGCTGCTCTTCGTCACGCTCGCGTTTGCCGCGGGCTACGGGATAGGAAGGATGCTCCTGTGATCGCATCGACCTTCGGCGGCGTCCACGACTTCTTCCACTCCTCGACGTGGTACGTGATGCGCAACCTCGTCGTCTTCTTCGTGATCGTGTTCTGGATCGCGACGGTCTACTGGGTGCACAAGGACGCCAAGCGGCGCATGGAGGATCCGCTGCTCGTGTGGGTCGTCACCGCGGTCGGCGTCGTCCCGTTCATCGGGCCGCTGATCTACATGCTCTTCCGGCCGCCCGAGTACCTCGAGGACGTGCGCGAGCGCGAGCTCGAGATCAAGGCGATGGAGAAGCGGCTGGGCGGCCGCGACCTGCAGTGCCCCGTCTGCCGCGCCGACGTCGACGAGGACTACCTCGTCTGCCCGGTCTGCACCACGAAGCTCCGCCAGGCCTGCGTCACCTGTGCGCGCCCGCTCGAGGCGCTGTGGCAGGTCTGCCCCTACTGCGAGACGCCGATCGACCAGGGCGACGCCCCGGTCCCGATCAGCGACGCGCAGCAGCGTGCGGCGCGAATGCGGCGCGCGGACAGGTAATCTCCCCGGCCGCATGGCCGTTGAGCAGACCCTGATCCTCGCGAAGCCGGACGCCGTCGAGCGGAACCTCGCCGGCGAGATCCTCGCGCGCTTCGAGCGCCGCGGGCTGAAGCTGCGCGCGGCGCGCTTCGTGACGGCGAGCCGCGAGCTCGGCGAGACGCATTACGCCGAGCACAGCGAGAAGCCCTTCTTCGGCGAGCTCGTCGATTTCATCACCTCCGGGCCGACGCTCGCGTTCGTGCTCGAGGGCGAAGGCGCGATCGCGACCTGCCGCAAGACGATCGGCGCGACGAATCCCGCCGATGCCGATCCGGGAAGCCTCCGCGGCGAGTTCGCGCTCGCGATGCCGAACAACCTCGTCCACGGCTCCGACTCGCCCGAGTCGGCCGCGCGCGAGATCGGGATCTGGTTCCCCGATGGCCTCGCCTGATTGGCGCGCCGACGCCAAGCGCAACGCTGCCAACTGGACACGGGCAAACGCCGAGTACACCGACGAGAACGCCGAGACCAACTGGGCGCTCGACGAGATCTCGTGGGGCATCTGGGGCGTCGACGAGTCCGAGCTGAACGTGCTCGGCGACGTCGCCGGCCTCGACGTCGTCGAGCTCGGCTGCGGCACCGCCTACTTCTCGGCGTGGCTTGCGAAGCGAGGCGCGCGGCCGGTCGGGGTGGACATCACGCCTGCGCAGCTCGCGACCGCGCGCCGGATGATGGCGACGACCGGGATCGAGTTCCCGCTCGTCGAGGCCGACGCGGGCGCGACCGGGCTGCCCGATGCGTGTGCCGACCTCGTGCTCTCGGAGTACGGCGCGTCGATCTGGGTCGACCCGTACCGCTGGATCCCCGAAGCGGCGCGGCTGCTCCGCCCCGGCGGCCGGCTCGTCTTCCTGGGCAACTCGACGCTCGTCATCCTCTGCTCGCAGGACGAGGGCGCCGCGACGACCGAGCTCCTCCGGCCGATGTTCGGGATGCACCGCTTCGAATGGGACGACGACGAAGGCGTCGAGTACCACATCCCGCACGGCGAGTGGATCGCGCTCCTGCGCGCGAACGGCTTCGAGGTCGAGCGCCTGATCGAGGTGCAGGCGCCGGCCGCCGCGGAGACGCACGAGTACTACGCCTACGTCACCGCCGAGTGGGCCAAGCAGTGGCCCTGCGAGGACATCTGGGTAGCGCGCAAGACCGGTTGATCCTCGCCTCGACGAGCCCGCAGCGCCGCGCCATCCTCGCGCAGCTGCGCATCCCGTTCGAGGTCGTGGCGCCCGACTTCGACGAGGTGCCCGGCACCTCGCCGTTGGAGCGCGCCGCCGGCAAGGCGCGCTCGGTCGAGGGCGGCGACCAGCCGGTGCTCGGCGTCGACACGGAGGTGCTGCTCGACGGCGAGCTGTTCGGCAAGGCGACCCACCCCGGCGAGGCGGAGGCGATGCTCGAGGCGCTCTCCGGCCGTACGCACGCGGTCGTCTCCGGGCTCTGCCTGCGCACGCCCGCGTGGGAGGAGCTGCACGAGGAGACGACGCTCGTCACCTTCCGGACGCTGACGCCGCGCGACCTGGCGCACTACGTCGCCGCCGGCGAGTGGGAGGGGCGCGCGGGCGCCTACGCGATCCAGGGGCTCGGCGCGTCGCTCGTCGAGCGGATCGAGGGCGACTTCCCGAACGTGGTCGGCCTTCCGGTCGCGCTCCTCGTGGCGCTGCTCGCGAAGCGCTTCCCCGGCGCCTACGGGTTCGGCTGATGCCGAAGATGCACGACGACGAGGTCGAGGTCGACGAGCCGCTCGTGCGCGCGCTGCTCGCCGAGCAGTTCCCGCAGTGGGCCGGCCTGCCGCTCGTGCGGGCAGGCGACGGGACGGTGAACGTCGTCTACCGGCTCGGAGACGAGCTCGCCGTCCGCCTCCCGAGACGCCGGGCGCGCGACGCCGCCGAGGACGGGATCCTCGCCGCGGTCGCCGCGCTCCCGGTCGAGGTGCCGTCGCTCGCGGGCGTCGGCCGGCCCGGCGCGGGCTATCCCTGGGAGTGGGTCGTGCACACCTGGCTGCACGGCGACCATCCCTCCGGCGACCTGCCGCTCGAGGACGTCGCGTCGCTCGTCGAGGCGCTGCAGCGGCTCGATCCCGGGGGCGCGCCTGAGCCGTCCGGCGGGCGCGGCAGGCCGCTCGCGGCGCGCGACGCGTACGTGCGCGACGCGCTCGAGCGGGTCGAGGCTCCGGGCGCGCTCGAGCTCTGGGAGCGGGCGCTGCGCGCGCCGCAGTGGGAGGGCGCGCGCGTGTGGATCCACGCCGATCTGGACCGCCGCAACGTGCTCGTGCGCGGGGGACGCCTGACCGGCGTGCTCGACTGGGGCGGCGCCGGAGCCGCCGACCCGGCGGTCGACCTGATGGTCGCCTGGAAGCTCCTCGCGCCGGCCGACCGCCCGGCGTTTCGGGAGCGGCTGCGGGCCGACGACGCCCTGTGGCTCCGGGCCGAGGGCTGGGTGCTTTCCCAGGCGCTGATCGCGCTGGGGTACTACACGCCGCAGAGCAACCCGGAGCTCCACGCCGAGGCGAAGCGCTGGTTGGCCGAAGTCCTGGGCTAGAGTGGCCTCACTCCTATGGGCGTCTTCAACTACCTGACCGGTTTCGGCGGCCGCGACATGGCCGTCGACCTCGGAACCGCCAACACGCTCGTCTATGTGCGCGGCCGCGGGATCGTGCTCTCCGAGCCGTCCGTCGTCGCGATCGACCAGCGCTCGGGCGACGTGCACGCGGTCGGGCTGGAGGCGAAGCGGATGCTCGGCCGGACGCCCGGGACGATCAGCGCCATCCGTCCGCTGAAGGACGGCGTGATCGCCGACTTCGACGTGACCGAGCAGATGCTCCGCCACTTCATCCAGAAGGTGCACCAGCACCGCTTCGCGCACCCGCGCGTCGTCGTCTGCGTCCCTTCGGGTGTGACCGGCGTCGAGAAGCGCGCGGTCGAGGAAGCGACGCTGAACGCAGGTGCGCGCAAGGCGTACCTGATCGAGGAGCCGATGGCGGCCGCGATCGGCGCCGGACTGCCGGTGGCCGAGCCGACGGGGAACATGATCGTCGACATCGGCGGCGGCACGACCGAGGTCGCCGTGATCTCGCTCGGCGGGATCGTCGTCTCGCAGTCGCTGCGTGTCGGCGGCGACGAGATGGACGAGGCGATCATCAATCACATCAAGCGCGAGTACAAGCTGCTGATCGGGCAGCAGACCGCCGAGGAGATCAAGCTCGAGGTCGGCTCGGCGTTCACGCTGAAGGAA
>Ga0335071_10008323_pt1 | contig 10663 bp, 9 predicted proteins | sample Lox_Sample_15_FD_206724 | JGI IMG/M metagenome (GOLD analysis project Ga0335071, IMG submission 206724) | Soil microbial communities from Loxahatchee National Wildlife Refuge, Florida, United States - Lox_Sample_1.5 | ecosystem: Environmental > Terrestrial > Soil > Wetlands | place: USA: Florida...
GTGCTTTCGCTGGTGCCCCTCGCTCAACCAGAAAGCAAAGGTCTCTTCCATCAGTGGGCGCAGGCTCGCGTCGCCGGGCGGGCAGCCCAGATCGGCCAGGACCGAGAGGATCCAGTGCGAACCGGTCCATTTGAAGTAGGCATGCCCGTCGCGCTCGCGCCCGGCGAGCAGCTCCTCGACCAGCGCCGAGCGGCGCACGCACAGGGCGGCGGCCTGCGCCTCCGGCGAGTCCGGGGCGGCGCCGCCGAGCAGGACGGCCTGCTTCCAGGCCAGGGCGGGTTCGGCTGCAATCGAGGCAAGCGCATCATCCATGGCGTTTCACTCCCGTGGTGTCCACCCCTGCCAGCAGTTCCCGGACGGTCTTGCCCAGCCGCGGGTGGACCAGCCCGGGCGCCACGTCCGCCAGCGGGACGAGCACGAAGGCGCGCTCCTGCAGGCGCGGGTGCGGGACGACCAGGCCGGGCTCGTCCAGCACCAGGTCGTCGTAGAAGAGGATGTCGAGGTCGATCAGGCGCGGCCCCCAGCGGATCCCCGGGCGGCGGCCCAGCTCGGTCTCGAGCGCCTTGAGGCGCGCCAGCAGGGCCCGCGGTGCCAGGGCGGTCGCGCCGCGCACGACCATGTTGAGGAAGGCCGGCTGGTCGGTCAGGCCCCAGGGGGGCGTCTCGTAGACCGGCGACTCGGCCAGGACGTTCACGTCGGGGGCGAGGCCGGCGAGGGCGGCCCGCAGGTTGGCGGACCGGTCGCCGAGGTTGGTTCCGAGGGCAAGGGTGACGATGGGCATGGAGATCATCGGTGCTATACTACTCCTGGTATTTTACTGCGAGTCGGTCCATTCCGAGGCGGACACCTCCCATCGCTCCCGCGACATCACCGAAAAAGGAGAACTCATGAACCACAGCGAAGGCAACTTCAAGGGCGTGCGCGACGCCAACATCTACTACCAGGCCTGGCTGCCCGACGGCAAGGTCAAGGCCGTGCTGCTGGTCGTCCACGGGCTGGGCGAGCACTCCGGCCGCTACCTGAACGTGGTCAACCACTTCGTCCCGCTCGGCTACGCTGTCTACGCCCTGGACCACCTGGGCCACGGCAAGTCGGACGGGGCGCGCGAGATGGTCCAGCGCTTCGAGGACTACACCGACACCCTGACCATCTTCTACAAGCTGGTCAAGGGCTGGCAGCCCGACAAGCCCATCGTCCTGCTCGGGCACAGCATGGGCGGCCTGATCGCCACCCATTACCTGCTCGACCACCAGGCCGACTTCAAGGCGGCGGTCATCTCCGCCCCGGCGATCAAGATCGGTGCCGGGATCTCGCCCGCCACCATCACGATGGGCAAGATCCTCTCGGTACTGGCCCCCTCGGCCGGCGTGCTCGGGCTGGACGCCAGCTTCATCTCCCACGACCCCGAAGTGGTCAAGGCCTACGTCAACGACCCGCTGGTCTTCCACGGCAAGACGCCCGCCCGCCTGGCGGCCGAGATGCTCAAGGCCATGCAGCGCGTCACGACCGAGGTCGGCACGATCCACCTGCCGTTCATAGCCATCCAGGGCGGGCAGGACAAGCTGGTCGACCCGGGCGGGGTGCAGATGCTCCACGACCAGGCCGCCTCCACCGACAAGACCATCAAGGTCTACCCTGAGCTGTACCACGAGGTCTTCAACGAGCCCGAGCGCGGCGTGGTGCTCAAGGACGTGGAGACCTGGCTGAACGCCCACGTCTAGAAGATCAAACACAAAGGGCACGAAGGTTCACGCAGGGGAATAAAAAAGACCCGGGCAGCTCCGTCCGGTCCGCGGCAGCCGCGGTCCGATCCTCCCACAAGCAAAAACCGCCGGCATAAACCGCCGGCGGTTTTGATTCGTTTTTCACCCCGCTCACGGACAGGAGCTGGGCGTCGCTACCGGGCCGCAGTTGCCCCCGTCGCAGGCAGCCACCGGCGGCTGGGGCAGCGGCAGGCCGGCCTTGGCGGCGCACTGATTGGCCAGGTCCATCCAGTAAACCGCATCCGGCATGTTGTCGGCAGCCTTATCGACCGACTGCATCATCGTGCTCAGCGTCAGCATCTGGTTGACCGAGGCCTTGGTCGGCTTGCCGCCCGACAGGCACAGGGGGCAGGCCTTCTTCAGGCAGTCCTTCAGGGCACTGCGCAGCACGCTGGTATCCGAGGCAATCGTGTTCTGGAAGTGCTGCAGCGCGCCAGCCTTATCGACATGACCGTACCAAGTCTCGAACTCCAGGGCGGTGGCTGCCACCAGGTTGCAGCTGGCATTCAGCTGGTCCACCTTGGTCAGGTCCGGCTTGACCGTCCGGTCGTGCTCGTCCAGGAGCGCGGTCTCCTTTTGGGTGGCCGGGGCCGCCAGCAGGTCTTCGTCCTGGTCGCCCGGCGAGGAGGGCGGGTGGGCCTGCTGGGCGGTCACCTCGGCGGCAGTGGCCTGGGCCACCCCATAGGTGCTGAAGTGGCTCAGGCTGAAGGTCACGATCGTCAGCCCGCCGCCAGAGGAGACGTCGATCGGCACCAGGTGAAAGTTGTCGCCGTTGTCGTCCGAGGCGAAGCCCACCAGTGTGGCGGGAGGGTAATCGGTATGCAGGTCCACCGTCAGGCTGGCGGGTTCGGACATCAACAGCCCTTCCGGGCCGAGCTGGAAGGCCGCCAGGTAGCCCTGACTGAAGGGCAGCCCGCCGATGGCCGAGACGGGGGTCATCTTGACCGGCGTGCCGAAGGCGGGCGTCAGGTTCCCGTCGGAGTCCTGGGTCAGCAGCCCGCCGGGCAGCGCCAGGGTGGCCTCGAGGCCCCCGGCGAATTGGCCGTACAGCGAGCGCTCGCGCGCCACCCCGGCCTCGCCGGGATCCGAGACGGCGTGCGCTGTGTCCAGGGTAATCTGGACGGAGAGCGGATTAGGAGTGAGGGGGAAGTTCTGCGGTGCACCGCCGGACGACGACGGCAGCAGCGAGAGCCCGCTGCAGGAGCAGGCCACGGTCAGGGCCGCCAGGCACAGCCAGGCCGGCCAGGGGACACGCACACGTGCCATCTTGCACCTCCTAAGAATAAGGGACCGCTAAGTTGGAACCAGTATCGCGCCGGGACGGGCGCGCACCAATCGCCTATTTGGGGGAGACGCGGTCGTCGGGGCCGAAGGTGTCGAGCGGGTCCACGCGCCCCGGGCGGCGGGAAACAGGACCCATTTCCCATACCCAAGGCCGCCCGCCTGCCTATAATCGGGCCCATCCCACCCTACGCCAAGGAGAGCCATCATGCTGACCTCGTTGACCCACTCTCTCGCCCAGACCTTCGGGCTCTTCGCCCTGATCCCGGCCCTCATCTTCGGATTGATCGGCATTCAGATGCTGCGCGTGGCCTTGATGCAGATGGTCGCGGGCCACAACATGAGCCGGCTGCGGCCCATCCCCGGCCGGATCGACAGCTCGCACGTGGAAGTCAAGGAAGTGCACAGCGAGCACGGCACCAGCGAGGAGTACAAACCGGTCATCACCTACACCTACGTCGTGGACGGCAAGGAGTACCACGGCGAGCGCATCAACCTCAACCTCCCGATGTATACCCAGGCGGGCGCCAAGGCGCTGGTGGCGCTTTACCCGGCCAACTCCAACACCACCATCTTCTACAGCCCGGAGCTGCCCGACTGGTCCCTGCTGCAGACAAAGATCAAGGGCCGCGGCCTGGAGGTGTTGATCGGGCTGGTGACGCTCGCCGTGGCGGTCTACTGCGTCTACCTGGCCACGCTGAATCCGCACATGGCGGGTCTCTTTTAATCGCCACGCGTTGCGTTTTCAAGGAATGCACGAAGGCCGGGTCCGCAGGGACCCGGCCTTCGATTTCCGGCACGCTCAGCCGCCGGTGACGGCGTTGATGAAGTCGGCCAGCAGGCCGTAGGCGGTGGTGACCGGGCCGGGGTTGCCCTCCACCACCGACAGGCTGTTGAGCACGTCGGTCTTGAACTCGACCGCCGAGCTGGAGCCGTCGACGGAGTAGAGCGGCGAGGTGGGCGCCACCAGTTCGGGCGCCACGCGGGCGCGCACGCCGTCCCCGGCGCGCTCGGCCGAACAGACCAGCTTCCAGCGCAGGTTCTCGGCCCGGGCGGCCGCGATCTGCTTGGCGCCGATCTCACGGATGCCGGTGCGCTCCACCTGGCCGGGCAGGAGCGGCAGGTCCATCAGCACCGTGACCAGGGCGGCAACCTTGATGGCCGCATCCCAGCCGTCCACGTCGGCAGAAGGGTCGGTCTCGGCCAGGCCGACCGACTGGGCGTAGGCCACGGCCTGCTCGAAGCTCTCGCCGCTCTCCATGCGGGTCAGGATCAGGTTGGTGGTGGAGTTGAGAATGCCGCGGAAGGACTGCAGCTGGGCGCCGGGCAGTGCGCGCCGGAAGAGGGAGAAGACCGGCGCCCCGTCCATGACGGTCGACTCGAACAGGAAGCGGCGGCCCCTGGCGCGGGCCAGCTCGGCGAGCTCGCGGTAGGCGTAGACCACCGGTCCCTTGTTGGCGGTGATGGCGTGCATGCCCAGCTCGAGCGCCGTCCGCAGGTGATCGATGGCCGGCTGGCCGGTCGCGTGGTTGACGGGCGTGTTCTCGAAGAGCACGTCCGCGCCGCACTTGCGCACGAAGTCGAGCGGGTCGGCGATCAGGGTGGTGGTGGTCAGGCTGAGGCCGCGCCCACTGCGCACCAGCTCGAGGGCGCCGGTCAGGTCGATGCCGCTCGGGTTGACCACGCTGCCGTGCCGCAGGGTGGCGATGCCGGTCACGGTGAAGCCGATGTCGTAGCGCTGTTTGAGCTCGGTGCGCTTCAGCATCAGCAGGTTGGCCAGCGCCCGGCCGACGTTGCCGAAGCCGAGCAGGGCGAGTTTGTAGTTGGGCATCGGGTCTCCTGCAGAGAAGGTTGCTTTGATTATACCGGCGGATACGGATAGGCGCGCCGGTCGGAGGGCGGGGCCGGGTAGACCGGTTCGGCGAGCAGGTGGTCGGCGCGGGCGGCGAGAGCCGTCAGCTCGCGGCGGGAGAGGAAAGCCGCCAGATCGCGGCGCAGCTCCGAGGTCCCGCCCAGCTGGCTGCGCAAGGCGGCCACCGCCGCCAGCAGTTCGGACTGGATCGCCTGGCCGGCGAAGTCCCAGACGACCGTGCGCAGCTTGTCGTCCTCGTGGAAGCACAGGCCGTGGTCGATGGCGTACAGGTGGCGGGTGCGCTTCTCGACCAGGACGTGCCCGCCTTTGCGGTCGGCGTTGTTGGCCAGCAGGTCGAAGACGGCCACCGGCTGCAGGCGGGCGCGGTCGGCGGGCTTGAAGCTGAAGTAGTGGTATTCCGGGTTGTAGTCGATGTACTGCTGCAGCATGCCCGGACCGAAGGGACCGTCGTCGCGCAGGAGGGTGAAAGGGATGAGCTGGAAGCCGAGCGCCTCGCTGACCCGATAGGCGGCCACCTCCCGCCCGGCCAGGGATGCCACCGGGAAATCCCACAGCGGCTGCTCGCCGCGCGAGGGTTTGTAGACGGCCGGGAAGGTCTGGCCTTCATGGGTGACGTTCACCAGGAAGGTGTAGTTGGAGCCGAGCAGGAACTGGCCCTGGAGCTCGATCTGGCCCTGTTCGAGGGCCGTGCGCAGGTCATCCGGGAGGATGGGCATGAGCCATCCGGCCGCCGATGCGCCGGCGAGCAAGCCGGCGCCCAGCGGGCCGTCCTTAGTGTTTGTGTCCGTTCTTCTTGGGGCAGAAGTGGCCTTCGGGTTCCATCGGCTGGCCGCACTGCGGGCAGATCTTGCGTCCGTGGGCGACCACCTCGCTGCCCCACTCGGCCAGGGCGCGCAACTGGGGGCGCGTGCACCAGAAGCGCACCACGGCGGCGTTCTCCTGCTCCTCGCCTTCAACCACGATCTCGCGCGCCAGGATCACCACCAGGTCGTCCTCGGCGTCGTAGCCCAGGCCGATCTCTCCGGCGCGGAAGAGCGGGTCGACCGGCGGGTTGATGTGCATCTTATCGGCGTCGAAACCGCTGCCGGGCTCGGGCCGGTCGGGGTGCTGGCTGGCCACCTCGCCCAGCAGCTGCTCGGCGCCGGCCGTCAGCGACTGGAGCTGGATCTTCTCGATCAGGATTGTCACCGGCTGGGGGTCGGTCTCGCGCCAGGCCTGCAGGTAGAAGACGCGCTGTCCCGGCCGGCCGATGGCGTCGGCGGTGATGTGGCTGACGGGGTTGATATCCAATTCGAAGCGGGGCATAAGCCTTATCCTTGCTTGATGGAGAACGTGTCGAAATCGCGCGCCACGCTGACGCTGGGGAAGACCGTACGGGCCTCGGCCAGGACGTCCTTCTCGCGGTAGCGGCGCGACAGGTGGGTCAGGATCAGCTGGCGCACACCGGCCTGGACAGCCAGCCCGGCCGCCTGTCGGGCGGTCAGGTGCGAGAACTGGCGGGCCATCTCGGCCTCCTCGTCCAGGTAAGTCGATTCGATCACCAGGCCGTCGGCGCCGCGGCAAGCCTCAACCAGGTCCTCGGTCCGCCCGGTGTCGCCGATGTGCACGAAGCGCAGGCCGGGCTTGAGCGGCCCAAGCACCTCGTCGGGCTGGACCTGGCGCCCGTCGGGCAGCGCCACCGTCTTGCCGGCGACCAGGTCGCGCCGCAGCGGCCCGGCCGGGACGCCCAGCGCCTCGGCCTGTTCGGGCAGGAACGGACGGTGGGCACGCTCCTCGAAGCGGTAGCCCAGCGAGTCCGAGCCGCGGTGGTAGACCGGGAAGGCGGTGACGGTGAAATCATCCGCCTCGAAGAAGACGCCCGGCTGGATCTCGTGCAGCTTGAGGGACATCGGCGACTGGGTGCCGCGCAGCACCACGCCGTAGAGCAGGTCGTGGATGCGCTCGAGCGCCCACTTGCCGCCGTAGATGTTCAGCTCGTCGATGCTCTCCCAGCGCATGAACGTGGAGAGCAGCCCGGCCAGCCCCAGGATGTGGTCCAGGTGGCCGTGCGTGATCAGGATGTTCGACAGGTGCTTGAAGCCGATGCCGGACTGCAGGATCTGGCGCTGGGTGCCTTCGCCGCAGTCGATCAGGAAGCGGTATTCGTCGTGCTTGACGACCTGGGCGGACAGGCCGCGCTTGGCGGATGGGGCGGAGGCGGAAGTGCCGAGGAAGACGATTTCGAACAAAGCCGGTCCTTTTTGAAAGAGTGGGTCAATTATAAACCACAAACCCGGAAGGACCTCCCGGGCGGGTGCGGCAGGGCGCAGGCGCTCAGCGCCAAGTGAAAGCGAAATAGATCAGGCAGGCGCTGACGAACTGCAGGGCGTAGAGCAGCAGGGCCCCCCGGGCGGCCGACTTGAAGATCCGGGCAGCTTCCCGCACGGCGATGACCGCCGCCGGTGGGAGCAGGAACAGCCACATGCGGCCCACTTCGCCGCGCGTCTGCCCGGCGACGTTGGTCACCAGGTAGGTGAGCAGGAACGCCGCCGCAAAGATCTCGAAGCGTCCGGCTTTCCGGCGCCGCAGCGAGAGCAGCGCGCCGGCGGACCCGGCCAGGGCGAGCACGTACAGCGGCGCCCCGGCCCAGAAGGAGAATTCGACGTTGTTGAGCAGGGCGTACTGGAACAGGTTGGGGACGGAGAAGACGTAATCCTTGAGCGCCCGATGGCTGCTGAACGCCGCCGTGAAACGGGCGATGGGATCGTACTTGAGCAGGAACAGGCCTCCGGCCCACATCACGGCCGCGCCGGCCAGGATGCCCAGGACCAGCCAGGCCAGGCGGGCATCCTCCGGCGCCTCCCGGGAAAACAGGCGGTCCAGCACGACCCAGAAGCCGACCAGTCCCACCGCGGGCAGCATCGAAAAGCTCACGAAGGGGATGGCGTAGAGCAGGAACCCGACCAGCAGGCCGGACCAGAAGGATTTGCGCCGAAGCGCCAGGCCCGTGGCACAGGCGGCCAGGGCGAACAGCAGCGGCAACAGGAACTGGTCCGGGTAGAGCAGGAACATCAGGAAATCGGGTGCCAGCAGGACCAGCAGGCCGGAGAGGAACGGGTTGGCGTTTGCCTCCAGGAGCCGCTCCAGGCCGTAGACCAGGAGCAGGGTCAGCGCCGCCAGCAGGGGAAGGAAATAGGAAGCCGCGCGCGCGACCGCTTCGACGCAGGCCTGCGGGTTGCGGGCCAGCCCGGGCCGGACTGCCTGCACCGCCTGGCGCAGGAGCGTATAAAAGGCCGCCTCGCCCGGCGGCTTGGTCCCGTACCACATCGTCGCCCCGTAAAGCGCGTCGTACTGCGTGATCGTGGGCAGCAGCGCGGCCTGGGAAGTGCACACGTAGCGGACCTCATCGCTCTTGCCCGCATACAGGAAGCGCTGCTGGATGGAGCGAAATCCATCGCCGGCGGCGAAACCGAACAAGACCTGGACGGCGTAGGCGAGTCCCACCAGGAGCAGGAGCGGGGCGGCGGCGCGCCGCGGGTTGCGCAGGAGAAACAACGCGCCGAGCAGGACCAGGCCGCCGGCCGCCAGCAGGAAGAAGAGCGCCGGGCTGAATTGGGAGGAAGGCACGAAATACCAGAACCAGCCCGGGAGGGCCGACATCCAGTTCGCCTCCAGGGCCAGCGTCAACCAGTACAGGCTGACCAGGAAGGCGCAGACGAAGCCTACCGCCTGGCGGTAGAGCTCCGCCCGGGGCAACGCCTGCCGCAGGGCGCGCCCGTACCCGACCAGCAGGATCGCCCCAAGCTGGGCCGGGGTCGACACGACCCACAGGCAGGCCAGGAAAAACCGCGCCAGGCCGACGTAGGCCGGATAGAACGAGGCGGGCATATATGGGCTGACCAGCAGCAGGAAGAGCGCGCCGCCCGTCAACGTGGCGTAGAGCAGACCGAACAGCAGGCCGAGGCAGCGCGCCGGTCGGGCGAGCAGGCCACCGAGGAGGCGCACGTACAGCTTTTGGAACGCGGCGGGGCGCAGGAAGCTCCAGGCAGCCAGGAGGGCGAAGAGCAGGACGAGGGCGAAGAAACCCGCCGCGACCGCGAGCCGCGCCGGCGAGAGGCCGAAGAGCACAGCCCGCCGCGCCATGGAGCGGACCGCCAGGCCGGCCGAAACCGACAGGAGGCCCTCACCGGCCAGGGCCAAAAAGAGGACCTTCATCCCATCCGGGGAAGCAGGGGAAAGCCTGGGTGCGTTGGCGGTGGTGTTATTCCCGGTCATGTGGATAAGCCCCGACCTTCTGCAGCGATTAAGGTCATTGTATCACTCGCACGGCGGTCCACTTGCTGCCCGGAACGGATTAGAAACTTTGTTCTTCGCCGTCGAAAAGCAGTATAATCATTTTGCCATGCCGATCACGCACACCAAACCCGCCTCCAGGAAACCCGCCCCCAAGCCCGCCGGGAGGGCGGCCGCGCGCCGCCCCGCGGTCAGCCCGCAGCGCGGGGCCATCCTGGGCAACATCTCGCCCGAGCGCAAGGTCGACATCGCCGGGGTGGTGATGGTCTTCGTGGGGCTGGTGACGCTGCTCAGCCTGTTCTCGGCCAACCACGGCGGCCTGACCGGCTCGTGGATCCGCATCCTGGCCCAGGCTTTCGGCTGGGGAGTCTACCTGCTGCCGGTGGCGCTGATCGTGCTGGGGGCCTGGCTGGTAGCGCGCAACGTCGATAAGCTGCCGGCGCTCAACATCGAGCGCATCGTGGGCATCGTGCTGCTCTTCACCGCCCTGCTGGCCAGCTTCCACGGACTGTCGGGTTCGGCGGCGAGCGCCTACGACCGGGCGGCGGCCGGCCAGGGCGGCGGCTACGTCGGGGCGCTGCTGCAGCGGGTGCTGGTCGGCCTGATCGGCGCGGCCGGCGGCGTGGTGCTGGTGCTGGCCTGGCTGCTGGTGGCGGTGGCGATGACGCTCGACCTGACGATGGAGCAGATGTTCCACTGGGCCGGCCCGCTGTGGGCGCGGCTCAAGGCACGCCTGCACAGGCCGGCTGCAGACCCCGGCTCCTTCGGGACCAGCTCGCGACCGGCCGGGACCGTTCCCGTGGAACCCGAGGCCCCCCCCGACGACTTCCGCCCGCTGCCGCGCGCCGCCGGCCTGCCCCCGCAACCGGCGCAAACCGCAGTCGCCGCGCCCGCCCCCGGCGTGACGGTCAAGACCGGGGTGCCGAACCTCCCCCACGTGCCCTGGGTGCTGCCGCGGCCGGCCGACATCCTGGAGGCCGCCCGGGCGCAGGCGGTCAACGAGGAATTCGTCGAGAAGCGCGCCCGCCTGATCGAGGAGACGCTGGCCTCCTTCGGCGCACCCAGCCAGGTGATCGAGATCAGCCGCGGCCCGACGGTGACCATGTTCGGGGTCGAGCCGCACTTCGTCGAGACGCGCAACGGGCGCACGCGCGTGCGCGTCTCCAAGATCGTCAGCCTGGCCGATGACCTGGCCCTGGCCCTGGCGGCGCCGCGCGTGCGCATCCAGGCTCCGGTCCCCGGGCGCGGCTACGTCGGCATCGAGGTGCCCAACGAGGAGATGTCGCTGGTGACCCTGCGGGAGGTGATCGAGAGTGAGGTCTTCGCCCGCACCAAGTCGTCGCTGCGTATCGCCCTGGGCAAGGATGTGGCCGGGCACCCTAAGATCGCCAACCTGGAAGCCATGCCGCACCTGCTCATCGCCGGCACGACCGGCTCGGGCAAGTCGGTGTGCGTCAACACGATCCTGTCCTCG
>Ga0335071_10008324_pt1 | contig 10662 bp, 8 predicted proteins | sample Lox_Sample_15_FD_206724 | JGI IMG/M metagenome (GOLD analysis project Ga0335071, IMG submission 206724) | Soil microbial communities from Loxahatchee National Wildlife Refuge, Florida, United States - Lox_Sample_1.5 | ecosystem: Environmental > Terrestrial > Soil > Wetlands | place: USA: Florida...
CGGGCCTCGGTAAGGCCGTGAAGGCGAGCCGGAAAGCACGCGTGGGCCGCAACCCACAGACCGGCGAACCGATTAAGATTCCGGCCAAGACCGTGGTGAAATTCCGTTTGGCCAAGGCGTTCAAGGACGCTGTTGTTCCGCCTAAGAAGAAATAAGCATTGCCGTGGCGCCGCAGGTCGTGTGAGCGTCCTGCGGCGTACCTGCCACACTCAACTGGACGGTTGCGCGAAAAGCAATGGCCGCTGATGGCGCTCCCCATACGGGGTGGTGCGGCGGGGGTGTCCCTTCCCTCCGGAAGCCGATGAGGAATGCCCCGTGTCTCTCCGGATCGCTGGCGTGCGTGCCCTTAACGGCCCAGGCTGCTAGCTCCTGCCTTTCTACTGTCAGATTGTCTCCCCACTCCCGAGTAGGGCTTTCGCAATCGTTTGAAGCTGCATGAAAGACGTGCCCTCGTAGATCTTCCCGATCTTGGAATCGCGCAGGAATTTCTCCATCGGATAGTCCCGCGTAAAGCCGTAACCTCCGTAGACCTCCACGCATTCGGAGGTCACTCGCTCTGCCACCTGCGCGCAGAAGTACTTGGCCATGGCTGCTTCTTTTAAGAAGGGCAACCCGGCATCCTTCCGGCGAGCCGCGTTATAGGTCATCAAGCGCGCGGCCTCTACCTCCGTCGCCAATCGCGCCAATTGAAACTGAATGGCCTGGAATTCCGCGATGGGCTTGCCGAACTGCTTGCGCTCCCTGGCATAGCCGACGGCGTTTTCCAGAGCCCCGCGCGCCACGCCCAGCATTTGCGCGGAGATGCCAATGCGGCCTTCGTTAAGCGTCTCGATCGCGACTTTATAGCCGTTGCCGGCCTCGCCCAGCACGTTCGCGCGCGGGACGCGGCAGTCTTCCAGAATCAGTTCGCAGGTGGAGGAAGCACGAATGCCGAGCTTGTCTTCCTTCTTGCCGACGGTGAATCCGGTAGTGTCGCGCTCGACAAGGAAAGCGGTAATGCCGTGATAGCCCGCCTCCGGCCGCGCGTTGGCGAAGACGATGAACAGGCCCGCCTCCTTGGCGTTGGTAATCCAAAGCTTGCGGCCGTCGAGCACGTAATGGCTGCCATCCTCGCGCGCCCGGGTGGCCAGCGCAAAGGCATCGCTGCCCGAATCGGCTTCTGAGAGCGCGTAAGCCCCCAGCGTGTCTCGCACCAGCCGCGGCAAGAACCGCTGCTTCTGCTCCTCCGTTCCCCAGCGCCGGACGGCGTTGTTCACCAGCGTGTTCTGAACGTCAATTACCACTCCGGCGGAAGCGTCCACGCGCGAGAACTCCGCCACCGCCAGGATCACGAGAAAGAATGATGCCTCGCTGCCTCCGTAAGCCTCGGGGACGCCCATCCCCATGAAACCATGGGCGAAGAACTTGTCCAGCAAGCCGTGGTTGAACGCACCCTCGCGATCCATCGCCGCGACGTGAGGCAGAATTTCATTTACAGCGAAGTCGTGCGCCGTCGCCTGGAACAGTCGCTCCTCTTCGGTCAAACGCGTGAGCGGCCCCGGAACAAGGGCGTCGGCAGAGTCAGACATCACAAACCTCCGGCTTTGGCTTGGCAAGGTAGAAGCTGGCTTGGCGTACTGGTAAGCATAACACGCTTGGGGTGCGGAATGAGGCGGGTGAGGAGCGGCAACCCCGCCGACGCTAGAAAGAGCAGGCGTCGGGGCGAACTCTTCCCGAACAGGGTAGCGCCCCTGACGGAGCAGAGGCGACGAATCCGCATCGAGAAGAACCAGATACGCTAGCATGATGACTATCAATAGTGAAGATGATAGCCAGCATGATTAAATATGGCATATTCCACCATTCACGCGACTTTTTGCACCGTACAGTCCCCCAGAATGCCCATTCGACAGAATCTCCTAAGGCATAACTATCTTAGCTTGTATGATTTGCGTATATCTTTTGATAGTAGGGCTGCTCGTGAGGGCGGCAAGCCGGGCTTAAGTCCGGCGCTACATGAGAGGTGAAGCGCCATGCCGAGGATTCGAGGTCAAAGGCTACTGAAGTACGTGGACCAAGCGGTTTGTTCGACGGCTTCTGTGGTCTTTAACACGGTTCAGTATTTTAACCAGTACCGTCCGGGCCCGAGCTTTATGCCCAAATGGTCCGATAAACCCCTGCTCAAATCCTGGCAGAAGACCAAGCCGCCGCTCGGCTGGCCCCGCCAAACCGACTCCCTCTGCCCCGAGTGCGTCAAAGAAGCGCGTGCCAAGATCATCAATGGCGACGAGAACTGGCAGTCGCTGCTCACCGAGAAGACGGGTGAAGTGAAGGCCGACATCATCGAGCGCGATGGCCAGGTGTGGATGGTGAAGGACTGCCCCGTGCACGGCCATTTCGAAGACATGATGGCGGTAGATGCCCGCTTCCTGAGCTGGATTGAGCAGAACTTTCCCGGCCGCGACATCCGCGCCCACAACGACGAGGGTCTGCACAATCACGGATCGAGTTCCATCAAGCACGGCCGCGGTTCGGTGCTGACCGTGGACCTGACCAACCGTTGCAACATGATGTGCGACCCCTGCTTCATGGACGCGAACCAAGTGGGCTTTGTGCACGAACTGACCTGGGAAGACATCAAGGAGATTCTCGATAACGCCGTCAAAATCAAGCCGCGCCGTCAGATGTCCGTGCAGTTTTCCGGGGGCGAGCCCACCATGTCGCCGTACTTCCTCGACGCCATCCGGTATTCGCGTAAGCTCGGTTACAACAGCGTGCAGGCAGCCACCAACGGCATCGAGTTCGCGAAGAGCAAGGATTTCTGCCGCCGTGCCTTCGAGGCCGGACTGCGCTACGCCTATCTGCAATTCGACGGCATCGGCAACGACGCTAACAGCCACCGGCAAGTGGGAAATCTGTTCGACGTCAAGCTGCGCGCCATCGAGAACATGCACGAGGCAGGCATTGAGATCATCCTGGTCATCACCATCGTCAACAACGTGAATAACGACCAGGTGGGACCGATCGTCAACTTCGCGCGCGAAAATCCCAAGAAGGTGGCGTTCGTCGCTTTCCAACCCGTGTCATTCACCGGGCGCGATGAGGACATCACCCCGCAGCGGCGCCTGCGGCAGCGCTACACCCTGTCGCATCTGGCGCGCGACGTGCAAATACAGACCGGCATCACCGAACCTACTCGCGACTGGTTCCCGCTCTCCATGTTCAGCGCCTTTGCCGACTTCGCCGATTTGGTGAAGGGTCCGGAGGCGCAGTGGGGCATGGTGAGCTGCGGCTGCCATCCTAACTGCGGCGTGGGCACGGCGCTGATGATCAATAAGGAAACCAAGGATTGGGCGCCGGTGCCGGAATTCCTGAATGTGCCCGGGCTGGTGAAAGACATCCAGAGGATCACCGACGCCGGACGCGGCCGCAAATTCTCCAACTTCATGCTGGCCATGGGCATTCTGAAAAACTACAAGCCCTTTAAGGCGCCCAAGAGCCTGACATTGATGGACCTGATCCGGAAGTTCGACAAATCGTTTGCCCTGTCGGGAGAAAAGAAGACACGGGAGAAGTACGGCGCGTCGGACCCCAACCGCACGCTGGAAGACACCCTGAAGCGGCGCTCCGACCCGTGGAACCTGCTCTTTGTCGCCGGCATGTGGTTCCAAGATCTGTTCAACTACGACTTCCGCCGCACCGAGATGTGCATCATTCCGTACGCCACGCAGCTCGGCGAGATATCGTTCTGCGCCTATAACACAGGGATCGGATGGCGCAAGATCATCGAAAACATGTACAAGAACGCGAGCGTGGCGGACTGGTATAAGACGCACGGCAAGCACGCTATCTACGCTAAGGGCAAGAGCGTGGAACTGGAGAGCACTAAGCACTCGCTTACGGTAAATGCGGAGGACGCAGGGCGGGTCCGCACGCTCGAACACGACGTGCCCCTGACCGCGGCGGAAGAAGAGAAGGCCCGGCGCAAGGCCGCTTGGGAAGCGCAGCAGGCAGCGCAGGCGCGCAAGCTTTATGAAGAGATGGTACTTCAGAAACCTAAATCTGAATTGGTGCAGCTCGGGACTCCTGCCACCCGGGAGGAAGAGGAGAAGGTCACCGTCTAGAACTTGCGTAAGCTAGCCCTGCGCGAGGGTCTGCTCCTACGGCAACGTGGCGCGCATTACGGTCTCGCCTCAAACACCAAGTTGAATGGTGTTTCGGCGGCGCGCCGGAAACGCGTGAAGCCTGCCTCGCGAACTACCTTGCCAATTTGCTCCTCGCCGGCCTGGGCACCCAAGGCGGCCCCCACTTCCTGCGCCAGGGAAGCCGGCGTGCAAATCATCGTCGAAGCCGAGTAATAGATTCGGCCGATCGGATTGTGATTTTCATGTGGCAGATCGTGGGCAAAAGGTTCGACGATCATCCAGGCGCCGTCGGGTTTCAGCGTGCTCCGGACGTGTTTGGCCGCTCCCACGGGATCGCCCATGTCGTGCAGGCAATCGAAAAAGGCGACCAAATCGTAGCCGCCGTTGGCGGGATAACTCTTCGCACTGGCGACTTCAAAAGTGATCTGGTCAAGCAGGCCGTCACGTCCGGCTACGTGGCGGGCATATTCGATTGAACCGCTGTGGTAGTCGAATCCGTAAAAGCGCGACTTGGGAAACGCCTTGGCCATGAGCATGGTGGAGGCACCGTGCCCGCACCCGACGTCGGCCACGTTCGCTCCACGCTTCAGACGGTCTTCTATACCGTCCAGCGCGGGGATCCATGCCGACATCAGATTGGCAGCGTAATTGGGCCGGAAAAACCGCTCGGTTCCAAAGAACAGGTTGGCGTCATGTTCGTGCCATCCCACGCCCTCGCCCGTGCGAAATGCCTGCGTGATTTTGGGTTCGTCTTTGAAGCAGGCGGAAATGACGTGGAACGCGCCTGGAATGTCCATAGTGGAAAGTGCGAACGCCTGCTCCGGCGGAAGCGTGTAGCGGCGGGTCGAGCTGTCGTAAGTCACGAAGCCGCTCGCGGCATTGGCGTTCAACCACTCGCGAACGTAGCGCTCGTTGGTGCCGGTTTTCTGCGCCAATTCCTGCGCCGTAAGAGGCCCGGCGCCCGTCATCGCCTGGTAGAGGCCAAGCTTGTCTCCAATCACGACCAGTGCGGCGTGCATGGCGGCGCCCATGTCACCCACGACGTGCTCCAGAAAAGCCTGCAATTTTGCCTCATCATACCCAGGGGTCATTGCCGTAGTCGCCATAAGACACCTCCTGTGGCGCACGCTCGAATTCAGCCCTGATTGTCAATGTGGACAGTTTGCCCGACCTTTATTTTATGCCTCTCTCCCCTTCGGTTGCAACGGCATTTCACGTTCCTCTGCACGAAAGCACATCCGAAAACCCGACTGGCACGGCATCTGTCTTCAGGGCGGCGGGCGTACGCCTTGGTCACAAAATTGGCAACCTTTTCGTTGTCACCCTGCCTTTACGTGTACTATTCTGAGAAGCTTCTGTAATGAAGCCGGCGTGCGACGATGTACCGGCGTGAGATCCAGCCAGAGGGGCAAATTACCGATGACCGCGTTTAATGGAAACCCCGTCCCACCGGAAGGCGAAGCTATCCAGTACCTCGACGGCAGGTTCGTCGTTCCTGACGTGCCGGTGGTCCCCTACATCGAGGGCGACGGCACCGGGCGCGACATCTGGAAGGCCTCGCAGCGCGTGTTCGACGCGGCGGTGAAGAAAGTCTTCGGCGGGACGCGGCGCATCGCCTGGTACGAGGTGTTTGCGGGAGAGAAGGCCTTCCGTAAGTGCGGTGAATGGCTGCCGCAGGGCACGCTCGACGCCATCAAGCACTATCGCATCGCTATCAAGGGCCCGCTCACCACACCCGTGGGCGGCGGCATCCGCAGCCTGAATGTGGCGTTGCGCCAGTTGCTGAATCTGTACGCTTGCTGGCGGCCGGTGAAGTACATCCCGGGTGTGCCCTCGCCCGTCCGCCATCCGGAGAAGATGAACATCATCATCTTCCGTGAGAACACGGAAGACGTTTACGCCGGTATCGAGTGGCGCGAAGGATTGGCGCAAGCCGGGCGGGTTATTGAGTTTGTGAATAACCTGCTAAAGGAAGATGGAGTAGCGAAACAAGTGCGGCTCGATTCCGGCGTCGGAATCAAGCCGATTTCCATTACCGGAACTAAGCGTTTGATGCGGCGCGCGCTGCAATACGCCTTGGCCAACAGCTTGAAGACCGTGACGCTGATCCACAAGGGCAACATCATGAAGTTCACCGAAGGCGCGTTTCGCGATTGGGGTTACGAACTGGCGAAGGAAGAGTTCCGACAGCAGATTGTGACCGAACGCGAGAGCTGGATTCTGGCCAATCAGGACAAGCACTCCGGCCTGTCTGTGGATGCGAACGCCGCCATGGTAGAACCGGGCCTGGAAATGGCGAACGAGAAGTTTCAGCAACACGTCTGCCACGAGGTGAAACACTGCCTCGACGCGCTCTACGCGACCCACGGCCAGGGCAAGTGGAAAGACAAGGTGTTGGTGAACGATCGCATTGCCGATTCGATGTTGCAGCAGATCCTGACGCGCGCGGATGAGTACCAAGTGGTGGTAACCCCGAACCTGAACGGTGATTACCTCTCGGACGCCTGCGCGGCGCAAATCGGCGGGCTGGGCGTGGCGCCAGGAGCGAATATCGGCGACGGCTTCGGCGTTTTTGAGGCGACGCACGGCACGGCTCCCAAGTATGCCGACAAGGACATGATCAATCCCGGCGCGGTGATTCGCTCCGGCGCGCTGATGTTCGAGTTCATGGGCTGGGCCGAGGTGGGCAGACTGATCGAGCAAGCCCTGGCCGCCACCATTGTGCAACACCGGGTGACTTACGACTTGGAACGCTTGTTGCGCCTCGAAGGCATCGCGGACGTCGAGACGCTCAGCACCAGCGCGTTTGCGGGCGCTATAATCGAGAACATGGAAAAGCAGTAGGCAGTGGGCGGTAGGCAGAAAGCGGAAGGCAAGAACCTCGTGTTTCTGTGTTACGCCAGGGAAACTATAGAAATCAGTAAGCCGAGCAACTCTGGTGTTCTGGTTGCCGGCTGCCTACTGCCCACTGCCTACTGCTTTCTGCCTACTGCCTACTCAAAAGGGAGAGCTGATGCGTAAAAAGGTAACGGTTATCGGAGCTGGAAACGTAGGGGCTACGCTCGCCCACCGTATTGTGGATAAGCAACTGGCGGATGTAGCCCTGATCGACATTCTCGAAGGTGTCCCGCAAGGCAAGGGGCTGGACCTGCTGGAAGCAGGGCCCATCGAGGGCTATGACGCACACATCAAGGGCACGAACGATTATGCCGACACGGCAAACTCCGACATCGTGGTGATGACCGCCGGTTTCCCGCGCAAGCCGGGTATGAGCCGCGACGATCTGCTGAAGGCCAACTACGAGGTGGTGAAGACGGCGGTCGAGAAGGCGGCCAAGGCTTCACCGAATTCGACCCTCATCGTGGTGACGAATCCTCTGGACGCCATGGTGCAGACCGCTTTCCGGGTGAGCGGTTTCCCCAAGCAGCGTGTCATCGGCATGGCGGGCGTGCTCGATTCGGCGCGCTATCGGACCTTTATTGCCGAGGCTCTGCAAGTTTCGGTGCAGGACGTCGAGGGCTTGGTCCTCGGCGGGCACGGCGACACCATGGTGCCGGTGCCGAGCTACACGACCATCGCGGGCGTGCCCGTCACGCAGCTCATGCCGAAGGAGCAACTCGACAAAATCATCGACCGCACGCGCAAGGGCGGGGCGGAGATTGTGAACCTGCTCAAGACCGGCAGCGCCTTCTACGCACCTTCCGCGGCCGTGGTGCAGATGATTGACGCCATCTTCAATGACCGCAAGAAGATCCTGCCCTGCGCTACGTATCTGGAAGGCGAGTACGGAATTCGCGGCCTGTTTGTGGGCGTGCCGGTGAAGTTGGGCGCGAAGGGGGTGGAGCAGATCGTGCAGATCAAGCTCACGCCGGAAGAACAGGCGGCGCTGGAGAAATCCGCGGCGGCGGTAAAGGAACTGGTGGAGATTATCGGAGTGTAGGGCTGCGTCCGGTCCCTGTCCCCCCGGTGCGACGAGCGGAGCCCCATTCAAGAGAGAGTTTGGGCCTCGGGGGCGCGCACGGCGAATGAACCGGCGTCACCATTGGATCATTCAATCGGGATGGCATTCTTGTTTCGCGCCAGCCACGTTTTGAAGTTCAGCAATGAAGGGTTCAGACTGCGTGCAAAATCAGGATTTCGCCTCCCGGAGAAATACTCCTCGAAGTCGCGCTTGAACTGAAACATGTTACCCAGGTCGTCGGCGCCGGGAAAACCGAACCCGCGGTACACCGCCGGGGGAACATCGTTGTAACGAACTTTTTTCCCCAAAGCTTCGGTAAATGCGGCGGCAAATTGCGCTCCCGTCAAATTCTCGCCGGAGATCCCGACGGTACGCCCGATAAACTCCGCGCCCTTCTTGAATATGCCGTAGGCGCACTTGCCGATGTCCTCGGCAGCAATGCCCGGAAGCTTTTTGTCACCCATCGGGAACGTGATGCCCAGCCTTCCGTCGGGTCCTTTTTTCGGGCCCATCCCGAAATGGATAAAGTTGTCCCAGTAGAAAGACGTTAACAGGAACGTCGTCGGACATCCCGCCTCGGTGAAGTAGTGGTCGGCTTCGCCCTTGCCGTCAAAGTGCGGAACCTTGTACTTGCCTTGCAGTGTGGGAATACGCTGGTCACTGAGAGGCACCCACTTTCGCGTGTCTTCCAGCGTCGACCAGATGACGTGCTTTAGCGCGGCCGCCTTCGCTGCCTTCGCCATGGCTTGGGCTTCCGCCATTTCCTTTTCCGGTGAGAAGTGCACCCAGAAAAAGGTGACACAATAGGCTCCGTGAGCGCCGGCAAATGCTCTCTTCAGGCTCTCAGGGTTATCGACGTCCGCTGCCACAACCTCGGCGCCCAGTGCTGCCAACTCCTTCGCTTTGGCCCCATTCACATCGCGGCTCAGCGCCCTCGCGGCGAACCCACCGTTCGGATCGCTAAGAATGGCCCGAACCAAACCGCCACCCTGCGCGCCAGTTGCTCCTAATACGGCAATCACCTTTCGGTCAGACATAGGTCCTCTCCTTCCGGTCGAGAACATCCACTTGTATTTGTTGGAATCTGAGCCCAGACTTCTTCGGATATTGTAGCACCGTTGTGGTTTGCGTGGTTGGAGGTAGGGAAAGGACGAACCGCTTGGGAGGTGGGCAACTCCACCGGGAGTGTGCTTGGCGTGTCTATTTGAACCGCAGCCGCATTTCGGGCGTCGGCTGGAAGCCCATCGAGGCATAGAGCGGCCGGCCTTCATCGCTGGCGTGCAGAAGGACGGAGCTGAAGCCCCGCTCGCGGCACCATTCGATCATCACTTCCATCAATCTGCGGGCGATGCCCTGGCGACGGTAGGCGGGTTCCACAAAGACGTTTAGAATCTCCGGGCGTGCCGGGGTGGGTGAGAATGGTCCGGGCGGCAGCGCGATCTCCGCCACTCCGCCTCCACCAACTATTGTGCCTGCCGCGTCCACGGCGAACCATCCGTGAAACGTCCCCTGCTGAAACGCATCCTGAAAATATCGTTCCGTCAGGCACCCCAGCGCCTCATGCACGGCAGGATCCGTGAATCCCATGTCGCGAAACATCTCGCGCCGATGACGCAAAATGATGGGAATATCTTCCGGCGTGGCGGCGCGAATGCCGATTTCCGTTTTCATTAGCCCATACCCGCGTGACCAGCGTGATTACTTCACTTCCACAATCTTCACCGACTTCATCATCACGGGCGTCTTGGGCCGGTCGTTCGCTCCACGGGGCGTCTTAACGATCTTCTCAACCACGTCCTGGCCCTTCACCACCTGGCCGAAGATGGTGTGATGATTGTCGAGCCAGTCGGTCGGCTCCAGGGTGATGAAGAATTGCGAGCCGTTGGTGCCCGGCCCGGCGTTGGCCATAGCGAGGCGGCCGGCGCGGTCGAACGACAACTCGGTGGAGAACTCATCCTTAAACTGGTACCCCGGTCCACCCATGCCCGAACCGAGCGGGCAGCCGCCCTGGATCATGAACTCGGGGATCACCCGGTGGAACGTCAAGCCATCGTAGAAGGGCCGCTTGGTGCGCTGCCGCGTCTTCGGGTCCAGGAATTCCTTGGTCCCGGTGGCGAGGCCGATGAAGTTCTCGACCGTCTCGGGAGCCTGGTCCGGGAAAAGCTCGCAGGTAATCTCCCCCAGCGTGGTCTCAAAGATGGCGTACTGGCCCGGATTCAAATCGCTCATGGATACCTCTTTCTCGGTTGTCGGTTGTCGGTTGACGGCTGTCGGCTGGTCAGTCCGGCAACATGCCCGCTGACGACTCACGACTGGCAACTGCCTACGGTCTACTTGCTTCCCGTGCCCGCGGCGGGTGCGACCGGCACAACCAGTGCAGTCTTGATGACATCGAGCTGAGGGAAGGATTTCTCGAGGTACGGCTTGCCCTCGTTTTGAATTCGCCCCTGATCCGGCCCGTTGCCGCTGGGCGGACCGTCCCCGTACTCGGCGTAGAGTTTGTCTACCACGTCCATTCCACTGGTAACTTTACCGAAAGGGGAGAATCCCATGCTATCCAGGCTGGAGTTGTCGCCC
>Ga0335071_10008325_pt1 | contig 10662 bp, 7 predicted proteins | sample Lox_Sample_15_FD_206724 | JGI IMG/M metagenome (GOLD analysis project Ga0335071, IMG submission 206724) | Soil microbial communities from Loxahatchee National Wildlife Refuge, Florida, United States - Lox_Sample_1.5 | ecosystem: Environmental > Terrestrial > Soil > Wetlands | place: USA: Florida...
GACCAGGCGAAGCCAAGCCTCGGGCCTATATCGCCCTTGTCCAGGCCGAGAGCTGGGCTGCGATTGCTGGGGCTGGCCACCACCAACTGGTTCGTCCGCGTATCCCAGTTTGCCTGCCGGTTTGAAACATCCACTGGACGGCTGCTCAGTTCGTAGCGCAATCCAAGGTTGAGCGTAAGAGTTGGAGAGACCTTAAAGTCGTCTTGTCCATACCAGGCCATCTGCCAAAACGTCTGGTAAGGAGTGCCAGTCACGAAATGGGCTCTGGCGGCGGAAGTATCGAAACCAAGCAGGAATGCGGGGTAGGCGAATCCGTTATTGTTGCCGTTAAATGACGTCATCGCCGGATCGAAGAACAGGCTTCCTCGCGGATTGTCACCGCCAATCGTATCCGCAGAGCTGCTCTCTACGTGGTTCATCATGGTCCCGAACTTCAGCGTATGGCGGTTCTTCACGATGGTGAAATTATCCACAGCCGAGAACGTGTTCGAAATTACGTAACCTACCCAGTCCGGATCCCCGAAAGTGTGCAGCGGGTTTACACCGCTGCAGCACCAGCCCGGACCGAAGTCAGCCATTCCCCTCGTGCCGAAATCACCAAGGTTGCCGTTGGGAATGCCGAAGAAATTGTTCCAGTCTTTTGCCGTGGAAGCATTGCCGGTGTGCACGGCCGTCCGGTTATATCCAAGACGAAACTCGTTCATGGTCAGGGAAGAGAAGCTGTGCTGGTTCGTCACCTGCATGTTCTGGTTGAAACTCTTGGAGTTCGCTTGGCCGTTGTTCCAGAACTGCGTGTTCCCAGTGATCGGGTTTCCATTGTTGATGTTGTTTACATCGGTGAGCTGTGCCCGGAGCATCGAGTACCGGAAAAAGTAGTGATCGGCCTCCGTACGGTTCCAATCGACTCGCTCATCTGTCTGGCGAACCCGTTGCACATTGCCGACGGTGAATGCCAAGTTGTTCACGATGCCCGGGCGATTGGCTGTCCCCCAGAGCGCGGCAGCATTAATCTTTGTTGCCGCGGGATCCCAATAGGTGCTGGGAATAAGATTCCCTGGGATGGGCGCAGCCGAAATAACAGTGCCGGTGTTATCACGTACCTGGCTCCCTGGCCAGTACAGCTGTCCGCAGGGGTTACCTAAATCATCGACGGTGGAAGGACTCCCTGACCAACTGCAAAGCTGGCCCGTCGGATCAAACAGTTCGGAGAAGTCTCCTTGCTGCATTTTCGCAGTTGGGGCCGTGTCGGTGCCAATCGAACTAGTATTCAAACGCGTTTCCTGATAATCCCCAAAGAAAAACAGCTTCGTCTTCATTACGGGCCCGCCGATCGAGCCGCCAAACTGGTTCCGATGGAATGGGTTCAAACTCTGAGGGGCATGACCGGGTATGTCGTGCGGCAGCGCGTCAGTCGCATTGTTCCGCAGATACTCGAACGCGCTACCGTGGAACTGATTGGTTCCCGACTTTGTTACCACGTTCACAACCGCGCTGCCGGAGAAGCCAAACTCAGCGTTGTACTTTCCGGTGTAAACCTGCAGTTCCTGGATGCTGTCGATGGGAGGTGCTTGACCCACATAAGCGTTTTGCGGTTCGCGGTTCGCCACACCTTCGATGAAGATGCTGTTCGCGTTCGCATCCACGCCACCCAATGAGGAGAGTTGGTTGCGCGTCTGCCCAATCGCGGATCCGTTCTCACCGCCGTTTTGTCCGTAATTGCCACTGCCCGTCCCATTGTTCGATCCGGGCATGAGGTTTACCTGGTACAAGGGGTTACGGTCCAGGTTTGGCAACCGGTCAAGTTCCTTTGTGGAGAATGTCTGCGAAAGCTCCGAGCTCTCAGTCGCCACCTGCAGCGAGTCAGCCGCGACCTCGAGGGTTTCGACCACCTGCCCCGGCTTCAAATTGAAGTCGAACCGTGCAATTCCGCCGGCGTTCACGATCACGTTCGAAATTAATGCACGCTGAAACCCAGCTTTCTCGGCCGAAAGATGATATGTCCCCGGCGTCAGGAAGTTGATGAAGTACTCTCCCACCTCCGAAGTCTCACCGGGTGTGGCCACCCCCGTGCCGTCGTTTGTGGCAACTACGTGCGCGCCAGTGATGACACTTCCGCTGGAGTCGCGCACCATGCCTGTAATACGGCCGGTGTTGATCTGCGCCTGCAACTGGCTGCAGGCACAGAAAAGTAGGATGAGCATTAAAAAACGGGATGGCTGAGTGGCAAGAGCGAACCGTCTGGAAGGCATTAACTTTCTCCTCAATCAGCGATACAGGCGGAAGCGTACTCCCCAAAAAGCGAACATATGACCTTTTGAGATTCAGAGAGGATCAGTCAGAGGGTAGTATCTTGTCAAGCGAAAAAGGTTCTCGTAAAACCTACAGTCCTTAGATTTTCGTAGAGAGAAATCAGGGGGCGCGAATCCGTTCCGTACACTTAACGAACACCGACTATTTGGTCTTGCGATGCCTTCCGTTGTGCCTTGAATGCATTGCTGTGCAAATCGGCTACCTGCTGGAACGCGGCCCGGGATTCAGCTGTGCGTCCAGCCTGTCCGTAAGCTTTGGCGAGCAGATAGAAAACAGCCGATTCTTTTGGGTTCAATTTTGCAGCCTCTTTGAGGGCTTTGATCGAGCCGTCCAAGTCGTTCGACTTCAACTTAGCTTTTCCCAAGTAGAAGCAAGTCGACCACGAGGTGGGGTCCATCTCATGACTCCGTTCGAGATAGGGCAGGCTCTCTGCGTAACGCCCGCTCTGAACCAATAAAGCGCCTAAGAAGTAGATGGAGCTTGCATCTGACGGATCTTGCGACAAGGCCGAGCGAAACTCCTTTTCAGCTTCTTCGTAGTGATTGTCGCTCAGATAATTCTTTCCCAGAGCGCGATGCGCTCCGGGGAAACCCGGTTCCTTAGTCAGAACTTCCTGAAAATCACGCTGTGCTAACGAGAACTGCAATGAATCATAATGTGCTTGGCCCAGCAGGAACCTGGCTTTCACGTCCGTGGCGGCAGCAGGGAACAGCTGCGTAAAGACCTTTTCCCCGACCTCGATCTGCCCGATTCGCGAGTATGCAACCCCCATCAGATAGAGCGTGCCGTTGTCGGGGTCACTTTTGATAAAGGGCCTAAGTACGTTGATCCCCGCCTCCGCCGCTCCGGAGTAGATCATGCAAGTAGCCAGCAAGTTTGCGGCCTGAGCATCTTTCGGTTTCAGAGCATGTAGTTTTGTAAAGTAAGGACGAGCGCCATCGTAGTCATCCTGCTTCAGGTAAACCAGCCCCAAATTGAGCAGAATGCCGCGTTCGTTAGGCACAATGCGGAGTGCTTTCTTGTACGTGTCGATCGCCATTGCGTAACGCTGCATGTTCGTGTACACAATGCCGAGGTTGCCCAGCGCGCTGACATTCTTCGGATCCGCCTGAAGAACCTTGATGAAGCCTGCTTCCGCCCCTTGGTAGTCTCCCGCTTGCATCTTCCTGGACGAGCTCTCCAGTAACGACTCCGGGTCATCAAGAGCGGCGCAGGCATAGACGGCTAAAATAGATAGAATTAGCGGGGCTAAGAACCTCATTTAACCTCTGAATAACCGCTGCGGCACGGTGCTGAGCAGTATAGGAGACGCGAGCTAGTGTGCAATCCGGTGGCCAGTGTCGGTCGGACCCTTGTAGGCTGCTAGCCTCTCACCTCCGTCAAAGCTTCGTGCAAACTCTGCTCAATCAGCCCGCACATTTCATCCAGATCATTCTCTTCGGCAATCAGGGGCGGAGCGACTGCGAACCAGGTTGGATCTATTCGTAAGATCAATCCGTTTCGTAGTGCCGCACCCTTCAATGCCGCGCCCAGTTCAGGGAATGGAGCCATCGTTTTGGTATCGCGAACGAGTTCAACCCCAAGGAGGATGCCTTTACCTCGGACCTCGCGAACGACTCCTGTTTCCTTGAGGGACTCCAAGCGGCAGCGCAGGTATTGACCAAGCCGTGCCGCTTTTTCGCAGTATTCCTTCTCCATGACTTCATCGAGCACAGCAATCCCGACAGCGCTAGCCAAAGGATTCCCTGCGAACGTATGACCGTGAGCGAAAAATTTCGCGTCGGTCTGCTGACCGTAGAAAGAACTGGCGAGGTCCTCGCGTGCCACCATTGCGGCAAGAGGTATCGCTCCATTCGAGATGCCCTTGCCCAGACAAAGAATGTCCGGCGTCACTCCGTAGGTCTGCGCAGCGAACATATTTCCGGTCTTCGCAATACCCGTAATGATCTCATCGAAAATCAGCAGAACGTTACGACGCGTGCAGATGTCGCGCAAAATCCGATAGTATTCTGCCGTTGGCGTAATGATTCCGCCGGTGTTGCCGACGGGTTCGACAATGACTCCCGCGACCGTGCTTGGATCTTCGGCAACGATCGTATCTTCCACGCAGCGTGCGGCAAAGCGGTTGGCTTCTTCCCATGAACTGAAGTCGTTCCGATAAAACGAGGGGGGGAAAACCTTGAGAAAGCCGGGCATCTGCGGCTCAAACTTCGCCTTGCGCTCACCCGTGCCGCTGGCCGACATTCCTCCGAACGTGCCACCATGATAAGACGAGTACCGGCTGATGAACTTGTATTTCCCGGGTTGTCCTGTCTGCTTGAAATATTGACGCGTGAACTTCAGTGCGGACTCGACTGCCTCAGAGCCTCCGCTGAACGGCTTCACGTATCGCAGGTTCCCCGGGCAAACGGAACCGAGTTTCTCCACAAATTTCAACGTGACGTCCGCAATGCCGTGCAGGGGAGGCGCGAAGGTCATGCGTTCCATTTGCTCTCGCATTGCGGCCAGTATGCGCGGATGCCCATGGCCTAAGGTCGCAACGAAAACTCCACCGATCGCGTCAAAATATCGTTTACCGGATGTATCCCAGTAATACAGGCCCTGCGCCCTGTGCAACACAAGGGGGTTTCGAATGAAATCTTCTGTGGATCTGTAATCCAGAAAAGTGCGATGTAAAGCGGCGATCTCTGCAGCGCTTAGTTCCACAGCTAGTCCTCTCTTGGCGGAAGACCCGAACCGAATCCGCCGTCTACAATGATGGGCGACCCCGTCATAAAGGAGGCGTCTTCACTGGCAAGAAAAACAGCGAGACGGGCCACCTCTTCCGGTTTCCCGATGCGGCCTAAGGCATGCAGCTTTCCAGCCTCGATTCGTGCCCGGGCAGGATCAGGCTGTGACTGGAAATAACTTTCGGCCAATCCTGCGTCGATGTAGCCAGGGCAGATGGCGTGAACCCGCACTCCTTCTCGTCCATGATCAATCGCCATCGCCTTTGTGAGACCCAAAATCGCCGCCTTGGTGGCGCAGTAGCCCGCACACGAGGGCTCCACGAAAAACGCGTTGACGGAAGAAAGATTGATGATGACACCGCGGGTTTGTCGGAGATGCGGGATGAACTGGCGCGAACACAGAAACACGCCGCCCACGTTCACCGCCATCTGCCGATTCCATTCCTCGGTGGATGTCTCGACGACGGTTTTACTGACTTGAATGGCTGCGTTGTTTACGAGGATATGAACTTTCTGGTATTGATTAAGGACGTGCTTTGCGAGTGCGGCAACGGAATCCGAATCGGATACGTCAGTGCTGAAATACGTGGCCTGGCCATTACGTTCTCGAATCTCTCTGCTGGTTCTTTCTGCGCGAGCGGCGTCCAGGTCCGCGACCACAACATGCGCGCCTTCCGACGCAAAAGCGAAGGCAATCGCCTTACCAATTCCGCTCCCGGCTCCCGTCACGATCGCGATTCGGTTCGGAAGTTTCAAATGAGGACTCCACGAAAGCTTGATTTTTCTTCTCGAAAGCGAACATCATATCTTCGGAATTTGCTTGAGGTCAATGCCATTTGCGGAGGCACGTGCGTCTGGCGACATTTCTGCGTAGATCGAAGGCTATTCTTGTGGGTTGAGGGTCACCGCCGTGAAAACCTTACGTAAACGCACCTTTCGACATGGCCGCCTTAGCGGTCAGGTGCTAATTCAAATTGAAAGCATGATCGCCGATAAGTTTCTACCCGGAGAGCTTCTTCCAACAGAGGACGAGCTCGCAGATCAGTTTCGGGTCAGCCGGATCGTCATACGCGAAGCGATGAAGATGCTTGAAGACCGCGGGCTGGTCGAAGTTCGGGCCGGGCGGGGAACCACAGTCGTTCCGGCCAAGTCGGACCGTGTAAAAGCATCCCTTTATCGATTAATTCGCGGTTCCGGCACCCCGATGCTCGAGGAAATGCTCCAGTTACTGGAGTTGCGAGGCATACTGGAGGAGACAGCCGCCAGTCTGGCGGCCGTTCGCGCGAATGAATCTGAGTTAGCAGAGGCCGAAGTTGCTCTGAACAACATGCGCGACGGGTCGCATTCAGAGGCTGTGCATGCTGCCGACTTGCAGTTTCACATTGCGATCGCCCGGGCGTCAGGAAATCGATTCTTCGAAATTGTCCTCGAACCTTTGACCGAAGTGTTTCTGAAACAAATCCAGCTTACGGCCAAAGTCCATCTCGGATGGAAACACCATCTCGAGATATTGAAGGCGATCCGGTTGCATGATCCGGTGGCGGCCAGACTCGCCGTGCGCAGGCTTCTGAACTTCACCCAGAAAGACATCCGTAAGGCATTGTCAGCACGCGACGAGAAACCCGCGCAGCGGTAATAACAAGATTTCTTTTCCGATAAGCCGCTGTCGGTTTTGCCTTGACAGGATGTAAGCGCGGCGGCATTCTGTCGGGTAACTTTTCCATAAGATCATATGTTTACGTTAGGCCCGGAAAGATGAATGGCTTCTTGTGCCCGCGTCGGACTGCCCATGTTTTAAGAAGGCTCATGCGATCCACCCACTTAAGATCATTGTTTGTTTTCCTCTTCGCTTTCGCCGGTTTCCGCTCCGGGTGGTCGCAAGAGCCTAAAAAGCTCACTTTGGATGCTGCCGAGACGTTCCAGACGATCGACGGCTTCGGGGTGAATATCACTCCGGCGCAATGGAGAAACGGGCAACTCAAGCCCGTGATCGACCAACTCGTAGACGAACTCGGCGCGACATTGTTTCGCTTTGATTGTTATGGCAAAGCTGACTGGCTCGATCCAACTCGCCGCGAGAAGGGTCATTTTCCGGAGAGTTACCTCCGAGAGGTCTATACCAAGCCGGTGTTTGAGGATGCCTGGCAGACCTTTCGATACCTGAACAGCAAAGGTATCGAGCCTTTCTTCAACGTGAGCGGGAGGATTCCAGCAGCTTGGACAGCTTCTGACGGACAAACACTGACTGATTATGATGCTTACGCCGAGATGGTGGTCTCGATGCTGGCATGGGCGCGCAACCAGGAACATCTTCGTTTTCATCTGGTGGGGCCCTTTAACGAGACCGATCTCGGATTTCCCGAGGGCCCGCGGATACCGCCCTCTTCCGCCCTTGCGGCAACCAAGGCCATTGTGGCTCGGCTGGACCAGGCTGGACTTACGGATGTGAAGCTGATGGTAATGGACTCGGCCGCGGCCGGTGCCCACTACGAAGATGCATTTCTGAAAACGCCGGAGTTGGCTGGACGAATTTCCGTTTTCAGTTCTCACACTTATGGCGACGGCGGGGAGGGTGATGGCCTCTCCTGGTACCGGTCAAAGAGCGAGTTCGGCAACGCGATCGCAAGCATTGCGGATTCGCCATATAAGGATTCTGCTTTCTGGGTTAGCGAGTACGGCGACCTGGATCAGTCTGGAGAGATTGAGTTCGAGATCGGTTGGCGTTCCGACCGGCGCATCCTCAAACTTCTGAACGAAGGTGTGAACGCAGGGTTGGTCTGGGATGCTTTCGACAACTTCCACGAACACGATGCAGAGTGGGCGTCCTATGGCCTCTTGCAAACCGATCACGAGCACTGGCAATACAAGCCGAAGCCTCGTTATTTCGCCGCCAAGCAGATTCATCGGTTCGTGCGTCCGGGATTCCAGAGAGTGCAGTTGGATGGGCTTCCACCCGATCCGAAAGATGTCTTCGCGGAGTGGCATGCGCCGCTAGCTCACTTGCTCCTCACGGCTTTCGCCTCGAGCGATAAGAGGGATTTCACGATTGTCGGCATGAGCATGATCGAGCGAGATGCGGAGCCTCGAATTGAGCTGAAGATCCTTTCGAAAGACGCATTGCAGAAGAAGGTGCAGTATTTCCGTACCCGGCAGGGCGAGAATTGCCGCCGGGTCTCGTCCGTGCGCATTGAGGGATCCACTGTTATCGCTACCGTCCCCCAGCGCTCAATTGTTACCCTCACAACACTGGATGAGTGAAGGAAGGGTGCGTGTTGGAATTACTTTCCGTCAGCGAGAGTTGGACAAGTTCAGAGCTGAGAAATTTCTGAAGAGGAAACCTCATGATGATACGCCCTTTTGTCGGTTCCCTAATCCTAGCCCTGTTCACCAGTGCCGGTGTTGCACAAGTCAAGCCTCCATCTTCCTCAGCGCGAATTGGATACCACGAGCCCAAAGTCGATTCAACCGGACGCATCGTTCCCTGGTATAGCCCGCAGCCTTCTATGGCCTACGATCACGATATTCGAATTCTTTGGGATTTCTGGCGCAACATGCGCAAGTGTTCCAACGGCGTGCCCTACTACCTCCAGCATCAGGTCTGGAAGCCGGGAAAGGATGACGAGAGAGGTCTGGGTGGCGACCAGATCAACATGGCACTCGATTCTTGGAATCTTCTCTACGGATACCTCGGCGATGCGGCCGTGAAGCAGAACATGATCCAGATTGCAGACTATTGGTTAGAACACGGCATGGCAGACTCTCACCTGCCGTGGGGAGACCTTCCGTATCCCTACAACACCGACCTTCATTCCGGAAGGTACGATGGCGACATGAGAGCAGGAAAGGACTTCCTGCAACCGGACAAGGCCGGCAGTTTCGGACACGAATTGGTGATGCTGTACAAGATGACTGGCCAGCAGAAATATCTGACTGCAGCCAGGAAAATTGCCGACAAACTGGCGGAGCAAATCAAACCGGGCGATGCTGAAAGTTCTCCGTGGCCATTCCGCGTTCGCGCCAGTGACGGCGTTATACACAGCCAGGAGAAAGCCGGAAAAGTCACCCGTGCCAGCTACACAACGAACTGGAGTTCCACTCTCCTGCTCTTCACCGAACTGAAACAACTCCAGCAGGGAGACGCCGCGGTTTACCAGAAGGCGATCGACGTGACCGAGAAGTGGTTGAAGCAGTTCCCCTTCCAGACAAGCAAGTGGGGCCCATTTTTTGAAGATGTCGAGACCGCGGATTACTCCGACACAGAAATCAACGCCGATACCATGGCTTGGTTCATCCTCGAAAATCCTGAATGGGATCCCGACTGGAAGCGAGACGCAAACGCCATGCTGAAATGGAGTTACGACACTCTTCAGAACCATGAATACGAACGTTGGGGTGTGGCCGTCATCAATGAACAGACGGTCTACCGTGTTCCGGGCAACAGCCATACCTCACGCCACGCTTCCGTCGAGCTCCTTTATTGTGAGAAGACAGGAGACTGCAAGAGCAAAGAAGACGCGATCCGGCGGCTGAACTGGGCCACCTACACGGTCGACTCAGATGGCAAGAACCGCTACATCCGCGACGACATTTGGCTCACCGACGGCTACGGAGACTATATCCGGCATTACTTGCGGGCCATGGCGTCGGCGCCGGAGCTGGCACCCGAGAACCAGAATCATCTCCTGCGCACATCTTCCGTTATCCAGGAGATCTCGTATCGGCCGGAACGCATCGTGTACCGAAAATATGACCCGAAGTCCAGCGAACGTTTCAAGATTGGTGCCGGCACTCCAGCTTCAGTGAAGGGCGGCACCATGCGTTGGGACACAGCGGCGAAAGTTTTGACGGTGGAGTCCACCCAACCGGAGGTAACAATTGAAGTAATGGCCGGTAAAGAATAGTAAAGGTTCTACGCGGCTCGATCGGGCCTGTCGCGGTTCCGATGCTTGGCGCCATGTTGCGAATAAAGAACCGGATACTGAACACTGAGCTGCTCATCGTATTTCGGGGGCAGATAGACGAGCGCATGCCGCCAGGTCCCTGTCACCTTCCGGTCGTGCCAGATCTCGCGAATTGAGCCATGCGGTACATCTTGTACTGAATAATAGCTAGAGCCGGGCTCCGGACCTTCCACACCGCTCGCCGGATTTCCTCCTCCGAAGAAGGCTTGAGTGTTGGGATTGCTGACCTCGGCGCCGTCAACGATCAAGGTGTGATAGTGGAAACCGGGCAGTGGGGGATTTGTGATCGTGCAGAATCCATCTGGATGTTTCTCCATATCCGCTTTCGGCCCACTCCAGAAGTTCACCCAATCTTAGTGGCGTCGGGAGCCTTCACCCGAATCTGCACTCGCCTCGTGCTGTCGACTCGCGGATACTTGGCCGCCCAAACATTGGTGGACGACGGCTGAAAACCGCTTCCCTCCCGTGCACAGGAAAGATTTGCGACGAGAATGATTGCCTATCCGATGTACTTCATCTATACCCTCCTGCCGCAGGCCCCCTCGCCGTCGTGAGTGACGGACGAAGTTTTCTCCGAGGAAATTCTCTAAACCGTGAACGGCCAGTTTCCCTCAGTCTCGGACCAGTGATATCTCTTTGTTACGTTTCCCATGCGCCATGTT
>Ga0335071_10008326_pt1 | contig 10661 bp, 9 predicted proteins | sample Lox_Sample_15_FD_206724 | JGI IMG/M metagenome (GOLD analysis project Ga0335071, IMG submission 206724) | Soil microbial communities from Loxahatchee National Wildlife Refuge, Florida, United States - Lox_Sample_1.5 | ecosystem: Environmental > Terrestrial > Soil > Wetlands | place: USA: Florida...
AGTAAGGCACCAATCACAATCGTGGGGAACATCCAGCGATCGGGGGAGCCTGGTGGAAGGCCTCATCGCCGTCACCTATCGGTGCAACGCGCACTGCGTCATGTGCAACACCTGGTGCAATCCGTCGGAGCCCGCCGAGGAGCTGATGCCCGAGCACCTGCGCACGCTGCCGCGGCTCGACTTCGCCAACGTGACCGGCGGCGAGCCGTTCCTGCGCGACGACCTCGCCGACATCGTCGAGGTGCTGCTCGGCAAGGCGGGCCGCGTCGTGGTGAGCACGAACGGCTATTTCACCGACCGGGTCGTGGCCCTCGCCCGGCGGTTCCCGCAGATCGGCGTGCGGGTCAGCCTCGAAGGGCTGCCGGCGGCCAACGACGAGCTGCGTGGCCTGAAGGACGGTTTCGACCACGGTCTGCGCACCATCCTGCAGCTGCGCGCCGCGGGCGTGCGCGACATCGGCTTCGGCATCACGCTGAGCGACCGCAACGCCGACGACCTGCTCGAGCTCTACGAGCTGGCCGACGCCATGGGCGTCGAGTTCGCCACCGCCGCGGTCCACAACAGCTACTACTTCCACAAGTTCGACAACCACATCGACGACCCGGAGCACGTGGCCGGCAGGCTCGAAGAGGTCGCCGGTCGCCTGCTCGGCACGCGCAAGCCGAAGAGCTGGTTCCGGGCCTGGTTCAACATGGGCCTCGCCAACTACGTGCGCGGCGGGCAGCGTCTGCTGCCGTGCGGCATGGGCGCCGACGTGTTCTTCGTCGACCCCTACGGCGAGGTGCGCCCGTGCAACGCCATGGAGGAGTCGATGGGCTCGCTCAAGCAGCAGGCGTTCGACGAGATCTGGAGCAGCGCCGAGGCGGCCCGGGTGCGGGCGCAGGTGGGCACGTGTGACCGCAACTGCTGGATGATCGGCTCCGTGTCGCCCGCCATGAAGAAGAACCTCGTGGTGCCCGGCCTGTGGGTACTGCGCGCCAAGCTGTCGGGCAAGCGGCCCGCGGTGCGGCCGTTGCGGGGCGGCGGGCGTGGCACGGCGGCTCCGTCCGAGCGCGGCGGCGGCGGGTGAGGATCGCCTACATCGGGCAGAAGGGCCTGCCGGCGAGCTACGGCGGGGTCGAGCGTCACGTCGAGGAGCTCGCCGCGCGCGTGGCCGCGGCGGGGCACGACGTCTGGGTCTACAACCGCAGCCACTACAACGCCACGCCGCCCGCGCGTCATCGCGGCATCGAGATCGTGACGCTGCCGTCGCTTGCCACCAAGCACCTCGACGCGATCTCGCACGTGGCCGTGTGCAGCGCCCACGCGCTGGCCCGCGGCGCCGACCTCGTCCACTACCATGCGATCGGCCCCGCGCTGCTGTCGTGGGCTCCGCGTCTGCGCGGCGCGGCGAGCATCGTCACGGTGCACGGGCGCGACTGGCAGCGGCCCAAATGGGGCGCCGCGGCCAGCCTCGCGCTGCGCGGCGGGGAGTGGGTCGCCATGCACGCGCCGGCCGAGACCATCGTCGTCTCTCGGGCGCTGGCCGACGAGCTCGGCGCGCGGTACGGCCGTACGGCGCGCTACATCCCCAACGGCATCGTGCTCGACGACGGCGACGACCCCGCGGTGCTGGGCGACCTCGGCGTCGAGCCGGGCCGGTACCTGCTGTTCGTCTCACGCCTGGTGCCCGAGAAGGGCGCCCATTACCTGACCGAGGCCTGGCGCCGGCTGGGGACCGACATGACCCTCGTGATGGCCGGCGATTCGAGTTTCAGCTCCGACTACGTGCGCTCGCTGCGTGACGGCTGCGGCGACGAACGCGTCGTCTTTCCGGGCTACGTCTACGGACGCTCGCTGGCGACCCTCTTCCGCAACGCCGCGCTCTTCGTGCTGCCGTCCGACGTCGAGGGCCTGCCGATCGTGCTGCTCGAGGCTCTGGGCTACGGCACGCCGGTGCTGGCCAGCGACATCGGGCCCAACCGCGAGGTGGTCGGCGACCTCGGCGACACCTTCGCGGCGGGCGACGTCGACGACCTGCAGCGCAGGCTCGAGGCGGCGCTCGCCGACCTGCCACGCCTGCGCGACCAGGCGCGCGCGGCCGCTGTCGAGGTGGTCAAGACCTACGACTGGGACGTGGTCGCAGAGCAGACTATCGCGGTCTACGAGGCCGCGGTGCGCGGTCGCTGAACGGAGGCGGCGCCCCTCTTGTTCGCCGTCACGGCGGCCGATACGTCGTCACGTACGAGCGCCGTCGACCGCGTGCTAGCATTGTCGACGGGCTAGGGCATCGAAGGCGTCGCGCGGTCGGTCGCCGGCGCCACCAGGGAGGTGGTCGCAACGTCTGCATCTGAGTCCGGCACGAGCGCCGTGGTCAACCGCCGCTACTACGAGATCGGGGGGCTGACCATGCAGGTCGAGTCCGACCTGCCGATCGCCGCCGACACGTTCCACCCGAAGTTCCGTGCCTTCGAGGCCGACGGCCCAGGCGCCGACACGATCGTCGTGCGGCACCATTTCGAGCTGCCGTCGCTGAGCGACGCCGAGCGCGGCCTCGAGCTCTACGACGAGCGTCCCTGGACCATCTACGGCTCGCCCGACGGCTTCACCTACGTGATGACCGCCCCTGAGGGGGTCGACTCGATCGTGGTGGCGAGCACCGACCATTCGTCGATCGAGGCCTTCCACAGCGAGCGCGACACCGCCTACTACCGGCAAGGGAACATGACCGCCCTCACGCTCATGACCACCGACCAGATCGTGCTCGCCCGCGCCTTCGCCGAGCGCAAGGCCTGCTTCCTGCACTCGTGCGGTGTGGTCATGGACGGGCGCGGCCTGCTGTTCGTGGGCCACTCCGGGGCCGGCAAGTCGACGATGATGAGCCTGCTCGAGTCCGAAGGCACGCCGCTGTGCGACGATCGCAACATCGTGCGGGTCTGGGACGACGGCGTCCGCGTGCACGGCTGCTGGAGTCACGGCGAGGTGCCCGTGGTCAGCGCGGCCTCGGGGCCGCTCGCCGCCATCCTGTTCCTGAAGCACGCCGACACCAACCGCATCGTGCCCCTCGACGGCCGCCGCGACGTCCTCGGCAACCTGCTGCCCTGCGTTATCAAACCGCTGGTCACTGCCGATTGGTGGGAGAGGACGCTCGACGTCATCGAGCGCGTCGTCGCCGACGTGCCCTGCTACGTCGCCGAGTTCGATCGAAGCGGTGCGATCGTGCCCCTGCTGCGCGGGCTGACCGGGGCCGGTCCGACCGACCGGACGTAGCGGCCTGTCGCGCACGCAACAACGCAAGGGGCAGAGGAGAGAGAGGAACGCATGGAGTCGACCATCAGCCGCGAAGCGGTCTACAGACCCTCCGACGATCTCGTGTCGCGCGAGATCGACGGCCAGCTCGTCATCGTGCCCATCGCCGCCGGCATCGGCGACCTTCAGGACGAGCTCTACACCCTGAACGAGACCGGGCGCGCGATCTGGGGCAAGCTCGACGGTCGGCGTACTGTCGAGGCTGTCGTCGGCGAGCTCGCGACCGAGTTCAGCGGCGCGTCGGCCGACGAGATCGGCAGCGACGTGGTGGGGCTTCTCGACGAGCTGCTCAAGCGCAGGATGGTCGTCACTGTCTGAGGCGCGCCAGCCGGCCGCGCACGCCATCTCCCGCGACGTCGCGTCGCTTTCGGGAACGGCCGTGGCCGCCCTCCTTGCCGACGTCGTGTCGCGGGGCGTGCCCTTCAGGTTCCAGGCGCACGGCTACAGCATGGCGCCCTTCGTGCGCGACGGCGACGTCGTGACGATCTCGCCCCTGCGCGGTCCGGCGCGGCTGGGCGACGTCGTCGCCTACCCCGGCGAGCACGGCGGCCTGGTCGTGCATCGCATCGCGGCGCGCCACTCCGGGGCATACGAGATCCGCGCCGACGGCGTGCCCGACGTCGTCGACGTGGTGCCGCGTGCCGAGCTGCTCGGCGTCGTGACACGCGTCGAGCGCGATGGGCGCGACGTGCGGCTCGGCCTCGGCCCGGAACGCCTGCTGCTGGCCGGCCTTCTGCGCTACGGCCTGCTCGTGCCGATCGTGAGGCTGGCTCGCGCGACCCGGGCGCATCTGCCGCGGCTGAGACGGCAGGGAGCGGTGCTGTGAGCGGCTTCGCCTCGTCCATCAAGCTGCCCGAGTTCGATCTGTGGCGGACGGTCGAGGGCAAGCCCATCCCGCTGTCGTTCGAGGTCGAGCTGACCGCGCGCTGCAACAACGACTGCCGGCACTGCTACATCAACCTGCCGGCCGCCGACCGCAAGGCGCGCGCCGCCGAGCTCACACTCGACGAGATCGTCGCGGTGGCCGACCAGGCCGTCGAGCTGGGCGCCCTCTGGTGCGACCTGAGCGGCGGCGAGCCGCTGCTGCGCCCCGACTTTCCCGACATCTACCTCGCCCTCAAGAGGCGTGGGCTCCTCGTGTCGGTGCTCACCAACGCCTGTCTGATCAGGCCGCAGCACATCGAGCTCTTTCGGGCCTACCCGCCGCGCGACCTCGAGATCACGATCTACGGCGCCACGCGCGAGACCTATGAGAGCCTCACCCGCACCCCCGGGTCGTTCGACGCCTTCCTGCGCGGCGTCGAGCTGCTCGAGGCCGGTGGCGTGCCGGCGCGCTACAAGGCCACGGTCGTCCGCTCCAACGTGCACGAGCTCGACGCCATGGCCGACTTCGGCAAGGCGCACACCACGGACTACTTCCGCTTCGACGCGCTCCTGCACCTGCGCTACGACCGCGACGAGGCGCGCAACCACGAGATCCGCGCCGAGCGGCTGACGCCCGACGAGGTCGTGGCGATCGAGCAGGCCGACCCGGAGCGTGCGGCGGCGGTGCGCAACGAGTGCCGGCGCGTGGCCGGCATCGAGGCCGGCGACGAAGGTCCGGCGCCGCTCTTCCGCTGCGACGTGACCCAGAGCTTCGCGGTCGGACACGACGGCTCGCTGCGCCTCTGCTCGTCGCTCTGGCACCCCGACTTCGTGGCCGACGTGCGCGCCGAGCCCCTGGCCGTGGCCTGGCGCCGCCTGGCCATGGCTGCCGCCGAGGCGCGCAGCTCCGACCCCGGGTTCCTGAGCACGTGCAGCCCCTGCACGATCGCCGACCTGTGCCTGTGGTGCCCGGCTCACGCGTATCTCGAGCACGGCTCGCTCACCGAGGTCGTCGATCACTTCTGCGCCACGGCGCACGCGCGGGTCCTGGCCGCCTCCGATGACGACGGCGACCGCGGGGTAGAAGAGTGATGCGACTGCCCGGGCCCCACGATTGGCGTAGTGAGAAGTCGTATCCAGTTGGGACAACAAACGGCCTGAACGTATGGACAACGAAGGTGTCTTGGGTAAAGATAGGCGAGCAGTCAAGCGAGTTGGGGGAAGGGACGCCATGAGAGAGTGGACCACGCCGGAGCTGATCGTTCTGGGTCGCGGCGCGACCGAGGAGAGCGTGCTTTGCCATTGCAAGACGAAGCCGAAGGGCTTCTGCACGCAGAGCCGTTGCGGCAAGATGCAGGGCAAGGGCAATCACTGCTACTTCCAGCAGAACTACACTCCCGGCAACAGCTGACAACCGCAGCCCCGCGAGGGGCTCTTCAGGCGCGACGGTGCGAGCGTCGGTGGTCAGCCGCCCAGTTCGCAGTCGTGTAGCGCGCGGTAGCGGGTGTCGGCAGTCCTGGCTCGTCACGTGACGCACGCGCAGCCGCGAGATGTACGTCCCCCCCTTGAAGCACAAGGGCCCCCCGACTCAGTCGGGGGGCCCTCTTTCGCGCCTGCGCCCGAGCAGGCCCTGCTGCGCGCCTGCGCCCTGGCCGATCCGCTGCGCAGCGCGGCAGCCGTCGCCGAGGTCGCCCCACGGGTCGCGGACTGGGCCGCCCTGCGCGCCTCCGCCGTGCATCACGGCCTCGTCGTCACTCTCTTTCGGCGGCTCAGCTCGGGCCCGGCAGCCGCGGCGCCCCCCGATGAGCTCGACCGTCTGCACGCGCTCGCCGTGGCCAACGAGCGGCGCAGCCTGGTCATGGGGGGCCAGCTCCTGCGCCTGATCGGGCTGCTGGCCGCGGCCGGCGTCGAGGCGCTGCCCTACAAAGGGCCGGTGATGGCCGAGATCCTGTACGGCGACGCCGGCGTGCGCCAGTCGGTCGATCTCGACCTCCTGGTGCGGCCGCGCGACGTCGAGGTGGCGATGAGGTCCCTGGCCGCCGCGGGGTTCCGCCAGGCGAGCTGTCTCGGAGTCGACAGGGAGCGGCTGCTCGCCTCCGAGTCCGAGGTGGCCTTCGAGAGCCCCGACGAGACCTTTCTGATCGACCTCCACTGGCGGCTCGGGCCGCGCTTCGCCCACGCCTCGCTGGGCGCCGACGACCTCTTCGCGCACGCGCGGCCGTCGACGTTCCTCGGCAAGGAGCTGCGCGTGTTGTCGCGGGTCGACCTGTTCGTCGTGCTCTGCGTGCACGGCGCTCACAGCCACCGCTGGGACGAGCTCGAGCTGGTCGCCGCGCTCGGAGCCTGGGGCGCCGACGCCTCGCCCGACGAATGGCGCGTCCTGTTCGAACGCGCCGCGGCACTCGGCTGCCTGCGCCGCTGCCTGATCGGCTGCCGGCTCATGCGTGACCTCACCGGCTGCGCGGTGCCGGCGACGATCGGCGCGCTGCTCGACAGCGACCCGCTCGCCGTCGCGCTCGCCCGCCTCGCCCGCCTGCGGCTGTGCGACGACGGGGTGCCCGCCCGCGTTCTCGACGGCCTGCGGGGGGTCCTTTGGGAGTCGCTCGCGCTCGATTCGCGCGGCGCCGCCGCGCTCCACTTCGGCGCGCGCGTGGTCACGCCGGGTACCTGGGACTGGGAGTCGAACCTCGTTTCGCCACGCCTGCCGGCGCTGTACTATCTGTCGAGGCCGATCCGTCTCGCCAGACGGTACCTCGGGCGTGGAGGCGCGGACTGAGCGACCCCGAGACCAGCTTCAGCATACGGGGCGCGTTGCGCTTCGGACCCACTCTGCGGCTCGTCTGGGACATCTCGCCGGGCTGGACCATGGTCAACGTGGTGCTGGCCGTCGTCCAGGGCGCGCTGCCGCTGGTCGGCATCCTGCTCTACGGTCAGATCGTCGGCGCCGTGCAGAAGGGCATCGGCCAGGCCGATCAGGGGCGGGCCTTCCGCAGCGTCGCCTTCTGGATCCTCCTGGCCGCCGTCGTCGGTGTGGTCACGGCGGTGGCGCGGTCCGTCTCGATGCTCGTCACCGAGGCCCAGGCCCAGGTGGTGACCGACCGCGTCTCCGACCTCATCCACAGCAAGTCGATCGACGTCGACCTGCAGTACTACGAAGACTCCAAGTACTACGACCTCATGCAGCGTGCCCAGCAAGAGGCCCCGTACCGGCCGATGAGCATCATCGAGAATCTCATGCAGGTCGGCCAGGGGCTCGTGACGGTGGTCGGGGCCGTGATCCTGCTGCTCACCCTGAGCTGGGTCATCGGCCTGATCGTGCTGGCCGCCGCCATCCCGAGTGCCGTCGTGCGCTTCGTCTACTCGGGCAAGCTCTACCAGTGGCAGCGCAGCGCCACGCCGGCCGACCGCAAGTCGTCGTACCTGCACTGGCTCATCACCGACGGCTCGCTGGCCAAGGAGATCAGGCTCTTCGGCCTGGGCGAGTACTTTCGGGCCTGGTTTCGCGACCTGCGCAAGACGCTGCGTCACGAGCGCCTCGGCATCACGGTGCGGCGCTCGGTGGCCGACCTGCTGAGCGCGGTCGCCGCCACCGTGGCGGTGTTCGGTACGTTCGCCTACATCGCCAGGCGCACCCTGCAGGGCACGCTCAAGTTCAAGTACCTGGTGGTCTACTACGCGGCCTTCCAGACCAGCCTCTCGGCCCTGCAGCAGGTGCTCACCGGCTTCGCGGCGCTCTACGAGGACAACCTCTTCATGACGTACTTCCACGAGTTCCTGGCGCTCGAGCACGCCGTGCAGGAGCCGGCCGAGCCGCGGCCCATGCCTTCGCCGATCAGGCAGGGGGTGGTCTTCGAAGGCGTCTCGTTCCGGTACCCCGAGACCGAGCGCACGGCGATCGACGACGTGTCCCTCGAAGTGCGGCCGGGCGAGGTCGTGGCTCTGGTCGGCAGCAACGGTTCGGGCAAGACGACCCTGGTCAAGCTCCTCTGCCGCCTGTACGAACCGCAGGCCGGCAGCATCACGATCGACGGCACGCGCGTGGCCGACTTCGCCACCGTCGACCTGCGCCGCGAGATCAGCGTGATCTTTCAGGACTACGCCAAGTACCAGCTCACCGCGCGCCAGAACATCTGGGCGGGCAACATCGCCCGGCCGGCCGACGACGAGGCGGTCGTCTCGGCGGCGCGGCGGGCCGGCGCGGCCGAGGTGATCGAGGGCCTGCCGGCCGGCTACGACACGCCGCTGGGCAAGTGGTTCGAAGACGGCGAGGAGCTCAGCATCGGCGAGTGGCAGAAGGTCGCCCTGGCGCGTGCGTTCTACCGCGACGCGAGCATCCTCGTGTTCGACGAACCGACGAGCGCGCTCGACCCCGTCGCCGAGTGGCAGGTCTTCGAGCGCATCCGCGAGATGGCGCACGACCGCGCCGTCGTGCTCATCAGCCACCGCTTCTCGACCGTGTACCGCGCCGATCGCATCTACATCCTCGACAAGGGCCGGGTCGTCGAGAGCGGCGACCACGCCGCGCTCATGCGCGAGAACGGCGTGTACCGCCGCATGTACGAGGTGCAGGCGCGGGCTTTCGAGGCCAAGGGGAACCCGGTCGGCTGACGGGTGCCCCGGGCTCGCAGGTCGGCCGGTCGCGCCTCCGACCCGTCGCGCTCCGTCAAGGTTGACAACACGTTGCGGCCCGACACACCCCGACAAGGCCCGGCATCGCCGTATACTGCTCGTATCGAGCTTGGGGGGTACCGTGTCGCGCCGTAGTCTCGCCGCAGCCATCACGTTTCTGTGCGTCTTGGCCGTCCTTCTGCTGGGGGCGGCGTCGCCCGTCCACGCCCAGGGTGTGCTCAGAGGGACGATGTACGGGAAGCTCGACATCAAGGGCACCACCAACATCCCCGCCAAGGTCGACTACATGGCCGACAAGCTGCACACGCAGTTGCTGCGCTTCGACCTGAAGTGGGCCAAGCTCGAGCCCAAGCTCGGCGTCTACGACCAGACCTACATCGACCAGCTCGCCGAGACCTTCCAGCTCGCCGCCTCGCATGACATCAAGGTCATCGTCACACTCTACGGCGTGCCGAAATGGGCGTCCGACACCTCGCTGTGGCAGTACGCGCCTCCGCATTACACGAAGGGCGTCTACCACGCCTTCTACCCGCCGGCGCCGAGCCATCTGATCGACTTTCAGAACCTGGGGACGAAGCTCGCAAGCACGTTCGGCGACGACGTGCTCGGCTACGAGCCGCTGAACGAGCCCAACGCCTGGTTCTCGCTGTACCCGCAGCAGATCTCGTCGGACAGCGCGTACGGCGTACGCCGCTATGCGGCGATGCTGACGGCCTTCTCGAAGGGCATCCACGCCGGCGACCCCGACGCCCTCGTCATCGCCGGGTCGACGGCTCCGAACGGCCGCGACACCGACCTCGGCACCGACCCGCTGCGGTTCGCCAGGCTCCTCAAGAGCATCGCCGACCCGTCGGTCTTCGACGCGTATTCGCACCACCCCTACACGGTCGGCGGCACCAAAGACATCTCCCCCGAGGCGCCGCCGCGTGACCCGTCGCGCACGGTGTCGCTGGGCAACATCTCCGACCTGCTCAAGGTCTTTCCGAGCAAGCCCTTCTACATCACCGAGTACGGTTACTACACCGTGTATCGCATGGCGATGGGCATCTACGTGAGCCAGGTCACGCAGGCCCAGTTCCTGCCGCGCGCCTACCGCTACGTGGCGCGCTTTCCCCAGATCAAGGCGCTCATCTGGTATCCGTACCAGGACGTCGGTCCCCTCAACCCGCCGCCCAACAACGGCGGCGTGTACTCGGGGCTCGTCGCTTCGAACGGTGTGCTGAAGCTGTCGTGGTTCGCCTTCGCGGGCGGCAACAAGATCACCCTGAGGGCCGCACGCATGAGCAGGGGCTCGTTCCGTGTCGCCGGCGGCCTGACGACGTCGCTTGGCGCTCTGGCCGGCAAGACGCTCGTCATCTACCGGCGTGTGCCGGGCGGCCACTGGATCTTCGTGCGCAACGTGACGACCCTGAAGAACGGCAGCTATCACGCACTCGTCACCGCCCACCGGACCCTGTACTTCAAGGTGCTCTGGCGCGGCGTCGTGGCGAGCCGCTCGATCGCCGTCAGGGGCAGGTAGAGGGCTGCTCAGCCGCTCCGCGCCGGTGGCCGGGCCCGTTCCGGCGCCACGGCCGGCAGGCGCCAGAGGTCCCAGAGCGACACAAGGAACGCCACGAGCAGCACGGCGTCGCGCTCGACGACGAGCAGCACCGCCCCCCTGTCCAAGTAGATGAACGACCAGTAGTTGGCCGGGAACTCGATCTGCGTGAGCAGCAGCGCGGCGATCAGCAGCCCGGCGAGCAGCTTGCGCTCGGGAATGACCAGGGCGATCGCCGGGATGATCCAGATGAAGTACTGCGGCGAGAGCACCTTGCCGAAGGTCATGAAGGCAAGGATCAGGGCGAGCGCCGCGATCGGCACCAGGCGCGGCGTGGCGCGCA